>Ga0207799_100368_pt1 | contig 19569 bp, 27 predicted proteins | sample TtanPargueraPR_4_FD_187742 | JGI IMG/M metagenome (GOLD analysis project Ga0207799, IMG submission 187742) | Aerobic enrichment media microbial communities from Bioluminiscent Bay, La Parguera, Puerto Rico - Tt and M2 (SPAdes) | ecosystem: Environmental > Aquatic > Marine > Unclassified ...
CATGACCCGGACGATCCCGTTGTCCGAGGTGCCGTGCCACGGCGTGGAAATCCTTCAGGGGAAGGTCCGGGGGCGCACGGTGATCGATCTCGGCGCGGGATGAGGTGTTTGACGTCTTCATCGTTCCAGTTCGGCAACGTTTATCCATAATTCGTGGCCGGTTTTGCACAGAACACTAAATCTAGATGTTTTGTGAAAACCGTATTACACTCCGCCGGGAAACCGGGTTTTCGAGGGAGTTTGGAATGCGCTTGGCTGTGTGTGCGGGAATGCTCGCGGCGGTCCTCTCCGGGGCGGCGTTCGCGGCGGAGGTTCCCGTCCCCCAGAGTTACGGCCAGGCGATGAGTTGGTACGAGCGCGCCGCCCATGCCGGCAATGCCAACGCGCAGTTCTATCTCGGCCTCATGTACGAAACCGGCGTGCGCGGCAACGATCTGGCCGAGGCCGCCGAGTGGTACCGCAAGGCGGCCGAACAGGGCCATGTGGAGGCCCAGACCCGGCTCGGCGTTCTCTATTACAAGGGGCAGGGGGTGGCGCAGGACTTCGCCCGGGCCCTGCACTGGTACGGCCAGGCCGCCGAGGGCGGCTCGGCCCGCGCCCAATACAACCTCGCCTTGATGTACGAACGCGGCCAGGGCGTCGAGGCCGACGGCCAGAAGGCGGCCGAGCTGTACGAGAAGGCGTCGGACGCCGGGATCGCCGAGGCCCGGCTCAATCTCAGCATCCTCTACGCTCGCGGCAGCGGCGTCGAGCGCGATCCGGGCAAGGCCCTGATGTGGCTCGAAATGGCCGCCGCCTCCGGCCTGCCGGTCCAGGAAAGCGTCCGCGACGGCCTGGTCCGGGAACTCACCCCGGAGCAGGTGGCCGAGGCCAAGGGCCGGGCCGACGAGCGCCTGGCCCTCTCCGCCGACCAGCGGAAATAGCGGCCCGCCGGTTTCCCACAGACACCCGGCTTGACACCATGCGCCGTTTGGAAGTATTAGGCGGCTTCCGCACGCGCTTCGGTGCGCCGGACGCTCTATGGCGGAGTAGCTCAGCTGGTTAGAGCAGCGGAATCATAATCCGCGTGTCGGGGGTTCGAGTCCCTCCTCCGCTACCAATTCGAAAACCCCGGAATCCTTGAGGTTCCGGGGTTTTCTGTTGCCGGTGACGCAGCGGAAAGATGTTCCGTGGAGCACGCTGAAAAATCCCGAGATTCTGCCATTTTTCTGTGTTTCCGTTTTTTCCGTAGCACATGCGTAGCACACAGGAAACCGGCCGTGTTCGCCCGCTGTTCTGGTCGGTGTAGGAAGAGGAATTAGCCGAGGATGCTGCGTTCAGCAGCCAGGGCCATCGCTTGGTCTGATTCCGGGTCGTCCCAGAGATGGCCGTAGGTGTCCATTGTGAACTGGATGCTCGCGTGGCCGGCCCAGGTCATCACCTTTTTCGGTGTCCCGTTCTGCTCGATCCATAACGAGCAAGCGGCATGGCGCAAGGCGTGGAAGGCGAACCAGGGGCGGACCTTTTCTGCGGAGTCTTCCGTCGCGGGCCTGAGTACGTCGACCAGCCCGGCCGATCTCATCAACGGCACCCAAAGACGGTTATAGAAATTCGCGTAGCATTCCACCGACCCGTTGCCGTTTGGAAAGATCAGATTGTCTTTCGAAGGCGGTGCGGCCATCAGCCACTTGCGCAAGGCCGATTCCGTGGTCTGTGACAGAGGAATGGAACGGCGAGCATTCTTCGTCTTCACCGTCCCGAGCACGTTCCAACGATCGGCCCGGCGGGCCACGCGGATACGGTGGTTCTTCCGGTCGTAGTCGTGACGGCCGAGGCCGCGAAGCTCGCTCATACGAAGCCCGGCGAACAGGAGAAGCGAAACAAACGCCTTGGCACGTCCCGTGTCGTCGAAATTGTCTGCGGCCTCAAGCAGCGAACGGAGATGTTCCTTCTCCGGAATCTCTATTCGTGTCGCCGCCCGATCTCCTGCCGTCCGAACTTTGATTGCCCGGCTTGGGTTCCCGGAGCAAAGCCCTTTCGCCCAGGCGAAATCGACGATCATTCTGAATGTCGAGAACACCCGCGTCGCCATGGCATCCGATCGAGCGCCTTCCAGATCGCGGGCGAACCTTTCGCAGTCGGGGCCGGAAAGCCGAGACAGCTTGACGCGCGCAATCGAGAATTCGGCGATGTGCAGATCTACATGCTGCCGATAGGCCCGAAGCGTTGACCTTTCCCGCTTCGCGACTTCGACCATGGCTTCGAAGTCGGCCAAAAATGCCTTTGCCGCATCGAGGACGGTCGCCGAATGGCGATCCGGCACATGCACACCTTTGGCCAATTCCCCTTCGATACGAATTCGCTCTCCGTCGGCTTCGCGCTTCGTCGGAAACTGCGGGCGATGCTGTTTGCCATCACGATCAACGTAGGACAAAACCCAGGCGGTCTTTAGCTCGCCTTTCCGGTTCGTCCATTCACGCTTTCGAATTGTGGCCATGGCGGCAGGCTAGGAGGCGCAGCGGTTGTTGTCCATGTCGATATAAGGCGCGTCCAGATGGTCGAAGAATGCCAACAGGGCGCTTTTGCGAGCCGTGATGCCGATTCCGGGGACTTTGTGAATGGGGAGGCATCCCTTTTCGCAGGCGTTGTAAACCTGCCGAGGCGTCCATCCGAGAAAGACGGCGATTGCGTTGGCGCCTTCCAATAAATCTTCCGCAAGGTTATTGCATTTGTCCATTCCTTCAATCATTTGCCAGTCTCCACCTTAAACATATCGACTTATTTCCGTACTGATTCCCACGCAATTGAACATAATAAATTGCTAATACATAAAAATTATTTATAGTAAATTTCTGTAAAATTTCTAATATTAGGTGCATAATTTGCTCCCGTGATGATGTGATGTTAGTTGGCCGCTGAGTCGATCTCAGCGGAGGGGGGCGATTCATGGATCCTATTATCCTTGTGCTGTTGGCAGGGCTTGCCGTTCCGTTTGTATGTCTAGCTGTCGTGCCTCGGGAGAAGTGGGGTTTTGCAATGAAGGTTACTGCCGTCATCATATTCTTGGGACTAGTACTCGGTCTGTGGGCTGCTGCGGGTTGAGGCAGACGCCAAGACGTTAGTTGACCAAGGCCCATCGGTTTTCATCTCGGCAATGAATGACTATGGAAGACGGGGCGGTAAACTTCTCCTCGGCTACGTTTTGGAGTTTTACTACCGATTATCGCTGTTTTCCGATGAAGAGAGGGGCATTCCTAGGACGATGTAGGCGCCGGCGAGATAGTTGATCGCGCCGAGGATTTCCGCTTGGGCCTTTTCGGTGTCGCCAGCGGCGGATAAGAGGGCGGCTTCTTGGGCTTTTTTCTGGACCTGTCCGAGGGGAAAGCCGAGGCCGACCATTTTGGAGATTTCGACCATTGGCTGCCGGTCGAACGGCTGGCCGTTGGCGTGGCGGTCGTTGCCTTTGCCCGTGGCGGCTTGCTCGACGGCGGCGGCCAGGACTTGGGCCAGGGAATCATATTCCGCTGGATAATAAATCATGCCCATTGGCTATCCCCTTTCCCGAAACCCAATATTTCGGCCGGTGTGATTTCCGGTTCCGCATTTTTTCCCTCTCGCTCTTGCCGCCGCAGGGCATCGAGCATTCGGCGCCGGCGTTTGACGCGGCGGTCCAGCAGTCCCTTGAGTTCGGACCAGGACGGAAACCATTTTTCCATCCGTGCCCAGGCTTTGCAGGTGTCGACCACGACGTCCGGCGGATAGTCGGCGATGTCCTGAGAGAACACGGCGAGCATGAGTTTCATGTCGGCGGCGTCCTCCGCCCGAGCCTTGGTGCGTACCCGTAGCGTGGCGATGGCCTTCTCCGCGATGGGGAGAGGGCAGGGCGCATTGACGGCTTCCAGGGTGGCGAGGGCTTGATGGACATCGGCCTCCGGGGCCCCGTCGAAATCGAAGCGTATGAACTCAAAATCGTATCCGTGGCTTCCCGTCCACTCCCTCACGATCTCGCGTAGCCCGGACCTCACGGAGGGCGGCAACGACGCCTCCAGAGCGCTGTCCACCTCTCGCGGTTCCATGACCGCCATGGTTTCCGCCGGCAGGGCCATGCTCACGGCGACACCAGTTCCGCCAAGTTGCCGACCAGTCGAGCCTGACGGCATCCTTCCCTGGCTTCGCGTGCCAGTGGTCGCGGAACTTGTCGGCAATGCCGTCGATTTCGGGTTCGGTGAAGCCGAGGTTTGCGGCGAAGCCTCGATCGGCGGCAACAGGTTGCCAATCGGTTGGAAGTCGTGTCGCTCGTTTTGGGCGTGCATCTTTGGTGCCTTCTGTTTCGGGTTTGGGGGCGGTTTCGCAATGGGGGGGACCTACAGGGGGGGAAACCTCTTTCTTACTTCCTTCTCCTTCTCCCTTTAGGGCATCGCTCCGGGCATCGTCGGGGCATCCCATCGGGCAAGGTTCGGGCATCCCATCGGGCACCGCCGGGGTATCCCCATGGGCATTATCGAGTTTCTTCTTATTTCCCCATCGCTTAGCGGTGCCTTTCCGGCTCTTCTTCTTCTGTGTTTTGCAGAAAGCCGCGTAGCTCTTCTTCTCTTCCCATGCGTCGAGCACCTTTTCGCACAAGATTTTGTGATAAAGGCGTCCGTCATCGCAGAGCACGAAACCGCGCATGGCGATGTCGCGTACGGAAGGCCAATCGGGAGCGCCGGAACGAACGGCCAGAATGTCGTCGTCGTTGGGTAGGCTGCCAGCCGGAACCTCGTGCCATGCCCGGCACCACAGGTTTATGCAGGCCGCCGCAGCGAACGGGTTGCGGCAGGCCAGAGCCCATGTGTCGCTATTGAACAGCTTCGACAGGTCCAGCGGCATGAACTTGAAGTCGCGTAGATCGACGTTGGCGGGGACAAGCGGTTTCATGGGGTTAGCCCCTCAGCCCGCCGAATTCCGCAGGGTCTTCGAGACTGTCCTCAACAAACCAAATCCACCGATAGGCGGTCGAACGCATCATCCAAGAGAGGTTGCTCAACTCGGCCGCTATATCGTGATTGCCGGCGGCAATGGCCCGGTCGACCAGAGTTAAAACGGCATCGGCGGCGTCGGCCTGCTCCATGGCGGCCTGTAACTCACGATGAAGACGGCAAGGGGAAACGTTCAGAATGGTCATTATGCTCGCGCTCCTTTGGTAGCGATTGCCGGAGCGGGCGACCTTTCAAGCTCCATGAATAGGGCTCGTCGCCCATGGGAATCTGGTATGGGTTTTTCGGCAAAATATACACATATTCGCACACTTTTTTGCTTGGCGTGGTGTGCAAACGTGTGTATGATCGCGGCCATAATAAGGGGGAAACGATGAAGAGCCGCGAGGTGATCAAGAAGCTGGAGGCCGATGGATGGCAGGAAGTTGCCCAGGCCGGGAGCCACAAGCAGTTCAAACATCCCAAGAAACCGGGACGCGTAACGGTTCCCCATCCGAAAAAGGACCTGAAAATCGGAACGTTGATCTCGATAGAAAAGCAGTCCGGTGTCCGGCTTCGTTAAGCCGGGCACGCTCGTAGTCAAAGGGTTTGAGAGAAGAGGCCTATCATGCAAAAGACCTATCCGGTCATCATCGAAACCGATGCGGAAGGCGGTTTCAGCGCTTACTTCCCCGATCTTCCCGGCTGCGTGGCCGCCGGAGATACGATTGAAGATTGCTTCGTCGATGCCCAACAGGCGTTGACCTTGCATCTGGCAGGCATGGTCGAAGACGGCGAAGCGTTGCCGGTGGCGACCCCGTTGGCGGACGTGAGGGCGGAACCCGAAGTCCAGGTTGCGGATATCCTGCTCGTGACGGCGCCGGTCGCCGGCCGGAAACAACGGATTAACATGACGATGGACTCCGCCGTCCTGGCCGCCATCGATGCCGTTACCAGCAACCGTAGCGCTTTTCTTGAGGATGCCGCGCTGGCTGAGTTGCGGCGCCGATCGCAGGCGGGATAAGAACGGAACAGCGGCCCCATGCGCATTCAGTCGGTGGAGATAGAAACACCGTTCATCGTGTGGTTGACCCTTGCTGACGGTCGGCGGTTGCGCGTCGATTTGAACGGCTTCATCCATCGAACTCCGGCGTTCAACTGCTTCCTGGATGACCCGGAAGCCTTCCGGCACGTCACGGTGGGAGACTGGGGCTACACCCTCGTATGGGAAAACGGTTTGGATATGCCGTTGCCCAATCTGGTCGCCATTGCCGAGAAACAGGCGGTTAGCTCCGGCACCGCGTGACGCGGCTGCATTTATCATCATAACTGCCCCCTTTGTGTTTTGCTTAGGCCGCGCCTCGGTTGGTCGATGGGATGTGGACGTCTGGGTTGGGACGCGACGGAGCCTCCAGCGTGCGAACCGGCGTGATTTCGGCGACGAACAGGAAATTGCATTCGTCGTTGAGGCACAGGAACGTGACCTCCCGGTAAGTCGGGCTGATTTGCTTCGTTTTGACCGTGGCGCAGATGCTGCCGCAGTGCGGGCAACGGGTGGTGTTGGAGCCTCGCGGTTTCATGGGATCAGGTCTCCGCGTTGAGGAATTGCGAGATGGCGACCAGGGCTTCGGTCAGTTCCTTTCGGATGGCCGGAAGTTCGGTATGGTCGATGCGCCCGTCCGCCAAGGCGGCGGCGAGCACGGCGGCGCCTTCAGCCACTTCGCGTAGGGTTTCGGCGGGGGTGCATTCGCCCCCAACCCGACGCAAGCCCGTCAGCCCGGCGGGATGCAGGACGGTGTTGGCAAACTCCGGGGGGAGGACACCCATGATGGCCACGGCGTTGTGCCACTCCGGACAGCTTTCTCCCCGCAGGTAGCGGCGGACGGTGTCCGGGTTCATCTGTGTGGCGGACGCCAGAACCTCGACCGGATACATCCTTCCTGGCCCAACAAACGCATTCAGTGTGTTGCGGAAAAGCTGCCGGATGTTTATGGAGTGTTCCGCATCAAATATGCTTTTTTGCTCAATTCGCATCTGCGATGCTCCGATCATGGAAAACGCGGTCAACAAAAATAAGGGGTGCGGGGTGGGGGAGGATGATTTGGGCGAGGCCCCACCCCGCGCGACCGTCCATGTGGGGTGGACGGCAAATGGAACACCTCTGATTCACGATGGTGCCTCGACGCCACCTTCGCCCTGAATCGCTAAAATCAGCTTGTTTACTGTGCCGATTACAGGCTCGCTCGTGCCGTTCTTCCACCTCGTGAACGCCGATCTCGCCACACCTGCGTCATGGCAGACCCGGTTCATGCTTAATCCGACTTCTTTGGCGGCGTGTTCAATTTCAGCGGGGGTAATGAGGTGCATCTGCGAGTCTTCTTATCGGTTAACTTGCATAAGCATATGAGCTTATTAGCCTATAAGCAATGGCTTTTTTACACGCTGAAATTGGGAGCGAATTCGCTCATGATCAGGGTATGAATAAGCAGGTTGAGCAATTCCGCACATATATCGAACGCGTCATGTCCGAACTGGAACTGACGCCGACGGAGATTGCGCGAAGGGCGGGAATGGCCTCTACCACCGTCACCCGCCCGATTTACAAGCCCGAGGTTGCAAGCGCGCCGACACTAAAAACGATCACAAAGATCGTGCAGGCAACCGGCATTCCGTTCGAAGTCGAGGGGCGTGTTGTTTTGCCGGATACCTCTTCTCAAGGCGCTGGAAACGAGCCGGGGAAACCGCAGGTGCCGCTAACTCAACAAGGGCAAGTGCGCATACCGGTCAACCTTGCGGCGATGCCTTACGATTTACCCATCTTCCTTCTGCGTGCGATTTCTACCCGTTCAGATAGCACCAGAATGGAGGAATTCGCGATGCAAGAAGATGCCACCGAATACTGTCGCCGGCCCCCAGGGCTGGCAGGGGTGGCAAATGCCTATGCGACCTATGCGCCGACCGATGCCCTGTTCAAGTATGACATCGGCGACCTAATGGTGGTTGCGCCGGATCGGCCCGTCCGACCCGGCGATATCGTTTTGCTGACGGTCCAGAGCGAAGGGGAGGGGGCTATTACCTATCTCGGCCGCTTGGAAACCAACACGAGGGAATGGATTGAGATCGCCGCCGACCGCCCGGAGCCGACAAAGGCCAAGTTCGCGGCGGACACGGTACTCTCCACGCATAAGGTTCTGACAATGCGCGAGGCGCTAGGTTTTTAGCGCCAACGAGGCGGCGACCTTTAGATAAGGGGAGGGGGCAACTAAGAAGGCCGTTCTAACCGCCGCCGCCCCACGCACTCGCGGGATTCGGATTGCAGCGAATTATATTTTGTCTTTCAGAAGTGAATTCAGTTTTGTGATGATGCATGAGATGTGTTTCATATGGTGTTTATATGAAAAACAAAATAGAAAACATTTTTAATCGGAAAAATATAATTTCGTTATTAATTTTATGTTGCGTTATTTGGGCATTTATGGTGCCAGTTCTTTTTGCTGCGCCAAATATTTTTTCTCCGATGTCATTCCCTCTTGTTGTTTGTGCCTTATATATTCCGGTCCATCCTTATATTACGATTATCCTAATTCCTATAATTGGTTTCTGGCTGTCGATGGTCCCAATCCTTAGAGGGAATCTGAATTTTTCTTATATTCAATTTTTTGTAATTTTGTTTATTGGAGGATTGAATATTGTATGGATTTTTTATGGATTTGATTGGGGATTAAAGTACCAAGGATTATACCATGTAGTGATAGTTTCGATTTTTAATTGTTCAATATTTATATCTTTGCTTTCCTGTTATTTTGTATTTAGGAAAAACCCTTCATTCGGAAGAAAGACATTTTTAAACGGAATGATATGGATATGGTTAGCTTGGTATGCATTCCCTTATTTAGGGGAAACCATATAACTCCGGACTAACCGCGTTTAATCGTTCCCGGTCATTTCCTTTGCCTGAATGAGATTGAGAACGAACACAATCCAACAAATTCAAACGCCGATTGCGGTCAACGGCTCAGATTTCGGCGAGGTCATAGCTGGTGCTGCGCCCGCCGCCAGGGTTCTTTTTCAGAACGCCGCGTTCCATGAGGTCTTGGATATCGCGGTAGGCCGTGTCCTGGGAACACTTGGCCAGCTTCGCCCACTTTGACGACGTGAGCTTTCCCTCGAAACCGTCCAGCATCCGGTTGATGACCTTTATCTGGCGTTCGTTGAGCGCTTCCGTCGCGAACCGGTCCCAGAACCGGGCCTTGAAGAGAACCGAGGAGAGCGTCTCCTGCGCCCCTTCGATGGCCCGCGTCAGGCAGCCGAGGAACCATGCCTGCCAATCGGTCACGTTCATCGTGCCTTTCTGCGTCGCTTCCAGCGTGGCGTAGTAGTCGTTTCTCTCGTGACGGATTTGAGCCGACATGCTGTAAAAGCGTTGCGCGCTTTGCTCCGATCGGGCGAGGATCATGTCGGCGATGCCGCGCGCGATCCGGCCGTTACCGTCGTCAAAGGGATGGATGGTGACGAACCACAAATGCGCCACCCCAGCCTTGAGGACCGGGTCCGTCGTCGGCTCGCTGTTGAACCATTCCAGGAAAGCGGCGACTTCTTTGTCCAGGGCCCCGGCCGGCGGTGCTTGATAGTGGACCCGCTCCTTACCGAAGGGGCCGGAGATAACCTGCATAGGGCCGCCGCTGTCGTCTCGCCATTGGCCCACCCGTATCTTGGTCATGCCGCTGCGCCCTGTCGGAAACAGGGACGCATGCCAACCAAACAATCTCTCCTCGGTTAAAGGCTCGTCGTATCGGTGCGTGGCGTCCAGCATCATCTCTACAACGCCTTCCACGTCCCGGTCGGCCAGCGCCAGGGCACCGATGTCCATGCCGAGGCGTCGGGCGATCGACGAGCGAACCTGATCGGGGTCGAGCATTTCTCCCTCGATCTCGCTCGACTTCAAGACGTCCTGCGTCAGTGTTCTGAGCACGGCCTCTTCCCGGAGTTGAAACCCGAGCGCTTCCATGTGCCCCAACAGACGACCTTGCCTGTGGCGGGCCTCAGCCAGCACGGGCGCGAGCCCGTCCTGATCCCAGTGGAACCGAGGCCAATCCGGCAATTCCCAAATGTACACGCCCATTCTCCGCATTGTTTGCGGATATTATGGTGCCTAATCTCCGCATGGACAAGATTAATCAGCGCATTTTATGCGGAGAATGGCCGTGCCTTTCTCCGCATGAGCCGAGGATTAACCTTCTAACATGCTGAAATAATGTGCCGAATCCGATTTCGCCAAAGGCTGCCGCCTAAGCTTCCGTCTGTATCGGATAGATCCTCTTCAAGGTCTTGGTCGACCCTTCCTCGCTCGCGAGTGCGAACTAACACAAATTAACACAAATAGTTTTATATTGATCGATTTAGATTGATAAAGATTGACTATTTTGCTACATTTTGATTGATTTAGAGCGAACGCGCAGGTGCCCGTGGCGACATCTGCGACCAGCAAGGGGCGACCGGAGATAGAGACGGCATCATGGGCGCCACGGTTAGCAAAATTCAGATCATTTACGACGACGACGGCACGCCCGCGTTCGCTCTTATCCCGTATTCCCAGTATTGGCAGATTGTTACAGAGACCGGCGTGGCTCCCCCTAATCATGAAGGTACGCTCGATCACAGAGAGCCGACCGTGCCTCCCCAAGTGAGGGCTCGACTATCTAACGGCGAAAACCCAACTAAGGTTTATCGTGAATGGCGAAACCTCACTCAGGACGAGCTGGCGGCGAAGGTGGGCATGTCTTCTGGCTACATCAGCCAAGTAGAACGGGGGGAAAGGACCTTTTCCCGTAAAGCACGGGCAAACGTCGCCGCAGCCCTTGACGTCACTCAGAGCGATCTAGACCCGAAACAGTAGGGGCGCCCATAGGAAGGAGGACACGATGGCCGATTCACACATTGAATGGACGGATGCGACTTGGAACCCTGTCGCAGGATGTTCGAACGCATCTGCTGGATGCCGGAATTGTTATGCGATCCAGATGGCCCGCCGGCTCGATGCGATGGGCGTAGAGAAATATGTTGGCCTGACCCGAAAGAGCGGCACACGGACCGTTTGGAAAGGGATCGTAAAAGAGGACCGATCCTCCCTGGAAATCCCCTACGGCTGGAAAAAGCCGAAGAAGATTTTTGTTAACTCCATGAGCGATCTATTCCACGAGCAGGTCAGCGATAGCTTCATTCTCGATGTCTGGAAGGTGATGCTCGAAACGCCTCGGCACAATTATCAGATTTTGACGAAGAGGCCGGAGCGCATGGCTGAATTCGTCTCGAACCAGATCAAGGATGTGCTCCCGAACGTATGGCTGGGAACCAGCGTTGAGGACTCTGTGGTCGTCGATCGCATAGACCATCTTCGTCGGGTGCCTGCTGCAATCCGCTTCATTTCGTTCGAACCCCTGATCGGAGAAGTCGGAGACGTAGACCTAACGGGAATTCATTGGGCTATCGTCGGTGGCGAAAGCGGAAAGGACGCCCGCCCGATGCAGGCGGCGTGGGTCGAGGATATCCAGCGGCAAGCCGACGAAGCCGGAGTTGCTTTCTTCTTCAAGCAATGGGGAAGGTGGGGAGCAGATGGGGTCCGCCGTCAAAAGAAGGCAAACGGAAGGGTGTTCAAGGGTCGCACCTGGGATGCCTACCCCGAACAACGAGCCACCTAATTAACCGGCTAGAAACCAAAATTCCCCTGGCCTTTGTCGACGGCAACATTCCAGAATTTATGGGCCAGTTGATGATTGGCAACGAGGAGAAGCCAATACAAACGTTGGCCTCTGCTGCCCGTAATCAGTTCCATATGTGGAGACGTTCTTTTTCCAATTCCGGAAATTAGCTCTTTCCAATACTCCACAACTTGACGGCGAATTTCAAACTGGGAGTGATTTTGTTCGACTTTGTCTCGCCAGCCGGGAGCAAAGCAATCAAAGGCTTTTCCGTTTTTAAGATTGTTCCCAAGATTTCTCTGCAAATCCATCACGCTCAGATGAATCAATTGGTCGATACGCTCCAGCGAGGACAAGGATTGCATAATCTTGAAATCCAAGGCCCCTAAACGATAAGGATCGATGAAAGCGAAGTGCAGGCCATAAGGGTTGACGTTGTTCACGTACGTGGCTGCTGCATCAATAGCGGCCCCCTCAAGTTCAATAACTGGTGCCCCTAATTTTCGCAGTCGAGCGACTGTTGCGGATCGACGCTCACCCTCAATATCCGCAACATAAACTTCTGAAAAAGGAGCGCCGCCTTCCTGGCTGATTTTCCAAGCAGCTACGGCGCTACCGTCAATCCACTCTCCTGTCTCTTTAATCCTTGCTCTGCCTGTACCGCAAAATAGATCAACGAACGTTGCTGATTTAGCCCTCCCTGTCAGGAATTTATTTCGGGCTGCCCGGGAGATATCTAGATAACGGCGCAATCGGTCGTGCTTATCCTTTGCCCAATCGTGCACTTCCTCTGCCGGTAATTCATCATCCCCTTCTATCAAAGACCCCATACTCTAACGTTTCCCTCAAATAGAATTTTTCCATTAAGGGTTAAAGCTTATCCCCATACCATCTGAGCGCGCAACAAATCACGAGGGCTATTGCTCTTCCAGCATCTCCTCTGCCTGAATCTCCGTGGTGAAGCCGCCGTCGCCGTCCATCGTGTGGGTGATGTCTCCCGCGATCCAAGACAGTGACGTGATTTCCGGGCGCCAGCCAGAAAGAACGATGGGCGCACAGGCGACGATATCCGGCCTGCCGAGGACCAGGGTGACGCGGAATTCATGCGCCGCGCGCTTGCGCTTCGTCCAAGCCGCCTCTGCCGCCGTCTGGGCTTCCGCCTGTGTCGGGTAGATCCTCTTCAAGGTCTTGGTCGACCCTTCCTCGCCCGCGAGCGCGAAACACGTCTTGCCGGTGGCGAGGTTGTGCCACTTCGCCATGACACCGGTTGTCGTGCCCTCCCGGTCGGTTGCCCGGAAGGAATGACGATCCCCCGCCTTGCGCTCGATGGTGACGGGGGATAGCGCCGCGCCGGAAGCGGTCAGCCCGGCACCGAAGGGAACGAACAACAGGTGCCCGGCCTTCACGGTGGCGATTGCCCCATATTGCTGCCCCAGGCGCGTCAGGAGGTTCGCGTCACTTTCGTTGGTCTGGTCCATGTGCGCAATCGAGGTGGCCGCCAGGGAGGCCCCCACGGCGGGAGAAAGGCCATTCCTGGCCGCGACGGTCGCCAGGATCGCCCCCAAGGTGGTTTCGGAATAGCTGACCTCCCGTTGATCCTTCAAGCTGTCCCGGAAGTCGGCCGAGCGCGCGGTGATTGTAATCACGTCCGGCGGCCCGTCCTCGCCGACCTCGTCGACCGTGAAGGTGCCCTTGGGCGTCAACGCCTCGCCCTTCCAGCCCAGGGCGACGGTCAAGGTCACGCCCTTGCGGGGCAGGGCTAAGGAACCCGAGAAGTCGGCAATGGAGATGTCGATTTGATCGGCCTCCATGCCTTTCTTGTCGGTCAGGCGAAGGGAGACCAGGTGCTTCGCGATGGCCGCCGTCACGTCCACGGAATCGGCCAGGATGCGGAAAGCGGGAATCACGGCTTGCTGTCCATCAGCTTGCCCAATTGCGCCGTGTCCTCATCCCAATACCGGCACAGTGTCAGGGTAAACGCGATCTTGCGCGGTGTACCGTTGGCGAGCATCCGGGTTCGCGTCTCCTCGACCTTGCGGATGAACCACTGCCCCAGGACTTCGCCGGTCCCGGCGGTCAGTATCCACGCCTTTCCCTTGGCCGACATGTCGCGCAGCTTGTCCAGGTTTACCGGCCCGCCGGTCAATTCCGGCGCGAGCGTTCCCTCGACCGTGATGGTGTCCTCGCCCGGCCCGGTCCACTGATAGGCCGGGCCCCGGCCAACGCGGTTCTTGGCCTCCCACCGTTGCTCGGTAGAGCGTTTCAGCGTCTCGAATGGGGCGGTTTTCAGTTCGAACGTGAACAGTCCCAGGGCCATCAACATGATCAATCCACCTCGTCATAGAGCCGGGAACGCCCGGCGCGTTCCTTCTCGGCCATCATCTTTTCCAGTTCCCGGCGCACGGCCTTGCCGATGTCGTTCGCGTCCTGCCCCTGTGCGGCCTGAATGTGGATGGTGACGCCGCCCATATCGAAGTGCGCCGGGGCCGGGGCAGGCGACGCGGCGGCAAGCGGCGCGGCCAGAGCGGCGGCCGTCGCCGTGGAAGCGATCTTCATGCCGGGCTTCGGCGCTTGCGGCATGTCCGGGGCGTCCCCGCCGCCGAACACCTTCCCGAACAACCCGGATACCCATGACAGGGGAGCCTTGATCGCCTCGATCCCCTTCATGATGACGTCCCAGGTCGCCGAGAAGGTGGAAGCGATACCGCCCCATAGATCGGCGAAAAAACCCTTGATCGGCTCCCAATACGTGATGACCAATGCCGCCAGTCCAGCGATAGCTAGAAGCGCGATCCCGATTGGGTTGGTCATGAATGCGGCGCCTAGGGCTTTGATGCCGGTCATCAGCATCGGAAACAATGTGCCGGCCGCCGTGCCGAGCAACCCGAACCCGCCTTTCAGCAGGCCCAAGGCCCCGGCGGCAATTCCGCCCTGTATCCCGATTGCCGTCAGGGCGAAGCGCGCCATGGCGAAGGGGCCGAGCAAACCGGCAACCGTCGTCGCCAACAGGCCGCCGACGAAAACGACACCGGCCAGCCCGGCCCCAACCTTGACCAGGGTTCCCGCGAGCTTCGGGTTTTCCTTTACCCACCCGGTGATCCCGCGCACCACCTCTGTAGCGGACTGGATCAGGCTTCGCAGGGGCGCGTCGTTGGTTTCGGTCAAGGCGATGTTCAGCCCCTCGACCGCCGAAGAGAAGCCCTTCAAGTCGCCCGCCGCATTGTCGCCCATGGCTTGTGCGACGCGGGCGCTTTCCCCCTTGGCCGTGTTGAGGATGTCCACGAACTTGGTGATCGCGCCTTCACCGCCCTTGGTGACGAGTTCCGCCATGGACGCCCCGGCCTCCTGCCCGGCGATGGCGGTGAACGCGGCCAGCCGTTGGGCGCCCCCCATGCCCTTGGTCGCCGTTGCCACGTCGGCCAGGATGTCGGTCATCGCCCGCGCGTTTCCACTCGCGTCCTGTGTCGCGACGCCCAGTTCCATCAGCATATTCAAGGCATCCTTGGGCGGGGACGCCATGCGCGTGAACAGGGCGCGCAAGGCCGTGCCCGCCTGACCGCCCTGGATGCCGATGTTGCCGAGGAGGCCGGTCATTGCGGCCACGTCCTCGACCGAGGCGCCGAATTGCGCGGCAATCGGGCCGGTGTACTTCATGGTGTCGCTCAACATCTGCAAATCGACGTTGGAGCGGGTGAAGGTCGCGGTCATCACGTCGCCGACGCGGCCCATTTCCGAGGCTTTGAGGCCGAAGGCGGACAAGGTGTTGGTGGCAATGTCCGCCGTCATCGCCAGATCGGCGCCGCCCGCCTTGGCGAGGTCGAGAACGCCCGGCATCGCGGCCAACATCTGATTCGTACTAAAGCCCGCCATGGCCAGCTTTTGCAGGCCGCCCGCCGCTTCCGACGCGGAAAAGCTGGTGGACGCGCCCAAGGTTTGCGCGAGGTCGGAGAGGCTCTTGAATTCGGCCGAAGTCTTGTCCAGCCGGGCGACGGCGCCAACGGCGGACATCTGTTCGCCGAAGGAAATCCCGGCCCCGGCCATCCGGCCGCCCAAGGCAAGGGCGCCGCCTCCCATGGCCATTCCGGCCGCGCCGCCGACGGCCATCTTGGATTGCAGGCCGAGGGCACGGTCGAGTTTCGTCCGGGCGGCCGCCAAGGCTCTGGTTTTCGTGCGCGCCGTGTCCAGGGCTTTGGCTTGACGTTCCGCCGCCTGTCGAGCTGCATCGAGGTCGCGTTTCAGGGACCGTTGCGCGGTCGAAAGGCGCCGCGTGTCGACTCCGGCCTCGCCGAGGCGCCGACGCATGGTTGCGGTTTCTCGGGTGTTGGCCGCCTGGGCGGACTTCAACCGGTCCACCTCGGCCCGTGCCTTGGCGAAGGCGGCACGCGCTTTCTTCGTCCCGCCGTCGTCGCCGAGCGCCCGGCCGAGGGCCTGGGCCTTTTCCTGTGCTGCGGCCAGGGCCGTGGCGTTGGCCTTGGCCTCGGATTTGAGGCGGGCGAACGCCTCGATGTCGCCGGACGTCTTTTCCAGCCCGCGCACCCTCGCGGTGGTGTCCTTCAACGCCGTCCGCAAGGTGTCGGTGGATTGCCCCATGCGGCGGAAGGGAGCGGAAACCTTGTCCGCCGCTTCCATCAGAATGGAAAGTTTCAGGTCGGCCACTGCCTATCCCCTTTGTGCGTCCTTGATGGCTTGCGCCTCGGCTTCCAGAAACTCGACCGCCAGGGCGTAGACTTCCCCGTAGCGATCAAGCGGAAGGGCATCGAAGACGTCCGGGGAGAATGTCCCCGGAAACGCCTTCATGATGATCCCCCAGGCGGTCAGGCACTCGTCGGGGAGGGGGTGGTCGACCCAGAGAAAAAACCCAGGATTTTCTCCGCAATCACCGTGACGTCGGCCGGGGAGATGTCATCGACGGCGTTGGGCGGCAAGGGCGTCATGGAAAGCCGGGCCGTCAGGGTCAAAATGGTGTTCACGTCCCCGTCGTGGATATCGCGCAGCTTGATCCCGCGCAGGTCGCCCGCCCGGTCCAAGTCGCGCATGGTGAATTCGGAAATGGTCTTGTCGCCCCAGGTCAGGGGTTTGGTCAGCGTAACAGTCTGCATGGGTTCGTTCCTTGTCCTGGAGCGTTAGGCGGTGATGGAGAGGGCGTCGAGAACGGCCGAGGTCATGTCGGTTCCATTGACCACTTGCTTCCCGGAAATCATGTCGATCTCGATCAGCACGTCCGAATTGACGCTGAACTTGTAGTAGGTCAGCGGCACCTCGACCTTGAGCGTCGAGAGTTCCTTCTTTTTGACGGTGCCGAAGTCGAGGGATTTCCATCGGCCGCGCACGGAAATCTCGATGGCATCCGTTCCGCTGCCGTCTTCGGAGATGGCCGCGCCGAGGAAACGGGCGTTGACGCCCCCGGCATCGGCGACGCCCCAAGACTTGAGGACGTCGGCCGAGAATTCGGCCAGGGTGAAGTCCAACTGCAGGGCGTTCAATCCCATGTCGAGTTCGACCGGGCCAAGCATTCCGGCGCCGTCGAATTCCTCGGTCTGCAATTCGAGTTTCGGCAGGGTGATTTCCTGGGCAAGCCCGGCCATGCCCAGGCCGTCGAGGAACAGGTTGAAGTTTTTCAGAATCTTGGGGAGGGCCATGTCTTCGGTTCCTTATTGCCTGGGGCGTTAGGCGGCGACCTGAGCGGCGAAGTCGATCAGGTAATCGTCGGTGATGGTCTGCTGGAACATCAGGTTTTCCAGCGGGGGCACGGGGGTGTAGTCGTAGGAAATCGTCAGTTGCCCGGCCTTCAACGTGGTTTCGTCGTTCTTCGCCGGATCGAACCACGCGCCGCCGCCGATCAGGTATTTGTTGGCCACCAGATTGCGGAACTTGGCGTTGATCCCGTCGATGATGTCGCGCACCAGGGTCGGATGCATGGGCTTGTCGACCGCCCAGAAGTGCGCCTCGGCCATGGTGTCGGCCAGAACCTGGGCGGTGCGGGTGTAGTTCTCGAAGGCGAACAGGGCGTCGGACGAACAGGTGCGCGACCCCCAGAAGCGGAATCCGTCCTGCCGGATAAGCGTGGTCACCTCGTTCTGGTTCAGATAGCCCGCGTCGGTGCTCGGGTTCTGCAAATCCCAGAACACGTCCTTGGAAATACCGGTGACGCCCTCGACTTCGACGTTGGAAAGCGTCTTATGCCAGCCGGTGTCCTCATCGATCTTGGCCCGCAGGCCGAGGGCACGGGCGGTCGCCCATTCGGTTCGGTCGGCCGAGGTGATGGTGTCCCAGGAAATGAAGTCCGGCCAAATGAGCATCAACTCGCGACTGCCGAAGTTCTCGCGATAAGCCACGGCCTCTTCCTTGGTCTCGCAGCCGTAAGCGGAAGCGTAGGCAAAGGCGCGGGTCTGTTCGGCGATGGAGGCGAGTTCGGCCGTCACCGCCTGATTGTCGAGGCCCGGCACGCCGAGAATACGCGGCTTGACGCCCAACAGGGACTTGGCCGCGGTCAACGCTTGAAGGCCGGTTTTCTGGCCGTCCACCGTAGTTCCGATGACGTTGGACGTGGTTTCTTCGTCGGTGTCGCCTTCCGCGACGCGAACCACGACGGTGGCGGGGTCGCCGTGATCCTTGATCGCGTCCAGCACGTAGGGGAGCGTGCCGGTATCGCCCGCGTTGCCGATGGCCGTCGAGATATCGGTGACCAAGGCCGGACGGTTGAGGGGAAAGGCGTCCGCGTCGGCGCCCGCGCCGGTCGCGACGATGCCGATAACGGCCGTCTCGATGGTGGTGATCGGACGCGTGCCGTCGGAAACTTCGATGACGCGTACGCCGTGATGGTAATCGGTGGCCATGGGTATCTCCTTAAGCCAACAGGGAAAGAACGAAGGGGATGAACACGGTGGCGAAGCCGAGGACCGCGCCGGTCACGCCGCCAAGAAAGAGTTCGCCAACCTCGGTCCAGCCGAACGCGTGAACGATGGTCCAGCCGAACAGGTTGAGTTCCGGGATTTGGTCTTCGCGGCGATAGGCCCAGGGGTAGCCATACCCGGCCGGTCCATAGCGCTTGATCGCGCCGTCGGTGGTGTAGTCGCCCTCGTAATGCGCCGTGATGAACCACAGAGAGACGCCGGCCGCCGCAAGCGCGGCCAGGGCCATCCCCCAGATGGACCATTCCCACGGCCAGGACCGGAACCCGGCAGCGAACAGAGCCAACAGGACGAGGACCAGGACCACCATCTTGACGGAACGGGGGCCAGTGTCGCCGGCGCCCAACCAGCGGCGCCACAGGGCGAAGGTGGCGGCCGAAACGATGATTACGAGAACCGATACAGGAAACGTGATCATTGCGGGCCTCGCGTCAGTCCGGCTGAGGCCAGGAAATACCGGCCAGGATCGATTGAAGGGTCGCGGCGTCTTCCGCCGCCTTGACGTCGCGCTTGGCGGTGAGGCGCAGGGTTTCGATTGCGTCCGAAGCCGTATGCCAAGCCTCTGCCTCGGCCGACACGACGGCGGCCACCGCGAGCACGTCGTCTGCCGTAATCCCCACCTCTGCATCGAGGGCGGGATAGGTGCCTACCTCCGGCGGGTTGTCGGAATCGTGGTTGGCCAGACAGTCGGCCGCCTGTTCGGATTTACGCTGATAGACCATCGCTTGGGCGCTGCCGCTGGTCACGTAACTCAGGCGGGCGGCCTCCGCATCGGCGTCGATCCGGCTGGCGACGGTATCTCTCAGTACTTCAAGATCGACCGACCACTTCTTGGTGACAGAAGCCTTTTTGATGGCGTATGCGAAGGAAACAGCGCCATAGGCCGAAGCAAAGGCGTTATCGCCGGTTTCGTTCAAGGGCCGAAGCCGGGCGCGGCCGTTGATCGTCTTGATTTGATCGGCATCCAAAGCAGCGGCGAACGTACGCTCGCGTGCCACGTATTCATTGCCCTGTTCGTCGGTCAGG
>Ga0207799_100370_pt1 | contig 19462 bp, 22 predicted proteins | sample TtanPargueraPR_4_FD_187742 | JGI IMG/M metagenome (GOLD analysis project Ga0207799, IMG submission 187742) | Aerobic enrichment media microbial communities from Bioluminiscent Bay, La Parguera, Puerto Rico - Tt and M2 (SPAdes) | ecosystem: Environmental > Aquatic > Marine > Unclassified ...
GACCTGCCGGCGCCGCAGGGCCGCACCTTCCAGTCCCTCTGGGCCGAGCAAGGGGACGGCGAGTCATGAGCGCGGCGCGGGACGACATCCTTGCCGCCCTGCGCGCGGCGACCGGCGGCAAGGCCAGGGAAACCGGCGTCGCCCGGGAATTCGTCGTGCGTTGCGCCTCGCCGCGCGCCAACCTGGTGCCGGAACGCGGCCGCCCCGGCCCGGCCGGGGAGCTGATCGCCCGGTTCACCGCCGAGGCCGAAACGGCGGGCGCCACGCTCGCCCGGATCGCCGAACGGGCCGATATCCCCCAGGCGGTGGCCGATTATCTGGCGGCGCACGATCTTCCGGGCACCTTGCGCGCCGCGCCCGCGCTGAAAGATGTTCCGTGGCCGGAACAAACTGGCCTGTCGGTCGACTTCGGGCGGCCCGAGGCGGCCGACGCCGTCGGCGTCAGCCAGGCGGTCTGCGGCATCGCCGAGACCGGCAGCCTGATGATGCTTTCGGGACCGCAAACCCCGATGTCGCTGAACTTTCTGCCCGACGTGCATATCGTCGTGCTGCATGCGGATAGCGTGGTCGGCGCCTACGAGGACGGCTGGGCACTGTTGCGCCGCCGGGGCCGCGCCGTCGGCTTCATGCCGCGCGCCGTCACCTGGATCACCGGGCCGTCGCGTTCGGCGGATATCGAGATGGTCCTGCTTTTGGGGGTGCATGGGCCCCGCCGGCTGCATATTTTGATGGTCGATGGGCAAGCCGACTGATACCCCCAAACCGAAGCGCCGGCGCGGCACCCGCGGCCTGACCCGCGAGGATGCGGCGCTGTGGCGGCATGTGGCCGAGGGCATCCGGCCGCTGCCGGGCCGTTTCCTGGTCGAGGCGGAGCCGGACGGGCCCGAGATCGCGCCGCTGGCGCCGAAACGGGCGAAATCGCGCAAGCCCGCCCCCTCGCCGGTTCCGCCGCCGATGGCGACGGCGGCGGTGTCGCTGCCGGAACTCGGCCATGGCGAGGTGGCCGGGGTCGACAAGCGCACCGCCCAGCGGATGCGGCGCGGCCAGATGCGCATCGAGGGCCGGCTCGACCTGCACGGCCTGACCCAGGAGGAGGCGCACCGGGCGGTGACCTCGTTCATCGCCGGGTCGCAGGCCTCGGGGCGGCGCTGCGTGCTGATCGTCACCGGAAAGGGGCTGAAGCCGGACGGACGGACCGGCGTGCTGCGGGCCAACGTGCCGCACTGGCTGAACCTGCCGCCGAACCGGGCCCGCGTGCTGGCGTTCTCGTACGCCGCGCCGAAGGACGGCGGCGAAGGGGCGCTCTACGTGTTGCTGCGCCGGGCCCGGTAGGCTCGGCTGCTGGCTGGAAAGGGAAAACGAAGCGATGACCCCATTCGGCGAGAAGGTCCGGGAGCTGCGCGCCGCGCGCGGCCTGACGCTCAAGCAGATGGCGACGGAGCTGCGCGTCTCCTCGGCCTATCTGTCGGCCCTGGAACACGGCAAGCGCGGCCGCCCCGGTTCCGGCCTGGTGATGCAGATCTGCGCCCTGTTCGGCCTGATCTGGGACGAGGCCGAGGAACTGAAGCGGCTCGCCCTGCTGTCCCATCCCCGGGTGGTGGTCGACACCGCCGGCCTCACCCCCAAGGCCACCGAACTGGCCAACCTGCTGGCCGAGACGATCCACGAGATGGACGAACAGACCATCGACTGGGTGCTCGCCGAAATCCGCACCCATCGCCACGTGCCGCGCGGCCCGGCCTATTGATCCGGAAGCGGATGGAAGAGTTTGCCTTTACCGTTCATAAGGTTGGCATTCGTTCTTCGGAAAGTTGTTGAAGATCCGGGATCGGAAGGCGAGGTTCGGGCCGGATTTATCGAAATTCCGGGAAATTCCTTTTGAATCAATAAACAAAAGGAAAAATTTTATCTAAATTCTCCTCATCGTCGGTTTCCCGGGAACCCGGATCGAAAAAGGGAGCCTCGCCCTGGCGAGGCTCCCCGGAATCCTTTCCCTCCAGAAGGTTGAGGGATTTTCCTGAATTCTCCCCGAAGCGAAGCCCGCTTACAGGATGAACTTGCTCAGGTCGGCGTTCTTGGCCAGGTCCGAGACGGTCTCGCGGACATAGGCGGCGTCGATGGTGATCTCGTCGCCCGAGCGTTCGGAGGCCTCGAAGCTGATTTCCTCGACCAGCTTCTCCATCACCGTCTGCAGGCGCCGCGCGCCGATGTTCTCGACCCCGCTGTTGATCTCCACGGCGAGGTCGGCGATCTCGTCGATGGCGTCGTCGGTGAAGGTCAGCTTGACCTCCTCGACCCCCATCAGCGCCGTGTACTGCTTGATCAGCGAGGCTTCCGGCTCGGTGAGGATTCGCACGAAATCGTCGCGGGTTAGGGCGCGGAGTTCGACCCGGATGGGAAGGCGGCCCTGCAATTCCGGCAGCATGTCGGCGGGTTTGGACATGTGGAACGCGCCCGAGGCGATGAACAGGATGTGGTCGGTCTTCACCGCGCCGTGCTTGGTCGCCACCGTGGTGCCCTCGATCAGCGGCAGCAGGTCGCGCTGCACGCCCTCGCGCGACACGTCGGCCCCGGAACGGTCGGTCCGGGCGGTGATCTTGTCGATCTCGTCGATGAACACGATGCCGTGGTTCTCGGCGGCGAAGATGGCGTCCTTCACCACCGTGTCCTCGTCGAGCAGCTTGTCGCTCTCCTCGGCCATCAGCAGTTCGTAGGACTGCGCCACGCTCAGCCGCTTGGCCTTGGTCCGGTTGCCGCCGCCGAACGCCTTGCCGAGCATGTCGTTGAGGTTGATCATCCCGACCTGCGAGCCCGGCATGCCGGGGATGTCCATGGTCGGCAGGCCGAGGCCGCCGGTGTCGGCGACGTGGATCTCGATCTCCTTGTCGCCGAGCTGGCCCTCGCGCAGCATCTTGCGGAACTTCTCGCGCGTGTCCTTGCTGGCGTTGTCGCCGACCAGGGCGTCGATCACCCGCTCCTCGGCCTGCAGCTCGGCCTTCGCCGCCACCTGCTTGCGCATGCGCTCGCGGGTCATGTGGATGGAGATCTCGATCAGGTCGCGGACGATCTGCTCGACGTCGCGGCCGACATAGCCGACCTCGGTGAACTTGGTCGCCTCGACCTTGACGAACGGCGCCTCGGCCAGCTTGGCCAGGCGGCGCGAGATCTCGGTCTTGCCGACGCCGGTCGGGCCGATCATCAGGATGTTCTTCGGCAGGACCTCCTCGCGCAGGTCCTCGTCGAGCTGCTGGCGGCGCCAGCGGTTCCTCAGCGCAATGGCGACGGCGCGCTTGGCGTCCTTCTGCCCGACGATGAAACGGTCGAGTTCGGAGACGATCTCGCGGGGGGTGAAGCTGTTGCTGTTCATAGGGTCTCAACGACGATGCTGGTGTTGGTGTAGATGCAGATCCCGGCGGCGATCTCCAGGGCGCGGCGGGCGATCGCCTCGGCGTCCATGTCGTCGCGGTCGTACAGGGCGCGGGCCGCGGCCAGGGCGTAGTTGCCGCCCGATCCGATGCCGATCAGCCCGTCCTCCGGCTCCAGCACGTCGCCGTTGCCGGTCAGCACCAGCGAGACGTCCTTGTCGGCGACCGCCATCATCGCCTCGAGGCGGCGCAGGTAGCGGTCGGTGCGCCAGTCCTTGGCCATCTCGACGCAGGCCCGGGCCAGCTGGCCGGGATACTGCTCGAGCCGCCCTTCCAGGCGCTCGAACAGGGCGAAGGCGTCGGCGGTCGCCCCGGCGAAGCCGGTGATGACGTCGCCGCCGCCGAGGCGCCGGACCTTGATGGCGTTCGACTTCATGACGGTCTGGCCGACGCTGACCTGTCCGTCGCCGGCGATGACGACCTTGCCGTTCTTGCGGACGCAAAGGATCGTCGTGCCGTACCAGGTGTTGGGATCTTTGGAGGCCATGATATCCGCTGTGTTCAGGGTGCGGGCCCGCGGGCCGGCGGAAACGGGTGAAGGTCCCGTTGATTTATGCCGGTGTTCCGCCCCCGTCAAGCCGACCCGCGAAACGGGCCGGCTTGGGCGGATGGGGAACTACTGCTCGACGACCTGGCCGCGGGTGGCGTCGAGGGTGACGTTGAGCTTGTCCAGGGCGTCGTAGATCGGGATGAAGAAGTTGAGTCCGACGTCGCCGATGCCGGAATAGGTGAGCCCCACGACGTTGCCCTTGGTGTCGAGCAGCGGCCCGCCACTGTTGCCGCCGTGGATATCGACGTCGGCCTGGATGTCCTCCAGCCCGTACCGGTTGGTGTCGAATTTGCTGACGATCCCCTTGCTGACCGTACCCGACAGACTTTTGTCCAGCGGCGACCCGATGGCAAAGACCTCCTCGGTGATCCTGACCGGGTCGAGGCGCATCGGCAGCGCCTGATGGCCCGACGGCTCGACCTGGACCAGGGCGACGTCGCGCTCCGGATGGCGGCGGATCACCTCGCCCAGCACCTTGCGGCCGGTGATCAGTTGGACACGGACCAGATCCTCGTTGGCGATCACATGATAGTTGGTCAGGATCAGCGTGGGGCTGATGAAAAACCCGGAGCCGTGGCCCGTTCCCGTTTCGATGGTGACGACGGCCCGGCGGATCAGGTCGATGTTGTCGGTAATCGGCGTCTCGAACAGCGGCGCCTTCGCAAGGCGCATCTCCGCCGCGTCGATGTCCCGCACGTCCGCCATGGAGCGCGGTTTTTCGCGGAGGAGGTCGACGAAGTTCTTGTCGGCGGCGAGATTGGCCGAGGCGTCGGCGAAGGCCTCGGTCAGCAGGAACACGGCGCCCTCGGGCTTGAACTGTTTGGAAGCCATCGAACCCGAGGTTTCGGTTTGGTACACGACCTTCCGGTCGAACACCGAGAACACCTGCCAGGACACCCGGATCGAGGCCTTGCCGTTGGCGTTGTCGGCGATCGGCGAGCCGTCCCAGCGATTCATCTCCGGGCAGATCTTCATCCGGATGTCCTCGATCTGGCCGCCGATCAGGTATTCCGGCTCTATCCTCTCTCTCTCCACATTGGCGAACAGGTTGTCCGGATCGCCGACGACGTTGAAGTTGGCATCCCGCAGCGTCTCGTAAAAAAGCGTCTCGAATTCCAGGTCGCGCGTCTTGAACGGTCCCTGGCTCCAGAACAGATTGTCCGGCGTTCCCCGCGCGCACATGAAGAAATCGTGATCCACCTCCCCGATGATGGTGCCGCGGCGGATCTTCACGCCGACACGGTTCAGCTGGATGGGGGCCAGGGTCTCGGGATTTTCGATGTCCACCGCCGCGAGCTTGGGGACGTCCTCGACCTTCACGGGAACCGGATTGCAGGCGGCCGCCAATGCCGCCATGAGACAAGAAAAGCCGAGATACCGAACCTGACCGAGCATGACATCCCCCAAAAGCACTCGAACAAAACGTGTACGACCAGACCATAATATATGAAAGGTTGCATAACGCAAGGATACCGGCCGGTCTTTACGATTCGCGCGGGTTCGGGGTACAAGGGGCCAACCGGTGCGAAGGAGGAAGCCCATGCGGCAGGCCACTGTCGAGCGCAAGACGACCGAGACGCAGATTTCCGCGACCGTCGATCTGGACGGGACCGGCGCCTACGACATCGAGACGGGGGTCGGGTTCCTCGACCACATGATGGAGCAGCTGGCGCGCCACGGCCTGATCGACATCACGCTGAAGGCCGAGGGCGACCTGCACATCGACTTCCACCACACCACCGAGGACGCCGGCATCGTGCTCGGCCAGGCGATCAACAAGGCGCTCGGCGAACGCAAGGGCATCGCCCGCTACGGCACGGCCATCGCGCCGATGGACGAGGCGCTGTCGCGGGTCGCCCTGGATGCCTCCAACCGGCCCTACCTGGTGTGGAAGGTCGAGTTCGTGCGCGACAAGCTGGGCGACATGGACACCGAACTGTTCAAGGAATGGTTCCAGGCCTTCGCCCAGGCGGCCGGGCTGACCCTGCACGTCGAGAACTTCTACGGCGACAACAACCATCATATCGCCGAATCCCTTTACAAGGCCCTGGCCCGCGCCCTGCGCGAGGCGATCGGGATCGACCCGCGCAAGGCCGACGCCGTGCCCTCGACCAAGGGTGTGCTCGGCGGCTCGCTCTGACCGGACGGAGGGCCGCATGGCCGAGGGACTGACGCTCTACAGCAACCCGGGGTCCGGCAACTGCTACAAGGTGCGGCTGCTGCTGCACCAGCTCGGCCATCCGTTCTCCTGCGTCGACATCGACGTGACCAAGGGCGAGACGCGGACGCCGGAATTCCTGAAGATCAACCCGGCGGGCAAGGTGCCGGCGCTCGACCTGGGCGACGGGCGGACGCTGTCGGAATCGAACGCGATCATGCTCTACTTCGCCGACGGCACCCAGTACCTGCCGGACGATCCGTTCGATCTGGCCAAGGCGCACCAGTGGCTGTTCTGGGAACAGTACAGCCACGAGCCCTGCATCGCGGTGGCGCGCTACTGGATGCACTACCTGGGCCAGACCGAGGCCGAGGCGCCGCGCCTGCCGGAGCTGTGGGAAAAGGGCCGGGCGGCGCTGGGCGTGATGGAGGATCATCTGGCGAAGACCGATTTCTTCGCCGCCGGACGCTACACCATCGCCGACATCGCCCTATATGCCTATACCCATGTCGCCCACCAGGGCGGGTTCGACCTCGGCCCCTACCCCGCCGTGCGGGCCTGGACCGGCCGGGTCGCGGCCCAGCCGCGCCATATCACCATTGACGACGTGGCCTGGTAAGGCACAGAAAGGCGGATCGGAACGGACCCATGCGCATTTACACGGTTCATCGCCGCCAGGACGCGGGACAGCCCGATTTCGTCCTGGTCAAGGAGGGGTTCTGCTGGCCGGCGTTCGTCGTCGCCCTGCCCTGGGCGCTGTGGCACCGGATGTGGCTGACCGTTCTGTGGCTGGCGGCGGCCTTCGTGCTGACCGGCGCGCTGGGCGCGGTGCTCGGGCTCGACGGCCTGGGCGGGACGGTGCTGTTCCTGGGGCTGGCCGTTCTGGCCGGGATCTTCGGCAACGACCTGCGGCGCGGGAGCCTGGCGCGGCGCGGCTATGCCGAGGAAGGCGTGGTCGCCGCCGACAACGAGGATGCGGCGTTCCGCCGGTTTTTGACCGAGGCGCCCTTATATGCGGGAGGACTGCGGCCATGACGGTGGCCATCATCGATTACGGATCGGGCAACCTGCGTTCCGCCGCCAAGGCCTTCGAGCGCTCGGTCCGCGAGGCCGGAAGCGACGAGGCCGTCCGGGTGACGGCCGACCCCGAGGCGGTGCGCGGCGCGGACCATGTGGTCCTGCCCGGCGTCGGCGCCTTCGGCGACTGCAAGGCCGGTCTGGCCGCCCTGCCCGGAATGATCGACGCCCTGAACGAAACGGTGATCGACGGCGGCCGCCCCTTTCTGGGCATCTGCGTCGGCATGCAGCTGATGGCCGAGGTCGGCCGCGAATACGGCGAATACCGGGGACTGGGCTGGATTCCCGGCGCGGTCGAGGCGCTGGAGCCGAACGACCCGGAGCTGAAGATCCCGCATATGGGCTGGAACGAGCTGCAGATCGACGGCCCCGGCCATCCGGTGCTGGCCGGGATCGCGCCGGGATCGCATGCCTATTTCGTGCATTCCTACGCCATGCGCTGCCGCGAGCCGGGGCATGTGCTGGCCCGGGTGGACTACGGCGGGCCGGTCACCGCGCTGATCGGCCGCGACAACATGGTCGGCACCCAGTTCCACCCGGAAAAGAGCCAGCGCACCGGGTTGCGGCTGATCGCCAACTTCCTGAACTGGCGGCCCTAGGCCTCTGAAAACAAGGACCGTTCGGAAACCGAAATGAAATTTCTTCCCGCCATCGATCTCAAGGACGGCAAGTGCGTCCGCCTGGTTCAGGGCGACATGAAGCGCGTGACCGTGTTCAACGACGATCCCGTGGCCCCGGCCCGGGTGTTCGCCAGGGCCGGATGTTCCTGGCTGCACATGGTCGACCTCAACGGCGCCTTCGAGGGACGGCCGGTCAACGCCGCGCCGGTCAAGACGGTGCTGGCCGAAACCGACCTGAAGGTCGAGCTCGGCGGCGGCATCCGCGACCTGGAAACGGTCGACGCCTGGCTCGACGCCGGGGTTTCCCGGGTGATTCTGGGCACGGTGGCGCTGCGCAACCCCGACCTGGTCAAGCAGGCCTGCAAGCTGCATCCGGGCCGCGTCGCCGTCGGCATCGATGCGCGCGACGGCTTCGTCGCGGTCGAGGGCTGGGCCGAGGTGTCCGAAATGAAAGCCGTGGATCTGGCCCACGCCTTCGAGGACGCCGGGGTCGCCGCGCTGATCTACACCGATATTTCGCGCGACGGCGCCATGCATGGGCCGAACCTGGAAGCGACGCTGGCACTGGCCGAGGCGGTGTCGACGCCGGTCATCCTGTCGGGCGGCGTTTCGTCGATGGCCGACCTCAAGGCGGTGAAGGCGGCCGGCGAGGGCGTGCTGGATGGGGTGATCAGCGGCCGCGCCGTCTACGACGGTAGCATCGATCCGGCGGCCGCGGCGGCGCTGCTCGAAACATCCGGAAAGCCGGAGGGCAAATAGGCCATGCTGAAGGTCCGCATCATTCCCTGCCTGGACGTGAAGAACGGCCGGGTGGTCAAGGGGGTCAACTTCGTCGATCTGATCGATGCGGGCGATCCGGTGGAACAGGCCGCCGTCTACGACCGCGCCGGGGCCGACGAGCTGACCTTCCTCGACATCACCGCCAGCCACGAGAACCGAGACACCATCTTCGACGTGGTCAGCCGTACCGCCGAGCGCTGTTTCATGCCGCTGACCGTCGGCGGCGGGGTGCGCACGCTGGACGATATCCGGAAACTCTTGTTGGCCGGGGCCGACAAGGTGTCGATCAACACCGCCGCCGTGACCAACCCGGAATTCGTCGGCGAGGCGGCCGAGAAGTTCGGCAACCAGTGCATCGTCGTCGCGGTCGACGCCAAGCGGACCGGCGACGGCTTCGAGATCTATACCCACGGCGGCCGCAACCCCACCGGCATCGAGGCCATCGGCTGGGCCAAGCGGATGACCGAGCTGGGGGCCGGGGAGATCCTGCTGACCTCGATGGACCGCGACGGCACAAAAGTTGGTTTCGATATCGAACTGACCCGCGCCATCTCGGACGCCGTGCCGGTGCCGGTCATCGCCTCCGGCGGGGTCGGCAATCTCGACCACATGGTCGAGGGCGTGAAGGAAGGCCATGCCTCGGCGGTGCTGGCCGCCTCGATTTTCCATTTCGGCACCTACACCATCGCCGAGACCAAGGCCTACATGAAGGCGGCGGGGATCGCCGTGCGTGACGATCCGCCGGAAGACACGGTTCCTGGGAGTGTGGGACGATGAGCGGATCGACAGACGTTACGATTCTGGAACGATTGGCCGCGGTGATCGAGAGCCGCAAGGGCGCCGACGCCGGGACCTCGTATACCGCCAGCCTGCTGGCCGGCGGGCCCGAGCGCATCGGCGCGAAGATCACCGAGGAGGCGGGCGAGACCGTCGAGGCGGCGCTGCACGAGACGCGCGAAAGGATTGCGGCGGAAAGCGCCGATCTTCTGTATCATCTGCTGGTGCTGTGGACGGCGACCGGCGTCCGGCCCGCCGATGTCTGGGCCGAACTGTCGCGCCGCGAGGGCACCTCGGGGCTGGCCGAGAAGGCCGCCCGCGCCCAGGGTGGGAACGCAACGAAGGAGGGGTAATCACCGTGGCCTACGATATGGACAACGTTTTCGCCAAGATCCTGCGCGGCGAAATTCCCTGCGAGAGGATCTACGAGGACGGCTTCGCCATCGCCTTTCCCGACATCAACCCGCAGGCGCCGACCCATGTGCTGATCATCCCGACCGGCCCCTATGAATCGCTGGACGATTTCGCGGCCAACGGCACGGTGGCGGAGATCGCCGGGTTCTGGCGCGCCGTCGGCCGGGTCGCCCGGAAACTGGGGGTCGATGAATCCGGCTACCGGACCCTGGCCAACACCGGCCCGGACGCCCACCAGGAGGTCGGACATTTCCATGTGCATCTGTTCGCCGGGAAGAAACTGGGGCCGATGCTGGCCGAATAGCCGCCTGGCCCCGAAAAGACGTCCGGCAGGATGAGAAAGCCCGGTGTCGTCAGACCCCGGGCTTCTCCCAGACCGCCAGCGAGGTCGGGTTGTCCGACTGCGCGGCGAAGCATTCCAGTTCCACGTCCCGGACCGTGATCGTCCCGGCCGCCTCGGCGGCGCGCAGGCAGGCGTGCAAATTTCCGTTCCAATGCTTTTCGTCGAAGAATTCCTTCTGCCTGCGGGTCAGCGGCCTGTCGCAGGCGACCTGGAAGCCGAAGGGCTCGAAATGGACGCCCAGCACCTCGGGCGCGGCAGCGGCGAGCACGGCGAAATAGTCGTCGGGAATCCGCGCCACCTGCTCGATCGAATGGCAGGTGAAGATCAGCGCCTTCCTGGCGCTTTTCAGGAAGCCGAGATCCGGCTGCTTGTGGTTGATGAAGGCGGTCTCGACCGCCATGCTGCCGTCCAGCTTGGCCAGCCGGTCGCACAGGCGGCGGCCGGATTCCGTATATTCCGCCGCGATGTAGCGTAGCGGCGGGTTGCCCAGGGCGTGGTGCAGGCGGAACAGGTTCAGGCCGTAACCGGCGCCCAGTTCGACGACCGTGTCGAAGCCGCCGTCGCGCACGAACCCGGCCAGCAGCTCGACCCTTTTGAGGATGTCGTCGAGCTCGACCGCCTTCGGCCCAGGGGAGGCCCCCTCCGGAAGCGGCAGGATCTTGGCGTTCCCGGTCAGGAAGGCGACGTTGAGGTTCAACTCCTCCAGCCGGCCGTTGCGGGTTTCCAGCAGGATCTGATGGCTGCATTCGAAATCGGAGAATTCGTCGAGGATGCCGTGCAGGTCGCCGCCGCCGTCGCCGATGATCTTGGTGAAGATGGCATCCCGAACCGCCCAGGCCAGTTCGTAGTAGTTTTCGCTGGTATCGATAAGCATTTCCGGCCGTTCCGCCCCGTATCAGGAAAATCGCCCAACCGGCGCAGCGAGGCGCCCGAGGCCGAGCTTTGCCTGGAAAATGCTACGATTCCGTTAATTTCCCAAAGGGTTTTACCACGTATCGTTCAGGAAGGCCGCCGCCCGGGTTTCCGAGAAGTATTCGTTGCCTCCGCCGCGCACGACGAAACCCACATGGCCGCCGGTGCGCGGGATTTCCAGGCACAGATGGCGGTTGGCCTCGGCGGTGGCGCGCGGATAGCAGCCCGGCGACAGGAACGGGTCGTCGGCGGCATTGAGGATCAGGGCCGGGACGCGGATCGTTGCCAGGTGCGGGCCGCAGCTGGCCCGGCGGTAATAGTCGAGCGCATCGCCGAAACCGAACATCGGCGCGGTGTAGCGGTCGTCGAAGGCGCGCAGGGTGCGGATGTGCTCCAGCCCGCGCACGTCGAGCCGGTGCCCGACCTCGGCGTGCTTGGCGCGGATCTTGGCCCGCAGGCTGCGCAGGAAATAGGTCTCGTACAGCCGGTTGCCGGGCTGGCCGAGCACGTCAGAACAGGCGGCCAGGTCGCAGGGCACCGAGACGGCGACCGCCGCCTTGACCTGCCGGGGTACCCGGTCCGGGTCTTCGCCCAGATACTTGAGGACCTTGTTGCCGCCGATGCTGAAGCCGATCAGCGCCGCTTCGGCCGCCGGGAAACGGTCCAGGGCATGGCCGAGAACCGTGTGAAGATCCTCGGTGAAGCCGCTGTGGTAGAAGGATAAATGCCGGTTCATCCCGCCGTCGCCGCAGCCCCGGAAGTTCAGCGCCGCCACGTCCCAGCCGCGCGATGTGAGCGCGCGGGCCATCCCGGCGACGTATTTGCGCCGCGAATGGCCCTCCAGCCCGTGCAGGACCACGGCGAGGCGGTGGCCGCCGGTGGTCTCGGGGTCGCGGGCGTGCCAGTCCAGATCGATGAAATCGCCATCCGGCGTTTCGATGCGTTCGCGCCGGGGCCGGGTCGGTGGCATCGGCCGGAACAACACCGGGTACACGGTCTGCAGGTGACCGTTGGTCAGGAAGAAGCCGGGGTCGTAGGCCGAGGGGGACAACACGGGCATGGAAAATGGGTATCCCCGCGCCGCCGCGTTGTCAAAGGGGCAGCGCCCTGGCCCGATCGGAAACCAGGGCGCTTTCGCCAAGGAATCCAGGCGGTTAAATCCCTTTTCTAGGGTTTTCCCTTAGAGCGTTTCCGGGGCTGTGGCGGCGTTATCGCGCCGCTTCCCGGAACCAGGCGACGGCGTCGGCCCCGGCGGGCAGACGCATCGGGCAGTCCGGATCGGTGGCGGCGACAGGCTGGGCGTCCTCGCCAAGCTGGTCCGGGACGAGGCGCGCGCGGAGCGCCCGGCCCGCGAGGTGATCCTCGAGCACCTGCTGCAGGTCCTGCTGATCGAGACCCTGCGCTCCTCGGCGGCGACCCAGGCCTCGCCCGGCCAGCCGCCTGCCCGGTATGCACGGGAGACGGTTCTCGCCCCTCAATCACCGCAGTAGGCGACGCCGTCGATCATCATCAGACAGTCGCCGTCGATGAATTCGGTGGTCGAGGTCATCCGCGCGGGGAAGGAACCGGCCGGGAAATAGTCGGCGAACAGCTTTTCCATTTCCGGCAGGTCTTCGATCCGTTTGAGGTAGACGTTCACCTTGACGACCTGGGCCAGGGCGCAATCCAGCTTGGCCAATGTCCTTTCGAGGGCGGCGAACGTCTTGCGGAACTGGGTCTCGAAGTCCTCGCCGCCGCCGCGATGCAGGCCGATGAACACGGTGTCCCCCGCCTTGACGGCCGAGGAGTAGGTATGGGAGGTGGGAACGTATTGGGGCATCTGGATTTTTCCTGGAAGGAAACCGGCAACAAAAGCGATGTTTGTGTTAGAACATAACACGAACACTGGCGTCAATCGCCAACCGCGTCAGTGCCGCCTCGGCCGGATTAACGGGGCGCGCCGGCGGTCGTCCGTCCCGGCACCATGCGGCGGTAGGACAGCGCTTCGGCGATGTGCAGGCGGGTGACGCCGTCGGCGCCGTCGAGGTCGGCCAGGGTGCGGGCGACGCGCAGGACCCGGTGATAGCCGCGCGCCGTCAGTTTCAGCCGCTCGGCGGCCTCGGCCAGCAGTTTGCGTCCGGCGGCGTCCGGGGCGGCGACGGTTTCCAGCAGGGTGCCGTCGGCGTCGGCGTTGGTCCGCACCGGGCGGCCGTTCGTTTCGTGTCCGGAATATCTCGCCTTCTGTCGCTCGCGGGCGCGGAGCACGCGGGCCGCCACATCGGCCGAGCTTTCGGCGGGCGGCGGCAGGGACAGGTCGGCCGGGTTCACGGCGGGCACCTCGATATGCAGGTCGATGCGGTCGAACATCGGCCCGGAGATCTTCGACTGGTACTCGACGGCGCATTTCGGCGCCCGGGCGCAGGCCTGCGCCGGATCGTCGAGATAGCCGCAGCGGCAGGGGTTCATCGCGGCGACCAGCTGGAAGCGGGCCGGATAGGTGACGTGCGCGTTGGCCCGGGCGACGCTGGCCCGCCCGGTCTCCAGCGGCTGGCGCAGGGATTCCAGAACCGGGCGCTGGAATTCCGGCAGTTCGTCGAGGAAAAGTACGCCGAGATGGGCCAGCGACACCTCGCCCGGCCTGGCCTTCATGCCGCCGCCGACGAGGGCGGGCAGCGAAGCCGAATGATGCGGGTCGCGGAACGGCCGGGTGCGCAGCAGCCCGTCCTCCGACAGCGTCCCGGCGAGGCTGTGGATCATGCTGACCTCCAGCGCCTCGGCCGGGTCGAGCGGCGGCAGGATGCCCGGCAGCCGCGCCGCCAGCATCGACTTCCCGGCGCCCGGCGGGCCGACCATCAAAAGGTTGTGGCCCCCGGCGGCGGCGATCTCCAGCGCCCGCTTGGCGCTTTCCTGGCCCTTGATGTCGCGTAGATCGGGGTAGCGCGCGGTGTCGGCGGCGAGCTTCGCCTCGGGCGGGCCGAGAAGCTGGGTGCCCTTGAAATGGTTGATCAGCGCCAGCAGGTTGCGCGGCGCCAGCACGCTCAGGTCCCCGGCCCAGGCCGCCTCGCCGCCCTGCACGCCGGGGCAGATCAGCCCCCTATCCCGCGTATTGGCGTGGATGGCGGCCGGCAGCACGCCGGACACCGGGGCCAGCGCGCCGTCCAGCGCCAGTTCGCCGAGCGCCACGTAGCCGTCCAGCTCGTCGCCCGGCAGCGCCCCCATGGCGGCGAGCACGCCCATGGAGATGGGCAGGTCGTAATGGCTGCCCTCCTTGAGAACATCGGCGGGCGACAGGTTGACGGTGATGCGCTGCGGCGGCAGCGCCAGACCCAGGGAATTCAGCGCCGCCCGCACCCGCTCCCGGCTTTCCGCCACCGCCTTGTCGGGCAGCCCGACCACCGTGAAGGCGGGCAGCCCCGAAGCCATCTGCACCTGGACGTCGACATCCAAGACCTCGATGCCCTGAAAGGCGACGGAACCGATATGGGCGACCATGTGGCGGCGTTTCCCCGAGCGTTTTCTTTTCGTTCCGAAGGCTAGTCTACCCATGCGGGAAAGGCCAGCGGGATTTCCCCCTTATTGCGTTCGGGCCCGGCGGCCCGGTGGTCCGGCAAAGTTCATAAAAGCGTCATTATTTTGTAACGCGGATGCAGGGCTATTCTCGCGTTCTCAGTGCCTGTCCTGTTCATCTCAGACTCGTGGGGGATTCCCGATGAAAAAACTTCTCGCCGTCCTGGCGCTTGGCGCCCTGACCGCGTCGCCCGCCCTGGCCGCCGACACTCTCGTCGTCTACAGCGCCGGGCCGAAGCCGCTGTCCGCCGGCCTGGCCAAGGCCTTCGAGGCGAAGACCGGCACCAAGGTCGAATTGTTCCAGGCCACTTCCGGCAAGGTCATGGCCCGCTATCAGGCCGAAAAGGCCAACCCGCATGTCGACGTGCTGATTTCCGCCTCCTGGGGCCACGCCATCACCCTGGACAAGGCCGGCGAGCTGCTCGCCTACACCTCGGCCAACGCCGCCAAGGTCCCGGCCTCGCTGAAGACCGGCACCTACGTCGCCCAGGGCGCCGCCGCGCTGTCCATCGCCTACAACACCAAGTCCGGCCTGCCGCAGCCGAAATCCTGGTCCGACCTGACCAAGGCTGCCTACAAGGACCAGATCACCATGCCCGATCCGGCCGCCTCGGGCACCGCCCTGACCCTGCTGCAGGGCCTGGTGGTCAAGGACGAGGCCGGGACCTGGGACCTGTTCTCGCACCTGAAAGAGAACGGCATGATCGTGCCGGGCGCCAACAACGCCGCGCTGACCCCGGTGCTGCAGGGCGCCAAGGGCGTCGTCTTCGGCGCCGTCGACTACATCGCCATGGGCGCCGCCGCCAAGGGCGAGTCGATCGAGGTCATCTACCCGGACGACGGCACCGTGCTGGCGCCGCGGCCGCTGATGATCCCCAAGTCGGCGAAGAACGTCGAGGGCGCCAAGGCGTTCATCGACTTCGTGCTGACCCCGGAAGGCCAGGAGATGGTCGCCGCCCAGTTCCTGCTGCCGTCGCGCACCGACGTGAAGGCCAAGCGTCCGGGCTACGACGAACTCTCGATCATCGAGTTCGACCAGGCCAAGGCCGCCGAGGAAGCCGCCGCGGCGAAGGAAAAGTTCGCCTCGATCATGGCGAAGTGATCCGGGCCGGGGCCTTTACCGGGCATGCCTGATCTCGCGAAAACCGAAGGGGGCCAGTCCTTGCGGCTGGCCCTTTTCCTCTTCTCCACCACGATCCTGACCGTCATCGTCGGCCTGCCGGTGCTGGCGATCGTCCTCTATGCGCTGTTCCCGCATTTCAACGAGCTGTCGCTGGCCGAGCCCTTTTCCAAGCTGCTGCCCAGCCTGTCGGATCCGAGGCTGATCGGCGCGACGGCCAATTCGCTGCGGCTGTCGGTCTCGGTGACGGTGCTGTCCGCCGTAATCGCCGTGCCGCTGGCCTATCTGCGCGCGCGCATCGCACCCGGCCTCGGCAAGGCCTGGGACGCGGGTTTCCTGATCCCCTTCCTGATCCCGCCCTATATCGGTTCGCTGGCCTGGATGCAGCTTTTGCAGCGCAACGGCTTCGTCGAGCAGATGCTGGGGTTCAACCTGGCCGACGGGCTCTATTCCTTCCCCGGCATCGCCACCGTCATGGCGCTGCACCTGTTCCCGCTGATCTATTTCACCACCTCGCGGGCCTTCGCGGTGATCGGCACGCGCTACGGCGACGTCGCCAAGGTGTTCGGCGGCCGCCCGCTGCCGGTGTTCTTCCGCATTTCGCTGCCGATGGTGCTGCCGGCGCTGCTGTCCAGCGGGCTGATCGTCTTCATCCTGACCATCGAGGAATTCGGCACGCCGGAGATCCTCGGCCGCCGCTTCGGCTTCGAGGTGATGGTCACCGCGATCCACGCCAAGTTCTCCGACTGGCCGATCGATCTTTCCGGGGCCTCGGTGCTGTGCCTGATCCTGATCCTCATCGCCTTCATCGCCTACCGCTTCCACCACAAGATGTCGGCCCGTTTCCAGACCGCCATCGACAACCAGTCGGTGGACGCCCGCCCGGCGCCCCTGTCGCCGCCCGTCCAGGCGGCGATCTTCGCGGTTTTCGGCGCGGTTTTCGTCCTGGCCGTGGCGGCGCCGGTCGGCACCATCGCGATCAGTGCCTGCATGGACACCATCTCCGGCGGCGTTACTTGGGACAACCTGAGTTTCCGCAACATCGAGGGGCTGTTCGATTCCGGATCGGACGCCCTCGGCGCGATGCTGACCAGCCTGACCCTGGCCGTGCTGGCGGCGGTGCTGACCGGGGCGATCGCCCTGGTCGTCGCCTTCACCGTGGTGCGGTTGCGCTCGAAAGCCACGGTGTTCCTCGATTTCCTGTCGATCCTGCCCAACTCGATCCCCGGCATGGCCGTGGCGGTCGGGCTGATCCTCACCTGGAACATGGCGTTCTGGCCGGTCACCCCCTACAACACCGCGGCGATCCTGCTGCTCGCCTATCTGTGCCTGATGATGCCCTACCCGGTGCGGATGATCACCGCCGCCCTGCGCCAGTTGCCGAAGTCGCTCGACGACGCGGCCTACATCTCGGGCGCCGGGGAACTGACCGTTGTGCTGCGCATCCTGGCGCCGCTTCTCATGCCGAGCGCCCTGGCCGCCGGGTTCATCGTCTTCGCCGTCAGCACCCGCGAGCTGGTCAGTTCGCTGATGCTGGCGCCGCCGGGGGTGGAGACGGTCGCCACCTTCGTGTTCCGCCAGTTCGACCAGGGATCGATCAATTCCGCCATGGCCATGAGCCTGGTGACGATCATCGTCTCCGGCTCGATCATCGCCTTCGGCCAGCGCCTGCAGGGAAAGGCCTCCAAATGAGCCAGTTGAGCCTCAGCCACATCTCCAAATCCTTCGGCGACACGCGGGTCCTGCGCGATATCGTGCTCGATGTGGAGGACGGCAGTTTCGTCACCCTGCTCGGTCCCTCGGGCTGCGGAAAGACAACGCTGCTGCGGATCGTTGCGGGACTGGAACGACCAGACGAGGGCACGATCACGGCCGGCGAGCGGATCTTCGTCGACGCCGCCCGTGGCGTCTTCGCGCCGCCGCAGACCCGCCGCCTCGGCTTCGTCTTCCAGGACTACGGGCTGTGGCCGCACATGACGGTGGCCGAGAACGTCGCCTTCCCGCTGAAGATGGCGAAGGCGCCGAAGGCGGAGATCGACAAGAGGGTCGCCGAGGTGCTCGCCGCCGTACGCCTGTCCGATCAGGCGGGGAAGATCCCCGAGAAGCTCTCCGGCGGGCAGAAGCAGCGCGTTTCGATCGCCCGCGCCCTGGCCGCCAAGCCGGAGCTGATCCTGTTCGACGAGCCGCTGTCCAACCTGGACGCCAACCTGCGCGAGGAACTGGGCCAGGAAATCCGCCTGCTGTCCAAGGAACTCGGGCTGACCTGCATCAACGTCACCCACGACCGGCGCGAGGCGCAGATCCTGTCCGACCATATCGCGCTGATGAAGGACGGCGTGTTCCATCAGCTCGGCCGGCCGGAGGACCTGTTCCGCGCCCCGGTCGACCTGTGGGCGGCCCGCTTCCTCGATGCCGGGAACATCCTGCCCGCCGCCTCGGTGAGGCTGCCGGACGCCGCGCCGGACGCCTTCGTCATGGTGCCGCGCGGCGCCTTCCGCATCGACGGCGCCGAGGGGGTGCCGGCCCAGGGGCTCAACAGCATCTTCCTGGAGGACCGCTACGAGGTCACCGCCGAGCTGGACGGCCATATCGTCAAGGTGTTCTCGCCGCGTTTCGTCGCCCACGGCGAGCCGATCCGCCTGGCCGTCGACCCCGGCGATCTGCGGCGCTACGCCGCGGGCCGGGCGATCAGCCGATGACCTGATTGCGGCCGCCCCGCTTGGCCGCGTAAAGGGCGGAATCGGCGGCGCGGATGGCGTCTTGGCTCGACACGCTGTCCGCGTCGGAGACCGCCACGCCGATGCTGACGGTCAGCGGGATGGCGCTCCCAGCATGGGAAACGGGCCTCGAGGAAACGGCGGTGCGAATTCGTTCGGCGACCCGTATCGCCGCCTCCCGATCGGAAACCGGCAGCAGGGCGAGGAATTCCTCGCCGCCGAACCGTCCGATCACGTCGCCCTGGCGCAGATTTTTCTTGGCGATTTCGGCGAAGGCCTTGAGCACGGCGTCGCCGGCTTCGTGGCCATAGGTGTCGTTGACCGCCTTGAAACGGTCGAGATCCATCATCAGCACCGACAGGGGGTATCCGTGCCGCGCCGCGCGGGCCGTCTCCCGGCCGGCCATCTCCTCGATGGCGCAACGGTTGGGCAGGCCGGTCAGGGCGTCGTGGCTGGCCGCATGCTCCAGGTGCAGGTGCAGGCGTTGGGCCGTCATCGCCGCGAAACAGAAGGTCACGCCGGTGATGACGATCAGCGTAAGTATGGAATTGGCGACCTCAAGCGTCGTCGCCGAGAACAGGCTGACGACGGGCCCCGATCCAGTCAGCGTCAGGACCGCCCGCAGGGCCAGTGCGATCCCGTGGGCCAGGAAGAGGGCGCCAGCCAGCCGCTGCGTCAGGCCCATTCCGGCCGGGACATGGACCAGAAGGCTGTAGGCGTTCCAATAGGCCATCAGCCCCATCAGGGCCGAGAGGGCGACGATCCGCCAACCGACATCGGGTTCGACATACAGGAAATACGCGGCGGCCAGGAACATCACGAGCGGCGAGAAACCGCCTAGAAAATAGGGCATCCGGCTTCCGGTAAACACGGCGATCCCGAAAGCGGAAAGAGCGTAGGAACCGACCAGAAGCGTGTTGGAGACCGGTATGGACAGGAAGTCCGGCACGGTGCCGCGCAGGAAGATCAGCGAAAAACCGATGACGCTCAGAACGGCGCCGGCCGCCCAGTACCGGCAGGCCC
>Ga0207799_100371_pt1 | contig 19363 bp, 18 predicted proteins | sample TtanPargueraPR_4_FD_187742 | JGI IMG/M metagenome (GOLD analysis project Ga0207799, IMG submission 187742) | Aerobic enrichment media microbial communities from Bioluminiscent Bay, La Parguera, Puerto Rico - Tt and M2 (SPAdes) | ecosystem: Environmental > Aquatic > Marine > Unclassified ...
AGCGGCGGTGTCGGGCTTCCCGGTGCAGTACAACAAGGCGATCGTGGGCAAGAACGCCTTTGCCCATGAATCCGGCATCCACCAGGACGGCATGCTGAAGAACGCCGAGACCTTCGAGATCATGCGTCCCGAGGACATCGGCCTCAGCGAAACCAGCCTGGTGATGGGCAAGCATTCCGGCCGCGCCGCGCTGCGCGCCAAGCTGGAGGATCTGGGCTATTCCCTGGGCGACAACCAGCTGAAAGATGTCTTCACCCGGTTCAAGGAACTCGCCGACCGCAAGAAGGAAGTCTATGACGACGACCTGATCGCGCTGATGCGCGACAGCTCGTCCGATGAGGGGCATGGCCGCATCCAGGTGAAATTCCTGCGCGTGATCTGCGGCACCGAGAAGCCGCAATCGGCCGACCTGACGCTGAGCATCGACGGGGTGGATCACCAGGTGACCCAGACCGGCGACGGCCCGGTGGACGCCACCTTCAACGCGGTCAAGGCGTTGTTCCCGCACGAGGCGCGGCTGCAGCTCTACCAGGTGCATGCCGTGACCGAGGGCACCGATGCCCAGGCCACCGTCTCGGTCCGGATGGAGGAGAACGGCAAGATCGCCACCGGCCAGTCCTCCGACACCGACACCGTCGTGGCCTCGGCCAAGGCCTATGTGAACGCGCTGAACCGCCTGCTGGTGCGGCGCGAAAAGACCCGTCCGGACGACGCGCGCGCCACGGTGTGAGCGCGCGGAAATGACACTCGGCCCGGGCCGGGGGACTGCGCCCTTGCGCGCACCCCGGCCCGGCGCCACCAGGATGATGCACGAAAAGTGCAAAAATATGTCCAGTCTGCTCACCCCAAGCGCGCAATTTTGCATCATTTGTGCAAGTGGCAAGAACGCGCCGGTTGCGTCTGGATGTACCCTTTACCCTTGCACCGCTCAGCGCCTATAACCAATGCCGGCCCGTCCCAGCCGACTCGGGGCGGAAATCAGGCTCGGAAACAAGGCAGCACGTAATGGCAGGATTTGGCGGTTTGTTCTCGTCGGACATGGCAATCGACCTCGGGACGGCGAACACGCTGGTCTACGTCAAGGGGCGCGGCATCATCCTCAACGAACCGTCGGTGGTCGCCTTTCACGTCAAGGACGGACGCAAGCAGGTGCTGGCCGTCGGCGAGGACGCCAAGCTGATGCTGGGCCGCACGCCGGGCAGCATCGAGGCCATCCGCCCGATGCGCGAAGGCGTGATCGCCGATTTCGACGTGGCCGAAGAGATGATCAAATACTTCATCCGAAAGGTCCACAAGCGCACCACCTTCACCAAGCCCAAGATCATCGTCTGCGTGCCCCACGGCGCCACCCCGGTTGAGAAGCGCGCCATCCGCCAATCGGTGCTGTCGGCAGGCGCCCGCCGCGCCGGCCTGATCGCCGAGCCCATTGCAGCGGCCATCGGTGCGGGCATGCCGATCACCGACCCCACCGGCAACATGGTGGTCGACATCGGCGGCGGCACCACCGAGGTGGCCGTTCTGTCGCTGGGCGACATCGTCTACGCCCGCTCGGTCCGCGTGGGCGGTGACCGCATGGACGACGCGGTGATCAACTATCTCCGCCGCCAGCAGAACCTGCTGATCGGCGAGGCGACCGCCGAGCGCATCAAGACCTCGATCGGCACCGCGCGCATGCCCGATGACGGGCGCGGCGCCGCGCTGACCATCCGCGGCCGCGACCTGCTGAACGGCGTGCCCAAGGAGATCGAGATCAACCAGGCCCAGGTGGCCGAGGCCCTGGCCGAGCCCGTGCAGCAGATCTGCGAGGCGGTGATGACCGCGCTCGAGGCCACGCCGCCGGACCTGGCCGCCGACATCGTCGACCGCGGCGTGATGCTGACCGGCGGCGGCGCGCTGCTGGGCGAGCTGGACCTGGCCCTGCGCGAACAGACCGGTCTGGCGATTTCGGTCGCCGACGAGTCACTGAATTGTGTGGCCCTCGGAACGGGCAAGGCGCTGGAGTATGAAAAGCAGCTCCGCCATGTCATAGACTACGACAGCTAAGGCGCGAGGGACGCGCGCCTGACAAGGGGCCGCGATGGCACGAGACCGCAACAGCCAGGTGGATTATGCCCGCCCGGTCAGGCGCATCCTGATCGGGGTGCTTGTCGTGCTTATGCTGGGCACCTTCCTGCTGTGGCGCATCGACAGCCCGCGGGTGGAACGCTTTCGCGCCACGCTGGTCGACCGGGTGGTGCCCAGCTTTGACTGGGCGCTGTTGCCGGTGACGAAACTGGTGGGGCTGGTCGAAGGCTTCCAGTCCTACGCGCGGCTGTCGGAACAGAACCAGGAACTGCGCCGCGAGTTGCGGCAGATGAAGGCCTGGAAAGAGGCCGCCCTGCAACTCGAACAGGAAAACGCCAAGCTGTTGGACCTGAACAAGGTGCGGCTCGACCCCAAGCTGACCTATGTCACCGGCGTGGTGCTGGCCGATTCCGGCTCGCCCTTCCGGCAGTCGGTGCTGCTGAACGTGGGCGCGCGCGACGGCATCGTCGACGGCTGGGCCACCACCGACGGGCTGGGGCTGACGGGGCGGATTTCGGGCGTGGGCAAGAACACCTCGCGGGTGATCCTGCTGACCGACTCCAACTCTCGCATCCCGGTGACGATCCAGCCCTCGGGCCAGCAGGCGATCCTGGCCGGCGACAACACCGCCGCGCCGCTGATCGAGTTCCTGGAAAACCCCGACCAGGTGCGCCCCGGCGACCGGGTGGTCAGCTCGGGCGATGGCGGGGTGTTTCCGGCGGGGCTGCTGGTGGGCCAGGTCGCGCTTGATCCCGAGCGGCGGCTGCGCGTGCGGCTGGCCGCCGATTACGAGCGGCTGGAATTCCTCCGCGTCCTGCGCAGCCATGCCCACGAGGTGATCACCGATACCGGCGGGCTGATCGCCCCGCCGCCTCCGCCCGCCGCCCCGCTGGCCGAGGCCGCCGAACCGGCCGAGACCGTGGCCGAGGAAGGCACCGATGGTTGATCCCGCCACCACGCAGCGCTGGGGCTACCGGCTGCTCTTCGTCGCGCTGGCCGCCGTGCTGCTGTTTTTGCGCCTGCTGCCGCTGGACACGATGCCCGCCACCCTGCCCGGCCCCGACCTGCTGCTGTGCCTGAGCTTCGCCTGGGTGCAGCGCCGCCCCGACATCGTGAACCCGTTTCTTCTGGGGGCGCTGCTGTTCCTGTCCGACATCCTGTTGGGCCGGCCCCCGGGGCTGTGGGCCGCGCTGGTGCTGCTGGCCGCCGAGTTCCTGCGCAGCCGTCACCAGGGCTCGGCCGAGATGCCCTTTGCCATCGAGCTGGCCTTCGTCTCGGGGACGGTGATCGCGCTGGCCGTGGCCTACTGGGCAGCGCTTGGCATTTTCGCGGTGCCCCATCCGGGCCTCGACGAGTTGCTGATGCAGGCGATCTTTACCCTGATGGCCTACCCGGTGGTGGCCGGGCTGTCGCGGCTGGCCTTCAACATCCGCCGCCTGTCGCCGGGCGAGACCGAGACAGGGGCGCTGCGATGAAGCATTCCCCGCGCGACACCGAAGAAAGCGCCCGCCGCATCACCCGCCGCGGGCTGATCCTGGGCGGGCTGCAACTGGCCTTCATGGGCGGTCTGGCGGCGCGGATGCGCTATATGCAGGTCGAGCAGGCCGACCAGTTCCGCCTGCTGGCCGAAGAGAACCGGATCAATATCCGCCTGTTGCCGCCGGCGCGCGGGATGGTGTTTGACCGCAACGGCCACCTTCTGGCCGGCAACGAGCAGAACTACCGCATCGTCATGGTGCGCGAAGACGCCGGAGACGTCGAAGAGGTGCTGGCGCGGGTCGCCCGGATCGTTCGCCTCAGCCCCGACGAGATCGACCGCGCGTTGAAAGAGATCATGCGCCGCAGCCCCTTCGTGCCGGTCACCATCGCCGACCGCCTGACATGGCAGGACATGGCCGAGATCGCGGTCAACGCCCCCGCCCTGCCCGGCGTCTCGCCCGAGGTGGGGCTGTCGCGCATCTACCCGATGGGCGAGGATTTCGCCCATGTGGTGGGCTATGTCGGCCCGGTGTCGGATTACGACCTCAGCCGGATCGAAGATCCCGACCCCCTGCTTCAGATCCCCCGCTTCCAGATCGGCAAGACCGGGATCGAGGCGAAAGAAGAGCTGCGGCTGCGCGGCAAGGCGGGCACCAAACGGATCGAGGTCAACGCCGTCGGCCGCGTGATCCGCGAGCTTGACCGCGAACCGGGCAAGCCCGGCGCCGACCTGCAGCTGACCGTCGACACCGGGCTGCAGAATTTCATGGAGGCGCGGCTAAGCGGGGAAAGCGCGGCCGCCGTGGTCCTCGACCTGGCCGAGGGCGATCTGTTGGGCATCGCCTCGGCGCCCAGTTTCGACCCCAACAAATTCGTCCGCGGCATCTCGGTCTCCGACTACCAGGACCTGACCGAAAGCCCCTATCGCCCGCTGGCCAACAAGACGGTGCAGGGCACCTATCCGCCCGGGTCTACCTTCAAGATGGTCACCGCGCTCGCCGCGCTGGAAGAAGGGCTGATCACGCCCGAGGAAACCGTCTATTGCCCGGGCTTCCTTGAGGTGGGCGGGCGCCGCTTCCACTGCTGGAAACGGGGCGGCCACGGGCACATGACCCTCGAGGAAAGCCTGCAGCAATCCTGCGACGTCTATTACTACGAAATCTCGCGCCGCGTCGGCATCGAGAAGATCACCGCGATGGCCCGCCGCCTGGGCCTGGGGGAACGGTTCGACCTGCCGCTCTCGGCGGTGGCCGGCGGCCTGACCCCCACCAAGGCTTGGAAGCGCCGGAACCGGGGCGCCGACTGGGTGGTCGGCGACACGCTGAACGCGGCGATCGGGCAGGGCTACGTTCTGGCCTCGCCGCTGCAACTTGCGGTGATGACAGGGCGGCTGGCCACGGGGCGCTCGGTGACGCCGCGCCTGATCAAGTCGGTGAACGGGATCGAGCAGCCCAGTGGCGCGGGCGGGGATATAGGCATCAACCCGTCCCTGCTGGCCAAGGTGCGGCGGGGCATGTACCAGGTCTCGAACACGAGGCGGGGCACGGCCTGGAGTTCGCGCATCGCCGATGAGGAACTGGTGATGGCCGGCAAGACCGGCACCAGCCAGGTGCGCAACATCACCGCCGCCGAGCGCGCCCGGGGCGTGTTCCGCAACGAGGACCTGCCGTGGGAACGGCGCGACCACGCGCTGTTCGTCTCCTTCGCACCCTTCGACGCGCCCCGCGTCGCGGTCTCGGTGGTGGTGGAGCACGGCGGCGGCGGCTCGAGCGCCGCGGCCCCCATCGCGCGTGACATCCTGCTGCGCGCCCTGCATGGCGAGGTGCCGCCACTGTCGTCCTACCCGGAGGGCCAGCGCCACGAGATCGAAGAGCGCCTGCGCGCCCTGCCCCTGCGGGCCCCGCAGGGCAGCACGCCGGGGCGGAGCCGCGCATGAGCTATCTTGAATATTCCGTCAAGCAGGTGCCCGCGGGCTGGCGCAAGGTCCTGTATCTGAACTGGGCGTTGGTGCTGCTGCTGACTGCGGTGGCGGGCGTCGGGTTCATGATGCTCTACTCGGTGGCGGGCGGGTCATTCTCCCCCTGGGCAGAGCCGCAGATGAAGCGCTTCGCGCTGGGGCTGGGGGCGATGTTTCTCGTGGCCTTCGTGCCGATCTGGTTCTGGCGCAACATGGCGGCGCTGGCCTACGGGCTGTCGGTGCTTTTGCTGCTGTACGTGGAATTTTTCGGGGCCGTGGGGATGGGCGCGCAGCGCTGGATCGACCTGGGCTTCATGCGCCTGCAACCCTCGGAGCTGACCAAGATCACCCTGGTGATGATCCTGGCCGCCTATTACGACTGGCTTGATATCCGAAAGGTGTCGCGGCCGCTCTTCGTGTTTCTGCCGCTGGTTCTGATCCTGCTGCCGACCTTCCTCGTCCTGCGCCAACCCGATCTCGGCACCGCCCTCTTGCTGGTGGCGGGCGGCGGCGTGGTGATGTTCGTGGCCGCGGTGCACTGGGCCTATTTCGCCGCGGTGATCGCCGCCGGCGCCGGGCTGGTGACCGCCGTATTCCTGTCGCGCGGCACGCAATGGCAACTGCTGAAGGATTATCAGTACCGCCGGATCGACACCTTCCTCGACCCGTCCTCCGACCCGCTGGGGGCGGGCTATCACATCACCCAGTCCAAGATCGCCTTGGGCTCGGGCGGCTGGGCCGGGCGCGGCTTCATGCAAGGCACCCAGTCGCGGCTGAACTTCCTGCCCGAGAAGCACACCGATTTCATCTTCACCACGCTGGCCGAAGAATTCGGCTTCGTCGGCGCCTTTTCCCTGCTGACGCTCTACGCGCTGATCATCTTCTTCTGCATCGCCTCGGCTATGAAAACCAAGGACCGGTTTTCGTCGCTACTGATCTTCGGCATCGCCGCCACCTTCTTCTTCTATTTCGCGCTGAACATGTCGATGGTCATGGGGCTTGCACCGGTGGTGGGCGTGCCGCTGCCGCTGGTTTCCTATGGCGGTTCGGCGATGCTGGTTCTGCTGGCCGCCTTCGGCCTGGTGCAAAGCGCGCATATCCACCGACCGAGAGGCCGTTCATGATCCGAGTTCTTTTCGCCGCGGGCGAGGCCCGCTGGCAGACCTACCGTCCCAGCCTGACTGCCGCGTTCGACGAGGCCGGGCTGGAGGTCGACATCTTCACCCAGACCGACGCCCCCGAAACCGTCGACTACATCGTCTACGCGCCGGGCGACACGCTCGACGATTTCACCCCCTTCACCAACGCCAAGGCGGTGCTCAGCCTCTGGGCCGGGGTGGAAAAGATCGTGGGTAACGAGACCCTGACCCAGCCGCTCTGCCGGATGGTCGATGCCGGGCTCGAGGAAGGCATGGTGGAATGGGTGACCGGCCACGTGCTGCGCCATCACCTCGGCATGGACGCCCAGATCGTGAACCCGGATCACGAATGGAACCCGGTGATCCCGCCGCTGGCGCGAAACCGCAAGGTGACGGTGCTGGGGCTGGGCGAACTCGGCCGCGCCTGCGCCCAGGCGCTCGCCGCGCTGCGTTTCGACGTCGCCGGGTGGAGCCGCACGCAAAAGGACATTCCCGGCCTCACCTGCCTGTCCGGCGAGGATGGGCTGAGGAAGGCCCTGTCACGGGCCGAGATCGTGGTGGTGCTGCTGCCGCTCACCCCGCAGACCGAGAACCTGCTGAACGCCGAGCGTCTGGCCCGGCTGCCCGAGGGCGCGGTGATCATCAATCCCGGCCGCGGCCCGCTGATCGACGACGACGCGCTGATCGCCGCGCTCGATTCCGGCCATGTCGCCCATGCCACGCTCGACGTCTTCCGCCAGGAACCCCTGCCGCAGGGGCATCCCTTCTGGGCGCACCCGAGGGTGACGGTCACCCCTCATATCGCATCGGAAACCCGTGCCGACACCGCCAGCGAGGTCATCGCCGAGAACATCCGCCGCGGCGAGGCGGGCGCGCCCTTCCTCTTCCGGGTGGACCGCCAACAGGGCTACTGAGCCCCTTCTTCTTGGCATAAATACTCACGGCGCGACGCTGTCGGCTAGTGCAGCTTCGGGGGCTTGTCCGGGTCCATCCCCGGCCGCGCCCCGGGCATGTCGGCCGCCGCTTCGGGCTCGGGCAGGTCAAAGCGCAGCCCCACCTTGGCCAGCCGTGCCGAAATCGGATCGGAGGCGGCGAAAAATGCCACGTCCATCGCCCCCGCCTCGATGCCCGAGAATGTCAGCGCCTCGCCCGCGGCCTGCGCCAGCGCGCCCTCGGCCCCCGGCGCGGGGTCGATGAAGGCCAGCATATGGCCCTGCGCCCCGCCCTCGTAGGTCACCGCCGCCAAATAGGCCAACTTGGCCAGCCCCGCCGCCGCGGCGAGCTTCGCGTCCAGCGCCGTGATCAGCGCCTCGGGCAGCCCGGCGGGCGCGCGCAGTTCCTCGGGGCGCGCCTCGACCTCGGTCGGGCGCTGTTGCAGCATCTGGGCCAGCCAGTCCACCGCCCCGGCCGGGATCAGGATCGACGAGGGCGCGACCGACAGGTTCACGCCCAGCCCGATCCCCTGCCCCGCCAGCATCTCGACCACCAGCCGCCCGCTCAGCGCAATATAGGGCACGGTTTCCTTGGCGAATTCCGCCAGCCGTTCCTGGCGGTCGAAGACCACGACCACGCGGCCCTCCTCGACGTCGAAGACCTGCGGCATGACCTGCTCGCCCTGCGGCTCGTCGAAGAGAAGAAGGAACAGCTCCGCATCGGCCAGCCGCTCGTAGAAGCGCAGCCGCGCGACCTCGTTGTCGGGATCGGCCTGCATGGCGGCATGGGCCCGGTCCAGCGGGGTTTGATCAGTCATTCAGCACCTCTTGCACACGGGCCCGGAGAACCGGCAGCAGCTCGGCCTCGAACCAGGGGTTTTTCTTCAGCCATGCCGTATTGCGCCAGGATGGATGCGGCAAGGGAAAGACGCGGGGCGCATGGTCCCGCCAGGCGGCCACGGTGGCCGTGACGCTGCCCGCTGCCTTGCCCAAATGCCATTTTTGCGCATAGCCCCCGATCGGCAAAACAAGGGGAATCTCGCCCAGCTCTTGCATTATTCGCGCATGCCACGTCCGCGCGCAAAGCGGCGGAGGCGGCAGGTCAGATCCCTTGGCGTCATAGCCCGGAAAGCAAAAGGCCATGGGCAGAACGGCCACCCGGTCGCGGTCATAGAAGGTTTCCGCGTCGATCCCCATCCAGGCCCGCAGCCGGTCGCCCGAGGGGTCGAAGAAGGGCTTGCCCGCCTTGTGCACCCGCATCCCCGGCGCCTGCCCGGCCACCAGGATGCGCGCGCCGGGCCGGAACCACGGCACCGGCCGGGGGGCATGGGCGGTGGCGGTGGCGGCGAAACGCTCGGCGCAGAGCCGGCAGGCCGAAAGCTCGGCCAGAAGGTCGGTGAAGGCGGGGCTGGGATCGCTCATTCCCGTCTACTTAGGAAGGGGCGCCCCTTGATGCAAATCGCGGCAGGCCGCGAAACGCGGGTTGACTCATTTTGATATTTTTAGAAATGTCAAAACATGAAGCCGGCAGATCTCACCGACCCGACCCTCACGCTCACCGCCGCGCGTTTCGCGGCGCTGGGTTCCGAACAGCGCCTTTCCGTGCTGCACACGCTGGTCCGCGCCGGCCCCGAGGGGCTGTCGATCGGCGAACTCGGCCGGCGCTGCGGCATCACCGGCGCCACGCTGACCCATCACATGAAGGTGCTGACCGGTGCCGGGCTGGTGGCGCAGGCGCGCCGGGGGCGCTCGATCATCTGTACGGCCGCCGCCTATGACGAGCTTCGCACGCTGTCCGAATTCCTGCTGTCGGAATGCTGCGCCGATTCCCGCAGCCCGCACGAAGGCCACGATCATGACTGAGACCACCCAAGCCGCCCCTCGCCTGCCCGCCCTGTGGAAACGGGCCGACAAGGCCTGGCTGCTGATCGCGCTGATCCCCCTGCTGTTGGCCGGTCTCGACCCGGCGCAGCTCTGGCCCACCCTGCGGTTCGCCGCGGGGGCGCTGCTGCACACCGCGCCCTTCATCGTCTTCGCCGTTCTGGCGGTAGGCTACCTCAAGGCCAGCGGCGCGGAATCTCTGCTGGCCCGCGCCTTCGAGGGGCGCGAGCTGCGGATGATCGCGCTGGCCGCGCTGATGGGCGGGCTCTCGCCCTTCTGTTCGTGCGAGGTGATCCCCTTCATCGCCGCACTGCTGGCGGTGGGCGCACCGCTGTCGGCGGTGATGGCCTTCTGGCTGTCCTCGCCACTGATGGACCCGGCGATGTTCCTGATCACCTCGGGCACGCTGGGGGCGGATTTCGCCATCGCCAAGACGGTCGCGGCGGTGGGCGTCGGGCTGATGGGCGGACTGGCGACCAAGGCATTGGCCGGGAGCGCCCTGTTCGCCGACCCGCTGCGCAAGGCGCCGCAGCCCTCCTGCGGCAGTTCCTGCTGTTCGGGCGCGAAACCCGCGCTCGGCGACAAACCCGCCTGGGCCTTCTGGCGCGAAGAGGCGCGGCGCGCCACCTTCGGCAGCACGGTGCGGGAGAACGCGCTGTTCCTGGGCAAGTGGCTGCTGCTGGCCTACATGGTCGAGGCATTGATGCTGGAATACGTGCCCTCCGAGGCGATCGCGGGCCTGCTGGGCGGGGAAGGGCTGGGCCCGATCCTGCTGGGCGCGCTGGCGGGCGGGCCGGCCTATCTCAATGGCTATGCCGCGGTGCCGCTGGTCGACAGCCTGCTGCGCCAGGGCATGAGCGACGGGGCCGCGATGTCCTTCGTGATCGCGGGCGGTGTCAGTTGCATTCCGGCGGCAATCGCGGTCTGGGCGCTGGTCAAGCCCCGGGTCTTCGCCGCCTATGTCGGCTATGCGTTTTCGGGCTCGGTTTTGGCCGGACTGGCCTGGAACCTGATTGCCTGACGCCCGAGCGGTTGCCCCCCGGTTACACATCGACTATCTGACGGTGAAACCAAGGGGGGACACGCTCGCATGTACAGGGTCTGGAACTTTGTCACCAACTATTCGCTGCTGCTGATTGGTGGCGCACTGCTCGCTCTGGTCTGGGCCAATGTGGATGCCCATTCCTACCACGACTTCGTGGAAATGGTGCTGATCGACGATTTCATAATCGGGCACGCGCATTACGACGAGGCAGGCCATGTGCATCGCACTTTGACCCTGCACTACCTCGTGAACGACGTGCTGATGGCCTTCTTCTTCGCCATCGCGGCCAAGGAGGTCTGGGAGGCGATCATCCTGAAAAACGGCAGCCTGCGCGGAAAGAAGGCGGCGACGCCGCTCTTCGCCACCGCAGGCGGGATGCTGGGGCCGATCGCCGTCTATCTGGGCCTGGCGCTGGTGATGGGTTCGGATACGTTCAACGCGGTCAGCCGCGGCTGGGCGATTCCCACGGCGACCGACATCGCCTTTTCCTACCTCGTCGGCCGCCTGGTCTTCGGCGCGGGGCACCCGGCGGTGCGCTTCCTGCTGCTGCTGGCCATCGCCGACGACGCGGCGGGGCTGATCATCCTGGCCATCTTCTACCCCTCGGGCGAACTGGCCCCGGAATGGCTGCTGCTGTCGGCGGGCGCCGCCCTGGCCGCTTTCGTCCTGTTCAACTGGCTGCCCCGCGTTATGGACCGCGGCGACCAGCTGCGCAGCAAATCGACCTGGGTGCGCAAATACCTCAGCTTCTGGCCCTACCTGATCGCCGGCGCGCTGAGCTGGTACGGCTTCCAGGAGGCCGGCCTGCACCCGGCCCTGGGCCTGCTGCCGGTGGTGCCCACCATCCCGCATGCCGACCGCGCCTTCGGCATCTTCTCCGAGGCGGAAACCTACCTGCACGATCTGCTGAACATGATCGAGCATGCGCTCAAGCACCCGGTCGAGATCATCCTGTTCTTCTTCGGCCTGCTGAACGCGGGCGTGGAATTCGCATCGATGGGCTCGCCCACCTGGCTGGTGCTGGCCGGTCTGCTGATCGGCAAGCCGGTCGGGATCCTGCTGTTCGGCTATCTCGCCGCCCATCCGATGCGGCTGGGCCTGCCCGCGGGCATGCGCACCATCGACCTGCTGGTGATCGGCTGCGTGGCGGCCATCGGCTTCACCGTGTCGCTGTTCGTCGCCTCGGTGGCCTTCGACGCCACGGTGCAGCTTGAAGGTATCCGCGTGCAGGACGCCGCCAAGATGGGCGCGCTGTTCAGCTTTGCCGCGGCGATCATCGCGATCGTCGCCGGCAAGGTCTGCCGGGTCGAAAAGCAGCACGCCTGATCCCGCCCTGACGGGACGTCTTGGGCCGGCGCAACACCTGCGCCGGCCTTTGTCATTTTATTGCCCCACAATGCGGAACTTCGTACAACATTATCACCCCACCCGACATAATGCCGCCCAAAACCGCGGGTAATGTCAGCGGGGAGGAAACACCGGGCCGTCAGCCCGGGGCAGAGGCAGAACCGGCACATGATCGAGTTCATCAATGTCAGCAAGTCGTTTTGGACGGGCAAGCGGCGCAAGGTGATCCTTGACCGCGTGTCCTTCCGCGTCGAGCTCGGCCAGTCGCTCGGCATCCTGGCCCCGAACGGCACCGGCAAGACGACGCTGATCAACATGATGGCCGGGCTGGAGAAACCCGACGAGGGCCATATCCACCGCACCTGCCGCGTCTCGTTTCCGCTGGGCTTCATGGGCGGCGTGGTCAGCCGCCACACCGGCACCGAGAACGCCCGCTACATCGCGCGGCTCTATGGCCTCGACCCAGACTATGTCGAGGCGTTCTCGCGCTGGCTGTGCAACATCGACGAATATTTCGACATGCCTATCGGCACCTACAGCCAGGGCATGCGCGCGCGCTTCAGCTTTTCGTTGATGCTGGCGCTGGATTTCGACATCTACCTGATCGACGAGGGCATGCCCTCGACCACGGATGTGGAGTTCAACCGCAAGGCCGGCGGCATCCTGCGCGAGCGGCTGCAGCGGTCGACGGTGGTGGTGGTCTCGCACCAGGCCGCCACGCTTGAAAAATTCTGCCGGCAGGCGGCCGTGCTCAGGGATGGGCAGCTTTACCAGTTCGATACCTTGGATGAGGCAAAAAGACTCTATGACTACGAAACCCAAGGCTAAGAAGTTCCGCATCCGCCGCAGCGGCCCGCTGGGCAATGGCCGTCCCCGTGCCGAGGGCGCATCGCAATCCGTCGAAGACGGGTTCGGCGGGCGCCGTTTCCCCACCGCCACGCCCAAGCCCGACACCGCCGCAACGCCCCCCGCCGAGCGCGGCGTCGATGCCGAGATCGCCGCCATCCGGCGCGAGGGGCTGACCGGCCGCCAGTTGCGCATGGCCCGGCGCGTCGCGCAGAAACACGGTCTGGCCCCGACCTCGGATTTCGACGCCGTGCGCCTGCTGCGCACGCATGGGATCGACCCCTTCCACCGCGCCAACATGCTGGAACTGGTGGCCGACGAAAGCCGCCAGTCCGCCAGCCAGAGCATGCGGCCGCAACTGCCGCAGACCGTGCCGCAGCAAGGCCGCGGCGCGCAGTTGCCCTCGACCGAGGTGATGGGCGCCGACACCCGTGCGCGCGAGATCATGCGCATCCAGAAGGACATCGCCCGCCGCCGCCGCCGCCGTTTCGCCCTGCTGATGACGCGGCTGGCCTTCTTCGTGGCGCTGCCCACGGTGCTGGCGGGGTATTACTATTTCTTCGTGGCCACGCCGATGTATGCCACGAATTCGGAATTCGTGATCCAGCAGGCCGAAAGCCAGGTCGCCGGCGGTCTGGGCAGCATGTTCGCGGGCACCGGTCTGGCCGTGCAGCAGGATTCGATCGCGGTGCAAAGCTACCTGCAATCGCGCGACGCCATGCGGCGGCTGGATGCCGACCTCGGCTTCAAGGCGCATTTCAGCCAGCCCGCCATCGACCCGATCCAGCGGCTGGAAGAGAACGCCAGCCTCGAGGCCGCCTACAAGATCTACGAACGCAACGTGAAGATCGGCTACGACCCGACCGAAGGCATCCTGAAGATGGAGGTCATCGCCGCCACGCCCGAGACCAGCGCCGCCTTCTCCGAGGCGCTGATCTCTTATGCCGAAGAGCGCGTCGACGGGCTGACCCAGCGCCTGCGCGAAGACCAGATGGCCGGCGCCCGCGCCTCCTTCCGCGAGGCCGAGTCCAAGGTCGAGGAGGCGCAGAAACGCGTGCTCGACCTGCAGGAACGGCTGGGCGTGCTCGACCCGGTGACGGAAACCAGCGCGCTGATGAGCCAGATCTCCACCTTCGAGGTGCAATTGCAGGAAAAGAAACTGCAGCTTCAGCAGCTTCTCGACAACCCGCGCCCCAACAGCGCCCGGGTCGAGGGGGTGAAGGGCGACATCAAGCGGCTGGACGCCCTGGTGACGCAGCTGCGCGCCTCGATGACCGAAAGCACGCAGGGCACGGATTCGCTGGCCCGCATCTCGGCCGAGCTGCGCATCGCCGAGGCCGACCTGGCCAACCGGCAGCTTTTGCTGCAGCAGGCGCTGCAACAGCTCGAGACCGCGCGGATCGAGGCCAACCGGCAGGTGCGCTACCTGTCGCTGGGCGTCAGCCCCGTGGCCCCGGACGAGCCGACCTATCCCCGCGCCTTCGAGAACACACTGCTGGCCTTCCTGATCTTCGGCGGGATATACCTCATGATATCCATGACGGCTTCCATCCTCCGAGAACAGGTTTCTGCCTAGACATGCATGACGTAGACATCGGCGCGCTGAGCGTCTCGAACGACCGCCCGCTGACCGTGATCGCCGGCCCCTGCCAGCTGGAAAGCGCGGATCATGCCCAGATGATCGCCGGGCGCATGGCCGAGATCTGCGCCAGCGCCGGTGCGGGCTATGTCTTCAAGGCCAGTTTCGACAAGGCGAACCGCACCTCGCTGTCGGGCATGCGCGGCGTCGGCATCGACAAGGGGTTGGAAATTCTGGCCGGGGTGAAAAAGGCCCTCGGCATGCCGGTGCTGACCGACGTGCACGAGGTCGCGCAATGCGCCCCCGTGGCCGAGGTGGCCGACGTGCTGCAGATCCCCGCCTTCCTGTGCCGCCAGACCGACCTGCTGCTGGCGGCGGGCAAGACCGGCGCCGCGGTCAATATCAAGAAAGGCCAGTTCCTGGCCCCCTGGGACATGCCCAATGTCGTCGACAAGGTCGAGGCCACCGGCAACAAGCGCATCCTGCTGACCGAGCGCGGCTCGTCCTTCGGCTACAACACGCTGGTGGCGGACATGCGCGCGCTGCCACAGATGGCGCAGACCGGCTATCCGGTGATCATGGACGCCACCCATTCGGTGCAGCAGCCCGGCGGCCTTGGCGGCGCGTCGGGCGGCCAGCGCGAATTCGCACCGGTGATGGCGCGCGCCGCCGTGTCGCTGGGCATCGCGGGCGTGTTCATCGAGACCCACGAGGATCCCGACCGGGCCCCCTCGGACGGGCCGAACATGATCCCGCTCGACCAGATGGGCGACCTGATCCACAGCCTCATGGCGTTCGACAGGCTGGCCAAGGCAAACCCGATTCGACTGTAAATTTTCGACCAACGCGAGACCAATTCCGTGACCAAACCGATTTTCGAAGTAGCCCCGAACACCTGGGAATTCCTGCGTGACGCCATGATCACGCCCACGGGGTTCCGCGAATACGACGCGCGCTGGAAATACCCCGACGAGATCAACCTGCCCGGCATCACCGCGCTGGGTCTGGGCCTGGGCACCCAGATGCAGCGCCGCGGGATCGAGCCGGTGATCGCGGTCGGCAACGACTATCGGGACTATTCGCTGGCCATCAAGAACGCTCTGATCCTGGGGCTGATGCGCGCCGGCATCACGGTCAAGGATATCGGCCCCGCGCTCTCGCCCATGGCCTATTTTTCACAGTTCTACCTGGACGTGCCGGCGGTGGCGATGGTGACTGCCTCGCACAACCCCAACGGCTGGACCGGGGTGAAGATGGGCTTCGAGCGGCCGCTGACCCACGGGCCAGAGGAAATGGCCGAACTGCGCGACATCGTGCTGGGCGGCCATGGCGAACCGCGCCCGGGCGGCGCGTATGAATTCGTCGACGGCGTCAAGGAGGCCTATATCGACGACCTGGTGGGCGATTTCAGAATGTCGCGCAAGCTGAAGGTCGTCTGCGCCACCGGCAACGGCACCGCCTCGGCCTTCGCCCCCGAGATCCTGCGGCGGATCGGCGTCGACGTGGTGCCCAGCCACAACGAGCTCGACTACACCTTCCCCAACTACAACCCCAACCCAGAAGACATGCACATGCTGCATGACATGGCCGACACGCTGAAAACCACGGGCGCCGACCTCGCCCTGGGCTTCGACGGCGACGGCGACCGCTGCGGCGTGGTCGATGACGAGGGCGAGGAGATCTTCGCCGACAAGGTGGGCGTGATCATGGCCCGCGACCTGTCGAAGCTCTATCCTGGCTCGACCTTCGTGGCCGACGTGAAATCGACGGGCCTCTTCGCCTCCGACCCGGAACTGAAGGCGCATGGCGTGAAGGCCGATTACTGGAAGACCGGCCACAGCCACATGAAGCGCCGGGTCAAGGAACTGGGCGCGCTGGCGGGGTTCGAGAAATCCGGCCACTATTTCCTGGCCGAGCCGGTGGGCCGCGGCTACGACTGCGGCATGCGCGTCGCGGTGGAAATCTGCAAGCTGATGGACCGCAATCCCGGCATGTCGATGTCGGACCTGCGCAAGGCCCTGCCCCGCACCTGGTCGACCCCCACCATGTCGCCCCATTGCGCCGACACCGAGAAATACGACGTGCTCGCCCGGCTGGTCGAGAAACTGGTCGCCAAGCACGAGGCGGGCGAGACCCTTGCCGGGCGCAAGATCGACAGCGTGGTCACGGTGAACGGCGCGCGGGTGATTCTGGACAACGGCTCCTGGGGGCTGGTGCGGGCCAGCTCGAACACGCCGAACCTGGTCGTGGTCTGTGAGAGCGCCGAAAGCGAGAACGAGCTGCGCGCCATCTTTGCCGAGATCGACGCGGTGATCCGCACCGAGCCGGCGGTTGGCGAATACGACCAGAAGATATGACCCGCAGGCCCGATTTTTTCGCGAAATGGGGCTTGCAGACCCGGGCGGTTGGTCGTAGATAACCGCCCACCGTTGGGGTGTAGCCAAGTGGTAAGGCAGCGGTTTTTGGTACCGTGTATCGTAGGTTCGAATCCTACCACCCCAGCCACCTTTTCCAGATCCAACTGAGCAAGACCCCGAGGCAACCGCTGTCCCGGAAGTGACCCAGATTTATTCCCCAGTGGTTTCCGGCCTACCCGCTGGCCCCGTTGAGGGCGCCCCACCAGCAGAACGGGAGGGACGTGTTAGCTGTTTAGAAGTCCGGTGACCTGCTCCCCTGTGAGTCCGCATTTATTGGTTGGCTCTGTTCAGGGTTTGGTCCTCTCTTGACCGTTGGAGATACTCCCGCGGGGTGAGCCCGTCGAGGCTCGAGTGGGGTCGGTGGCTTGTTATCAGTCGCGCTGTGTGGCCGTTCCTCATTGTAGTATCTACGCCAGGCGCCCACCTTTTCGCGGGCATCCGCAAGGCTCATGAACCAGTGAAAGGCCGGGTCCGAGACCGATACAGTGGGTTCCTGTGCGGCCCCTGGGACGGGAAATGTTGCCGAGAGCAGCGCCGGGTGCTAAAATGAAAAAATTAGGTAATCAGCTGGGAAATCCCCGATGAAGCATTTGATGATTGCCCTTTTCTGTGCGCCTGTGTTTCTGGCAGGCTGCGATACCATGACCCCAGAACAGCGCACTGTGGCCGGCGTTGCCGGCGGCGCCGCGGGTGGCCTGATCCTTGCCGAGGCGCTGCGGGCCGATGACAACTGGCGGCTAATCGCAGCCCTGGCCGGCGCGGCGGCTGGCACCATGGTGGCGCAGAACAGTAGCACCGGCAAATGCGCCTATGCGCGCGGCGACGGCACTTATTACACGGCGCCCTGCCCGTAAGTCGCATCCGGCCGGAAGGGATGGCCTGGCACAAGGCGCTGTGCGCGGGGCCGGCTAAGCTGTTTGAAGTCCAGGCCCCTCCTATTCAGGATTTCCGCGACATTGCCATGGGTGAGCCCATACGCGGGCTGTTCCGCGGTCAGAGATGACCTGATCGAATTCTCCTCGGGAGGTTCGCTGAGGTGGCGCTTTTTCTGCTTGGCCTTATCGAGCCTCCTATGAGAGTACAGGCCCGCTCTCTTTAACACAAAGCGCCCCGGCTCGTGGTCGATGTTCAGCGCTAAGAAACACCGCGGCTGCGTCAATTCAATTGGGTCTTTCGCGGAAAATTCTTTCCAAGACCGAAGACGTTCAAGGCCCCCAATCAACATCAGGTCGCTTGGCCTGCCAGGCACATTACAGCAATTCTTTCTTTTCCAGCGGTCCGGCTTCGCAGAAGCAGGTCGGTGCAGGACATCGCAGCGCCCTGATATGGTCGCGGTCGAAGGGAAAAATGCGTCGTCGCGATGGACCACGGACTTGTTATCGGCCAATGTCGGAGTGAAACAGTCTCCAACCTCGACGCATGGCACCTTGACGACACGAACTCTCGAACGGAGGCAAACCATTGCGAATCAAGAAGATACTTGTCGCCAGTGATCTGTCGCAACGCTCGAGGCATGCGCTCCATCGAGCTATTCGTTTGGCCGCCACGCATGACGCTGAGCTTCACATCCTGAACGTTGTTGATGAGGAGCTTCCGGGGCCAGTCGCACGAGGAATCCGCGCGGCAGCGACCGAAGCACTCACTGAAATCATTGAGGAGCTCGTGCCCGAGCCCAAACCAGAGCGCGAAATCGACATCCGCTTTGGAGACGTCTCTAAGACGATTGTCAGAATTGCGGAACAGCGCGGCGCCGATCTGATCGTGCTGGGGCCGCACCGGTCGCGCGGGCTTGCGGAACTCTTCCGGGGAACGACGCTGGAGCGCGTGGCAAGAGCGGCGCGGCTGCCGGTCCTGATGGTCACGTCACCGCCGCAAGACGGTTATCGGCACGTCGTGGTCGGCGTGGACTTCTCGCCAAGTTCTCGTAAGGCGGTGGATGCCGCCACCACCCTCGCGCCCGAAGCAAGGATGACCCTGGCGACCGCCTATCACATCCCTTTCAAGCACTTCATTGACCGCGCCGAGCCCGGGGACAGCGACATCCGGGCCGAAAAGAGACGCATCGAGCGCGAGCTTCGGGAGGGCCTGTCTAGCTTCGAAGAGAATTGCCCGGCGCGTTCGAAAGGCTACGCGCATGCCTTCATTGAAGGCGGGTCCGCGGAGTCCCTGATCGGCTATGCCGATGAGCGTGGCGCAGACCTGATCTGTGTCGGATCGCACGGGCGCAGCTGGCTGGCGGGGGCCTTCCTGGGGAGCACCGCGAGAGAGCTTTTTTCCAGCGCCCCTTGCGATGTTCTTGTCGCTCCCGGCTGACAGCCGCGCAAGCACCGCCACCGATTCGTCGGGGCGCCGGAATGCCGCTGGCAGCAGGCAAGGCCAGCCTCCCGGTCACTCGTGCCAGGCCTTCAACAGCTGCTGTCTCCCGAGAGACGGGATGATCGGCCCGGTTCCTGATGCGCTGTGCGTCTGCGCTCTGAACGAGCGCTTGGAACAAGCCGCCGGTTTTTCTAAGCTGGCGGAGGGATCTGGGCGCAACCGGGCATTCGCATGGCCGACAGGGAACAATGGTCTACGCATACGGGATTTGTGCTGGCGACAATCGGGTCGGCGGTCGGTCTCGGAAATATCTGGCGTTTTTCCTATGTCGCCGGAGAGAATGGCGGGGCGGCGTTTCTGT
>Ga0207799_100372_pt1 | contig 19289 bp, 17 predicted proteins | sample TtanPargueraPR_4_FD_187742 | JGI IMG/M metagenome (GOLD analysis project Ga0207799, IMG submission 187742) | Aerobic enrichment media microbial communities from Bioluminiscent Bay, La Parguera, Puerto Rico - Tt and M2 (SPAdes) | ecosystem: Environmental > Aquatic > Marine > Unclassified ...
CCAGCCCGGGTCCATCGGCGGCGAGAACCAGCGCGCCGAGGTCGAGACCGTGCCGCCGGGGAAGACCCCCACCGCGCCGCCCTGCCCCAGGTAGTCCAGCGCCGCCCTGCGGGTGGCGAGGTTGACCGCCTGCGCCTCGCGCGTGCCCTCGAAGTCGATGGGCAGGATGATGCGGTTCAACTCCTCTGCCTTGCGAAAGACCTGGTGGGCGAGGATGCGGAAATCGCCCCGCGCCCGCGACAGGATATGCCCCATCATCAGCCCGTCGAGGATGCCATAGGGGTGGTTGGCCACCACGATCAGCGGGCCGTTGGCGGGGATGTTGGACAGGCTGCCGCCGGTGACCTGCAGGCTGAGGCCGTAGCGTTCGATCATCACCTGCCAGAAATCGCGGCCCGCGGCGACCTCGCGCTCGTACCCCGCGGCGCGGCGGATCAGGCGCAGCCGCCCGGTGGCGTTTTCCAGCACGCGGATCACCGCCCGCCCGGCGCCGGAGCGGGCGGAATGGGCATAGCTGATCTCGCGTGTGGCTGTATGGCGCGGCATGGCCCACCTGTCCTGCGTTGCGGCCTGCCCCGGCATAGCGCCCTTCGCGGGCGCTATCCAGAGGGCGCACGCCCCGCCGCGCCCGGCGGCCGCGTTATTCCGCCGCCTCGGCCGCCGTACCGCGCCCGCCCGACGAGAATCCCGCCAGCAGCTCTTCGCGCGTCTTGGCGGCCTTGCGCTCGTTCGCTTCCTTGACCGGGCCGAAACCGCGGATCTGCAGCGGCAGCTCGGCCAGGGCGATGGCGATATCGCGGGTCTCGGCCGTGACCTGGGGCAATATGGTTTTCATATCCTTTTCATATTGCCGGATCAGCGCCCGCTCCATGCGCCGCTCGGCGCTGTAGCCGAAGATGTCCAGCGGCGTGCCCCGCAGCGCCTTCATCCGCGCCAGCAGGCCAAAGGCGCGCAGCACCCAGGGGCCGAATTCGCGCTTTTTCGGCCGCCCGTCGGGGCCCTTGCCCGACAGCATCGGCGGGGCCAGGTGGAAGGTCATTCTGAAATCGCCGCCGAACTCCTTGGCCGCCTTCTCGGCGGTTTCAAGGTGCAGCCGGCCGACCTCGTATTCATCCTTGTAGGACAAGAGCTTGTGATAGCCTTTTGCCACGGCCTCCTTGAGCTCGGCATCCTCGATTCCGTCCACCAGCTTGCGATAGCGGCGCGCCAGCCGCTTGCCCTGGTAGGCGGTCAGGTGATCGGCACGGAAGGCGATTTTCTCCTCCGGAGACTTGGGCTTTTCCACCACGTTGGGCGTTGCGATGCGCGCGGCCTCTTGCGGGTTCAGAACCGCCCAGCGGCCGATATGGAAGGCCCGGGTGTTGCCCTCGACCGCCGCCTTGTTCAGCTCGATGGCCTTGAGGATGGCCTCCTCGCTGAGCGGGATCAGCCCCCGCTGCCAGGCTGCGCCCACCAGCATCATGTTGGAAAAAATCGTGTCGCCCAGCAGCGCGCGCGCCAGTTCCGAGGCGTCGAACAGGTGCAGCTTGTCCTGCAGGCGGGCCTGCAGCGCCAGTTCCAGCCGCTCGCTGGGGATGCGGAACTCGGTATCGCGGGTGAAATCGCCGGTGATGATCTCGTGGCTGTTGACCACCGCGCCGGTGCGCCCCGTGGTCATCAGGCCCAGCGTCTTGGCACCCGCGGTGACCACCAGGTCGCCGCCGATCACCGTGTCCGCCTCACCCGTTGCCACCCGAATGGCATTGATATCCGACGGCTTTTCCGCCAGCCGGCAATGGATATGCACCGCGCCGCCCTTCTGGGCGAGGCCCGCCATCTCCATCATGCCCGCGCCCTTGCCGTCGAGATGCGCGGCCATGGCCAGCACCGCGCCCACGGTCACCACGCCGGTGCCGCCGACGCCGGTGATCACCACGTTATGGGTGCCGTCGATGGCGGGCAGATCGGGCGTCGGCAGGTGGCCGATGTCCAGCTCGGCCGTGGCCTCCTTGCGGATCTTGGCGCCCTGCAGCGTGACGAAGGACGGGCAGAAGCCCTTGAGGCAGCTGAAATCCTTGTTGCAGCTCGACTGGTCGATGGCGCGCTTGCGGCCCAGCTCGGTCTCTACCGGCACGATGGAGACGCAGTTCGACTGCACCCCGCAATCGCCGCAGCCCTCGCAGACATCGGTGTTGATGAAGACCCGCTTGTCGGGGTCCGGGAAGGTGCCGCGCTTGCGCCGGCGGCGCTTTTCGGCGGCGCAGGTCTGGATGTAAAGAATGGCCGATACACCCTTGATCTGACGGAACTTCTCCTGAACCGACATGATCTCGGCGCGCTCGTGCCATTCCAGCCCCGGCGGGAAGGGTTTGCGGTCCGGCTCTTCCTTCTGGTCGTAGACCACGGCAATGTGCCTGACCCCCATGGCCTGCAATTCGCGGGCGATGCGGTCGGGGCTCAGGTGGCCCTCGTTCTCCTGCCCGCCGGTCATCGCCACGGCGTCGTTGTAGAGGATCTTGTAGGTGATGTTCGTTCCGGCCGCGAGCGCGGCGCGGATCGCCAGCAGCCCCGAATGGTTGTAGGTGCCGTCGCCGATATTCTGGAACACGTGGTCGCGGGTCGAGAACGGTGCCTCGCCGATCCAGTTCGCGCCTTCGCCGCCCATATGGGTGAAGCCGCTGGTGGAACGGTCCATCCACAGCGCCATGATATGGCAGCCGATCCCGGCATAGGCGCGACTGCCCTCGGGCACCTTGGTCGAGGTGTTGTGCGGGCAGCCCGAGCAGAAATAGGGAACGCGCGCCGCGATATCCTCGGCGTTGTCGGCTTTCTTCGCGTCTTCAATGGCTTGCAGGCCGGCCTTCACGCTTTCGGTGCCGCGGCCTTCCTCGATCAGGATGCCGCCGATCTTCTCGGCGATCATCACCGGGTCGAGCGCCATGCGGGTCGGGAACAGCTCGTCCTGGTGCATGCCGCCCGCGCCGCCCTTGTACCAGCCATAGACGCGGCGGCCGCGGCGGTCGTCAAAGATCGCCTCCTTGATCTGCACCTCGATCAGCTTGCGCTTTTCCTCGACCACCACGATCAGGTCCAGCCCCTCGGCCCATTCGCAGAAGCTGGCCATGTCCAGCGGGAAGGTCTGGCCGATCTTGTAGGTGGTGATCCCCAGGCGCTCGGCCTCGTCGGCGTCGATGCCCAGCAGGTCCAGCGCATGGACCAGGTCCAGCCAGTTCTTGCCCGCGGCGACAAAGCCGATCTTGGCGCCCGGCTTGCCCCAGATGCGCTTGTCCATCTTGTTGGCGCGCGAGAACGCCTCGGCGGCGTAGCGCTTGTAGTCGATCATCCGGGCCTCTTGCGGGATCCAGTGATCGTTGAGGCGGATGTTCACCCCGTCCGCGGGCATCTCGAACTCGGGCGTGACGAACTGCATCCGGTCGGGCCGGCCATCGACGACCGAGGTCACCTCGATCGTGTCCTTCATGGTCTTCAGCCCCACCCAGACGCCCGCGAAACGCGACAGCGCATAGCCGTAGAGGCCGAAATCGAGGATCTCCTGCACGCCGGCGGGCGAGACGATGGGCATATAGGCATCCACCATCGCCCAGTCGGACTGGTGGCAGACGGTCGAGGATTCGCCGGTATGGTCGTCCCCCATCGCCATCAGCACCCCGCCATGCGCCGAGGTGCCGGCCATGTTGGCATGGCGCATCACGTCGCCCGAGCGGTCCACCCCCGGCCCCTTGCCGTACCACAGCGAGAACACGCCGTCATACTTGCCCTCGCCGCGCAACTCGGCCTGCTGGGTGCCCCAGATGGCGGTGGCGGCGAGGTCTTCGTTCAGGCCGGGTTCGAATTTCACATGCGCGGCCTCCAGATCGGCCTGCGCACGGCTCATCTGCAAATCGACCGCCCCCAGCGGCGAGCCGCGATAGCCGGTGACATACCCTGCGGTGTTCAGCCCTGCCGCCCGGTCCCGCGCCGACTGCATCAGCATCAGCCGGACCAGCGCCTGCGTGCCGTTCAGCAAGACCGTCGACTTCTCCAGGTCGTAGCGGTCATGCAACGTCACATCCTGCTTACTCATCGCGCACCTCCCTGCAAAAACGAGCATAGCACGATAATAGGTCAAAATTTCTGACCTACAAAATCAAAATTCCGAAAGTTGTCGTTTGCAAAAGGCCTTAGCCTGCCTGTAGGTATCTTGCGGAAATATGCATGGCAGCTATGCGAGAATTGCAGGATGGATTGGGACAAGCTCAGAATATTCCACGCGGTGGCCGATGCCGGCAGCCTCACCCATGCGGGCGAGGTGCTGCACCTGTCGCAATCCGCCGTCTCGCGGCAGATTCGGGCGCTGGAAGAGAGCCTGAACACCACCCTTTTCCACCGCCATGCACGGGGGCTGATTCTCACCGAACAGGGCGAGCTGCTGTTCGACGCGACCTCGGCCATGGTCAAGCGGCTGGACGCCGCCTCCGCCCGCATCCGTGATAGCGAGGAAGAGGTGTTCGGCAAGCTGCGCGTGACCACCACCTTCGGCTTCGGCACGCTTTGGCTGGCCCCGCGCCTGACCAAGCTTTACGAGAAATTCCCCGGCCTCAACATCGACCTGATGCTGGAGGAGCGCGTGCTCGACCTGCCCATGCGCGAGGCCGACGTGGCCATCCGCATGAAGGAGCCCAGCCAGGCCGACCTGATCCGCAAGCGGCTGATGACCGTCAAGATGCGCCTATACGCCTCGTCCGACTACCTGGCCGAGCACGGCACGCCCGAACGGCTGGAGGATCTGTCGGATCACCGGCTGATCTGCCAGAACACCAGCTCGGCCCAGGTCAGCGCCGGCGCCATGCTGGTGCAGGAGCTGATGACCTATGACATCCCCTCGACGCTGACGGTGAACAACTACTTCGGCGTGCTGCAGGCGGTGCTGCACAACCTGGGCATCGGCGTGCTGCCCGACTACCTGACCGAGGATTTCCCCGATCTGGTCCGCGTGCTGCCCGATGTCGAGAGCAACGAGGTCCCCGTCTTCCTCGCCTACCCCGAGGAACTGCGCCAGTCGAAGCGGATTTCCGCCTTCCGCGACTTCGTCACCGAAGAGATTTTCGAACACAGAAAGCGCATTAAAGAGGCGCTCTGAGGCCCGCCCGGCCCAACAAAACATCGGTTTTGAATGTGAGATATGCGCAACACGCATGACAGCCATGTTGCACCTGCGGCATTTTTTGGCTTGCGCGGGGGACGCCCCCCTCCTACATCGAGCCTCGAAGAACGTGGCGAGAGCTACTCTCTTCACCTCCCTGTTGGACTTGGCCGAGCTTAGTGCTCGGCCTTTTTTTTGGCCTTTTCCCAAGGCTTGCGCTGCCGGGAAGGTGAAAACGGGGTGGCCTTGCGCCGGCGCATCGAATGCGCCCCGTCGGCCCGATGCGCCCGCCGGACCGCGCGCGCGATCCGTGGAAGCGCCTATTGAAACAGCAGAATTGAAAGACCGACCAGCGCCCAACACGAGATCAAGGGCAGGACAACCCGGTACTGCCGCTCGTTCGGGAGGTCCCACCCCGGGGCGCCGCGCGCGGCGTGCACGGTCCAGAGGCAGACAACCGGCCAGTAGACCGTGACCCCGAGCCCGGCCGCCAGGGCCGTCCGCCCCCAATCCGCCCCAAGCGCATGACCGGCCAAGCCAAGCCCGAGAAGCGGCGTGTAAAAAACAAGGTCGGCGCCCGCAAATCCCTTCCAAAAGGCAACGCCCACGCGGGTCACCCGCGATGCGGGCTCCTGCGTTCCCATTCTCACGCCCAACTCGTAGCTGATGGCCGCGACGCATTGAGCGACGGCCAGATAAATGAACAAAAGCCAGCCCGGCACCTGAATGAACCAGAACGCAATCGCGGCCATGCGTTTTCCTTTTCTGAGCTCCGCCCCGGTCAAGGTAACACGAACGGGCTTGCGGCTCGCCCCCGTTCCGCCCGCTGCCGCAGCGGCCTGGGAAACGATCAAGATGCGCTCCCCGCCCGGCGCGGCCCCTTTGATCGACAGCCACGCCCCTCTCCCACATGCCCACGCGGCGCCATTGCCCCTTTTCCCGGCAGCCCCCATGCAATATGAGGCGTGCAAGACTTGGCCGAAGGGAACATAGACGCGATGCAAGAGCCCCAAATCACCGAAGAGCTGATCGAAGCCCACGGGCTGAAACCCGATGAATATGCCGAGATCATCCGCCTTCTGAACCGCGAGCCCACCTTCACCGAGCTGGGCATCTTCTCGGCCATGTGGAACGAGCATTGTTCCTACAAGTCCTCCAAGAAATGGCTGCGCACCCTGCCCACCGAGGGCCCGCAGGTGATCTGCGGCCCCGGCGAGAACGCGGGCGTGGTGGATATCGGCGACGGCCAGGCCGTGGTCTTCAAGATGGAGAGCCACAACCACCCGTCCTATATCGAGCCCTACCAGGGCGCGGCGACCGGCGTGGGCGGCATCCTGCGCGACGTCTTCACCATGGGCGCGCGTCCCATCGCGGCGATGAACTCGCTCAGCTTCGGCGCGGTGGATCACCCCAAGACGAAACAGCTGGTGCATGGCGTGGTCGAGGGCATCGGCGGCTACGGCAACTGCTTCGGCGTGCCCACCGTGGGCGGCGAGGTGCGGTTCCACGCCGCCTATAACGGCAACTGCCTGGTCAACGCCTTTGCCGCGGGCCTGGCGGATGCGGACAAGATCTTCTACTCGGCGGCCTCGGGCGTCGGCATGCCGGTGGTCTATCTGGGCGCCAAGACGGGCCGCGACGGCGTCGGCGGGGCCACCATGGCCTCAGCCGAGTTCGACGACACCATCGAGGAAAAGCGCCCCACCGTTCAGGTCGGCGACCCCTTCACCGAAAAACGCCTGATGGAGGCCACGCTGGAGCTGATGGCCACCGGCGCGGTGATCTCGATCCAGGACATGGGCGCGGCGGGCCTGACCTGCTCGGCCGTGGAGATGGGCGACAAGGGCGACCTGGGGGTCGAGCTCGACCTCGATTGCGTGCCCTGCCGCGAAGAGAACATGACCGCCTACGAGATGATGCTCTCGGAAAGCCAGGAGCGGATGCTGATGGTCCTGCGCCCCGAGAAAGAGGCCGAGGCCAAGGCGGTGTTCGAGAAATGGGACCTCGATTTCGCCATCGTGGGCCACACCATCGACGAGGACCGCTTCCTCATCAAGCATGGCGGCGCGGTCAAGGCCGACCTGCCGCTCAAGGCGCTGTCGGGCACCGCGCCGGAATATGACCGCCCGTGGGAGGAGACCCCCGCTGCCGCCGAGCTGGAGGACGTGCCGGGCATCGACCCCATCGACGGGCTGAAGGCGCTGATCGGCTCGCCCAACTACGCGGCCAAGCAGTGGGTCTATGAGCAATACGACCACATGGTCATGGCCGACACCGTGCGCGTGCCGGGCCTGGGCGCGGGCGTGGTGCGGGTGCACGGCACCGACAAGGCACTGGCCTTCACCTCGGACGTCACGCCGCGCTACGTGCGTGCCAACCCCTACGAGGGCGGCAAGCAGGCGGTGGCCGAGGCCTACCGCAACCTCTGCGCCGTGGGCGCCAAACCGCTGGCCACCACCGACAACCTGAACTTCGGCAACCCCGAGAAGCCCGAGATCATGGGCCAGTTCGTGGGCGCGATCAAAGGCATCGGCGCGGCCGTGGCGGCGCTGGACATGCCGATCGTGTCGGGCAACGTCTCGCTCTATAACGAGACCGACGGCCAGGGCATCCTGCCCACCCCGACCATCGGCGCGGTGGGTCTGCTCGACCATCTCGACGACCTGATCGCGGGGCAGCCGCGCGACGGCCATGTCGCGCTGGTGATCGGCGAAACCGCGGGCCATCTGGGCCAGTCGGCGCTGCTTTACGAGGTGTTCAACCGCGAAGACGGCGACGCCCCGGCCGTGGATCTGGAAACCGAGCGCCGCAACGGCGAATTCATCCGCGCCAACCGCGCGCTGATCAAGGCCTGCACCGACCTGTCCGACGGCGGTCTGGCGCTGGCGGCCTTCGAAATGGCCGAGGCCGCGGGGATCGGCGTGCATCTCGATGCCGGCGACACCCCCACCCTCTTTGGCGAGGATCAGGGGCGCTACCTGGTGGCCTGCAACTTCGACCAGGCCGAGGCGCTGATGGTCGCGGCGGGCCAGGCCGGGGTGCATATCGAGACCGTGGGCCGCTTCGGCGGGGACACCGTGCGCTTTGACGGCGCCGAGGCCCCGATGGAAGAGCTTTCGGCGCTCTTCCGTGGCGCCTTTGCCGCCGCGATCGACTGATCGCGGCGCGCCGCCTTTCCCGGGTTCCTAAGGTTTTCCACGCCTTGCACGTGTCGCGGGGCCGCTCTATCTCTGAATCGACAACAAGGAGACAGCGATGGCCATAGAAGCCCAGGAAATCGAAGACCTCATCCGCGCGGCCTTCCCGGACGCGAAGATCACCATCACCGACCTTGCCGGTGACGGGAATCACTACGCCGCCGAGGTCATCGACGAAAGCTTCCGCGGCCAGAACCGGGTGCAGCAGCAACGCGCCGTCTATGCCGCGCTGAAAGGCAAGATGGACGGCAAGGCGGGCGAGTTGCACGCGCTGGCCCTGACCACCAAGGCGCCCGAGTGACGGGCGCCCGAACCCCGAAGGATTGAAAATGACCGCGCAAGACCAGATCAAGGACACCGTCACCAGCAACGACGTGGTGCTGTTCATGAAGGGCACCAAGGAGATGCCGCAATGCGGGTTCTCCAGCCGCGTGGCCGGCGTGCTGAACTACATGGGCGTGGAGTATCAGGACGTGAACGTGCTGGCCGATGACGACATCCGCCAGGGCATCAAGGATTTCTCGGACTGGCCGACCATCCCGCAGCTCTACGTGAAGGGCGAGTTCATCGGCGGCTGCGATATCATCACCGAGATGACCCTGTCGGGCGAGCTGGACCAGCTCTTCGATGACAAGGGCGTGGCCTATGACAAGGACGCCGCCAACAAGATCCGCGAAGCCAACGCGTAAGGCGGGCTGACAAGAGCGCAGGAAGGGGGCCGCTCGGCCCCCTTTTTCTTGTCCGCAAACCAGGCCTGAGGGAAAACCAGAGGCGCAGCTGCACGACAGAGGGCCGCGCCCGGCCCGAGGGTGGGCGCAATCGCGCCCGCCCTGGGGGGCGGGTCGGGCGCGGCCCGGGCCACCATGTGCCCCGGGCGTCATTTCACAGGGTCCGCGCCCACCGCGTTGGGGGCGGTCGGGATTTCGGGGCATAGCCTGGCCTCAGCCGGCAGCCTTTTCCTCTACCGCGTCGGCCAAGGCCTCGGCCCGGGCGGCGATCTCGGCCAGCGTGTCGGTCACCGAGCCGGGGATCACCGGCACCTCGACGCGCTCGGGCTTGGGCGCGGGGCGGGATTTCAGCTCGGCCAGCTCGTCCTCTTTCTGGCCCAGCACCTCTTCGGCGTTCCGCAGCTTTTCCTCAAGGCCCGCGGTCTTGTCAGCCAGCATCAGCCCGGCCATCAGCAGCATCCGCGCCTCGGGCAGCCGCCCGATCTGGTCGACCAGCACCGAGGCCTCGTTGTCCAAGAGCGCCGCGGCGGCGCGCAGGAACTGTTCCTCGCCGTCCTGGCAGGCCACCTCGAAGGCGCGCCCGCCGATGTTGATCTGAACCTCAGGCATTCGCGCTCTCCTCGGTCAGCGGGGTCAGGTCGGCGATGAGGCCGTCCAGCTCGGCCCGGTCGCTGTCGCGCAGCGCGCGCAGCGCCTCCAGCTCGGCCTTCATCGACTCGTTGATCAGCGCGGCATCGCCCACGCCCGCGGCGTTGGCCGCGCGCAGGGCGCGGTTCGCCTCGCGCAGCAGGTCGTTGACCGCGCGCAGCCGCTCCACCTCGGCCTCGGCCGCGCCGATCCGGGCGTTGAGCCCGGCCAGGTCGCTTTCGGCCTTGTCGTGGACGGCGCGCAGGCGCTCCTCCAGCTGGGCATTGGCGGTCTTTTCCGCCTCCAGCGCCTCTTGCAGCCGCACCACCTGCGCCTCGTCCACCGCCGGGGCCTCGGGCTGCTTCGACAGCGCCTCGATCCCGCGGCCCGCACGTTCCAGCGCGGCGGTGATCCGGCCTTCAAGTTCGCTCAAATCGCTCATTTGCCTGTCCCCTGCTCTGGTTGTCATACAGCCCGCGCGCCACGTGGGGCAATGCGCGAATCAGGGCCCTTGTGGGGCCAGCTTACCCTACTCGCCGCCCTTCGGAACGGCCCAGACCGCCCGGGGGCCGCGGAACGGGCTGTCCGGCGCTTGAACTTGCGCCAGACGCTGCTATCACCGGCGCAGAGTTTCCTCCCGCCGTTTCCCGGCCCAGACAAAGGATCCGCCCCCGTGGAAATCCAAGCTCTCCGCTCCGCCCATCCCGAGCACTGGAAAAAGGCCTGCGCGCTGCGCGTCCTGGCGCTGGACGCCATCCAGGCCGCCAATTCGGGCCATTCCGGCATGCCGATGGGCATGGCCGACGTGGCCACCGTGCTGTTCGAGAAGCACCTGAAGTTCGACGCCGCCGCGCCGCACTGGCCCGACCGCGACCGGTTCATCCTGTCGGCCGGCCACGGCTCGATGCTGCTTTACGGGCTGCTGCACCTGACCGGCTATCAGGACATGACGCTGGAGCAGATCAAGAACTTCCGCCAGCTCGGTTCGATCACCGCGGGCCACCCCGAATACGGCCACGCCACCGGGGTCGAGACCACCACCGGCCCGCTGGGCCAGGGCATCGCCAATGCCGTGGGCTTCGCGCTGGCCGAGGAAATCCAGCGCGCCCGCTACGGCAAGAAGGTGGTCGACCACCACACCTATGTCATCGCCGGCGACGGCTGCCTGATGGAAGGCGTCAGCCACGAGGCGATCGGCCTTGCCGGCAAGCATGAGCTGAACAAGCTGATCGTGTTCTGGGACAACAACGGCATCACCATCGACGGCAAGGTCGAGATCGCCGACCGCACCGATCAGCTGCAGCGGTTCGAGGCCGCGGGATGGTCGGTCTATGAATGCGACGGCCACGACCCCGAGGATATCGACCGGGTGATCACCGCCGCCAAGGCCTCCTCGACCCCGACGCTGATCGCCTGCAAGACCCATATCGGCCTCGGCTCGTCGGCGCAGGACACGGCCAAGGCGCATGGCGCGCTGACCGACGCCCAGCTCATCGCCGACACCAAGGCCGCCTATGGCTGGGAATACGGCCCCTTCGAGATCCCCGAGGACATCCGCGCCGCTTGGGCCGAGATCGGCGCCCGCGGTTCGGCCGAGCGCGCCGCCTGGGAGGACCGCCTCGCCAGCCTGCCCAAGGCCAAGCAGGCCGATTTCAACCGCGCCTATGCGCTGGAGGCGCCCAAGCGGCTCTCGGCCACCATCAAGGCGCTGAAAAAGCAGATCTCGGACGAGGCCCCCAAGGTCGCCACCCGCAAGTCCAGCGAGATGGTGCTGGAGCTGATCAACCCGATCATGCCCGAAACCGTGGGCGGCTCGGCCGACCTGACGGGCTCGAACAACACCAAGACCGGCGATCTGGGCATCTTCTCGCCTGAAAACCGCAAGGGCCGTTACCTCCACTACGGCATCCGCGAGCACGGCATGGCCGCGGCCATGAACGGCATGGCGCTGCATGGCGGCATGCGCCCCTATGGCGGCACCTTCCTGGTGTTCACCGACTATGCCCGTCCCTCGGTCCGGCTGTCATCGCTGATGGGCGTGCCGGTGACCTATGTCATGACCCATGACAGCATCGGCCTGGGCGAGGACGGCCCGACCCACCAGCCGGTGGAGCACCTGGCCATGCTGCGCGCCACGCCCAACATGATGGTGTTCCGCCCCGCCGACACGGTGGAGACGGCCGAGGCCTGGGAGGTCGCGCTGACCGCCAAGACCACGCCCTCGACCCTGGCGCTCAGCCGCCAGGGCCTGCCGACCGTGCGCACCGAGCACAAGACCAAGAACCTGACCGCCCAGGGCGCCTATGTCCTGGCCGAGGCGGAGGGCAAGCGCCGGGCGATCCTGCTGGCCACCGGCTCGGAGGTTGCGATCGCGCTGGAGGCGCGCGAGTTGCTGCAGGCCGAAGGCATCGGCACCCGCGTCGTCTCGATGCCCTGCTGGGAGCTGTTCGCCCAGCAGGAGGAAAGCTATCGCAAGCGCGTGCTGCCCGCGGGCCCGGTGCGCGTGGCCGTCGAGGCCGGCATGCGGCTGGGCTGGGACCAGTGGCTGCTGGGCGAGCGCGGGCGCGAGGCCAAATCGGCCTTCGTCGGCATGGACAGCTTCGGCGCCTCGGCGCCGGCGGGCGATCTCTACCGCCATTTCGGCATCACCGCCGAGGCGGTGGCCGACAAGGTGAAATCGCTGCTCTGATACCGGCGGAGGGCCGCGCCACCCGCGCGGCCCTCCGGCTCAGAACATCTCGCGGATGTCGTCGGTGAAGGTGCTTTCGACGTCTTCCATCTCGCCCGCCGAGACATGCGCGCGCAGCACCGCCATCACCGCCGCGATGGCCGCGGGCGCATCCCCCATCGGATCGGATTCGAAATCGCGCTGCACGGCGTCGATGAAGGCGTCGCGCGTGCGCATCTTGACCGGCGTCTTCGACGGGTTCCAGCCTTCGTAATAGATGCCGCGGATCATCACCGGCAGCTGCGCCGCCAGCTGCGCGGCCTCGTCCACGTTCAGATGGTCGCGGACCGCGTGCAGAACCGCCCGCAGCAGGCGGTAGGCGCGCTGCTTGTGCTCCCAGCCGGTCTTGTCGTTGACCGCGTTGATCCATTCATTCGCCGTCTTCACGGCATCGTCGATGATCTTCAGTCCCAAGGCGCTCATGAGGTGATCCTCCCTGTGTCCATGCCCGCATCAGGCCACGGAACGCGCCGCCGCGCCTTGACCTGCATCAGAGCCCCGCGCCGCCTTGACGCAGATCATGGTTTGCCGCCCGGGAAACGGCCAGCCTGACACCAATGACTGATTAGGAGGGCTCACCATGGAAACAGAACCGCAGATCACGTACCGCGGTCTCGACAAGTCACCCGCCATCGAGGACATCATCCGCGAGAAGATCGACAAGCTGGAGCGTTTCTACGACCGCATCACCTCGTGCCGGGTGACGGTCGAGAAGACGACCCATCGCGGGCACAAGGGGCATCTCTACCATGTCGCGGTCGAGATGGAGGTGCCCGGCGGCGTGATCATCGCCAACCGCAAGCCCGGCGACATGAACGCGCATGAGGAACTGAACGTCGCCGTGCGCGACAGCTTCAACGCCGCGCAGCGCCAGCTCGAGGATCACGTGCGCAAGACCGGCGGCATCCATGTCAAGGAGCACCCCGAAAAGCGCTACGGCAAGGTCGTCCGCCTGTTCCCCGAGGAAGGCTATGGCTTTGCCGAGATGTCCGACGGTTCCGAGGTCTATTTCCACCGCGACAGCGTGGTGCGCGACGACTGGGAAAAACTCGACATCCTGTCCGAGCTGGAATTCAGCCTGATGGAGGGCGAGAAAGGCCCCTTCGCCGCCAATGTCTCGGTGCGTGGCTGAACCGCCGGGCACCCGCGCCCTTTGTTGGCGCTAACGGCCGCATTTTGCGCTAACATATTGTCGGGAAGGGCTTTTAGACCTTTCCGACATGCGCCTCCACGGGTATAGGCAGGGCCGACCAACCGTCCCCTTCTGGACCAAACCCTTGGAGAGCGCGCATGACCATCACGCTTGGCATCAACGGAATGGGCCGCATCGGCCGCTGCACCCTGGCCCACATCGCGGAGGCCGCGCGCGAGGATGTGAAGGTCGTCAAGATCAACGCCACCGGCCCGATCGAGACCAATGCCCACCTGCTGCGCTATGACTCGGTCCACGGCCGTTTCGGCGGCGAGATCGTGGTCGACGGCGACACGATGGACGTCGGCCAGGGCCCGATGAAAGTGTTCTCCACCTACGACCCGACCGAGCTGGACTGGACCGGCTGCGACGTGGTGCTGGAATGCACCGGCAAGTTCAACGACCGCGCCAAGGCCGCCGTTCACCTGGAGCACGGCGCCAAGCGCGTTCTGGTCTCGGCCCCGGCCAAGAACGCCGACAAGACCGTCGTCTTCGGCGTCAACGATCACGAACTGGCCGCAGCCCACATGGTGGTCTCCAACGGCTCCTGCACGACCAACTGCCTGGCGCCGCTGGCCAAGGTGCTGAACGATGCGATCGGCATCGAGAGCGGCATCATGACCACGATCCACGCCTATACCGGCGACCAGTACACGCTGGACCGCCGCCACAAGGACCTCTACCGCGCCCGCGCCGCGGCGATGTCGATGATCCCGACCTCGACCGGCGCCGCGAAGGCCCTGAAAGAGGTGCTGCCCGAACTCGAGGGCAAGCTCGACGGCTCGGCCATGCGGGTGCCGACGCCGAACGTCTCGGCCGTGGACCTGACCTTCGTCGCCTCCAGGGACGTGACCGTCGCGGACGTGAACGAGGTGGTGCGCGAGGCCGCCGCCGGCCCGATGGGCCGCGTGCTGGGCTACGATCCCGAGCCCAAGGTCTCGATCGATTTCAACCATTCCACGCAATCCTCGATCTTCGCGCCCGACCAGACTAAGGTGATCGGCGGGCGCACCGTGCGGGTGCTGGCCTGGTACGACAACGAATGGGGGTTCTCCTGCCGGATGGCCGACGTGGCCGAAGCAATGGGGCGCCTCGCGAACTGAGGAGACGGGGGCCTGCCCGCCCCCGCGCCGCGGCATGAGTGACAAGGTTGCCTTCTTCCTGGCCCTGATGGTGGCCGGCGCCGCCGTCGTGGATTACATCTACGCCGATTTCACCTATTCGCTGTTCGTCGCACGAAAACTCTCCGATCTGCGCGCCTATATCGCATTCTGGCGATGAGACTGCCGCAAAGGCGGTGTTGACCCTCCCCCGCAAGCGGCGCAGTTTGCCGCCGGCCAGGCCGGCGGCGGATTCCGCGCGCCGCCCGGCAGAGGGCCGGAGATCGAAGGAGAGCCACCGCCATGCCAGTCAAAATCGCCATCAACGGGTTCGGTCGCATCGGGCGCAGCGTCCTGCGCGCGCTGGTCGAGCAGGACCGCCGTGATATCGAGATCGTGGCGATCAACGATCTCGGCCCGGTCGAGAGCCTGGCGCATCTGCTGCGCCACGATTCGGTGCATGGCCGCTTCCCCGCCACGGTCACCACCGGCCCCGACAGCCTGGATGTGGGCCGCGGCCCGATCCGGGTGACCGCGCAGCGCGATCCGGCGCAGCTCGACTGGCGCGGCGTCGATATCGTGCTGGAATGCACCGGCATCTTCAAAAGCCGCGACAAGGCCGCGCTGCATCTTGCGAACGGCGCGAAACGGGTGCTGGTCTCGGCCCCGGCCGAAGGCGCGGACAAGACCATCGTCTACGGCATCAACCACGACCTGCTGAGCGCCGAGGACCACATCGTCTCCAACGCGTCCTGCACCACCAACTGCCTGGTGCCAGTGGTCAAGGTGCTGGACGAGGCGATCGGGATCGAGCGGGCCTTCATGTCCACCGTCCATTCCTACACCGGCGACCAGCCGACGCTGGACACGCTGCACGCCGACCCCTATCGCGGCCGCGCCGCCGCGATGTCGATGGTGCCGACCTCGACCGGGGCGGCCAAGGCGCTGACGCAGGTGCTGCCCGGGATGAAGGGGCGGATCGACGGCGTCGCGGTGCGGGTGCCGACCCCCAATGTCTCGCTGGTCGATCTGACCTGGGACGCCGCGCGCCCGACCAGCGCCGAAGAGATCAACGAGGTCATCCGCGCCGCCGCGAACGGGCCGCTGCAGGGCATCCTGGGCGTGACCGAGGAAAAGCTGGTCTCGATCGACCTGAACCACGACCCGCGCAGCTCGGTCTTCTCGACCGATCAGACGCGGGTGACGGACGGCACGCTGTGCCGGATCCTCACCTGGTATGACAACGAATGGGCCTTTTCCAACCGGATGCTCGACACCGCGGCCCGGATGGGGAAATTCCTCTAGCCGCCGTCAGCCGCGGTTGAACTTGCCCAGAAGGGCCTCGTTGACCTCGGGCGTGACGAATTTCGACACGTCCCCGCCCAGCCGGGCGATTTCCTTGACCAGCTTCGAGGCGATTGCCTGGCGCCGCGCATCGGCCATCAGGAACACCGTCTCGATGGTATCGTCGAGCGCCCGGTTCATGCCGACCATCTGGAATTCGTATTCGAAATCCGCCACCGCGCGCAGGCCGCGGATGATCACGCGGGCGCCGACCTCGTGGGCGCAGTCGATCAGCAGGTTCTCGAAAGGGTGCACCACGATCTCGGTGCCGGTGCGCTCGGCCAGTTCTGCGGTTTCCGCCTTCACCATCGCCACGCGCTCTTCCAGCGAGAACAGCGGGCCCTTGTCGCGGTTGATCGCGACGCCGATGACCAGGCGGTCGACCAGCGCCGTGGCACGGGTGATGATATCGACATGACCCAGCGTGATCGGGTCAAAGGTGCCGGGATAAAGACCGATGCGCATGCGCGTCCCCTTCCGTTTTCACTTGCGGCACGCAACAATATTGCGCGCCGCTTTGCAAGGGGAATGCGGGCCTAGTGGCCCATGATCATGCCTTCCAGCGCGTCCTTCTCCATCGACAGTTCCGACAGCCGCGCCTTCACCACGTCGCCGATCGAGATCAGCCCGATCATCGCCTCGCCCTCCATCACCGGCAGGTGACGGAAACGCCCTTCGGTCATTTTCTGCAGGATCTCGTCGGCGCCGTCCTCCATCCGGCATACGCTGACATCACGGGTCATGACATCCTCGATGGCGCTGGACAGGCACACGGTGCCGCGGCGCGCCACCTCGCGCACGATGTCGCGCTCGGACAGGATGCCGGCCACGCTGCGCCCGTCGGGCGACACCACGACCGAGCCGATCCGCCGCGACGACAGCAGCGCCGCCGCCTCGGCCACGCTCGCGCCGGGCTGGATGGTGACGACGCCGTCATCGGCCTTCAATTTCAGAATCTGGTGAACACGCATGAACGCCCTCCCTCGGCTGTCGTTCAAGCGTCGCCCGGACTGCGACAATTTGTCAAGTTTGGCGCACAGGTCAGGTCAGCGCCTCCAGCCGCGCCACCTCGGCCCGGAGCCCGTCGCAGAGCGCCTGGGCAAAGCGGTTCAGCCGCTCGACCTTGCGGTCGTCGCCATGCCGGATCAGGTAGAAGGCGCGGGTCAGCGACAGCTCGCCCGGCAGCAGCTTGCGCAGGTCGGGGGCGGCGGGGATGGCGAAATCATGCACGATCCCCACGCCTGCGCCCTGCCGAATCCAGTTGAACTGCACCGAGACCGAGTTGGAGGCGAGATCGGCCTTCTCGGCCCCGATCTCGAACAGGTAGTCCAGTTCCTTGTCGAAGATCATGTCAGGGATATAGCCGATCAGCCGGTGGCGCGTCAGATCCGCGAGGCTGTCGATCGGCGGGGTCCGGCGCAGGTAACTCTCGGTCGCGGCGAGGTGCAGGCGGTAGTCGGTGATCTTCTGCACCGTCAGCCTTGTGCCGGTGGTCGGCGGGCTGACCGCGATGGCCATGTCGGCCTCGCGCTTGGACAGGTTGAAGACCCGCGGCAGGGCCACGATCTGCACCTCCAGCCCCGGATGGGCGTCGCAGATCGCCGTGCACACCTGGGGCAGCAGGTAGTTGGCGCAGCCGTCGGGCGCGCCGATGCGGATCGTGCCCGAAAGCTGCCCCGCCTGCCCCTGGGTTTCCTCCAGCGCCAGCGCGATCGATTGCTCGGCCTGCTCGGCGCGCTCCAGCAGGCGCTCGCCCTCGGCGGTCAGCGCATAGCCCTGCGGCGATTTCACGAACAGCGTCGCGCCCACCGCCTCTTCCAGCCGCTGCACGCGGCGGCCCACGGTGGCCGGGTCGTTTTTCAGCACCCGGCCCGCGCCCGAAAGGCTCTCTTCCCGCGCCACGGCAAGGAAAACGCGCATGTCGTCCCAGTTCAGATCCATCGGCACACCAGAATTTCCGCAAAACCCTTTTGAGAAACTGTCCCTTTTGCCCGGAAAAATGCAAGGCTATTCTCCGCGCGAACTCAGTACGGGAGGATCCGATGCAAGAGCTTACCCATTACGTCAACGGCGAGATGGTCGCGGGTACGTCCGGCCGCTTTGCCGATATCTTCAACCCCGCCACCGGCGAGGTGCAGGCCAAGGTGCCGCTGGCCACCAAGGACGAGGTCGACGCGATCATCGCCAAGGCCGCCGAGGCGCAGGTCGCCTGGGCCTCCGTCAACCCGCAGCGCCGCGCCCGGGTCATGATGCGCTTTGCCGACCTGATCAACCAGAACATGGACAAGCTGGCCGAGCTGGTCAGCCGTGAACACGGCAAGACCCTGCCCGACGCCCGCGGCGACGTGCAGCGCGGCCTCGAGGTGGTCGAGGTCTGCATGGGCGCCCCGCACATGCTGAAGGGCGAATTCATGGACAGCGGCGGCCCCGGCATCGACCTTTACTCGATGCGCCAGCCGCTGGGCGTGGTGGCGGGCATCACCCCGTTCAACTTCCCGGCCATGATCCCGCTGTGGAAGATGGCCCCGGCGATCGTGTCGGGCAACGCCATGATCCTGAAGCCGTCCGAGCGCTGCCCCTCGACCTCGCTAATGCTGGCCGAGCTGCTGAAAGAGGCTGGGCTGCCCGATGGTGTGCTGCAGGTCGTCAACGGCGACAAGGAAGCGGTGGACACGCTGCTGGACAACGAGACCATCCAGGCCGTCGGCTTCGTGGGCTCGACCCCGATCGCGCAGTACATCTATGGCCGCGCCGCCACCAACGGCAAGCGCGCCCAGTGCTTCGGCGGCGCCAAGAACCACATGATCATCATGCCCGACGCCGACATGGACAAGGCCGCCGACGCCCTGGTGGGCGCGGGCTACGGCGCTGCCGGTGAGCGCTGCATGGCGATCTCGGTCGCGGTGCCTGTGGGCGACGAAACCGCCGACAAGCTGATCGAAAAGCTGGTCCCGCGCATCGAAAAGCTGAAGGTCGGCCCCTACACCGCCGGCGAGGACGTGGATTACGGCCCCGTCATCACCGCCGCCGCCAAGGCCCGTATCGAAGGCCTGATCGACAGCGGCGTCAAGGAAGGCGCCAAGCTGGTGCTCGACGGCCGCGGCTTCCAGATGCAGGGCTACGAGAACGGCTTCTTCGTGGGCCCGAGCCTGTTCGACAACGTCACCCCGGACATGGAGATCTACAAGGAAGAGATCTTTGGCCCGGTGCTGTCGACGGTCCGCGCCAAGAGCTATGACGAGGCGCTGAAC
>Ga0207799_100373_pt1 | contig 19275 bp, 16 predicted proteins | sample TtanPargueraPR_4_FD_187742 | JGI IMG/M metagenome (GOLD analysis project Ga0207799, IMG submission 187742) | Aerobic enrichment media microbial communities from Bioluminiscent Bay, La Parguera, Puerto Rico - Tt and M2 (SPAdes) | ecosystem: Environmental > Aquatic > Marine > Unclassified ...
CGAAGCGGACCACGCGGCCCGCGGCTTCGGCGGCCTCGGCCAGTTCCTGGCCGTGGATGGCCAGCATCGCCTTGTTGGCGGTGACCACGTCCTTGCCGGCGGCGATGGCGGCCTCGGTCGCGGCCTTGGCCGGACCGTCGGAACCGCCCATCAACTCGACGAACACGTCCACGTCGTCGCGCGCGGCAAGGGCGACGGGGTCGTCCTCCCAGGCGTAGCCCTCGACGTCCACGCCGCGGTCCTTGTGCCGGTTGCGGGCCGAGACGGCAGTGATCTCCACCGGCCGGCCGCTGCGCCGGGCCAGAAGGTTGGCGCGCTGCTGGACGATCTTGACGACGCCGACGCCGACGGTGCCAAGCCCGGCGATGCCGAGGCGCAGGGGGGTGGTCATATTCGGGCTCTCCATCCGGATGGGTGCAGGTCGGGCGACAGTTAGCGTGTTGCGCGCGCGCTTGCAACGCGCCCGGGCGTCACTGGGGATGGCGGGCGATGGCGCGCAGCAGCCGTGCCCGGTCGGCGGGCGGCAGGGCGGTGATGCGGCGCAGCTGCGCGGCCTTCCAGCGCAGCGCGGCGGCGCGGGCGGCGAGTTGCGCGCCGGTCTCCTCGTCCAGCGCGGTCACCCCGGCCCCGGCGAGCAGCCCCTCCAGCGGCACCAGGCGCGGATAGGGCGCGGCGCGGGCCTCGGCGCTCGTGGCGGTGTCGAGCTCGGGGAAATCCGTGCAGCCCGTCAGCAGGGCAAGCGAGAGGATCAATGCGGCGCGTGTCATGGGCCTGACCGTGGGGAGAATCTGGCCCGACCATATCCGGGCTGCCGCGGGGACAGCAAGCTAAGGCTTGAACTGAACGTCTGTTCAGTTAAGCATGGGGCATGGCACGCAAGACAGGCTCCCATTCCGACATCACCGGCCCCAAGGTCCGCGCGGCCGCGCAGAAGCTTTTCGCGCGGCACGGCTATGCCGCCGTCTCCATGCGCCAGATCGCGGGCGAGGTGGGGGTGCAGGCCGGCGCGCTCTACAACTACACGCCGGACAAGCAGAGCCTGCTCTTCGACATGATGAAGGCGCATATGGAGGAGCTGCTGGCCGCCTGGGAGGCCGAGCCCAAGGGCGCGGGGCCGCTGGAGCGGCTGGAGGCCTTCGCCCGGTTCCATGTGCGCTTTCACCTCAACCGGCCCGAGGCGGTGTTCATCGCCTACATGGAGCTGCGCAACCTGGAGCCCGGGAATTTCGAGGTGATCGAGGGGCTGCGCAAACGCTATGAGCGCGCGCTGGAGAATATCCTGAGCGACGGGCAGGAGGCGGGCGTATTCACGCTCGCCGACACCAAGCTGGCCACGCTGGCGGTGATCGCCATGCTGACCGGGGTGACCACATGGTACCGCGACGACGGCCGGCTGAGCCGCGACCGGGTGGTGGGGATCTACTGGAACATGGTGCGCAAGGCGGTGGGGGCCTGAGACCCGCCAGGCGGAGGCGCCTTGCGGCGCCACTCTTTTTGTTTGCGCCGCGCGTGCCGCGCGGCGGTTCGAGTATTTGGGCCAAGAAGAAGGGGGTGGTCTTCTTCTTGGCCATAAATACTCATATCGCGACCGCGGGGCCTGGTGCGCGGCCGGCAGTGATCTACCCCGTCAGTGGGCGGGCTTGATGAAGGTGCCGTTGCGCAGATCGCGCATGGCCTGGCGCAGTTCCTCCTGCGTGTTCATCACGATGGGGCCGTGCCAGGCCACCGGCTCTTCCAGCGGCGCGCCCGAGATCAGCAGGAAACGCACGCCTTCCTCGCCCGCCTGCACCGTGACCTCGTCGCCGGTGCCGAAGCGGATCAGCGTGCGGTCGCCGGACATGTCGCGGATATTCACCTCCTCGCCCATCACCTCTTTCTCCAGCAGCACGCCGGAGGGGGCGGAGGCGTCGGCGAAGGCGCCGGAGCCGGCGAAGACATAGGCGAAGGCGCGGCGGTAGGTGTCGACCGGGAAGGTCTTCTTCACCCCCGGCGGGACCGAGATATCCAGGTATTGCGGGTCGGCGGCGATGCCGTCCACCGGGCCGGTCCTGCCCCAGAACGACCCCACCACGACGCGCACGCGGGTGCCGTCGTCGTCGATGATCTCGGGGATGTCGGCGGCCTTGACGTCCTGGTAGCGCGGCGCGGTCATCTTCATGTCCGAAGGCAGGTTGGCCCAGAGCTGGAATCCGTGCATCTGGCCCTGCGCGTTCCCCTTGGGCATTTCCTGGTGCAGGATGCCCGAGCCGGCGGTCATCCACTGTACGTCGCCCGCGCCCAGCGTGCCGGCATTGCCCAGCGAATCGCCGTGCTCGACCGTGCCGTTCAGCACATAGGTGATGGTCTCGATCCCGCGATGGGGATGCCAGGGGAAGCCGCGCAGGTAATGCTCGGGCCGGTCGTTGCGGAAATCGTCGAACAGCAGGAACGGGTCCAGCTCGGTCGGATCCTGGAAGCCGAAGGCGCGGTGCAGGTGGACGCCGGCCCCTTCCATCGTGGGGACGGCCTTGCGTTGCGATGCGACGGGTCTGATGGACATGGCAGCTCTCCTTTGCCGCATATCTAGGGCCGGAGGCGCCCTGCGGCAATGCGCGCGGGCTGGCGATGGCTGCGCAGGGACTGTGCGCAGGCGCAAGGGCGCCGTGACCTCTCGATCTTTCCGCGCGGGGGCGTTAAAGGGGGCGCTGCGCTTTCTGGGAGGAACCCGCCATGTCTGACGTTCTGGCCACCTTGTCGGCCTCGAAATTCCGCCGCCTGTTCGGGGTGGGGGTTCTGCTGTGCCTCGGTTTCGGGCTGATCTACCTGGCGCTGGCGCGCCCGCCGGCATCGCTGGGCTGGCAGATTTTCCTGCTGGCGGTGGGCCTGCTGGCGCTGGTGCTGGGCGAAAAGATGCGCCGCGCCACGCAGGGCAAGGTGGTGCTGACGGCTGAGGGGCTGTTCGACGGCGAGGGCCGGCTGCTCGCCCCGATCGAAGAGATCGAGGCGGTGGAGCGCGGCCCCTTCGCGATGAAGCCCTCCAACGGCTTCACGGTCCGCCTGAGCAAGGCGCGCGGCCGGGGCTGGGCGCCGGGGCTGTGGTGGCGCCTGGGCCAGCGGCTGGGCGTGGGCGGCGTGACGCCCGCGGCGCAGGCCAAGCTGATGTCCGAGGCGCTGACCATGCTGATGATGGAGCGTGACGAGGACTGAGCGGCGCCGTTATGGGCAGTTGGTTCCGACCAGGCAGGGCGCCGCCACGAAGCGCGGCCGCGTGACCACCACGTTGGAATAGCTGTCCGCCGTCAGCCCGACATTGAAGGGCGGCTCGTAGCGGCTGAAGGTCTCGAGCACGAAGACCCTGTCGCCCAGCGCCATCCTCGGGATGACCTCGTCATAGGTGGGCAGGTCGGCACCGGTCAGCGCGGCTTTGCCGTTGGTGCCGTAGGACCAGTCCAGGTCCAGTTGGCGGTTGGGCTGGTCGCAGGCGTCGCTGCAATGCACCAGGCTGACGCGGAGGGCGCTGTCGGCGCCGTGGTCGGCGGTGAGGTAGTCGAACATGTTGCTCATCGCCTCGATCTCGTTGGCGTCGATCTGGCCGTCGAGGTTGCGGCTGAACAGGTCCGAGATCGTGTAGGACGCCTTGAGGTTGATGCTGCGCGCATCGTAGGCGTCGAAGAAGACCAGGCTGCCCAGATACCACCAGACCAGCACCGGCAGGATCAGCACCGCCTCGGCGGTCATCCAGCCGCGCTCGTCGCGGTGAAAGCGGGCAAGGACGGTTCGCAGCGCGCGTTGCATGGCTCAGTTCCCTCCGGCGCCGGGTTCGTTGACATAGGCCGAGGTGGCCACCAGCGCGAAACCGTCGCGGTTGTTCGCCTGCATCTTCAGCCCCAGGCCGCTGCCGGGAATGATCGGGTCGATCAGCACGCAGGCCCGCACGATCATCAGCTCGTTCTCTGGGCCGTCGCGGAAGCTGACCACCGGCTGGATTTCCGCGCTGCGGTCGCGGCAGGTGGCGGCCGGGTCCGGCAGGGTATAGTCGGGTGCGCTCACCGCCTGCAGTTCCAGCAGCATTTCCTGTTCACAATTGGCGATGATGCCGAGATGGTCGCAGATCCGGGATTTCAGGATCTCCGGCGTGATGTTCGGCCAGGCGCCCAGGCGCAGGTCGCGCACGGCGATATCCAGCGCCCGGTCCAGCATCACCTGGCGGAGCATGACCACGCCCATCTCGATGCTGGACAGAAACAGGCTCATGAACAGCGGGAACAGCAACACGAACTCGATCGACGAGGTGCCGTCCTCGCATCGGTGCAGCCGGACCAGGCGGGAAAGCAGCCGTCTCATTGCGTCAGCCTCAACTGGTTGATCGAACTGGCGATGGTGCCGAAGACCTCGGCCAGGTTGGTGCCGTTGGCCGGGAAGTAATGGCCCGGCGAGGTGGCGCATTGCGACATCACGGCATCGGCGTTTCCGTCGACCTCGAACCCGATGGTGTAGACGATGATGCCCTGCTGCTTGGCCGCCGTGCAAATCTTGTCGAGCTGCGCGTTCTTGGTCGCGTTGCCGTAGCTGTTGACCGGCCGTTCCAGCCAGGTGAACCGCTCATACCACTGGGTCGGCAGTTTCTCCCAAACCTCCTGGTAGGTCATCCGAATGGCCTGGCCGGCGTCCACGTTCTGGCAATATCCCCACCAGTTGCAGGTCTCCACCAGGCCCTGGCCGAAGGCCTCGTCGTGCCAGTTGCCGTCAAAGGTCCAGTAGTACTGGTTGCGCGTGGAGTTGAAGATCGAGAACTCGTTCGGGAAGTTCGAGTTGCGCCAAACCTCGGACAGGCCGTTTCGATAGGCATCCTTCAGGAAATACTGCGTCGTGTTCACGCCGTCGGTCATCAGCACGATCACCTTCATCGAGTAGTCCTGGGTATAGCTGTAGGGTCGCCCCACGAAAGCCGGATCGACCACCGGCGCACCGCCCGCGCCGGGCGTGGCGGACAGGTCGGCGACGATGTTGCGCATTTCGGGAGACAGCAGGATCGTGCCCCATTTCATCCCGATATCGATCGAGGTGTTCCCGCTGGCGCGCAGGGCGTCGATATAGGTCTCCATCTCGGTGTGGTCGCCGACGAAGGGCCGGACCTGGCGCCAGTCGTCGGTGCGGCAGGTGCGGTTGGTGGGGGTGCTGTCATACCAGCGGCTTCTGGCGTCGAAATGGCCGGTGCGCTTGAGCTCCCAATAGGGGGCCTGGGCGTTGCGCGCCATGATGTCGGCGGTCTCGAAATCCTCCGGGTCGAAGGTCACGCAATGCGAGCTTGCATGTTCGTCGGTGATGTCGACCGGGGTGAGCAGGGGCTCGTTGAATTTGTCCAGCAGGGTTTGGCCCACGTTGACCTGTTCGGCGTAGGGCACCATCGAGATCGACACCTTGCCCGCATTGACCGAGCAGGCCTCGCCCGAGCCGCGCTGGGCGTTGGGGTTGCACTGCATGTAATAGCTGAAATCCTTGGCCGCCTCGCGCAGCTTCTCGATCTTGGTGCCGCCGTCGGTCCAGCCGCCCATCGAGCCCGAGACGTCCAGCACCAGCGAGATCTCGAGATCGGTGATGCCCTGTTCGGCGGTGGCCCCCGAGGCGGCGGTCAGCGTGTCCACGCCCGAGAACTTCATGAACATCGTGTTCATCTCGGCCTGTGCCGTGGCCGAGACCCGGCGATAGCTCAGCGCGCCCGCGGCGGAGCTGCTGGTCACCGAGATATCCCCCAGGTACTGGCTCAGCCCGGCCTTGGCGAAATAGTCCTCGACCACGGCCCTGGCGTCGAGGTCGTTGTTGAGGTCGGCGGCGGCCAGCACGGCGCGGTCCATAGTGTTCTGAAGCTGGGTGCGGGTGGTCTCGACCCGGATCACGTCGACCGCCATGCCGGTGATGCCCAGCATGACCAGCAGCAGGAACAGGCCGAAAACGATCAGCGAGCCGTCCTCGCTCTGCCCGAAACGGCGAAGCTGCACGGCCAACTGTCGAAGCGGTCTGAAGCGGCGGACGGTGTGCTCCATTGCTGGCCGGCGTTCACAACTCATTCTCGGGTACCCTTCCCCTGCGCCCGCAACGGGGCGCCTACAACTGCACGGCTTTCGCGCTGGGCGCATCTAAGGCTGGGGTTGTGGCCAAAATGGGGCAGCATCGGGCGACAACAGGGCCAATGATGGTGAATTTTCGGGCCATTTTTGTGACCAACCGCAGTTTCTGCGGTCTATTGTTCGAAAACTCGAAACAAATTGCGTGTGCCGGTTTTCGCTCGGGCAGGGCTTGCGGTCGGGGGTGGCGGATCGCGGTGGAAGGCGTAGGGTGAGCCGGGGCGAGTCGCCGCCGAACGGCACCGCCGCTCAGGGAGGGTACATATGACCGGCATCGTCGAGCCGAGCTTTCGCGAATCCGTTGACCTGATGTTCAGCCGCGCGGTGGCGCTGATGGATCTGCCGCCGGGGCTGGAAGAGAAGATCCGGGTCTGCAACGCCACCTACACGGTGCGCTTCGGGGTGCGGCTGCGCGGGCATATCCACACCTTCACCGGCTACCGCTCTGTGCATTCGGAACATATGGAGCCGGTCAAGGGCGGGATCCGCTTCGCCACCTCCGTCAACCAGGACGAGGTGGAGGCGCTGGCCGCGCTGATGACCTATAAATGCGCGCTGGTCGAGGCCCCTTTCGGCGGCTCCAAGGGCGGGCTCTGCATCGACCCGCGCGAGTGGGAGGAGCACGAGCTGGAGCGGATCACCCGCCGCTTCGCCTATGAGCTGGCCAAGCGCGACCTGATCCATCCCAGCCAGAACGTGCCCGCCCCCGACATGGGCACCGGCGAGCGCGAGATGGCCTGGATCGCCGACCAGTACCGCCGGATGAACACCACCGACATCGACGCCAACGCCTGCGTCACCGGCAAGCCGATCGACGCCGGCGGCATCCAGGGCCGGGTCGAGGCCACCGGCCGCGGCGTGCAATACGCGCTGCGCGAGTTCTTCCGCCATCCCGCCGACGTGGCGCGCACCGGGCTGACCGGCACGCTGGACGGCAAGCGGGTGATCGTCCAGGGGCTGGGCAATGTGGGCTACCACGCCGCCAAGTTCCTGCGCGAGGAGGACGGCGCCAGGATCATCGGCGTGATCGAGCGCGACGGCGGGCTCTACAACGCCGACGGGCTGGACATCCCGGCGGTGCATGAATGGATCACGCTGAACGGCGGCGTGCAGGGCTGCCCGGCCGGCACCTACGTGCCCGAGGGCGGTGCGCTGCTGGAGGAGGAATGCGACATCCTCATCCCCGCCGCGATCGAGGGCGTGATCAACCTGTCCAACGCCGCGCGCGTCAAGGCGCCGCTGATCATCGAGGCGGCCAACGGCCCGGTCACCGCCGGCGCCGACGAGGTGCTGCGCACCAAGGGCGCGGTGATCATCCCCGACATGTACGCCAACGCGGGCGGGGTGACAGTGTCCTATTTCGAGTGGGTCAAGAACCTCAGCCATATCCGCTTCGGCCGGATGCAGCGCCGGCAGGAAGAGGCGCGCCACCAGCTCGTGGTGGACGAGCTGGAGCGCCTGGCAAAGGCGCTGGGCGGAAATGACGGTCTGTCGCCGGGCTTCAAGGAGCGATACCTGCGCGGCGCCGACGAGTTGGAACTGGTGCGTTCGGGGCTGGACGACACCATGCGCACGGCTTATCAGTCCATGAGCGAACTGTGGCATGCGCGTGGCGATGTCGATGACCTGCGCACCGCCGCCTACCTCGTGGCGATCGGGAGGGTGGCGTCCAGCTATCGCGCCAAGGGTTTGTGATCCAAAAATAAATCACGCATAGGTTGTATTCCCCACCGGCTGTGCGCTCCACGAATGGGCCACACCTCTGCCCCATTTATGCCTGCTTTAACGGGCAAATAGTCCATTGTTATTCGGGCATGTAATTTGGAGTTGGTTGTGCGTATCGATTGTCAACAAGAGACCAAGAGCGGGGGCGCCGCGGATCGGATTCGCCGATTCCTCACGCGTGAGGATGGCTCGTCGACCATCGAGGCGGTTCTTTGGTTGCCGGTTTTCATCGGCGCCTTTTGCCTGATGGCGGATGCGGCCTTCATCTTCAACGGCCAGAGCATCGCCATGCGCACCGTACAGGATGCCAATCGCAACATGTCCATCGGGCGGCTGCAGACCACCGCGGAGGTCGAGCAGGAGGTCACGAACAACCTCGCCGCCCTCAGCCCGCACGTTCAGGCCCAATCCTCGATCGTGGCGGGGTCGGTGGTGACCTATGTCACCATGCCCTCGTCGGATCTGGTGGCCACCGGCTGGCTGAACCGGCTGATGAACGTCGATCTCGTTATCCGCTCAGAGCATCTGATCGAGCACTAGGAGGCCGCCATGAGACTGTTGTCCGCCCCTGCGCGTTTCCTGAAGGATGACAGCGGATTTGTCTCCACCTACGGGCTGACCTTGTTGGCCTCGATGATCGCACTGGGCGGGATCGCCCTTGATGTCAGCAACGCCTACCGGATGCGCAACTACCTGCAGGTGACGGCCGATGCCGCCGCGCATGCCGCGCTCTACACCCGCGACACCGACACGCGCACGACCGCCGTGCAGCGCGCGATGGACGTGGTCGAGACCTTCCTGCCGGCCGATATCTACGGCCAGGTCATCACCGCTTCGGATATCCAGTTCGGCACCTGGGACAGCGCCGGCCAGACCTTTACCCCGGATTCGACTTCGAAATCGGCGGTGCTGGTCAACACGGCGCAGATCGCCGACCGCCAGAACAGCGTCGGCACCTATATGCTGCGGCTGATCGGGTTCGATTCCTGGAACGTGCGCCGCGCCTCGGTGTTCGAGACCTACATGCCGACGTGTTTCCGCGAGGGCTTCGTGGCGCAGGACCTCGTCGATCTGCAGAGCGGCAACACCTACACCAACGGCTTCTGCATCCATTCCAACGACCATGTCGAGGTCAACAGCAACAACTTCTTTGCCGACAACACCGTGGTGTCGATGCCCGACCGGACGAATATCGGCCTGCCGACCTCGGGATTCGAGAGCAACGACGGGCTGCAGGACGCGCTGCGCGACGGCGCCTACCAGATCCGCATCCTGAACCGGCTGGCCGGGATCATCGACAGCCTCTACGACCCGATGTCGGATTATCTTCCCGACTACATCACCTCGGACATTGTCGAGATTCTTCCGTCGAAGAACGCGGAGTTGACCGATTTCACCCCGGGCCGGATCCATACCTTTACATGCGCTGGTGGTGCTGCCCTGCAGATCCCCAACAACACGACGCTGACCGACATCGTTCTGGTCACTGACTGCAAGGTGCAATTTGGCCAGGGCGTGATCCTGGACAACACGGTCATCGCCAGCTCCAACACCGACCCGAAATCGATCAATGCCGCCTCGGGCGTGCAGGTCGGGCGCGATGACCATTGCGCCCCGGATGGCGGATCGCAGATCCTGACCATGGGCGGGATCGACGTGCCTGCCGCACTCAAGGTCTATGGCGGGCAACTCATCGCCCAGGGCAATATCGAGTTCTCGGCCGAGGCCAACGGGATCGAGGGCGCCTCCTTCATCTCCGGCGCCACCATCTCGGGCACCTCGAACATGACCATGGGCTTCTGCGGCGGCGGCATGGAGCGCAATTTCGAGGCCGAATATTTCCGCCTCGCGATCTGAGCCGCGCCTCCGCATTTGTCGCCGGCAGACCAGTCGCTGTCGAAAAGAACCTCTCTTCTTCGCATCCCGGATTGATAGTCTGGCCGGGAATTGCTTTGCTCAGGCCTGAGGGACAGGGAGAGAGGGATGCGTTTTTCAGGCCTGCGGCTGTTGCGCGAGGGGCTGACCGGCAATCGGGGCTGGCGGCTGCACTGGCGCGACCCCGAGCCGAAACCGGCCTATGACGTGGTGATCATCGGCGGCGGCGGTCACGGGCTGGCCACCGCCTATTACCTGGCCAAGAACCACGGGATCACCAATATCGCGGTGCTGGAGAAGGGCTATCTCGGCGGCGGCAACGTGGGGCGCAACACCACCATCGTGCGCGCCAATTACGGGCTGCCGGGAAATTCCGAGTTCTACTCGCATTCGCTGAAACTGTGGGAGGGGCTGGAGCAGGATCTGAATTTCAACGTGATGCATTCGCAGCGCGGCATCGTGAACCTGTTCCATTCCGACGGCCAGCGTGACGCCTTTGCCCGGCGCGGCAACGCCATGCGCAACCAGGGCGACGACGCGGTGCTGCTGGAGCGCGAGGCGCTGCGCCGGATGCTGCCCTATCTGGACTACGACCAGACGCGCTTTCCCATCTATGGCGGGCTCTACCACCCGCGCGGGGGCACCGCGCGGCACGACGCGGTGGCCTGGGGCTATGCCCGCGGGGCGGACCAGCGGGGCGTGGACCTGATCCAGAACTGCGAAGTGACCGGGATCGACATCGACAAGGGCCGCGTGACCGGCGTGCAGACCACGCGCGGGGCGATCAAGGCCAGGAAGGTGGGCATCGTGGTGGCGGGCCGTTCCAGCCAGGTGGCCGCGATGGCCGGGCTGCGCCTGCCGATCGAAAGCCACGTCCTGCAGGCCTTCGTCACCGAGGGGCTGAAGCCGGTGATCGACACGGTGGTCACCTATGGCATGGGGCATTTCTACATCAGCCAGTCCGATAAGGGCGGGCTGGTCTTCGGTGGCGACCTCGATTTCCATGCCTCCTATGCCGCGCGCGGCAACCTGCCGATGGCTGAGCACGTGATGGAGGCGGGGATGACGCTGATGCCCATGATCGGCCGGGCGCGGGTGCTGCGCAACTGGGGCGGCATCATGGACATGTCGCCCGACGGCTCGCCCATCATCGACAAGGCGCCGGTCGGGGGGCTCTACCTGAACTGCGGCTGGTGCTACGGCGGGTTCAAGGCCACGCCCGGCTCGGGCTGGTCCTTTGCCCACCTGGTGGCGACCGACCGGCATCACGGCCCGGCGGCGCGCTACCGGCTCGACCGTTTCGCGCGCGGCGATCTGATCGACGAGGAAGGCACCGGCAGCCAGCACAACCTGCATTGAGACCCCTGGCCGGGGGCAGGACGCCGTCGGCGAGCGTATTTGGACGAAGAAGACGGCAGAGGAAGGAACGAAAGATGAGACTGCGCTGCCCCCTCTGCGGTGATCGCGACCGGCGCGAGTTTTACTACATGGGCGCGGCCGATGCCCTGGACCGCCCCGGCGAGGGGGCGGCGCCGGAGGTGTGGGACGCTTATCTGCATCAGCGCGAGAACCCCGCCGGGCGCACGCGGGACCTGTGGCATCACGAGGCGGGCTGTTCTGCCTGGCTGGTGGTGGAGCGCGACACCGTCACGCACGAGGTGTTTTCGGTGGCGCTGGCCGCGGATGAGACGGGGGCGGGCGCATGAGGGTCGCGGGAAACGGCCGCATCAACCGCCGGGTGACCGTGCCCTTCACCTTCGACGGGACGCGGTTCTTCGGCCACGAGGGCGACACGCTGGCCTCCGCCCTGCTGGCCAACGGCGTGCGCGTGGTGGGGCGGTCGTTCAAGTATCACCGCCCGCGCGGGGTCTTCAGCGCGGGATCGGAGGAGCCGAACGCCCTGGTCACCATCGGGCGCGGCGGCGCGCAGAGCCCCAACATGCGCGCCACCATGCAGGAGCTTTACGAGGGGCTGGACGCGCGCAGCCAGAACGCCTGGCCCAGCCTGCGCTTTGACATCCTGTCGGCCAACGACCTCTTCGCGCCCTTCCTCGGCGCGGGGTTCTATTACAAGAGCTTCATGTGGCCCCGGGCGGCGTGGGAAAAGCTGTACGAGCCCCTCATCCGGCGCTCGGCGGGGCTGGGGGCGTTGTCGGGGGCGCCGGACATGGCGCGCTGCGACAAGGCCTATGCCCATTGCGACCTGCTGGTGATCGGCGCCGGGCCCGCCGGGCTGATGGCGGCGCTGACCGCGGCGCGGGCCGGGGCCGACGTGATCCTGGCCGAGGAGGACCGCGACTGCGGCGGCCGCCTTCTGGCCGAGACCGAGGAGGTGGACGGCCGGCCCGGCGCGGACTGGGCGGAGGCGCTGGCGGCGGAGCTGTCGGAGATGCCGAATGTCCGGCTGATGACCCGCACCTCCGTCACCGGGGCCTATGACCACGGCACCTACGGCGCGCTGGAGCGGGTGTCCGGCCATCTGGCCGCACCGCACCCCGGCGCCCCGGCGGAGACCTTCTGGCGCATCCACGCGAAATGCGCGGTGCTGGCGGCCGGCGCGCTGGAGCGGCCCATCGCCTTTCCCAACAACGACCGCCCCGGGATCATGCAGGTCGGCGCGGTGCGCGCCTATCTCAACCGCTACGGCGTGGCGGCGGGGCAGGCGGTGAGCATCTTTACCAACAACGACAGCGGCCACCGCACGGCGCGCGACCTGCTGGTGGCGGGCGTGGCCGTGGCGGGGGTCGTGGATGCGCGCGACGAGGCGCAGGCGCTGGGCGACTATCCCCTCTATACCGGCGGGCGCGTTGTGCAGACAGCCGGGCGGCGCGGGGTGGAAGAGATCGCCGTCACCCATTCTGCCGGCCAGACACGGCTGACCACCGATTGCCTGGGCGTCTCGGGCGGCTGGAATCCCAGCGTCCATCTGAGCTGCCATCTGGGCGCGCGCCCGGTGTGGGACGAGGGGCTGGCCGCCTTCCTGCCGGCCGAGGGGGCCGTGCCCGGGATGCATGTGGCGGGGTCGGCGGCGGGCGTATTCTCCACCGCTGACTGCCTCGCCTCGGGCGTCGAGGCCGCGCAGGCGGCGCTGCAGGCGCTGGGCCGCGACGTACCTGCGCCGGAGGTGCCGCGTGCCGAGGATGGCGCCTATGACATCGCGCCGCTCTGGCATGTGGCGGGCCGGGGGCGCGCCTGGCTCGACCTTGCCAACGACGTGACCGTCAAGGACGTGAAGCAGGCGGGGGCCGAGAATTACCGCTCGGTCGAGCATATGAAGCGCTACACCACGCAAGGAATGGCGCCGGACCAGGGCAAGAACTCCAACATCGCGGCGCTGGCGGTGCTGGCCGAGGCCACGGGGCGGAGCATCCCCGAAACCGGCACCACCACCTTCCGCCCGCCCTACGCGCCCGTCGCGATCGGGGCGATGGGGGCGGGGGCGCGGGGCAAGGGTTTTGCCCCCGAACGCTTCACCACTTCGCACACGGCGAGCGTCAAAAGGGGCGCGCCGATGGTGGAGGCGGGGCTGTGGTACCGCCCCTCATACTTCCCCGAGAACGGCGAGACGGAGTGGCGCGAAAGCTGCGACCGCGAGGTGCGGATGGTGCGCCGGGCGGTGGGCGTCGCCGATGTCTCCACGCTGGGCAAGATCGACCTGCAGGGGCCCGATGCAGGGGCGTTCCTCGATTTCCTTTATGCCAACCGGATCTCGACGCTGAAGGTCGGGCGGGTGCGCTACGGGATCATGCTGCGCGAGGACGGGCATGTGATGGATGACGGCACTGTGGCGCGGCTGGGCCGGAACCACTTTGTGCTCACCACCACCACCGCGGCCGCGGCGCAGGTGATGCGGCACCTGGAATTCGTGCATCAATGCCTGGTGCCGCAGATGAATCTGCGCTTCATCTCGGTCACCGAGCAATGGGCGCAGTTCGCCGTGGCCGGGCCGCGGGCGCGCGATCTGGTCAATGCCATCCTCGACAAGGAGGTCGACAATGACAGCTTCCCCTTCATGGCCTGCGGCGGGGTCTCGGTCTCGGGCGTGAAGGGGCGGCTGTTCCGCATCTCCTTCTCCGGCGAGCACGCCTATGAACTGGCGGTCCCCGCGCGCTACGGCGACAGCCTGTTCCGCATGCTGCTGACGCTGGCCGAGAGTTTCGACGGCGGCCCCTACGGGATGGAGGCGCTGAACGTGCTGCGCATTGAAAAGGGGTTCCTGACCCATGCCGAGCTGCACGGGCGCACCACCGCCTTCGACCTCGGCCTGGGGCGGATGCTGTCGGACAAGAAGGATTTCATCGGCAAGGCGGCGGCGCAGCGCCCCGGCCTGAACGGGGCCGGGCGCGAGCAGCTTGTGGGGGTGCGGCCCGTCCGCGCGGGCGGCACGCTGCTGGCTGGCGCGCATCTGTTCAACGAGGCCGCGCCGCCGACACGGGAGAATGACCAGGGCTACCTGACCTCGGTCTGCTATTCGCCCACGCTGGGCGGCATGATCGGGCTGGGCTTCCTGCGTGACGGACGCGCGCGCATCGGCAAGCGCATCCGCATGGTGGATCACCTGCGCGCGACCGAGAGCTGGTGCGAGATCTGCGACCCCGTGTTCTACGATCCGGAAGGGGAGAAGACCCGTGGCTAAGCTGATCGCCCAACCGCCCCTCAAGACCGGCCTGCCGGTCGAGGCCGGCACCACCATCCTGCGCACCCCGCGGGTGGGCAGGATCACCTCGCTTGCGCCCTTGGACGGGGCTGAGGCGGCTCTGTCCGAGGCGCTGCAGGGCGCGCATGGACTGGCGTTCCCCGATCCCAACCGCGCCACCAGCGGCTCCGCGGCGCGGTGCGTCTGGACGGCGCGGGGGCAGGCGATGCTAATGGGCCCCACGCCTGATGCCAGCCTCGCCAAGCATGCTGCCGTGACCGATCAGAGCGATGGCTGGGTGGTCTTCCGTCTGGAGGGCGAGGATGCGGCGGCGGTGCTGGCCCGGCTCGTGCCCGTCGATCTGCACCCGGCGATCTTTGCTGCTGGCCATACGGCCCGCACTTTGCTGGGGCATATGGGCTGTTCGCTGACGCGGGTGGGCGAGGCGGCGTATGACATCATGGTGATGCGCTCGATGGCGCAGAGCGCGCTGCACGAGTTGACGGTGGCGATGAAGAGCGTCGCGGCACAGCAGGCGCCGGGTTGAAGCAGGGGCCGGCGGAACTAAAGGAGACCGGGTGTTACCCTGACGTGCACGGCTTTTAGCAGGTGGTTTCAATGACCGATTTCAGTTCCGATGATCTGCCTTCGTGGGCGCTCTTTCCTTTCCTGTTGATTGCCTTTGGCCTGGCTTGGGGCGTTATCACCCTCTATGCCGTCTGGCCCGAGCGAATGGCGGCACTGTTCGGGCCCATCAGTGGCCATCATCCGCTATTCATTCTGGCCGTCTACGCCCCGGCCATCGCGGCGCTCGCGCTGGTGGCATGGTGGCGGGGCGTCGGGGGGCTGGGCCGGTTCCTGTCGCGCCTGACGTTGTGGCGGTGTTCGACCGCGTGGTACGCAGTCGTGCTTTTGGGGATCCCGTTGCTCTTCGTAGGCGCGGCGCTCATCAAGGGGGGAGCGGCAGGACCACTGCGCCCCGCAGAGGGATGGGGGGCGCTGCCGGGGCTACTCCTTCTGACCCTGATCATCGGCCCGGTCGAGGAGTTGGGATGGCGCGGGCTGGCTCTGCCGATCCTTCAGCGCCACATGGCACCGCTCTGGGCCGGGATTTTGCTGGGGCTGATCTGGGGGATCTGGCACCTGCCGGCCTTCTTCCTTGCGGGCACGCCACAAAGCGCTTGGCCGTTTCTTCCGTTCCTTCTGGCCTCGGTCGCCGTCAGCGTGATCGTGACGCCAATGTTCAACGCGGCACAAGGCTCGATCCTGTTGCCTGCGCTCTTTCACTTCCAGCTCAACAACCCGGTCTGGCCGGATTCACAGCCTTGGGACGCGCTGGTTTTCGGCCTCGCCGCTCTGGCCGCGGTGTGGTGGAATCGCGACACGATGCTGCGGCGCGGGGCGCCCGTGCGACGCATCGTTCCGGGCGCAAAGGCCGGAGCGGGGACCGAAGTTTTCTGAAAACTCTCGGCAAAATTCTTGTTCGGGTTTCTGCGTGCTCCCATCTCGCCGGGGTTCTCGACTCTCACCACGTTCGTGTAGATACTTGCGCCATGAGCCTGCCCCCCGGATTCCTGGACGAACTGCGTAACCGCCTCAGCCTGTCCCAGGTCGTGGGGCGCAAGGTCATGTGGGAAAGCCGCAAGTCGAACCAGGCCAAGGGCGACATGTGGGCGCCGTGCCCCTTCCACCAGGAAAAGACCGCCTCGTTCCACGTCGACGACCGCAAGGGCTATTATTACTGCTTTGGCTGCCACGCCAAGGGCGACGCCATCTCCTTCGTGCGCGAGACCGAGAACGTCAGTTTCATGGAGGCGGTGGAAATCCTGGCCGGCGAGGCGGGCATGCAGATGCCCGCGCGCGATCCCAGGGCCAAGGAAAAGGCCGACCGGCGCAGCCAGCTCGCCGAGGTCATGGAACAGGCGGTGCAATACTACCGGCTGATGCTGAACACCGCCCAGGCCGCCGACGCCCGCGCCTATCTGGAGCGCCGGGGGCTGGGCGCCGAGGCGCTGGCGCGATGGGAAATCGGTTTCGCGCCGCCGGGCTGGCAGGGCCTGTGGGATCACCTGCGCGGCAAGGGCGTGGCCGAGGAGCTGATCCTCGCCGCGGGGCTGGCCAAGGCCTCGCAGAAGGGCGGCAAGCCCTACGACACCTTCCGCGACCGCATCATGTTCCCGATCCGCGACGCGCGCGGCCGGGCGATCGCCTTCGGCGGGCGGGCGATGGACCCGACGGACAACGCGAAATACCTCAACTCGCCGCAGACCGAACTTTTCGACAAGGGCCACAACCTCTACAACCACGGCCCCGCGCGCGAGGCCGCGGGCAAGGGCCAGCCGCTGATCGTGGCCGAGGGCTATATGGACGTGATCGCTCTGTCCGAGGCCGGGTTCGGCGCCACCGTCGCGCCGCTGGGCACGGCGGTCACCGAGGATCAGTTGCGGCTGCTGTGGCGCATCCATCCCGAGCCGGTGATCGCGCTTGACGGCGACACCGCGGGCATCCGCGCGGCGATGCGGGTGATCGACCTGGCGCTGCCGCTGCTGGAGGCGGGGCAGTCGCTGCGTTTTGCCCTGATGCCCGAGGGGCAGGACCCCGACGACGTGATCCGCGCCGGCGGCGCGCCGGCGATGCAGAAGCTGCTGGAGGCTGCCCGGCCCATGGTGCAACTTCTGTGGCAGCGCGAGACCGAGGGGAAGCTCTTCGACAGCCCCGAGCGCAAGGCGGCGCTGGACAAGGACCTGCGCGCCGCCATTTCCAAGATCAAGGATCCCTCGATCCGCGGCCACTACGGCGAGGAGATCAAGCGCCTGCGCTGGGAGCTCTTCGGCCAGTCCCGCCGCCCGGCCAAGGGCAAATGGCGGCCCCGCAATGCCGGACCGGTGGTGCAGCCCAGCACCAAGAACAGCCCCCTCGTCGCGGCCGGCCCCCGCTTTGAAGAGGAACTGCGCGAGGCGGTGATCCTGGCCACGCTGATCATCCACCCCCGGCTGCTGCCCGAGCACGAGGGCACGCTGGAGCGGCTCGAGATGTCCACCGAGGACCACCGCCGGCTGCTTGCCGCCATCCTGCGCCACCACCATATCGAGGATTCGGAGGGCCTGCGCGCCGCGCTGGCCGACACGCTGGGCCCGGGCCCCCTTGAAAAGCTCTTCGCGCTGCGCCATGTGCAGATCGCGCCCCCCGTAATGCGCCCCCATGATGACGAGGCCGCCGCATTGTGCCTCACCGAAGAGCTGGACAAGCTGCGGGCAGCACGCGGGGCCGAAAGCGAGATCGCCGAGGCGATGCAGGACCTGGCCGGTCTCGCCGACGAGGGGCTGACCTGGCGGCTGAGCCAGGTGGCCGAGGCCCGCAACAGGGCCGGGCGCAGCGATACGGAGGACAAGGGGAACTACGATCTGGCCCCTAACGGCGCCCGGATGGCCCGCGAGGAACGCGACGCCTTTGCCCGGCTGCTGGACCAGATCGGCTATGGCAAGGACAAGCTGCCGCCCGCGTGACGATCGGGTTACAAAGCGGCAAAGAATTGAAGGTTAGACGGGTGTGCACCGCCGTGATTCGCGGTATTGATTCGGATCAGCCGCGCGCGAATCACACGCCCCCCGCATGGAGCATCGAATGGCCGCAAAAGACACTGACGACCGCAAGACCGAAGAGCAGGAACCGGAACTGACGCTCGACATGAGCCAGGCCGCCGTGAAAAAGATGATCGCCGAGGCCAAGGAGCGCGGCTATCTGACTTACGATCAGCTCAACCAGGTCCTGCCGCCCGATCAGGTCAGCTCGGAACAGATCGAGGACGTCATGTCCATGCTGTCCGAGATGGGCATCAACATCATCGAGGCCGAAGAGGCCGAGGAAGAGGAAAAGGGCTCGACCCAGGTGGCCGAGACCTCGACCTCGCGCGAGGTGGCGGTCGCCCAGACCGAGACCGAAAAACTCGACCGCACCGATGACCCGGTGCGCATGTACCTGCGCGAGATGGGCTCGGTCGAGCTGCTGTCGCGCGAGGGCGAGATCGCCATCGCCAAGCGGATCGAGGCCGGCCGCAACACCATGATCTCGGGCCTGTGCGAAAGCCCGCTGACCTTCCAGGCCATCACCATCTGGCGCGACGAGCTTCTGAACGAAGACATCCTGCTGCGCGACGTGATCGACCTCGACGCCACCTTCGGCCGCACGATGGACGAGGAGGGCGAGGACGAGGAGCCGGTGGTCAGCAACCTCGACGTCTCTGCCTCGCCGGCGAAGAAGAAGGAAGAGCAGCCGGAACTCGACGCCGACGGCAACCCGATCAAGCGCGAGGAGGACGACGACGAGGACGAGCAGGCCAACATGTCGCTGGCCGCGATGGAGGCCGCGCTGAAGCCCGTGGTCCTCGAGACGCTGGACAACATCGCGCGCGACTATGCCGAGCTGTCCGAGATGCAGGACCTGCGCATGTCGGCGACGCTGAACGAAGAGGGCAACTTCTCGGCCAAGGAGGAAGAGGCCTATCAGAAGCTGCGCAGCGAGATCGTCGGACTGGTCAACGAACTGCACCTGCACAACAACCGGATCGAGGCGCTGATCGACCAGCTTTACGGCATCAACCGCAAGATCATGTCGATCGACAGCTCGATGGTGAAGCTGGCCGACCAGGCCCGCATCAACCGCCGCGAATTCATCGACGAATACCGCGGGTATGAGCTCGACCCCACCTGGCTGGACCGCATGGGCGAGAAATCCGGCCGCGGCTGGCAGGCGCTGATCGAACGCTCCGGCCCCAAGGTCGAGGAGCTGCGCGCCGACATGGCCCAGGTCGGTCAGTATGTCGGCGTCGACATCTCGGAATTCCGCCGCATCGTGAACCAGGTGCAGAAGGGCGAGAAAGAGGCGCGCCAGGCCAAGAAGGAAATGGTCGAGGCCAACCTGCGCCTGGTGATCTCG
>Ga0207799_100374_pt1 | contig 19246 bp, 20 predicted proteins | sample TtanPargueraPR_4_FD_187742 | JGI IMG/M metagenome (GOLD analysis project Ga0207799, IMG submission 187742) | Aerobic enrichment media microbial communities from Bioluminiscent Bay, La Parguera, Puerto Rico - Tt and M2 (SPAdes) | ecosystem: Environmental > Aquatic > Marine > Unclassified ...
CCCGCCGGTTCTGCGGCTCGCGGACACCGTCCGCCGTTTGCACCAGGGGATCGGCCTCGCCCTTCCACAGGACGGTGATCTCGTCGGCCGGAACGCCGAGGCGGACCAGCTCCGCCTTGACCGCTTCGGCCCGCCGCTGGCTCAGCCCCATGTTGTAGGCGACGGTGCCCGACCGGTCGGCATGGCCGGTGGTGCGCAGCCGGGTGACCGCCCCCTTCTCGGCATTGGCCGCGGCGGTCTGCAGGATGTCCAGCGCTTCGGGTTTCAGGGCCGTGCTGTCCCAATCGAAGAACACCAGATAGGTCCGGGCCACTGGCGGCGGCGCCGGTTCCGGTGTCTTTTCAACCATGGGCGCGGGCTTCGGCGCCGGGGCCGGCGCGGCGGCGGGAACGGGTTCCGCTTTCGGCATGGGCTTCGGCCCGCCGAAGGTGAAGCGCAGGCCGATCATGATCCGCTGCTCCTGGAATTCGGAATCGACGCCGGTTCCGGCATCCGTCCTGAACTCCGGGTCTTGAGCCAGCAAGTAACGGTAATCGACCGTCAAATCCAGGTTGTCCCGGATGGCGTAGGCGACGCCGGCAATACCTTGGGCGGCAAGCAGCGTGTCGGCATCGTCGATCCTCGATCCGCCGACCGGGGAGATGCCGTCGTAATCGACGCGGACGACACCGGCGCCGAGGCCGAGGTACGGGGTGAAGCTGCTTCCCGTATCGAAATCGTACAGGCCGTTGATCATCGCGCTCCAGGCGCCGACGTCCCCGCCCGCGCCGGTTCCCGAAACCGAATCGCCATCGACGTTCCGGTAGGTCCCCTCGATTTCCGTACGGAAATGGTTTCCGTATTTGTAGCCCAGGGTGAGCGACCCCGCCGGTCCCGGATCGGTGTCGAGGCTGGTGTTGATCCCCGATCCCGACAGGTCCGCGTCACTCTGAAAATCGGCCCCCACGCCGACACCGAGATAGTAGCCCGAGCTTTGGGCCTGCGCGGCAAAGGGCAAACCTGCCGCCAGCAGCGCGGCGAGCAACCATGACTTCGCTTGCATATCTTTCCCCGTCCGTCATCTGTGGGAACCCTCGGGGCCCCGGATTCGAGCGGCTTGGCGGTTGCCTCCACAAAATCGCCCCAATCTCCGACATGGGATTGACACGATTTCCGGCCAGCATCCAACTGTCCGCTTCGCAGACCGCGTAGATGGTCTGCACAAGAATCTTACGGAGCCTATATAATGTCAACGGCTGTGCGATCCCGTGACGCAAGTCTCCGGCGGATGATGAATGGAGACGTGCCGCCATGGCGGCCGGGGGGGAAAACGCCGATGCCGGGCTGGATTTTCTGGAAGAGAGACAACGTGGGGAAACGGATGATGTGCGGGGCGTCAAGTCCGGCGGGAAGGTGGGGGCGGATGGCCGCTTCCGCCGGGGCTGTGTTCATTCTGTGGCCTGCCGCGCAAGGGATCGCCCAGGACCAGACGGCGGCGGAAACCTACAAACAGCCGAACGCGATCACCTTCCAGGTGGAGAACGACCTGTTCGGCGGCGGATCGGATCGTCACTACACCCAGGGAATGCGCCTGTCCTGGCTTCCGTCGCCGGACGACGTCCCCTACTGGGCCCGCAAGGGGGCGACGCTGGTGCCGGGCATCGACACCAGCGACCGGTTCACCTTCGTATTCTCCCTCGGGCAGAACATGTACACGCCGGAAGACATCACGACGCGGACGCCCGATCCCACTGACCGGCCTTACGCGGGTTGGCTGTACGCCAGCATCGGCGCGGTCGCCGAGGATTCGGAGCGGGATATCCTGCACAACCTGGCGCTCGACGTGGGCGTGGTCGGACCGCTGTCCCTGGCCGGGGAGACGCAAAGCTTCTGGCACGACCTGATCGGGGCCCGGGAGCCGCGGGGTTGGGACCATCAGCTGAAAAACGAGCCGGGCGTGGTGCTCACCTATTCGGCCAGTTGGCGCGATGCGCTGGTCTACTCGCCGGGTTTCCTGGAAGTCGACGTGACACCGCGCGCCGGCGTGGCGCTCGGCAACGTCTTCACCCATGCGGCGGTGGGCGCGTCGTTGCGCGTCGGCCAGAACCTGCATATCGATTACGGCCCACCGTATATTCGCCCGAACCTGCCGGGCGGCGGGCTGGTCCGCAGCCGGAACGAGATGGGCTGGTACCTGTTCGCCGGAGTCGAAGGCCGGGCCGTGGCGCGGAACATCTTTCTCGACGGCAATACCTTTGCCGATAGCGCGAGCGTCGACAAAAGGCCGTTCATCGGCGATCTGCAGTTCGGCGCGACCCTGACCTATCATCGGTACCGGCTGTCGTTCACCCAGATCCTGCGCACCGAGGAATTCTACGGCCAGCGCGGCGGCGACCATTACGGTTCGATCGCGTTGACCTATCTGTTCTGAATCCGGCGTCCTGAATCGAAACCGCCGGCCCCCTTGAGACCGGCGGTTTTCTCTCGGCGCGGCGGTTCGGATCAGCCGCGCTGAATCAGTTCGACCTTGTAGCCGTCCGGGTCTTCCAGGAAGGCGATGACGGAAGTGCCGTGCTTCATCGGCCCGGCCGGGCGGGTGATGTTGGCGCCGGCCTTCTCCAAGATCTCGCAGGCCTTGTAGGCGTCGGGGACGGCGATGGCGATATGGCCGTAGGCGGTGCCCAGATCGTAGGGTTCCTTCTGGTCCCAGTTATGGGTCAGTTCGAGGACCGCGTTTTCCGACTCTTCGCCGTAACCGAGGAAGGCCAGCGTGAACCGTCCGCCCTCGAAGTCGGTCCTGCGGAGCAGCTTCATGCCAAAGGCCTTGGTGTAGAAATCGATGGATTTGTCCAGGTCGTAGACGCGCAGCATGGTGTGCAGGATGCGCGTGCCCACGGGCTGGGTGTCGGCAATGGTATCGGTCATGTGTTCCTCATCGGCCTGTGGTGGCGGTTCGTTTGCGGGAAGGCGGCCCGGTCGACCCGCGGAACCGCCCCTGTTGGGCAAAAGATAGTGAGTCCGGCCGGGGAATGGCACCCTCCGGCGTAGCGGAGGGACCGTGTTTTCCTGTCTCCTTGGATATTGTCTACGCATCCAGATTGTCAACAATTCACGAAAAGCGCTTTCCTATCAATGTCATTACTCGTAGCCCTTTAGCGCTTCGATCGCCGTATGCGTGCTCAAATGGACACGAGACGGGCCAAGATGTCGGTCGAAACCGGCGGCGTGCAGGCGGTCCATCACCGGCCCTTTGACTTCGGCCAGATGCAAGGTGACGCCGGCGTTGTGTAGTTCTTCCTCCAGCCGTTCCAGCGTTTCCAGCGCGGTGCCGTCGATGTAGTTGATGGCAGTGCAGATCAGCACCAGGTGCTCGGCTTCCGGATTGTCGGCGATATGCGATAGGATCCAGTTCTCGAACCAGGCCGCGTTGGCGAAGAACAGGGTTTCGTCCACCCGTACCATGCTGACCTTGGGCGACTGCTGGACGTCGTGCCGCTTGATGTTCCGGAAATGCTCGGTCCCCGGCACCCGGCCGACGACGGCGACATGCGGGCGGCTGGCGCGCCACAGGTGCATCAGGATGGAAATGCCGACGCCGATGACGATGCCCATCTCGACCCCGACCCAGAAGACCGAGACGAAGGTTCCGGCCAGGGCGAGGGCGTCGGCCTTGCTGTAGTGCCAAGCCCCCTTGGCCGTGCGGATATCGACCAATCCGAGCACGGCGACGATGATGATCGCCGCCAGCACCGCCTTCGGCAGGTAGTAGAACAGCGGCGTCAGGAACAGCGCCGTCAGCCCGACCAGCAACGCCGTCAGGAGCGACGCCAGCGGCGTGCGCGCGCCGGCGCTGAAATTGACGCTGGAGCGGCTGAACCCGCCGGTCACCGGATATCCGCCGGAAAAAGACGCCGTGATATTGGCCATTCCCAAGGCCACCAGTTCCTGGTTGGCGCCGATTTTCTGGCGGCGGCGGCTGGCCAGCGCCTTGGCGACGGAGACGCTCTCCAGGAAGCCGACGAAGCTGATCAGCAGGGCCGGGCCGATCAGGGCCTCCCAGAGGGCAAGATCGAAAGCCGGGATCGTCAGCGGCGGCAGGCCGCGCGGCAGGTCGCCGACCACGGCGATCCCTCCGGGGCCGGCCAGGCCGAGCCCGGCGACCAGCAGGGTCGCGCTCACGACCACGACCAGCGGCCCGGTTTTTCCGGCGATCTGAACGTTGGGGCCGTGCAGGCCCAGATGTTTGAGCAGCGGCGTCAGCCCGTACAGGAAGAACGACAAGACCGCGACCGAGGCCGCGCCGATCGCCAGGCTCGCCGGGTTGACGGCGGAGAGTTCGCCGTGTGCGGTCGCCAGGATGGCCAGGATGTTGTGGGTGCGCGGCAGGTCGATCCCGAGAAGGTGCTTGAACTGGCTCAACGCGATGATCAGTGCGGCGGCGCTGGTGAAGCCGGAGATCACGTGGTGACTGATGAAGTTGACCACGAAGCCGACCCGCAGCAGCCCCATCGCCACGCTGATCGCGCCGACCAGCAGCGCCAGGGCCATCGGGATTTCGCCGATCCGGCCCGGAAAGACGGGAGACAGGTTCTGGATGGTGCTCGCCACCATCAGCGAGACCAGGGCCACCGGGCCGACGGCCAGGGTCCGGCTGGTGCCGAACGCGGCGTAGAGGATCAGCGGGAAGATGCTGGAATAGAGCCCCATTTCCGGCGGCAGCCCGGCCAGCAGGGCATAGGCCATGCTTTGCGGGACCAGCATGATGGCGGTGATGATCCCGGCATTGATGTCGCCGCCGAGATCGGCCCGCGAATAACCCGGCAGCCAATCGAGCACGGGAAAAAACTCTCTCAAGGCGCGCATGGAAGCCCCCCTGGGATCACCCCCAATAGCAAAGCGGGGATTGCCGCCGACCGCAAGGGTCTTCCGCAATCCCCGCCTTTCGCTCGGGAAGGGTGTCGCCGGCGGACAGTCCGGCTTATGCCGCTTCCTTCGCCTTCTGTTTGCGTTGTTTGCGCCAGCCGCGCTGGGACTCGTCCCAGGGTTTGGCGTCCTGGCCCGGCGTGTAGCGGAATGAATCCGCGTCCGAATCGATCCAGACGTAGCTGTCCGAAAGGCCCAGGCTGCCGGTGGCGCAGATGTCGACGCACAACCCGCACCAGCAACAGCGGCCGTAGTCGATGCGCGGCCGCAGGCCGGTGTCCTTTTTCGTGGTCTCAACCACCGGCACCATGTCGATGGCGACGTTCATGCAGATGTCGGCGCAGTTGCCGCAGCCGGTACAGGCGTCGATCTGGTTGACGTGCCAGCCCCGGTAGTTGTCCGAGGCTTGGCGCAGGGTTTCCTGGATCGGCACGGTATAGGGCGCGGAGAAGGCCTTGAGCCAGGCGGAGAAGGGCTTCAGGACATGCTTGAGCCCGACGCGTTCCTCCTCGCGGGTCCGGTAGCTCAGCCGGCAGGCGCCGCTTTCCCGTTCCTCGGCTGTGGGGATGTAGCTCATCGTGATCTCCTCGTTCCCTAGCGTTCGATCTCGGGGGGGCAGACTTGCAGCGACCCCATCAGGGGGTACATGTCGGAAATGTTCAATCCCGGCAGCATGCGCTCCAACAGCGACACGCCGTGCACGTAGGACGGTCCCCGCACATGGAAGCGGCGGATCTTGTCGGTCCCGTCGGTGACGATGAAATACCCGAACTCGCCGCGCGTCGCCTCGGCCCGCACATAGGTCTGTCCGGCCGGCACCTGCCAGCGCAGCATGTTGCCGGTTCGCGTGCTGACCGGGCCGTCCTTCGGCATCTTGGCCAATATTTGCCGGATCAGGTCGATGGCCTGGTCGATCTCGCGCCGCCGCACCAGGGCGCGGGCGTAGATGTCCGAGCCGTCCTCGGTAACCACGTCGAAGTCCAGTTCCGGATACTTCAGATAAGGGTAGTCCTTGCGTACATCGCGCGGGATACCCATCCCCCGGACCACCGGGCCGGTCAGGGCGGTCTGGTCGGCCCATTCCTTGGGGATGACCCCGACGCCCATGGTGCGCTTGCGGAAGACGGCGGATTCGAAGATCAGGTTGTCGATGGTCGGCAGCCGTTCCTCGATTTTCTCCAGCACTTCCTCGACGCGGGCCTCGAAGCCTTCCGGCAGGTCGCGGCGCACGCCGCCGTAGATGATGTACATGTGATAGACGCGCCCGCCGGTCAGTTCCTCGAACAGGTCCAGCACATAGTCGCGCAGGGCGACCATCCAGTTCGGCGCGGCGCCCAGGCCGACGCCGCCCGCCTGCCCGCCGACGACCATCAGCAGCGCGCCGAGCCGCGACAACTCCATCACCAGGGTCCGGATCCACTGGGCGCGTTCGGGAATCTGATCGGATATCCCGGCCAGTTCCTCGATGGCGGCGGCCAGCAGGTATTCGTTGGTGTCCGGCTCCGGCACGCAGATGCGGCAGACCAGCGGGAAGGTCTGATAGAAGTTGCGCCGCTCGATCAGCTTCTCGAAGGCCCGGTGCAGGTAGCCGACATGGGTGATGCCGCGCTTGATGGTGTCGCCCTCGACCCAGATCTGCATCGACATGTTGCCCGGGATGCCGGGATGCTGCGGCCCGACCCAGAGCTGGACCTCTTTCGACGCCTGCATGGTTTCGGAGGGCGGGGTCATGGCTGGGGCTCCGGTTCGTTCGAGTTGGCGGTCGCTTCTTCGCGCTGCTTCTGTTCCTCGGCCAGGCGTTTCTGTTCGGCCTGGAACTTCATGCGGACTTCCTTCGGGTCGACATGGACCCGGCCCGGCCGGAATTCGTAGGTCTCGTTGCAGTATTCCACCGTGTCGAAATCGCGGCGCATCGGCGGCATCGCGTTCCAGCCTTCCAGCAGGAACTCGACGCCCTGGCGTGGGCTGCCGGGGAAAGCGATGCCGTACATCTCGTTGAATTCCTGCTCGTAGGTCACCGCTTCCGGCCACAGCGCGTGGATCGATTCCGCCTCGGCCTTTTCGCGGTCGATGCGGGCCGAAACCATCAGCGTGTGATGGGCGTCCGGGTCGGTGACCAGATAGGTCAGCTGGAATTCGTTCTCTTCCAGCCAATCGACCACCGAAAAGTGGGTCAGATGGACGTAGCCGGTGTGGTTCTTCAGCCATTCCAGGACGTTGACGGTCTTCTCGGCGCGGATGCAGACCTCGCCCAGGTCGGCACGCTGCTCGCGGTGGGAGAGCAGACCGAAGCGGCTTTCCAGTTCGTTGACGATTTTCTCCATCGTCCTTCTTTCCTTCGTTCGGCGTGCCGCCTCACCAGTTGTAGGCGGGCATGCCCCAGTCGGTGATGACCTTGCGTTGGTTGGCCTTGTAGGTGTCTAGGTTCTGCAGGTACTCGTTCCAGCCGTTGGCCTCGCCGCGCTTGATCTTTTCCATCAGTTCCTTGAACCCGGCGATCAGCGCCTCGGGGCGCGGCATGCAGCCGGCGATGTAGATGTCGAGCGGCAGGTAGCGGTCGACCTGCTTCACCGTGTTGTAGGAATCCCAGTACATGCCCCCGTCGATGGTGCAGGATCCCAGGCCGACGGTCCATTTCGGCATCGGCATCTGTTCGTAGGCGCGGATGACGCGCTTCAGCGTCTTCACCGACAGGTAGCCGCTGACCACCAGCACGTTGGACTGGCGCGATGTCGGCGCCATGGTGATGCCGATCCGTTCCATGTCGAAACGGCTGGTGCCGAGCGGCCGCATCTCGATGGCGCCGCAGCCGGTGCCGTAGGCGATGATGTTCAGCGAATTGGCCCGGACCCAGTTCTTGATCTTGGCCATGGCCTCGTTGAACGGCAGCGGCGCCGGCATCTCGTCTTCGCCGAGGAAGCAGCCGCATTCGATCTCGGCGTGATCCAGCGATCCGTCCGGGGCGATGGTGACGTGGGGTTTGTCGAGGCGGGTTTCGGTCATCTCTGCCTCTCTCTCCTAGGCCAGGACCATGGCGACGCCGGCGATGCCGATCAGCGCCGGCCATTTCAGCAGGAAGCGGATCGACTGCTCGACCCGGAAGCGCGGGAACACCGCGCCGACGAACACCGTCCAGAAGTAGACGATGAAGGTCTTCACCAGGAATCCGAGGATTGTCGTCGTGCCGCCAAGGAACAGGTTCATGAACAGGATGCATTTGGCGACGGTGAATACCGAGACGCCCGACATCATCAGCGACAAAAACATGGCGTTGTATTCGGTGCGCGGGCCGACCGGCACTTCCTGCGGCGCGCCGACCACGTTGAACGGCGCGTACATGTTCATCGCGACCAGGGCGATAAAGGCGGCGAGCCCGGCCAGCGGGTTCTGGAACAAGTACCAGTCCGTCCAGCCGCCCTGCTGCGCCTCGACGATGCCGAAGATCGAGAAGCTACCGGTCTGCGCCGCGACGGCGATCATCGCCAGGCCGAACGGCAGCTCGAAGGCGGTCATCTGCGACAGTCCGCGCGAAATGCCGATCGGTGAATAGGGATGCCCGCCCTCGCCGGCGCCGAGCGCCATGCCGAGCTGTCCGAAGAAGAAGAAATACATGATCAGCAGCAGGTCGCCGGAAGCGCCGAAGTTCTCCAGGATCGGCACGCCGACCACGATGGGCATGAACACCAGGATGCCGATGCCGCCGACCGCCCGGAAGATCGGGGCTAGGTAGAACATGATCCCGTGCATGGTCGAGGTGCGCAGGAACATCTGCTTCAGCAGGTCGATGACCGGCTGCCAGATCGGCGGGCCGATACGGCCCTGGATGCGGCCGACGATCTTGCGGATGATGCCGTTCAGCAGAAGCCCGTAGAGCAGCGCGGCGAACACCCAGAGCGCCGTCCACAGGGCCTGTTCGAGGATGGGAAGTTGCAGCTCCATCTTGAGATCAGCTCCGGCCGATAAAGGTGAGGAGAACGATCATCGCCACCGCGTAGAGCAGGTAGGTCTGGGCGTTCCCGGTGTAGAAGCGGCGTCCGGCCTCGGTCACCGCGCCGACGGTCTCGGTGACGCCACCCCAGAACCGCGTGACGCGCGGGCTCAGCAGCGGCGCGAAGGCGCGCTCGTAGGGCCGGTACATGGCGAAGGCGTAATGGGTTTCCTCGGCCGGTGGGGGCACCTCGGCGGAGAACACCATGTCGAGTTGCCGCACCCATTTCGGTTTCGGTCCGAGGATCAGCAGCGCCGCCAGGACCAGCCCGAACAGTACCCCCACCGTGGCCATGATCGCCGCCGGGTTGGCGTAGCCGAGCGGCGTGGAAAGGGTCGCGCCGTCGATGGTCAGCGTGGACGTTCCGGCGATCAGCCCGGGAACCGCATCGGGGGCGTTGAGCACGGCGACGATCGGTTCCAGCACCGTCTGCGGCCAGATCGACAGCACCATGATCAGGGCGATCAGCAGTCCCTGCGCCGCCAGGGCGGGCCAGGGGGCTTCCTTGACCGTCCGGTGATGGCGCTTCATCTGGCCGAGGAAGATCGTGTGGATCAGCCGGTAGAGGTAGAGGAAGGCGATCATCGTGGCGAACATCATCAGCGCCGTCAGCAGCAGCCAGCCGCGGTCGATCAGCGCCTCGTAGATCAGCCACTTGCCGACGAAACCGGACAGCGGCGGCACGCCGGAGACCGCGATGATGCCGATCAGCACCGAGACGAAGGAGAACGGCATCCGCTTGATCAGCCCGCCGAGCTTGTAGAGCTCGCCCGTCCCGGCGCGGTAGATGACCCCGGCGACGGCGAGGAACAGCAGCGCCTTGAACAGGAAGTGGTTGATCGTCAGGTAAAGCGCCGCCGTCCAGCCGAGCGGCGTGGCGATGGCGAAGGCGACGACGATATAGGCGACCTGGCCGACCGAGGAGAAGGCGAGCAGCCGCTTGGCGTCCTCCTGCAGGGCGGCGAGCAGCGCCATGGCGAAGGCGGTGACGCCGCCGGCCCAGGCCAGCAGGTGCATGGGGGCGACCGTGCCGAGCAATGTTTCGACCGCGTGGATATGGACGTTGGCGACCAGCACCAGCAGGGCGAAGATCGGGGCCTTGGAAACCACCGCCGAGAGGAACGGCGTGAAGGTGTCCGGCGATTCCGCGTAGGCGTCGCGGGCCCAGATGTGCACGCCCCAGGAGCCGAGCTTGATGGCGACACCGACGACGATCAGCGTCCAGGCGGCGATGGCGTCGCCGCCCGACAGCGCGGCCAGCTTGGCGGCCGGGGCGGCATCGACGCCCTCGGCGACCATCAGCCCGCCGAGGATCAGCAGCCCGGCGGCGCCGGAGAACAGCATGTAGACGTATCCGGCCTGGGCCGACCGCCGCCCCTGGCCCATGAGCAGCCAGCTCGTCCAGGTCATCACCTCCCAGGCGAGGAAGAAGGCGAGCAGGGACTGCGACCGCTCGCTGCCGACCGACTGCACGATCAACAGCATCGAGGCGGTGAGGATGACGAAGATGCCCCAGTAGTTGCGCGAGCCCTCGGGATAGCTCAGCGCCGCGAAGCCGATGACGATGGCCCCGGTCAGCACCAGCCCGAGGAACAGGGCCGAGAGCGGATGCGCCGGAAGCGGCATCGCATACAGCCCGTAGGCCACGGCGGCGAAGGCGGCGAGCGACAGGCCGCCGAGGACACGCCAGGGCAGGCCGCGCAGCAGGATCAGCACGATCCCGGCGGCAAGCAAAGCGGCGGCGGGCAGCATATCGGGGTTGCGCACCAGGATCTGGTCGTAGAACAGCCACAGCCCGAGACCGGCCGAGACGGCGGCGGCGAGCAGCGGCGGCGCGGTTTCGGCGATGGTGGCGCGCGTTTCGGTTTTCGCCTCGGCCTCGACGAAAAACTGCCGGGACCAGCCGAAGTAGTAGGCGATTTCCAGGAAAGCGCCGATCAGCAGCGGCACGATCCACCACCACAGGTCCGCGCCCCGGGCTAGGGTGACCAGGGCCTCCCACTTGCCCCAGAAACCGGGGAAGGGCGGCAGCCCGGCGACCGAGAGCATCAGCACGATGAATCCGATGGCCAGGAACGGGCGGCGGCGGAAGGCGCCGGCCCAGTCGGCCAGCGTGTCGCCGCCATGGATGCCGGTCAGCCAGAGCAGCCCGGCCTTGGCCACGGTGTGGTTGACCAGCAGCAGGGCGACCGCGCCGAACAGGGCCGGGTGCGTCTCGACCAGCGGCCAGAGGAAGACCAGAAGCCCGACCTGCGCCGAGGACGAATAGCCGAGCACCCGGCGGACCCGGGTCTGGCGGATAGCCAGCAGGTTGGAAACCACATAGGTCGTCATGCCGATGGCCATCACGGCGGTATGGCAAAGCTCGGTCTGGTACAGCACGAAGACCTTGGTGAAGGCGAAGAACATGGCGTTCAGCGCGGTGCCGACGATCAGCGCCATGACGCCGGGTTCGACGCCGTCGTACAGGTCGATCGCCGGGCCGTTGACCGGGAACAGTTTCATCTCGGCCAGGAAACCGACCAGCAGCAGCACCTGGATGGTGCAGATGGCGCTCAGCGCGACACCGCCGATCCGCGTCGCCATCTCGTCGATGTAGAGCGTGCCGGTGAAGCGGTAGAGCAGGCCGGTAGCCAGCAGGATCAGCACCGAGGCGATGGCCCCGATCAGCAGGTATTTCAGCCCGGCCTCCAGGGCCGGCGCTTCCTTGCCGTAGAGCACGATGGCGTAGGTGCCGATCGAGGTGATCTCGATGAAGACGAACAGGTTGAACAGGTCGCGGGTCAGGATCAGCCCGTGCGCGCCGAGCAGGATCATCAACTGGATCATCAGGCCGCGCACGCCGCCGTCTTCGGAATCGCGCCGCGCCAGATAGACGGCGGCGACCAGCGCCACCGCGTCGGCCAGGGCGATCAGCCCGGCCTCGGGGCCCCCCAACCGCAGCAGGATGCCGAGCGGCGCGGGCCAGCCGCCGGTCTCGATGTCGATAGAGGCGCCGCTAGCCAAGCCCAGGTGGAAGAACCAGTAGGCGGAAAGCGCCAGCGTATAGGCGACGACCGCCAGATGGGCCAGGCGCGCCGCGCCGAACCCGACGCGGTTGACCAACGGCAGCAGGAAGGCCGCGCCGAGCGGCAGGGCGATGAGAAGGGCGGGATTTACCATTTCAAGCTCACGTAACGGCCGACGTCGAGGCTCTTGTGGGTTCCGTAAAGCCGCACGACGTAGGCCAGCATCAGCGCGGTGACGCCAACGGCGATGACGATCGCGGTCAGGACGATGGCCTGGACCACCGGGTCGACGAACTGCGTGGGCGCCGCGGTCATCGCGGCGGCGTCGGTCAGCAGGTTCGGGGAGTCGACGATCGGGGCGGTGCGGCCCGGGATGTATCCGAAGCAGATGATCATGATGTGCACGCCGGCCTCGACCAGGACGAAGCCGAGCATGATCTTGATCAGGTTGCGCTTCAGCATGATCGCGGCGAAGCCGATGAGGATCAGCAGCCCTCCGGTGATCGTATATAGGGCGGTGGGCTCGATCATGGCCGCGCCTCCTCGGTTTCGGTGGCGGCGGGTTCGCCGGAATGCATCATGGTGTCGATCAGCGCGGCCAGTTCCGAGCCGACCTTGAGGCCGACCAGCATGTAGATGACCGGGATCAGACCGGCCGAGAACAGGCTGTTCCAGGCACCGAGCGGCAGGATGCCCTTGTTCGACAGGAACGACCCGGCCAGGGCGAGCCCGATCAGCCCGACCAGCACGTAGAGGAAGCCGGAGAGCGATTCGATCCAGCCCAGTGCGTTGTGGGCCAGGGCGCGGTCGCGTTCGGCCAGCAGCAAAAGGAGTACGGCGGAGGCGACGACGGCGCCGCCCTGGAAGCCGCCGCCCGGCGTCAGGTGGCCGTGGGCGAAGATGTAAGCGCCGAACAGGACGATCGGGCCGAACAGCAGCCGCGCGCCGGTCTCGACCAGTTCGCTGGCCGGGGTCGGGGTTTCCAGCGTCAGGCCCGTGCGGCGGCGCAGGATGAACCCGGCGCCGGCGACCGAGAGGAACAGCACCGAGACCTCGCCCAGCGTATCCAGCCCGCGATAGTTGACGATAACGGAAGTAACGATGTTGGCCCCCCGGTTCTCGGCCACGCCGTGTTCGACGAAGTGGCGGCCGATGGCGCTGATCTCCTCGGGGGCGGTCATCGGCACCGTGCGCCACAGCACGACGGCGAGCAGCACCAGGACGATGGGGGTGAGGATTTGTCTCATTTCTCCGTGTCCTCGGTGCGCCGGATGGCGATCAGGAAGATGACGGTGGTCAGTCCCGCCGCGATGGCCGCCTCGGTCATCGCCACGTCGGGGGCGTCCATGCGCAGGAACAGGTAGGCGACCATCAGGCTGATGAAGCCGACCATGACCACGGCGGACAGGAGGCTGCGCTGGAAGATGGCGGCGATCCCGGTGATCACCATGGCCAGGCAGACGAGGACGTCGACGACGATCACGATACGGCCTCCTCTTCGGGGAGTTCCCCTGTTTCGGGCTCCGGCGGCAGCTTCGAGCGGGACAGCTCGTCGCCGACGGTTCCGTCGGCCAGCGGCACCCCGGCGCCGTGCGCGGCGCGGGCCAGGGCGTGCGAGGAAAGCGGGTTGGTCAGCAGGACGAACAGCGCGATGAGGGCCATCTTGAGGAACCAGTCCGGCTCGTAGAGGCCGAGGCCGAGCAGGGCGAGGACGACGCCGAGCGTGCTCGCCTTGGTGCCCGCCTGGATCCGGTTGTAGGGATCGGGCATGCGCAGCACGCCGACCGCCGCCAGGACCAAAAAGACCGCGCCGATGAAGACGATGACCGCGCCGGCGAGGGAAAGGAGTTCCATCTTCTACAGCCCCTTTTCCAGATAGCGGGCCAGCGCCAGCACGCCGAGGAACGACAGGATCGCGTAGACCAGCGCGACGTCCACGTAAATGGCGCGGCCGGTGGTGATCGCGACGGCGGCCAGCAGCGGAATGGTGATCAGGGTCAAGACGTCCAGCGCGATGGCCCGGGTCACGGTGCAGGGGCCGGCCAGCAGCCGGTACAGCCCGAGGATCAGGGCGATACCGGCGAGCACCAGCGCGGCCATGAGAATGGTCTCAGCCAAAGACGACCTCCAGATAGCGCTCGAAGCCGGCGACGATCTCGCGGGTCGCCCCGTCGACGTCGCCGGTCTCGACGTTCACCCAATGGATAAACAGGTCCTCGCCCTTGGCATCGACGGTCAGCGTGCCCGGCGTCAGCGTGATGGCGTTGGCCAGGACCAGACGGCCGGCCGGGCTTTTCAGGCGTGTCCGGACGCGGACGATGCCGGGCCGGATGGGCAGCCGCGGGCTGCTCACGATGGCCGCCATCTGCAGGTTCGAGCGCACGATGGCGACGGCGAGGTACAGAAGAAAGGCAATAAGAAAGAGGAGCCGGCGCGGGGAAAACAGACTGTGCCATTTCGCCCCGTCCCGTCCCGCCGCGAGCAGGGCGACGAACGCGGACACGACCAGTCCCGCGATCAGCTCCTGCCCATCCAGGCGGCCGGCGAAGACCATCCAGAGGACGGCCAACCCCAACCAAGTGGCGAAAACCCCTTGGAGTGACTTGCGTTTTGATGTTCGAAGTTCCATGGCTCGGTTCCGCGCCGGCTCCTTGAGTGCCCGGCGCCCAGGAGGTGAGGAAACCCCGTTTCGGGTGGCCGGGTTATTTAGATATCCCTAAATTAGTAAACCCTAATTTATATGTGGGTATAGGAAGGTGTCAAGCGAGATCGGCGGGCCGTTTCTCTATTTTTAGGCGACTTTTTCAAAAGGTGGAAACGGCGCCGGTCTGGCGCGGAAAACCGCCTATTCGCGGGCCGCCTTCTTCGGAGTGATGCCGGTGTATTTCTTGAACAGGCGGCTGAAATAGTAGGGGTCGGGGTAGCCCAGAAGGTCGGCGGTCTCCTTCACCGAATGGCCGGTATTCAGGAAATCCTTGGCCCGTTCGATGCGCCGGTACTGCTGGAATCGGGCCGGCGTGAAGCCGATGTACTGGCGGAACACCCTGACGAAGTATTCCTGGCTGTAGGGCAGGGTGGCGAGGACCCGGTCCACATGGTCGCGGTCGACGATGTTGTCGCTGATCCTCGACGCTACGTTGGCGACGTGCCAGGGCAGGTTATTGCCGCCCTTCCAGCCCACGAAGGCCTCGTTGATGTATTCGATCAGCAGCGTCTGGAACAGATGGTGCTGCTGCAGCGAGTTGCTCTCCTTGGGGCTGACCTCCAGGTAGAACTCGACCAGCGGCCGGAAGGTTTTCCAGCGGGAGAAGGAGATCAACGGCTTGACCGAGATCAGCGAGAACAGGTCGACCTCGTTGAACAACATCAAACTGAAGTGCTGGGCCGGTCCCGTATAGAGCCCCTGGCCGGTGTGGTGGCCCCGGTAGCGGGTCTCCGCCGGGACGAAAAGCGCCTGCCCTTCCTTGATGTCGAACGGCTTCTCGTCCAGCAGGTAATGGGCCGATCCGCTGAGGCAGATGATCAGGTCGTGGCAGGTGATCCGCTTGTCGACGCGCCACTTCTTGTCATGGTGCATGCGGATCAGCGTGCGGGGCAGCGAGAGGGTCAGATTGCCCGCCGGAAGGACGTTGACGGGGTTCTCTACGATTTTGTCCATCTTTTTCTCCCATCTGCTCCATTGCTGTTATTGCGAGGCGGAGTCATCCTGATGACATGCTCATTCTATCACTGACGCCGGTTTGTTGAAGGGCGCGCAAACGGCAAACCGGTCATAAGCGAAAAATTCGCGATGTATGGGCAAGGCGCGCGACGTAAGGAAAAAACGGAAACATCGCACGAACAGTGCAGGGACAAGGTGGAACTGGCGGTCCGCCAATTCTCGTCTGAGTGGGAAAAACAGGGCTTTGGCTGGATAAAATCGTTGATGGGGATATAAGCGGAGGCGGCCTAACCGCCCGATTGTCCGTTCCTGTCCACGATTCGCGTTTTTCCCGACACGACGACCATCTTGCCCGAAACGGTGTGAGGGAATCACCCTTGGGGCAGAAATGCGCCTTGTAGGAAACCGGGTAATGGATTTGAAGGTCGCCTATATCGGCGGCGGCTCCCTGAACTGGGCGCGTGTCTTCATGAACGACATGGCCCGGAAAGAGCCGCTGTCGGGCCACGTGAATTTCCACGACATCGATTTCGAGGTAGCTGAGCTCAACGAGCGTATCGGCGCGCGTTATGCCGCGCTGACCGGGGGTTAAGGGAACCCGAATAGGGGAACTAAATGTACGAAAGCAGGATTCTCGGCTTAGCCTATGTGACGCCGTTCGTGATCGGCCTTCTCGTGTTTACGGCCTTTCCGTTCCTCGCGTCCTTGGGCCTGAGCTTCACGGAATACAATTTGATCGAGCGGCCGTACTGGGTCGGCCTCGACAACTTCGAGTTCATGTTTTTCCATGACTCGCTGTTCTGGAAATCCCTGTCCGTGACGTTGGCCTATGTTTTCATCACGGTGCCGCTGAAGCTGGCGTTCGCGCTGTACATCGCGCTGATCCTCAATTTCAAGCTGAAGGGCATCAACCTGTTCCGGACGGGGTACTACGTGCCGTCGATCCTCGGCGGCAGCGTGGCCATCGCGGTTCTCTGGCGTTACATGTTCGCCGATTTCGGGGTCATCAACCTGATCCTCGGAACGGTCGGCATCGATCCCGTTCCGTGGTTCGGCGATCCGGGCTGGGCGCTGTTCACCATCACCCTGCTCCGGCTGTGGCAGTTCGGATCGGCCATGGTGATCTTCCTGGCGGCCCTGCAGAACGTTCCGGTATCCCTGTACGAAGCGGCGATGATCGACGGGGCCCGCAAATGGCAGGCGTTCTTCCGGATCACCATTCCGCTGATCACGCCGGTTATCTTCTTCAACTTCATCATGCAGCTGGTTCAGGCGTTCCAGGAATTCAACGGCCCCTACATCATCACGCAGGGCGGTCCGTTGAAATCCACCTACCTGCTGCCCCTCTACATCTACGAATCGGCGTTCCGGAATTTCGAGATGGGTTACGGCGCGGCCCTGGCCTGGGTCCTGTTCTCCATCGTGATGGTCCTGACGATCATCGCGTTCGTGACCTCGAAGTACTGGGTCTTTTACTCCGGCGATAAGCAGAGCTGAGGAAGGGAGGAAAGACCATGAGAAGCATCGAGCAAACCGCCGCCTCAGCCCAGGCCATGGCCGAAGTGCGCAAGACCGAGCGCCGGCAGAAGATCAACGCGGTCGTCCGCTACGTGATCCTGGCCGCGGTCGGGTTCGCGATGATCTACCCGCTGCTGTGGCTGATCGGCGCGTCGTTCAAGACCAACCACGAGATCTTCACCGAGATCGGCTTCATCCCGATGCATCCGACCCTGGACGGGTATATCGAAGGCTGGAAGACCTCCACCGAATACACGTTCGGCCGATTCTTCATTAACACCTTCATCATCCTGATCCCCAAGGTTCTGGCGACGGCCTTCTCCTCGACCCTGGTGGCCTACGGCTTCGCCCGGTTCGATTTCCCGGGCAAGAAGATCCTGTTCTCCATCCTGATCGCGACGCTGCTGCTGCCGAACGTGGTGACCCGCATTCCGCAGTACATCCTGTTCCGCGAACTGGGCTGGCTGGACAGCTATCTGCCGCTCTGGGTACCGCAGATGTTCGCCGTCGACGCCTTCTTCGTCTTCATGCTGATCCAGTTCCTCCGGGGCATCCCGCGGGACATGGAGGAAGCGGCCATGATCGACGGCTGCAAGCCGTTTCAGGTCCTGCTCTACATCGTCATCCCCATGCTCAAGCCGGCGATCATCTCGGTCTGCCTGTTCCAGTTCATGTGGTCGATGAACGATTTCCTGGGACCGCTGATCTACATCTCGTCGGTCGAGAAGTATCCGATCGCCCTGGCGTTGAAGATGTCGATCTCGGCGACCGAGTCCTTCGAGTGGAACCGGATCCTATCAATGACGGTCTTAGCACTTACCCCCTCTCTGGCGGTGTTCTTCCTCGCCCAGAAGTATTTCATCGAGGGGATTTCGACCACCGGCCTTAAGGGGTGAGTAGGGAAGCAAAATGTCTGAGGTTATTCTAAATCAACTCGAAAAAGTCTATCCCAACGGATTCAAGGCGGTTCACGGGATCGACCTGGATGTTCGCGACGGCGAGTTCATGGTCCTGATCGGACCGTCCGGCTGTTCGAAATCCACCACCTTGCGGATGGTCGCCGGGCTGGAGTCCATCTCCGGCGGCGAGGTCCGGATCGGCGGGCGCATCGTCAACAACCTGCCCCCCTACGAGCGGGGCATCGCGATGGTGTTCCAGAACTACGCCCTCTACCCGCATATGAAGGTCCACAAGAACCTGTCCTTCGGCCTGCGGCTGGCCCGCCAGCCGAAGGATCAGATCCAGGACTCGGTGGATTACGTTTCCGGGATCCTGCAGATCGAGGAGCTGCTCGACCGGCTGCCCAAGCAGCTTTCGGGCGGGCAGGCGCAGCGCGTCGCCGTCGGCCGCGCGCTGATCAAGAAGCCGGAGGTGTTCCTGTTCGACGAGCCTCTGTCGAACCTGGACGCCAAGCTGCGCGCCTCGATGCGCATCCGCATCACCGAGCTGCACCGGCAGATCAAGAAGGAAGGCCTCAGCTCGACGGTCATCTATGTCACCCATGACCAGACCGAGGCGATGACCATGGGGGACCGCATCTGCGTCCTGCGCGACGGGCACATCATGCAGGTGGACACCCCGACCCGGCTTTACGACTACCCGAGCAACGCCTTCGTTGCCGGTTTCCTGGGCTCGCCGGAAATGAACCTCAAGCCGGCGAGCTTGGTCAAGCACGAGGGCAAACCGGCCTTGCGGGCCGGCGGCTTCGTGCTCGAACTGCCTGAAGAAAAGCAGAAGTGCCTGGAGAACCAGGCCGAAGGTCCCGTGACGCTGGGGATCCGGCCGCCGTTCATCGATCTGGCCGACGACGATGCAGAAGGCCCGACGGTCGAGGGCACGATCAAATTTGTCGAGTTCATGGGGCACGAGGTCTTCATCTATTTCGATCTGGACGGCGAGGAGTACGCCGCCGTCAACCGGATCGAAAACCGCGCCCGGCTTCTATCGCTCAAGGGAGGCGAGCGGGCGCGTTTCCGCTTCAACATGCGGCGTGCGCATGTCTTCGACAAAAAAACGGAGCAGAACCTAACCTTGTCGAATCACGTCTGATAAAGGAGGAGTGAGACAAAATGAAATCGATCAAATGGTTATGTGCCGCCACATCCGTCGTCATGGCGGGTATGGTCGCATCGACGGCCCTGGCCGCGGACACGGTCGAAATCCGCATGT
>Ga0207799_100375_pt1 | contig 19208 bp, 14 predicted proteins | sample TtanPargueraPR_4_FD_187742 | JGI IMG/M metagenome (GOLD analysis project Ga0207799, IMG submission 187742) | Aerobic enrichment media microbial communities from Bioluminiscent Bay, La Parguera, Puerto Rico - Tt and M2 (SPAdes) | ecosystem: Environmental > Aquatic > Marine > Unclassified ...
AGTTCCAGGCGGCCCCGAGGGGAAGGACCTCGACCTGGAACCAGGCGATGACCATCCCGGTGAAACCCAGCACCGAACCGACCGACAGATCGATATGGCGGGCGACGATGACCAGCACCATGCCGGTCGCCATGATTCCGACGACGGTGCTCTGGACCGTCAGGTTGTAAAGATTGCGCGGCGTCAGGAAGATGCCGTCGGTCAACACCGTCAGCACAAGCCAGATGACGATCAGCGCCCCGATCATCGCCAGCATGCGTGTGTCGAGTTCGGTCGCTTGGACGAATCTCGCGAAAACGTTTCCCGCGCCCCCCGAACGTCCTTCTTGGTCGCTCATTGGACAGAAGTCTCCCGGCGAATTCAAAGCTCCCCCTTGAATGGTGGGCCTATTCCAGGGGGGGAATCAATAAAAAGGCGAGCAGGGCGCACGGTTTTTCCCGCGCGCCCTGCGGGCGGTCCACGCTACTTGCAGGCCGGAGGCATGTTACCGGTCACGCCCTGGCAAACCACGTCCTTGCCGACCCAACCGGCGTCGATGACGATGTCCAGGTTGTCCCAACGGATCGGAACCGGCTTGAGCAGCACGGCGTCCATGGTCAGGCCCTTGGGCCCGTCGCTGAACTTGGTCGCGCCCGGGATATCCTGCGGCTGGGCGCCCTTGGCCAGCGCGATGGCGATCTCCGCCGCCGCCTTGCCGAGTTCGCGGGCATCCTTCCAGACGCTCACGGTCTGTATCCCCTTGGCGACCCGGTTCAGGGCGGCGTGGTCGCCATCCTGGCCGGATACCGGAATGCCTTCCATGCCCTGGGCCGTCAACGCGGCGACGACGCCGCCGGCGGTGCCGTCGTTCGAGGCGACCACGGCGTCGACCTTGTTGGCCGCGGCGGTCAGGATCTGCTCCATGTTGCTTTGCGCCACCTCGGGCTTCCAGCCGTCGGTGTACTGCTCGCCGACGACCTTGATGTCACCCTTGTCGATGGCGGCCTGCAGGACCTCGAGCTGGCCGGAATGCAGGAAATCGGCATTCGGGTCGGCGGAGTAGCCCTTGATGAACACGTAGTTGCCCTTGGGCTGCTGCTTGAACACCTCGCGGGCCTGGATGCGGCCGACTTCCTTGTTGTCGAACGTCAGGTAGAAAACGCCGGGCTGTTCGATCAGGCGGTCGTAGCCGACCACCGGAATCCCCTCGGCCGTGGCTTTCTGGACGCCCGGCAGCACGGCTTCCGAATCCCAGGCCAGCACGATCAGGGCGTCGGCCCCCCGCGTGATCAGGCTCTCGATATCGGCGATCTGCTTTTCGTTGGAACTTTGCGCGTCGGCGCTGATGTACTTGGCGCCCATTTCCTCGATGACCGACTTCATCGCCGCCTCGTCGGTCTTCCAGCGCTCTTCCTGGAAGTTCGACCAGCTAACGCCGACGATCAGTTCCTGGGCCATGGCGACGCCATTCAGAGCCATCCCCAACCCCAGGCCGAGGGCTGCGCCCAGCAGGGTCCTTTTTGACACGGTTACTGACATGTTACCTCTCCTCTTGTCATACGGATTAGATTGTTTTTGTTGATTTTTTTGGGCTCGGCGGACCTCCGCCTCACCGCGTCTCCTTGGTCTGCCCGGTCCGCCGGGCGGACCAGAATCACTCGGCCGCCGGGGGCAGCCAGATGGCGGCATGCGGATCGCCCCGGGTGACCCGCGCGAACTGGTTGGTATAGAGCCGGATCCACGGCCCCCATTCGCCGTCCGGCCACTGCACGCGCACCCGGGCGCGCTCCGCCGTGCCGACACCGAAATGGATCCAGCCCGACGTGCCGCCCGCGTGGCCGCCGCCGACCGTCACCTCGTGGCGCAGGGTCCGCGCGCCGATGCGCACCTCGATCCACGACCCGATGGCGTCGCGGTTCGGCCCGTCCTGCCGCAGTTGCAACTGCAGCCAGTTGCCCAGCGGCACCGGCCGCTCGGCCGATCCCACCCCGACGTTGCGCCACAGCTCGATATTCTGTTTGCGGTTGACGACCACCAGATCGGGCAGGCCGTCCAGATTCAGGTCCGGCAGCGCGGCGCCGCGCGCCCGGCGGCCGTTGACGATCCCGGCAACCTCGCCGCCCTCGGCGAACTGGCCGTCCGGCCGGCCGATCAGCAGGTTGTTGGGATCGTTCGCGGCGAAGTCCTGCATCGCCTCGACGTTTCCCTTGGCGACGAACAGGTCGATGAACCCGTCGTTGTTGGTGTCCCGGAACTCGGCATGCCAGGCGGTGGACGGCAGGATGTCGCCGCCCGCGTAGGGGCGCTGGGCCGTCACGCCGCGCTTCAGCGCATCGTCGCGATAGGACGGCTGCCCGGCGCCGCTGGCCAAGACCCGCAGCTTGTTGTCGCCCATACTGGTCAGGAAAAAATCGGGATAGCCGTCGCCGGTCAGGTCGTGGCTGGCGATGCCCATGCCCCAGATGGTCAGCTTGCGCCAGCCTTCCTGCCGCGAATAGAGCGTCGGCGCCGTCCCGGCCGCGATCCGCCAGAGCTGCTCCTCGCCGCCCCGGTAGTACTGGCGGTCGTTGCTGAACCGCAGATCGGCGTCGTGCGAGCGGTTCCAGTCGGTGAAGATCGCCGACAGCGCGCAGCGGCCCGGCGTCAGCGCCAGGCGCGGCGCGAAGCCGCCGCCGTCCGTCGGCCGGTACAGGAAATTGTCGTGGCAGGTGCCGAACGGCGAGCCCGGCTTGTCGCGGTCGACATAGTTGCCGAGGGCGAGGGTCGGCCAGTCCGCCCCCTGTTCCCAGCGCGCCGCGAAGGCCGAACTCCATTCGGAACCGCCGTCGAACCCCCAGGCTTCGTTCATCCGCTCGAACCGGCACTCGCCCAGGCCCCGGTAAATCGCGTTCTCACCGACCCGCAGCACCGCCAGGTCCTGCCGTCCGTCGCCGTCGATATCCAGCGGATAGGCCCCGCTCACTTCGGTCAGGCCGGCCGGTTCCCCAGTCACCGGCGCGAACCGCAGCGCGCCGCCGGTCGGGCTCTGGTTGCGGAACAGGGCCGCCGGGCTGGTGCCGCCGGCGAAATACAGGTCCTGCCGCCCGTCGGCGTCGCAATCGAACGCCGCGACACCGCCGCCGACGAAGAACTCCCAACCGCCGTCGTAACTGTGGCGGATGCCGGCCGACGCGCTCTCCTCGACATAACGGGGCACGTCGATGGCCGCGGCGGAACCGGCGGAGAGGCAGACGCTCAGCAACGGACCCCAGAATTTCCCGTTCATCGCGGTGTCTCCCCGCCGATCCGGAGGCTCAGCAGGAACTCGATGATACGCCGCCGGTCCAAGTCGGCGAGGGCCTCGTAGGCCCGTCTTGAACCGGCGGCGTCCCCCCCGTGATTGACGATCGCCTCGTCGAGCGTCGTCAGATCGCCCCGATGGCCATAGGGCGGCGTGCTGCCCGCGCCCCACAGGCGGGCCGTCAGGAACTGGTCGCGCTCGACGAACCGTTGACTCAGCAGTTCGTTGGCAAAATGCGGCCGTTCGTCATCGGCGATGACATGGCGCTTGAGGTCGGTGAACGCCGGGACCAGCAAGCGCCCCTGATCGTCCCTGGCCAGCCCGCCGGCCGCCGCCAGCTTGGCCAGATCGATCTCGAGGCTGCCCGCCACGTCCCCGGTTCGCAGGTTTCCGGCCGGGTTGTACGGGTTGGGCTCGGTGAAAACGGTGCTTTCCAGCGGCAGGGCCGGGATGTGGCACTCGGAACAACCGGCCTGATCGAACAGCTCCTCGCCGGCGGCCACCGCCTCGCGGCGTTCGGGATCGGCCGGCAACACCTTCTGCGGCGGCGGCAGGGTTGCCTGGAAGGCGACCAGCGACGTCACGTCGCCGGGGCTGGCCTCGCCGGCGATCCCGTCGCCGTCGAAGTCGTCGGTACCGGTGTAGCGGGCCCCGAAGCGCTCGGTCGGCTGCATGCCGTGATGGCCGTTCAGCGCGTTGACCGTGAACTGGCGGATCGAGACGAAGACGCCCTTCTGGCTGAACGGCCGGACGGTCAGATCCTGGTCGATGCCGTCGAGGGCGGAAACGTCGACGAAACCGTCCGGCTGTACGGTCAGTTCGCCGAACGAAACCCCCTTCGTCGACAGGGCGACCGTGACCGCCTTTCCTTCCCCGACCGCCGCCTTGCGGGCGGCGTCGCGCTGGGCGCGCAGATCGCGGGTCATCTCGCGGGCCAGCAGTTCGACCAGTCCGCTGCCGAACAGATGCGGGGTGCCGCGCTCGTTGGAGAATTGCGGATCGACGGTGTTGAAATCGGTGTCGCTGAAACCTTCGGTGACGAAGGCGTTGGCGACGAAGTCCCCGGCCGCGCCGAGGACGGGCGAATGATGGCACCCGCCGCAACTGTTGGAATCCGGGCCGGCGGTCCGGAAGAAGGACGGCGTGAGACCGGGCTGGGTCGCGGTCGGCACGATCGCGGTCGTGCTGCCCGGCCGGCCGGCGCCGTCGAGCACGGTGAACTTGGCGTCGAACCAGGTGCGGCCCGATTCGATCAGTTCCTCTATCGTCAGTTCGCCGCGGCCGATGGCGGCCTGGTCGATATGACCCGGGATCGCCCGCTCATCGCCGATCGGCGCGGCAACGGCCGCCGCGGCCGTCCAGAGGACGGCGCCCGCCAACGCTGCCGTAGGGCCTGCGCCTGCTGCCATGCTCCCTCTCACCGCCTGTTACCCTGCAGACGGCGTCCGCCGCGGTCCTCCCCAGAACCGCAGTTCCCCTATAAAGACGGCCTTATAAGTAGGTATTCACGAGGTTCTCGAGCGCCTCCTGCCGTCCTGAACGCGGACGCGGTTCAATATTTCCCTTCGACACCTGTTCGGACAGATCGGCGAGCGACATGCCGCCGTCCATGATCTCGTGGCCGAGTTGGCCCTGCCATCCGGCGTAACGTTCGTCGAGGGCCGCCTGCAGCTTGCCTGCCTCGATCATCCGCGCGGCGATCAGCAGGGCGCGCGCGCAGGTGTCCATGCCGCCGATATGGGCGTGGAACAGATCCTCGGGGTCGACCGACTGCCGCCGGATCTTGGCGTCGAAGTTCAGGCCGCCGGTGGTGAAGCCGCCGGCCTTGAGGATCACGTAGAGCGCCTGCGCCACGTCCTGAATGTTGTTGGGGAACTGATCGGTGTCCCAGCCGGTCTGCGGATCGCCCCGGTTGATGTCGACGCTGCCGAGAATGCCGTTGGCCGCCGCATAGGCCAGCTCGTGCTCGAAGGCATGACCGGCCAGGGTGGCGTGGTTGGCCTCGATGTTCAGCTTGATCTCGTTCTGCAGCCCGTATTTCTGCAAGAAAGCAAAGACGGCGGCGCTGTCGAAATCGTACTGGTGCTTGGTCGGCTCCTGCGGTTTCGGCTCGATCAGGATGGTTCCCTGGAACCCGATCTTGTGCTTGTGCTCGACGACCAGATGCATGAACCGGCCAAGCTGGTCCAGCTCCCGCTTCATGTCGGTGTTGAGCAGGGTCTCGTAGCCCTCGCGGCCGCCCCACAGCACGTAATTGACGCCGCCGAGGCGGTGCGTCGCCTCCATCACCGCCTTCACCTGGGCGGCGGCGTAGGCGAAGACCTCGGGGTCCGGGTTGGTCGCCGCGCCGGCCATGTAACGGGGATGGCTGAACAGGTTGGCCGTGCCCCACAGGAGCTTCATCCCGGTGCGGTCCATCGCCGCGGCGGCCTTGTCCACCATGTGGTCCAGGTTGGAAATGCTTTCGGACAGCCGCTCGCCTTCCGGCGCCATGTCGCGGTCGTGGAAGCAATAGAACGGCGCCCCCAGCTTGTCGAAGAATTCGAAGGCGACGCCCAACTTGTATTCGGCCAGGGACAACGGATCGTCGCCGCCCGTCCAGGGCCGGCCGATGGTCGGCGCGCCGAACATGTCCAGACCGTCGCCGCAGAAGCTGTGCCAATAGGCGACGGCGAACCGCAGGTGGTCCTCCATGCGCTTGCCGAGGACCATGCGGTCCGGTTCGTACCACCTGAAGGCGAACGGATTTGAGGTTTCGGGCCCCTCGTACTTGACGCGCCCGATCCCCTTGAAGAACGGATCCAACTTGCCTGTCTCCCTGTACCGCCGCCCGCGGAGACCGTGCCCGGCCCTTCCGGCGGCTGTCCTGCCCCGACCCGCGCATTTCTATTGGTTTCAGGAGGATCGGGCTTCTCCCGCGCTCCACGCCCCTGAAAAGGCATCAAAATGATGTTTTTTGCGCGATTTTAAATACATCAAGATGATGTAATCCAGAACCCGCTCTGTCAACTGCCTTTTTCGACAAAAAGCCGGACAATATAAGCACAGATGGACACATGAACCCAACCAACGCGCCCCTCTCCCCTGCCTGGAATGACGCATATAATACCTCATTTTGATGTTTCTATTGCCGCATTCCGCCGATTGGCATAGCATGTGCGCGCAGGGGGTTTCTCCTTGACACCGCGGCGCCGGCACCGGTTCATTGCCTGGCTTTCCGTCTGGAAGGCCAAGCGCCGAGCGGCGCGACACGGGAGGAAAACAAGGTGAAAAAAACCAAGGTGCGTCTGGCCGATGTCGCGCGCGAGGCTGGTGTCAGCCTAGCCACGGTGGACCGCACCATCAACGGACGGCCAGGGGTCCGCAAACAGACTTCCGATTTGATCTGGGAAACGGTCCGCCGGCTCGAATCCGGCCCGGTCTCCTCCCCGAATTCCGTTCCCCGCCAGCCGGTACTGCGCTTCGATTTCGTCCTGCCGGGCGGCCCCAACACCTTCATGCAGATGCTGGACGACGCCATCGTCGCCACCGGCGGCGGTTTCAACGGGCAGAACGTCTCCGCCCGGTGCCACCGGATCGAGAGCTTCAACCCCTATATCCTGGCGGAAACCGTCCTTGAACTGGGCCGGACCTCCGATGGGCTGGCCATCGCCGCCCTCGACAATCCGGTGGTCCGCGAGGCGGTCAACGAAGTGGCCGACCGGGGCGTGCCCGTCGTCACCCTGGTCTGCGACCTGTCGAACGCCCGCCAGGTCGCCTATGTCGGGCTGGACAACCGGGCGGCGGGCCGGACCGCCGGTTACCTGATGGGACGCCTGACCGGTGGCCGCAAAGGCAGCGTCGCGGTGATCGCCGGCAGCATCGGCCTGAGCTACCGCGACCACCAGGAACGCGAGATGGGCTTCCACGACGCCCTGTACGAGCACTTCTCCAGCCTGGAGATCGCCGGGCGCTTCGAGGACCAGGACGATTTCGAAAAGGGCTACGAGCAGGCCAACATCATCCTCGACCGGTTCCCCGACCTCGCCGGCATCTACAACATCGGCGGCGGCACGCGCGGCATCGGCGCCGCGCTGAAGGAGCGGGAGCGGGCCGGGGACGTGATCTTCATCGCCCACGAGCTGACCCGCTACACCCGGCAGTTCCTGATCGAGGGCGTGCTGGACGCGATCATCAACCAGGACGTCACCCACGAGGTCATGGCGGCCTACCAGCACCTGCTGGATTTTCACGGGAGGCCGCTACCGGCACCACGCCTCGGCCAGCCCCGCATCGAGATTTTCGTGCGCGAGAACATGCCGTAGGAAAACGGCTCCCCGTCAAGGGGAGCCGATCCTCCGGGCGGATTGTCCTTACGCGACTTCGTGCTTGGCGAGGAGTTCGAGGGCCTTGACCATGGCGGAATGGTCCCAGGCGCTGCCGCCGTTCGCCGCGCAGGCGTTGAACAGTTCCTGCGCCGTCGCCGTGTTCGGCAGGCTCAGCCCCATCTTCCGCGCGTTCGACAGCGCCAGGTTCAGGTCCTTCTGGTGAAGCTCGATCCTAAAGCCCGGATCGAAGGTCCGCTTGACCATCCGGTCGCCGTGGATTTCCAGGATCTTCGACGACGCGAACCCGCCCATCAGCGCCTCGCGCACCTTCGCCGGGTCGGCGCCCGCCTTCGAGGCGAACAGCAGCGCCTCGGCGCAGGCCTCGATGTTCAGCGCCACGATGATCTGGTTGGCCACCTTGCAGGTCTGGCCGTCCCCGTTGCCGCCGACCAGCGTGATGTTCTTGCCCATCAGCTCGAACAAAGGCTTCACCTTGTCGAACGTCGCCGGCTCGCCGCCGACCATGATCGTCAGGCTCGCCGCCCGCGCCCCGACCTCGCCGCCCGAGACCGGCGCATCCAGGTACTGCGCCCCGGCGGCGTTGATCTTCCTGGCGAATTCCTTGGTGTCGACCGGCGAGATCGAGCTCATGTCGACCACCGTCTTCCCCTTGAGGTCCGCCTCGGCAACCCCGCCCTCGCCGAACAGCGCCGCCTCCACATGCGGCGTGTCCGGGACCATGACGATGATCACCTCGCCGAACGCGGCGGCCTCCTTCGACGAGCCGACTTCCTTGCCGCCCGCGTCCAGCACTTCCTGGCGCACACCCGTCACGTCGAACGCCACAACCTCGTGGCCGCCCTCCAGCAGCTTCACCGCCATCGGCGCGCCCATGATCCCAGTCCCGATAAAGCCGATCTTGCTCATATCAAATTTCCTTTTGAACTTGTGGGTCGAAATCAATAACCGGTGGCGGCCGACGCGGGCATGCCGTCCCGCATCTTGCCGAGCACCTGCTGACTGCCCGAGGCGATGAGGCGGGCGTCCGACGCGATGGTCACGAACTGGAAGCCTTTCTCGATCCGCCGCAGGGCGAATTCCGGCGTGCCGTTGTGGATTCCGGCGACGACGCCGTGTTCCTTGGCCTTGGCCAGGACATAGTCGATGGCCTCCGCCGCCGGCTTGTCCACGTCGTCGAAAGTCGGCGTGCAGCCCAGCGCCAGGGAAAGGTCCGAGGGACCGATGTAGACCGCGTCCAGTCCCGGCACCTTCAGGATCTCCTCCAGATTGTCCAGGCCCTGCCGGGTCTCGATCATCGCGAAGACCACGATGGTCTCGTTGGCGTATTTGGGATAGTCGGGCCCGCCGTACAGCAGGCCGCGGATGGGGCCGAAGCTCCGCGTGCCCTTCGGCGGGTAATGGGTGTAGGCGACCAATCGCTCGGCATCCTCCCGCGTATTGATCATCGGGCAGATCACCGCATAGGCGCCGCCATCCAGAACCTTCATCAAGATGCCGGGCTCGAGCCAAGGCACCCGTACCATCGGAACCGTATCGGTGGTCGAAATCGCCGTCATCATGTTGACGGCCGCCTGATAGTCGACGACGCCGTGCTGGATATCGATGGTCAGCGAATCCCATCCCTGATGGGCCATGGTTTCCGCCGCGAAGGCATGCGGGATGGCGCACCAGCCGTTGATCGCCGCGCCTCCCGCCGCCCAGATTTTCCGCAACCTGTTTTCTCGCATATCGGATTCTCCTGTCCGTCTTGGATTTGTCTCGGGAGGGCGGGGCGGTCAGCGAACCAGGCAGGGCCGCTTGTTGTCGAACGTCCAACCCGGAATCAGATACTGCATGGTGGCCGCGTCGTTCCGGACACCGAGGTTGTGCTCCCGATAGAGGGCGTTCGCTTTTTCGACGGCATCCATGTCGATCTCCACGCCCAGTCCGGGGCGGTCCGGCACCTCGATTTCGCCACCCTTGATCTGCAGCGGTTCCTGCGTCAAACGCTGGCCGTCCTGCCAGATCCAGTGCGTGTCTATCGCGGTGATGTTGCCCGGCGCCGCGGCGGCCACCTGGGTGAACATCGCCAGCGAGACGTCGAAATGATTGTTCGAGTGCGATCCCCAGGTCAGTCCCCATTCGTGGCACATCTGGGCCACCCGCACCGACCCGCCCATCGTCCAGAAATGCGGATCGGCAAGCGGAATATCGACCGAATGGAGTTGGATCGCATGGCCCATCTGCCGCCAATCGGTGGCGATCATATTGGTCGCGGTCGGCAACCCCGTCGACCGCCGGAACTCGGCCATCACCTCGCGTCCCGAATATCCCTGTTCGGCCCCGCAGGGGTCCTCCGCATAGGCCAGAACATCGTTCTGCCCCTTGCAAAGACGGATCGCTTCTTCAAGGGACCAGGCACCGTTCGGATCCAAGGTGATCCGAGCCTCGGGGAACCTCTCCGCCAAAGCCGTGACGGCGGCGATTTCGTCTTCCCCCGCCAGGACCCCGCCTTTCAGCTTGAAGTCCTCGAACCCGTAGTGGTCCTGCGCCGCCTCGGCCAAACGGACCACCGTCTCCGGCGTCAGGGCCTCCTCGTGCCTCAGGCGGAACCAGTCGATCCTGGACTCGGGCTCGCTCCGGTAGGGAAGCGGCGTCCGGTTCCGGTCGCCGACATAGAAAAGGTAGCCGAGCACCTTGACCGCATCGCGCTGCTGGCCTTCCCCGAGCAGGGCGGCCGCCGGCACGTCGAGAAACTGGCCGAGCAAATCCAATAGTGCCGCTTCAACGGCGGTTACGGCATGAATAGCGGTCCTCAGATCGAATGTTTGCAGCCCCCGGCCTTCCGCATCGCGGTCCGCGAATGTCGTCCGCACCGAATTCAGGACGCCGTGATAGGTGGAAATGGGCCGTCCGACAACGAGAGGAACGGCGTCCTCCAGTGTCTGACGGATCTTTTCGCCGCCCGGCACCTCCCCCACGCCCGTGTGGCCCATGCTGTCCTCGAGGATGACGATATTCCGTGTAAAGAAGGGAGCATGGGCGCCGGACAGGTTGAGCAGCATATCGTCATGGCCGGCGACCGGCACGACCCGCATGGAGGTCACCTTGGGTGTGGATGAATTGGCGGTTTTCAGGTCGTTGGACATGGCTGGCTCCACGGCATTCGGAATGCTGACGCGCTTCACGAATTGGGTTGAACGAAAGAACGTGTTTCCGGGCGACGGGGCTGGCGTGGCGGCGGACCGCCGTTCACCCGGCCCGCGCCGCGGATTTCTTCTTCTGGAAGAAAACGTAGACAAGGAAAAGCAGGGCAAGCAGCAAAAGCCCCATGCTGATCGGGTGCTGGAAAAACTGCGTCCAGTCTCCGTTGAAGACGAGAATGCTGCGGCGATAATTGGCTTCCGTCATCGATCCGAGGATGAGACCCAGAATGACCGGCGCGGTTCCGAAATCGTACCGCTGCAACAGGAAGCCCAGAGCACCGAAGCCCAACATCAGCCACAGCTCGAAAATGCTGCCGTTCACACCGTAGACGCCGATGACGCAGAACATCAGGATTATCGGCATGAGGTAATGCGTCGGCACACGCAGAATCTTGACGAACAGCCGGATACCGAAGAACTGGATCAGCATCATGAAAATGTTGGCGATGATGAAAGCGAGAAAGATCCCGTAAGCAATAGCGGGTTGCTGGTCGAACAGAGCTGGGCCGGGGCGGACCCCCTGAATGGTCAGCCCGCCCATCAGGATTGCGGTTGCAACCTCTCCCGGGACGCCCAGCGTCAGCATTGGAATCAAGGCGCCGCCGACAACCGCATTGTTGGAACACTCGGACGCGACGACCCCTTCGTAGTGGCCGGTGCCGAATTTTTCCGGCGTTTTCGACATGCGCTTGGCTTGGTCGTACGACAGGAACGACCCGATCGACCCGCCGGCGCCGGGGATCGCCCCGACGATCGTCCCGATGATGGTCGAGGATACCAGGATCTTCCAGCCCTTGAGCAGAAGACGCCAGGGCAGAACGGCCTTGCCGACCTGATTGCTTGATACGGAAGAGGCCTTCGCTTCGGTGATGCGCGCCGCGATATCCTGAAAAACCTGGCTGACCGCGAACAGGCCGATCAGGGCCGGCAGCAGGCCGATGCCGGTGATCAAGGCCGGTTCACCGCCGGTGAACCGCAAAACGCCGGTCATCGGGTCGGCGCCCACGGTCGACAGGAAAAGCCCGATGATGCCGCCGACCAGCCCCCGCAACAGGGATCCGGCGGAAACGGAGGCGATGATGACCAGGCCGAAGACGCCCAGGGCAAAGAACTCCGACGGCCCGAACCGCAGCGCGAAGTCGGCGATGGGCGGTGCCAGGAGGATCAACAGGAAGGCCCCGGAGATGCCGCCGATAAACGACGCCCCGATGGAGATACCCAACGCCTTCCCCGCCTCGCCTTTGCGGGCCATGGGAAATCCGTCAAGCGTCGTCGTGACGGACGAAGGCGTGCCGGGGATGCTCAAAAGGATGGCTGGGATCGCGCCGCCGGCGATGGCGCCGCAGAATGCGCCGAGCAGCATCCCGATCCCCATGATCGGCCCCATGCCGAACGACAGCGGAATCAGCAGGGCAATCGCCATGGAGGCCGTCAATCCGGGCAGTGAACCCATGATCAGACCGAGGAACGTGCCGCCGGCGATCGCGAACATGACGTCCACGCGGGCAAGCAATTGAAACGCTTCGATATAGACTTCCACGTCCTGCCTCCTTCAGGAAAGCATCCGCACCGCCGGACACAAACGGCGGGATACAGCGTAGCGACCCGGGATCATCCGGGCGTTCGGAACCGTCACGGAAAAATCAGCCCGAAACCCTCGGTGAATGCGAAATAGGTCAAGAGCGTCGTAGCTGCCGCGATCGCAAAGGATGCCAATGCCAAACGGGCCAGGGACGGAGAGGCCTCCGCCGTAGGCAGGAGACTCCCGCAAGCGAACGAACCAAGGGTGAGGAAGACAATCGTTCCGATCAAAAAACCGACCGCTTCCAAAGCGCTGACGTAAACGAGCAGCAGAACCAGAATGAGGCCGAAACAGGCAGCGGCCTTGCGGTTCATCGCGGATTTGGCGGCCTGGGAACGAACGGCCGAACGGATATCCTGCCAGAGCACGGCCAACATCACGATACAGCCGATCCCCAAAACGACGCTCGGAAAGAAACCCGCCGATACCTGACTAGGCGAGTGGGAGGGGGGCAATCCCAGACTTTGTGCCGTTCCGAGCCCTGCCGCGGCGAGTAAAAAAAGATCGAAGAATATTCGTCCCGAAACGAGGCGTTTCATAGGAGTCTCCCATCCGAGGCACGGCCGGCCTTGCCCGACTTGGATGCAAGTGTCCGGCCGTGTCCGGTTCTTCGGTTACTTGTTCTTGGCGACTTCCTGGGTCAGAGGGATCAGCAGTTCCGCCCCGGACTTCACGAACTGGTCCAGTTCCTGTCCGTAGAGAGGCGAAACGTCGGCTCCCAGGTTCCCAACGGCCTTTTGGAATGCGGGATCCTCGACCGCGACTTTGATCGCCTCGACCCACTTCGCCTTGACGTCGGCATCCAGGCCCGCCGAAGCCGCGATGCCGCGCCACTGGATGGCATCCAGTTTGATCCCGTGATCCACGAAGAGCGGGACGTCCGGCAACAAGGAGGTTTTACCGGTGCTCCCGATCGACACCAGCTTGTTCCCCTCGACAGCCGACGCGACGTCGGAAGGGTTCAGGACCAAACCGTCGATATGACCGCCCAAAGCTGCGGCGAGCACTTGGGAACCCCCGCCATACGGAACCATCTGGGCATCGATCCCCAGGGCTTGCATGATGGCGATCGTCATGATGTGAGTGGAGGAGCCAACCCCGGAAAAGCCGATGCGAACCGGAGCCTTTTTCGCGTTATCGATAAAACCTTCCAGCGTCGACCATTCGGGCTTGTTCGCGACGGTCAGCACATACGGCTCGGTCGCCACCCGGGCGATGTAGTCGAAATCCGTGTATTTGAACGAGACGTTGCCCATCCCCTGCAGCGTGTAGAATGCGTTATTGGGGATTGTGACCGTGTAGCCATCGGGACGCGCCGCCAAAGCCTTCATGGCGCCGATCGCTCCGCCGCCGCCGGCAATATTGCGAACGACGACATCGACTCCCATCGCCTTTTCGAGCGGTTGTTCGAAAGCCCGCACGAAATTGTCGGTTCCCCCCCCGGCGGAATAGGGAACGATGATGGTTACGGCTTTGCTGGGAAAATCTCCGGCCATTGCCGTCATTGAAGCTCCGGATATGCCGATGCAGGCCAACACGGTGCATTGCCCGAACGTCTTAATGGCCTTCCAACTGATGTTTCTCATGTTAGCTCCCCTATTGATCGTTTCACATTTCGTCCTGAAGGGATGATCGGGGGGCACCGCCTTTTGCGGAGCCCCGACGCCCCTCCCCGAGCGCAAGGTTGCGAGAGCCGAGCTGGAATGCGATGCAACTTAAACGGGCTCCCGGAGAATGCGCCCATCCCTCACGTTATTTTCCATCACAATCACCAAACCGGCCCAACATGTCAATAGCTGACATACATGTATAAATGAGAATTCAAAGAAAAGCCTTATATTTGCGAAATATATTGATTTTTTGGAAATATGATTTACAAATATTTACATCTAGATGGAAGAAAATTTGGAGACATGCAAAGCCATGGAAAACTTGGCGGACTGGGTTTATCTGCAACTCCAGGAGATGATTTCCAAACCTCAATGGTCTGTCGGCGGGAAGCTGCCGGGGGAAAAGGAACTGGCGGAAAGCCTGGGGGTCTCCCGGCCCGTTCTCCGGCAGGCGCTGGCGCGGTTGCGGGACGAAAACGTCATCACAACGAGACGCGGTTCCGGAAATTACATCGTTCCCCGGTCCGACGCCGACGGCATCGGACACCCCGCGCCGTTTCAGATTCGGGGAATCCCCGACATCGAGGAAGTCTTCCGCTTCCGGCACGTCATCGAAGTCGCCGCCGCCGTGGAAGCGGCCTCACGCGCGACGGACGAAGCGATCGCCGATATCGCCAAGGCCCATGAAGCTCTGGTAAAGGGAAAAATTCATATGGGCTCTCCGTTCCAATCGGACTTCGGCTTTCATCTGGCTGTCGCCTCCGCAACGAAGACACCCTTCTTTGCGATGACACTGGAGTGGCTGCGCCCACATATCGAGCTCGGCTACGACCTCGGACGCCGGGTACGGAATGTCCCCGCAACCGCGACATCGAAAGTCGTCATCAAGGAACACGAGCGCGTGCTCCAGGCCATTCAAGCCCGGGACCCTGAACTGGCGAGGAGCACCATGCATGACCACATCATGGGCGGTCTTCAACGTTTGTTCGGCAAGAACAATTTCTAGGGATGAGCCCTTGAAGGAATTGCTTTAGACCGGGACTCCAGAGAAGGAGTTCCAATTCCGAAGAAAGTGTGGTGAGACGCCTTTTTGCGGCAGCGCCCGCTCCACCCATTTCGCGTAGCGGGTTCGTTCTCCGGCCCATAGCGGACTTTGTTTTGCCGCTGGACACACCGTTCCCATCACAGGGAAAGACAAAGCTCGTCGGACTTTGAAGGCACACCGCATTGACGGCCGAAAGACGAGATCCGCCCCTCCCTGGGGTCGAATCTCACTTTATGGCGAAGAATCTCACTTTATGGCGAATCCGACACTAAGGAGAATGGTGGGCCCGGTAGGACTCGAACCTACAACCAGACCGTTATGAGCGGCCGGCTCTAACCAATTGAGCTACGGGCCCGGGAAGGGCGCTTTCCCTTAACAGAAATCGGGCGCCGGATACAGATTCAATCCGGCGCCCGATTCCGTTTTTTCGTCCGTGTGCCGCCGGCGGCTCAGTAGTCGAGGAAGCTCCTCAGCTTGCGCGAACGGCTCGGATGCTTGAGCTTGCGCAGGGCCTTGGCCTCGATCTGGCGGATACGCTCGCGGGTCACGCTGAACTGCTGGCCGACCTCTTCCAACGTGTGGTCGGTGTTCATGCCGATGCCGAAACGCATGCGCAGGACGCGCTCCTCGCGGGCCGTCAGGCTGGCCAGCACCCGTGTCGTCGTCTTGCGCAGGTTCGAGTGGATGGCCGCGTCGAGCGGCTGCACCGCGTTCTTGTCCTCGATGAAATCGCCGAGATGGCTGTCCTCCTCGTCGCCGATCGGCGTTTCGAGGCTGATCGGCTCCTTGGCGATCTTCAGCACCTTGCGCACCTTGTCCAGCGGGATGCTGAGCCGCGCCGCCAGTTCCTCCGGGGTCGGCTCGCGGCCGATCTCGTGCAGGACCTGGCGCGAGGTGCGCACCAGCTTGTTGATCGTCTCGATCATGTGCACCGGGATGCGGATGGTCCGCGCCTGGTCGGCGATCGAGCGGGTGATCGCCTGGCGGATCCACCAGGTGGCATAGGTCGAGAACTTGTAGCCGCGCCGGTACTCGAACTTGTCGACCGCCTTCATCAGGCCGATGTTGCCTTCCTGGATCAGGTCCAGGAACTGCAGGCCGCGGTTGGTGTACTTCTTGGCGATGGAGATGACGAGCCGCAGGTTGGCCTCGATCATTTCCTTCTTGGCCTTGGCGGCCTCGCGCTCGCCCTTCTGCACGGTGGCGACGATGCGCCGGAACTCGCTGACCGGCAGGCCGGTCTCGCGCGAAATCTCGGCGATGCTCTCGCGCAGGTCGCGGATTTCCAGGTCATGCTTCTCGATGAAGCGCTTCCAGCCCCGCCCCGGCAGCTTGCCGACCATGTCCAGCCAGTCCGGCTGCAGTTCGTGGCCGTAATGGTGCTGGAGGAACTCCTCGCGTTTCACCCGGCAGCCGACGGCCAGACGCAGCAGGCGGCCTTCCAGGTTCATCAGCAGTTTGTTGAGTTCATAGAGCTGTTCGACCAGCTGCTCGATCCGCGCGTTGTTGAGCTGCACCTCCTCCATCAGGTCTACCAGTTCCTGACGGAGCTTCTGGTAGCGCTTCTCCTGGGCGGCGGACAGCACCTCGCCGTTCTGCACGGCCTCGACGCGCTGCACCTGCAGCTTGTGGAACTTCTTGTAGGTGGCGTTGATCTGCTTGAAGGTCTCGATCGTCTGCGGCGTCAGCTGGGCTTCCATCGCGGCGAGGGAGACGTTGGTCTCCTCGCTCTCGGAATCCTCGTCGCTCTTGCCCTCGCCGTCCTCGTCGCCGTCTTCCCCCTCGCCGTCCTCTTTCTCTTCCTCGTCGCGGCCGGCGACGTCGACGAAATCGTCGTCCCCGGCTTCGTCGGACTCCTCATTCTCGTCGGACTCCGGCGCGGCCTCGAGGGTCTCCTCGGATTCGGCCTCGGCTTCGACCTCGGCGTTGGGGTCGTCGACCTCCCCCTCTTCCTCGTCGCCGTTCTCGACGGCGGCGATCTGGCTGCCGTTGGGGCCGCCGCCATAGGTCGCCTCGAGATCGATGATATCGCGCAGCAGGATGCGGCCCTCGGCCAGGTCGTCGTGCCATTGCACGATGGCCTTGATGGTCAGCGGGCTTTCGCAGATGCCGCCGATCATCATCTCGCGGCCGGCCTCGATCCGCTTGGCGATGGCGATTTCGCCCTCGCGCGACAGCAGTTCGACGCTGCCCATCTCGCGCAGGTACATCCGCACCGGATCGTCGGTCCGGCCGATATCGTTCTCGTTGACGTTGCCGCTGGCCTGGGCGTCGGTCTCGGCGACCTCGGTCCCGGAGCCGCCGTCCTCGCCCTCCTCCTCGGAGTCGACCACGTTGATCCCCATCTCGGAGATCATCGACATGGTGTCCTCGATCTGCTCCGAGGAAACGCTGTCCGGCGGCAAGGCCGCGTTCAGTTCGTCATAAGTGACGTAGCCGCGTTCCTTGCCCCGCGCGATCATTTTCTTGACCGCGGCGCCCAGGGAATCGATCAACGGGCTATCCGCGTTGTCGTCCTGGGTTTCGGTGGCTTCCGCCGTTTCCGTTTCTTTTTCCTTCATTGATCCTTCCGCTCCCGGAAAAGATGGTCCTGCCGCCGCCCCGTTCTCGGGGAACCGGCGATCGTCTTGGCCGGGCTCATCGTGCCCAAAGGGTTCGAAAATTCCTTATCAGAGGGACAGCCCCGAACGCAGTTCCGGCGACGGACCGCATACCCCACCGATCCCGCCATCCGGCCCCGGTCAACCGCCGGGGGGCCGAAACATAGCCCTCGCCGGTTGCACCTTCAAGGTTTTGAGCTCTACCGCCCCCGCCTGAAATCGTAGAAAAGTCCAACGCGTCCAGCCCGGCCCACGGATTGAGAGGGACACAACAGGCGTTCACACCCCTCGCCGAGGCCCCCCCAAGCCGACGCGAGGCTACCGTCCGAATACTGGGCGTGAAATGGGGCCCTTTGCGCGCAGAGTCAAGAGAGGTTTTCCCTCTAAAAGGCCCGCTCCGGCGGGCTTGCACACGACTCGCGCGGCCGGGGCGGCAGGTCATTCTAGTCGCCCTCCTCGCCGATCCGTGCCCGAATCACCGCCAGCTGCCGTTGCCAGCTCTCCTCGCTGAGATCGCCGGCCAGCGCTTCGCGGACCCGGCCGACGTCCGCGTCGATACCCGCTTTTTCCAGGACGGCAGCGCTTTCCTGCCAGGTTTCACGGGCCTCCTGGTCGTCCGATCCGGGACGGATTCGCCGATGCTGGCGGATCAGCGGATCGTCCAGCAGGGCCGACAGTTCGCGCGCCAGGCCGAGCCCCTTCAGCCCGTCCAGCAACGTCTCGCGTTGCATGTCCATCGTCGCCGCCAGCAGGCCGACGGTCTCCTGGCGCAGACGGTCCAAATCGGGGTCCGAGAAGGCCATCTCGCCCAGCCGCTCGCCGAACTCCTCGAAAATCGCCGGATGGTTGATCACCGCCGCCAGCAGGACCTGCTGGACGCGATGCGCCGAATCGACCGCCCGTCCCGGCTGACCGACCACCGAGGGAAGCGGCGCGTCCCCGCCGCGCCAACGTCGGCCGCCCCCGCCGCTTTGGCGCCCTCCCTGACGGGAGTCCCGCTGGGCGCGGAACGCCTCCCACAACCTGTCCTTGAAGGCGCGCAGGAAATGGCTGCGCAGGGCCGGGTCCTCGATTTGCAGGGTATGCTTGGTCAGCCGGTCCTCCAGCGCCGCCCGCTCCTCCGGCGTCGCCGGCGACTGGCCCCGGGTCTCCATGCGCCAGAGCACCTCGGACAGCGGTTCGGTGGCGTCCAGCACCTCGCGCATCGCCTCGGCGCCCTTCGCCTTGATCAGGCTGTCCGGGTCCTCGCCCGCCGGCAGATGGGCGAAGCGCACGCCGAAGCCCGGCTTGAGCAGCGGCAGCGCCCGGTCGGCGACCCGCTCGGCCGCCTTCTGTCCGGCGTTGTCGCCGTCGAAGCAGAGGACCGGCTCGGGCACGATGCGCCACATCATCTGCAACTGGTCCTCGGTCAACGCCGTGCCGAGCGGCGCGACGGCGTTGTCGAAGCCCGCCTGGTGCAGGGCGATCACGTCCATATAGCCCTCGGTGACGATCATCGTCCCGGCGTCGCGGGCGTCCTTCAGGGCCTGCCCCAGGCCGTAGAGCACATGGCGCTTCACGAAAAGCTGCGATTCCGGCGAGTTCAGGTATTTCGGCTCC
>Ga0207799_100376_pt1 | contig 19156 bp, 18 predicted proteins | sample TtanPargueraPR_4_FD_187742 | JGI IMG/M metagenome (GOLD analysis project Ga0207799, IMG submission 187742) | Aerobic enrichment media microbial communities from Bioluminiscent Bay, La Parguera, Puerto Rico - Tt and M2 (SPAdes) | ecosystem: Environmental > Aquatic > Marine > Unclassified ...
TGGGGGCCATCGGCGGGGTCGGGTTGGGGGCGGAGGCCATCGCCGGAACCCTCGGCGAGGTTCTCGCCGGGGCCGTCCGGGGCCGGACCTCCGACGACCAGATCACGGTGTTCGGAGCGGTCGGGCTTCCGTTTCAGGATCTCGTCGCGGCCTGGGCGGCCTACAATGCGGCCCGCGACGCCGGCTGGGGTCGGACAATCGCTTTTCTCGATTGATTGCATTTTATTAAAATTCATCATGGTATAGATATTGCTTAACGGGTGGGGTCGGTACGGGGCCGACGCATCGTCGCAAGGCGGTGAAGGACCGAGTGGCAGGGAAGAGTCAGACTGGGACGGCAAGATACGCCGGGCCATCAGGGCTCGACGACGAATATGGCAAAAAGCGGAGACGATCCGCCTCGGGGCACTTCCGACGGGGCGCTGCGCGACGGGATCATCGGGGCCGTGGTCATCGCCGTGGCCTCGGTTGTGGCGACCGTTTTCGACCTGACGGGCCTCTGGGTCGATTTTGCGCGGAAATACCGGGGGTTTGGGCTCGAAGAGCTGCCGATTTTCCTGGCGATCCTGGCCGTCGTCCTGGCTTGGTACAGCTTCCGGCGCTGGCGCGAGGCGACGCTGACCTCGGCGATCCGCCGGCGGCTGAACACGCATCTGGAAATCCTGCTCTCCCGCGAGAACCTGCGCATCCGCCAACTCACCGAAATCAAGGCGATGGACGAGCGTCTGTTGGCTGCCGAGGACAGCCGGCAGGCCTGTGAAATCGCCGTGTCCCATCTGCGGCGGATTTTCCCGTTCGGGTCGGGCGCGTTCTTCGTGGTGCGTAAGGGATTGGCGACCTTGACCCCGATCGGCGGCTGGGGGGCGTTCGGCGACGAGGCCCCCGGCGAGATCGAGACCATCTGCTGTCAGGCCGTGATCACCGGCATGTCCCACGAGGAGCGTTCCAACGGCGAGGCGATCTGCGACGGATGCGGTCGGCCGGGCGCCGATGGCGTGATCTGCCTGCCGGTGGCCGGGCAGGGGAAGACGTTCGGCGTCCTGCACATGCGTTACGGGGGCGTCTATGGGGATCTGCCGGGCGCTTTGAACAACCGGTTGGAATTCGACAACCTGCTGCGCCTGGCCGGCGAGGTCGGGCGGGGAATCGGGCAGCATCTGGCGAACGTCGGGTTGCGCCGTCAGCTCTACGACGAATCTTGGCGGGATCCGCTGACCAATCTGTTGAACCGCCGCGGTCTGCAGAAGGTTGCCTCTCACGAAATGGCCCGGGTCGCCGAGGAAGGCGAAACGATGGCCGTGATGATGATGGATTTGGACGAGTTCAAAAGCATCAACGACAGGCTCGGCCACGATGTCGGAGATGCGATCCTGGAATTCATCGGGCAAGCCATCCAGAACCAATGCCGGGCGGGGGATATCCTGTGCCGCCTTGGCGGGGACGAGTTCCTGGTGGCGCTTCCGTCCGCCGGGATCGAGATCGCCCGCCGCAGGGGCGAGGCGCTTCGCGCGGTGGTCGCCGATCTGGGGCCGCTACGCGACCGTTTCCCGGAATTGACCGTGACCCTCTCGGTCGGCATCGCCGTCTCTCCCAAGGACGGGACCGGCTGGGATGAAATCGTCGCGGCGGCGGATGCCGCGCTCTATCAGGCCAAACGCGCCGGGCGCGACCGGATCGCCGCGAAGTCGGATCCGCTTGAGCCCCTGTTGTAGCGGCGTCCGGTCCTTCTGCATCTATTCCGCGCCCGCTTCCCGAAAAGGTATATAATAACTCCCCGTATGACGCTTCCGCGGGAGAGAGGGCAGGCCGGCCGGCGGGGCCGGTTCCGGGAACGGATCTCTCTGGGAGGGAGCCGATGGAGCGGTTGTCCGAAGAGGCATCGCTTGGACCTGCCGCGCCGAAGGGCGCGAAACGCGGAACGGATGGGGTGATCGCCGGCCTCTGGTTGGGGCTGCTGATCGTCGGAGGCGTCGCCTTGGCCTGGCTCGCCTTCAATACGGGGGTCAGCCTCGAGGGGGCGGATCTTCCCGCCTGGGCCATTTTCCTGATCGTCGCCGCGATCGCCTTCCTGGCCGAGTATACGGACTCGTCGATCGGCATGGGGTTCGGCACCGTTTTGACGCCGGTCCTGCTGATCCTCGGCTATTCGCCGCTGCAGGTGGTGCCCTGCCTGCTGTTGTCGGAAACCCTGTCGGGGCTCGGCGGCGGCCTGCTGCATCACCGGTTCGGCAACGTGAACCTCAAATGGGGAACGGCGGCGAACCGGACCATGCTGGTCCTCGCCATCTTCTCGATCATCGGAACGGTCGCCGCCGTGCTGGCCGCGCTCAGCCTGCCGAAGGCCTACGTCAAGCTCTACATCGCGGCGATGATCATCGGCATCAGCCTGTTCCTGCTGATCGGCGGGCGGTTGCGGCTGACGTTCTCGATGGGGAAGATCGTCTCGCTGGGCATTATAGCCGCCTTCAACAAGGGGATTTCCGGCGGCGGCTACGGCCCGCTGATCACCGGCGGGCAGGTCCTGCTCGGGGTCGACGAGAAGGCGGCCATCGGCACGACCACCTTCACCGAGGGCCTGGTCTGCCTCACCGGCATCGTCCTCTATCTTGTCCTCAAGGACGGGGGGCTCGACTGGCACCTGACCCTGCCGGTGCTCTGCGGCGCGCTGCTTTCGGTCCCGGCCGCGACCTGGACGGTACGCATCCTGCCGGTCCACCTGCTGCGCCCGGCCATGGGCGGCGCGACCCTCTACCTCGGCGTTCTGCTGCTGGTCAGTATTTTGAGCTAAATGCGATCAAGGCCGCGACCGCAGCCCGCCGGTCGTCCGGCGCGCCCGCGCAGGCGCGGCCCCTTGGGGCCGCCGCCGTGAGCGCAAAAACTAAAACCTCGGAATATCCGGGAACCTGATCTGTCCGCCGCTGACATGGACGCGGCCGAGTTCGGCGCAGTTGTGCAGGGTCGGGAAGACCTTGCCGGGGTTCAGCAAGCTGCCTGGATCGAAGGCGCATTTGACCCGTTCCTGGTGGGCGAGGTCTGTCTCGTCGAACATCGATCCCATCAGGTCGCGCTTTTCGACGCCGACGCCGTGCTCGCCGGTCAGCACGCCGCCGACCTCCACGCAAAGCCGGAGGATGTCGGAGCCGAACTCCTCGGCTTTTTCCAGTTCGCCGGGATTGTTGGCATCGTAGAGGATCAGCGGATGCAGGTTGCCGTCCCCGGCGTGGAACACGTTGGCGACGTCCAGCCCGTAGCGCCCGGTCATCTGGCGGATCGCGCTCAGCACTTCCGCGAGGCGATGGCGCGGGATGGTCCCGTCCATGCAGTAGTAGTCGGGCGCCAGCCGGCCGACGGCCGGGAAGGCGGCCTTGCGCCCGGCCCAGAACTTCATCCGTTCTTCTTCGGATTCGCTGACCCGCACCGAGACGGCGCCGCATTTGCGGGCGATGTCGTCGACCCGGTCGATCAGATGGTCGACCTCGGCCTGCGGGCCGTCGAGCTCGACGATCAGGATCGCGTCCACGTCCAGCGGATAACCGGCATGGATGAAATCCTCGGCCGCCTGGGTGGCCAGCTTGTCCATCATCTCCATGCCGCCCGGCACGATCCCGGCGGCGATCACCTGGGCGACGCAGTCGCCGGCCGCCTCGTTGCTCGGAAAACCGATCAGCAGGGCGCGGGCGATCTCGGGCTTTTGCAGGATGCGCACGGTGATTTCCGTGATCACCCCGAGCAGCCCCTCCGAGCCGGTCATCAGGCCGAGCATGTCGTAGGCCTCGGCGTCCAGGTGCCGGCCGCCGAAGCGGACCACCTCGCCGTTCATCAGGACCATCTGGATGCCCAGCAGGTTATTCGTGGTCAGCCCGTATTTCAGGCAGTGAACGCCGCCCGCGTTCTCGGCCACGTTGCCGCCGATCGAACAGGCGATCTGGCTGGACGGGTCGGGCGCGTAGTAGAATCCCTTGTGCTGCACCGCGTTGGTCAGCGCCAGGTTGGTGACGCCGGGCTGGGTGACGACGCAGCGGTTCTCCCAGTCGATCTCCAGGATTTTGTTGAACTTGCCCATCGCCAGGGTGATTCCGTCGGCCACCGGCAGCGCGCCCCCGGACAACGACGTGCCGGCCCCGCGCGGGACGATCTTCACGCCGGTCTCGTGGCAGTACCTCAGCACCGCCGAGACCTGCTCCACCGTTTCCGGCAGGACGACGATCAGCGGCAACTGACGGTAGGCCGACAGGCCGTCGCATTCGTAGACGCGCAGTTCGTCCTCGTCGACGATCACCCCGTCGCCGGGCACGATGGCGCGCATGGCGGCGATGATCTCGTCGCGCCGGGCAATCACCTGCCCATCGGGTTCGGGCATCTTCATGGTTAGGCCCCCTGTTCGCGGGTCTGATTTTTTCCTGTTCGTCCCTTTCCGGGACTTGTCCCTACAACCATAGCACGGCGGGCGCCGCCGGGTCACGGCGCGAAAAAAAACCTGGGAGAGGCTGCGAATGAGGATTACTTTGGGATATGCTTTCTAATCAACCGGGGCCGACCCCGGGCCGGGAACGTCCATCGAAGAAAGGCGAAGTCATGCCTCCACGCCGTCCGTGGCTGCGTCATCCCTTGGCGCGCGATATTGCCGTGGTCCTTGGCATCAAGGTCCTGGCGCTGACCGCCCTGTATCTCGCGTTCTTCAGCCCGTCCCATCGGCTCGATGTGACCCCCGAGGCGCTGGGCGAGGCCGTGTACGGCGTGCCTCCCGCCGCCGAGACCAGGAGCGATCGCGATGTTTGAATTCGACGTGGTGCAGCTCTCCCGGCTTCAGTTCGCACTGACGGCCCTGTACCACTTTTTGTTCGTGCCGTTGACGTTGGGCCTCGGCCTGATCGTCGCCATCATGGAAAGCGTTTTCGTGATGACCGGCCGCACGATCTGGCGCGACATGACGAAGTTCTGGGGCCTGCTGTTCGGCATCAACTTCGCCATGGGCGTGGCCACCGGCATCACCATGGAATTCCAGTTCGGCACGAATTGGGCCTACTATTCTCAGTATGTGGGCGACATCTTCGGCGTGCCGCTCGCGATCGAGGGGCTGATGGCCTTTTTCCTGGAGGCGACCTTCATCGGCCTGTTCTTCTTCGGCTGGAACAAGCTCAGCCGGCTCGGCCATCTGACGGTGACCTGGCTGGTCGCCATCGGCGCCAACCTTTCGGCGCTGTGGATCCTGATCGCCAACGCCTGGATGCAGAACCCGGTCGGCGCGACCTTCAACTACCAGACCATGCGCATGGAACTGACCAGCATGTGGGAGGTGTTCTTCAACCCCGTCGCCCAGTCGAAGTTCGTGCACACCGTCGCCGCCGGATACGTCACCGGGGCGATCTTCGTGATGGCGATCAGCGCCTACTACCTGTTGCGGAACCGCGACATCGCCTTCGCCAAGCGGTCGATGACCGTCGCCGCCAGCTTCGGCCTGGCTTCGGCGTTGTCGGTCGTGGTGCTCGGCGACGAGAGCGGTTACACGGCGACCCAGCATCAGCACATGAAGATCGCGGCCATCGAGGGGGCTTGGGAAACCGAGCCCGCGCCGGCCTCGTTCACCCTGTTCGGCTGGCCGGACAACGAGGCGAGGGAGACCCATTTCAAGGTTTCCATCCCCTGGATGCTCGGCCTGATCGCCACCCGCTCCATCGACAAGGAGGTGCCGGGGATCATCGATCTGGTCGACGCGTCGAAGGACAAGATCCGCCAGGGCAAGGACGCCTATGGCGCGCTGCTCGCCTTGCGGGCCAATCCGGATGATCCGGCGGCCAAGGCCGAATTCGACGAGAGCGGGAAGTTCCTCGGCTACGGCCTTCTGCTGAAGCGGTATACGGATAAGGTGGTGGACGCCACCGATGCGCAGGTCGAGGCGGCGGCCTGGGATACGGTGCCGAAGGTGGCGCCGCTGTTCTGGTCGTTCCGCTTCATGGTCGGGCTCGGCTTCTACTTCATCGCCTTCTTCGCCTTCGCCTTCTACCTGTCGGCGCGGCGCCGGCTCGACCGGTACCGCTGGTTCCTGTGGGTCGCGTTGCTGAGCCTGCCGCTGCCCTGGATTTCCTGCGAACTGGGGTGGATCGTCGCCGAATACGGCCGCCAGCCCTGGGCCATCGAGGGAATCCTGCCGACCTTCCTCGGCGCGTCCAGCGTTGCCAGCGGCTCGGTCCTGGCCAGCCTGATCGGCTTCGTCATCTTCTATTCCTCGCTGGCCGTCGTCGACGTTTTCCTGATGGTCAAGTACGCGCGGATCGGGCCCTACGGCAAACCCGACTCCCTGGCGCCCGCGCCGTCGGCAGCGGAATAGGCAGGAGGTTCCAAGATGATCTTTCTCGATTACGAAACGCTTCGCGTCATCTGGTGGTTGCTGCTGGGCGTGCTGCTCATCGGTTTCGCCATCATGGACGGTTTCGATCTCGGCGTGGCCGCGCTCCTGCCGTTCGTCGGGCGCAGCGATTCCGAGCGCCAGGTCGTGTTGCACACCATCGATCCCGTATGGGAAGGCAACCAGGTGTGGTTCATCCTGGGCGGCGGGGCGATCTTCGCCGCCTGGCCGCCGCTCTACGCGGTCAGCTTTTCCGGGTTCTATCTGGCGATGTTCCTGGTCCTGATCGCGTTCATCCTGCGGCCTGTCGGCTTCAAGTTCCGCGACAAGCTGGAGAACCCCGGTTGGCGTAACCTGTGGGACGGCGTCCTGTTCGTCGCCGGGGTCATTCCGGCCCTGGTGTTCGGCGTCGCCGTCGGCAACGTCCTGCTGGGCGTGCCGTTCTTCTTCGACGACAACCTGCGGGTCACCTACACCGGCGGCCTGCTGGATCTTTTCAGCCCGTTCACCCTGCTGTGCGGCTTGGTCTGCCTGTCGATGATGGTGATGCACGGCGCATCGTTCCTGGTCCTCAAGACCGAGGCGCCGATGGCGACCCGGGCCGGCAAGATCGGTTCCGTCGCCGCGGTGGTGACGCTGGTGCTGTTCGCGGCGGCGGGCGTGTGGATCGCCCAGGGGATCGAGGGCTATCACATCGCCGCCGGAGCGGTGGCCGACGGCCCATCCAACCCGCTGGGCAAGGTGGTGTCGCAGGAAGTCGGCGGCTGGCTGGCCAACTACGGGACCTGGCCGTGGATGATGGCGGCGCCCATTCTGGGTCTCGCCGGGGCGGCCCTGGCCGCGCTGCTGCTGCGGCTCGGACGGGGCGGTCTGGCTTTCCTGGGCAGTTCGGCCAGCCTGTTCGGGATCGTGGCGACCGCCGGCGTCAGCCTGTTCCCGTTCCTGCTGCCGTCGAAGACCGATCCGGGCAGCAGCCTGACGGTGTGGGATGCATCGTCCAGCCATCTGACGCTGTTCATCATGCTGGTCGCGACGGTGATCTTCATGCCGATCATCTTGGCTTATACGACTTGGGTCTTCCGGGTCCTGCGCGGCAAGGTGACCGCGGAGGAGATCGAGAAAGCCGAGGCGATGTACTGAGGGGATTTGAAATATGTGGTATTTCGCTTGGGTGCTCGGACTGGGCTTCATCGTCGCGCTGGCCATCCTCAACGCCATGTGGATGGAACTCGACGCCGACGATAACGGTCACGGGGGCCGGTGATCTTCCGGCGGCCCGCCTTTCTCGTTCTTGCCGTCCTGGTTTTCCTGACGGCCGGGACGGCGGGGCGGGCCGCCGACATTTCCGAAAGATTACAGGCCGGAACCGCCGCGGCCGTGGCCGAAGTGGTCGACGGGGATACGGTGGTCCTCGACGACGGGCGCCAGGTCCGGCTTGTCGGCCTGCAGGCGCCGAAACTGCCGCTCGGCCGCAAGGGCTTCGTGAAATGGCCGTTGGCCGACGCCGCCAAACGGGCGCTCGAGGAGCTGATCCTCGGCCGTTCGGTCGAACTGCGCTACGGCGGGCGGCGGACCGACCGCTACCGGCGCGAACTGGCCCATCTGTTCCGCGATGACGGGTTATGGGTCCAGGGCGACATGCTGCGGCGCGGCATGGCCCGGGTCTACACCTTCCCCGACAACCGGTTCCTGGCCGGCGAGATGTACGCCCGCGAACGCGCGGCGCGGGCCGAGGGACTCGGCATCTGGGCCGATCCGTTCTACGCCGTGCGTGGCCCCGACGGCCTGGGGCGCGACATCGACACCTTCCAACTGGTCGAGGGGCGGGTGTTCGACGCGGCGCGGGTGCGGTCCCGCGTCTATCTGAACTACGCGGCGGATTGGAAGACGGACTTCACCGTGGTCGTCTCGGTCAAGGACCTGTCCCTGTTCGAGGAAGCCGGGCTCGATCCGCTGGCCCTGGAAGGCCGCCGCATCCGGGTGCGCGGCTGGGTCAGGGAATGGAACGGCCCGATGATCGACGCGACCCATCCCGAGCAGATCGAGGTTCTGGATTAGCCCTTCGTCGCGTCCTTGAGGACGGCCAGGGTTTCGGCGGCGGCCTTTTCCCAGGTGAACCCGGCGGCGCGGGCCAGGGCCTTGCGTGACATATCTTCGCGTAGACCGGCGTCATCCAGCAGGCGGCCGATGACCTCGGCCACGTTCCCGACATCGGTGGGATCGAAATACAGCCCGGCGTCGCCGACCACCTCTGGCATGGCGGCGGCGTCGGAACTGGCGATCGGTGCGCCCGAGGCCATGGCCTCGATCAGCGGGATCCCGAAGGTCTCCAGCAGCGACGGGAAGACGAACAGGCGGCAACGGCGGTAGAGGCCGGCCAGGTCCTCCAGTTCGACGAGACCGAGAAATTCCACTCGATCCGTCAGTCCGTTTGCGGCGATGGTGCCCTTAAGGGTCTCCAGATAGCCGGGGTCGATCAGGGCGCCGGCGATCTTCAGCGAAATCTCCGGATGCCGATCCCGCAGGCGGGCCACGGCCAGCACCAGGTTTTCCAGGTTCTTCTGCACATAGACGTCGCAGACGGCGAGCAGGAACTCCTCCCGCCCGGTTTCCGGAGGCGGCGGGGAAAAGGCCGGGCCGACCCCGTGATGGATCGCCGCCACCGGCTTGCGCAGGCCCTTCGGCAGCATCCCCATGACCGCATCGGCGGCGTAGGCCGAAACCGCCAGCACGCGCCGGGCGCGGATCAGCGACAGGGCGGTCCCGAGGGTCACCGCCGTCCAGTAGAGCCGCTTCGACAGGCGGCGGTCGATGCCGAACACCGCCAGCGCGTTGCCGATCAGCACCGCTGATTTGCCGATCGCCAGCGGTCCGTAGTTGGATGTCGAGAAGGTCAGGTCGGCACCGATCCGCCGGGCCAGGCCGGGTAGCGCCGTCTGCTCCCATATCTGGATCCGCCAGAACCGGTAATCCTCGGGCGGGACATGCAGGGTGATCCGCGAGGTGTCGGCGGGCAGCAAATGGCGCTGGTCGTCCTGGATACACAGGTGCAGGTCGATGTCCGGATCGGCGGCGAAGTGGGGCAGCATGTTGCGCAGATAGGTCGCGCCGCCGCCGCTCCGCGAATGCAGGCCGTTGACCAGCAGCCGGACCGGCCGCCTTCTTCCTGTTTCCCTATTCGCGGATGCCTCGCCCAAAACCCGATTCCCGAAAACGGATGTCCCGCCAAGGGCTGTAGCAGATTCGGGGAGTCTTGAGTAGGTCTTAGGCCGCCGCGGATTGCAGCGCCGCATTGATCGCGGTGATCTGCTCCTCGATGGAAATCTCACGCATCGAGGTGATTTCCAGCTCCCGATCCTCGAAGACGTTGCGGTCCGGATGCTTCGCCGCCCAGTCGGCGACGGCGCGGTCGCGCTCGGTCAGCAGGGTTTCGATCTGCGGGCGGAACAGCCGGACCATCGCGGTCAGCCAGATGTTCACCGGCCAGGACGGATAGGCCAGGTCGATCTCGAAGCGGTCGAGCATGGCGATGACGTCCTCGGCCTCGTACCAGGTCTCGCCGGTGACCCAGCGGTTGGTGGTGAAAATGCGGATCGCCTGCCCGGTGCCGTCCATGGAAAAGGCGGCCAGGTGACTGACGGCGTCGTTGTCCTCGGCCGGTTCCTGGAAATCGGCGGCCTCGGCGGGTTTGATCCCCTCGGGCATCCCCTTGGGCCGCAGGAAGGTGTGGAAATGGCCGTGCTCGCCGCCGCGCAGTTCCACCGGATGGGCGTGATAGTAGTACTGGCTGTGGCTTTCCCAGTCGTAGACGTCGCCCTTGGGGTAGTGGTCCCACTCGTAGAACTCGCCGCCGCCCTTGAGCACCTCGCCGACGACGTTGGCCTGTGTCTTGCTCAGGACGCGCTGGCATTCCAGGACATGCAGCCCGGCTTCGCCCATTTGTTCGAGTTGGGCCTGGGGAATGTTCGCGAGATCGACCATGGGATCCTCCATCGTCCGGGAAGGTTCGTCGTTTCTATGTAGGAACGCCGCGGGCCGATTTCCCGCCCGCGGCGTCCTGCATAAGAGGAGAAAACGGGAAAGGGCTCGTCCCGGTCAGTTCTTCTTGGCGGCGCAGGGGTTGCAGGGGTTGGCCGCCGCGCACGGGTTGCACGGGTTCTTGGCGGCGCAGGGATTGCACGGATTGTGGGCCGCGCAGGGGTTCGCGTTGACCTTCTTGGCGCCGCACGGATTGCAGGGGTTGCAAGGATTGCAGGCGGCCAACTGCACGCCGCCGGACTGGCTCGCGCTCTTCGCCTGCGCCTGGGGCAGGGCGGCGAGGGTGCCGGTTCCGGCCAGGGCGGTCACACCAAGGATGGCGACGGATTTCTTGAAGTTCATCGTGGTCTCTCCTGTTACCGTTTGATGGCTCTCGAAACTATTGGGATAACGACGTTCCGCCCGCGTGCTCTTGTCGGATTTAACGTCGCAAGGCCGGGGCGGATCGGCCAATCACTCCGCTTCAAAAACATGTGAGGCCGCGTCATTCCTTGCTCACCACCAGCTTGTAGTCGGGCGTCGTGTTGAGCGGGCAGGAATACAGGTATTCGCCGGGCTTGAGCGTCACCGCGTAGTCCTTGGTCGTGCCGGGGGTCAGCCCGCCGCCGGACACGCTGATCTTGCTGACCTTGTGGATCGGGTTGCGCCAGTCGTAGTCCTCCTCGCGCAGCCAGAAGCCGAGTTCGTAGGGGACGTTTTCGTTGGTCACCCGGAAGACGTAGTCGCCGGGCTTGAGCTTGATCACGGCGGCTTCGGCCAGGCGTTCGTCGGCCGTCTTGGCGTTGATCGCCTCGCAGTCGGCCTTTTTCATCGTCTTGTAGTCGTGGTCCATGCCCTCCGGCTCGACGAACTGGCATCCGGTCTGGGTCAGGTCGATGACCTCGGCGGCAGCGGCACTGCCCGCGCCCGGAAGGGCGGCGAGGGCGGCCAGCGGCAGGCCGAACGCCAGGGCATGCAGCAGGCGTGAGGATCGAAACAGGGTCGCGAAAGTCATGGTCGGCTCCCAATCATCCGTTCGAAAGAAGTTGACCGTCTCGCCGATGGCAGCGGCAGGGCGCGCCCGGCGGGGTCTTTCGGATGTTGTCGGGGAAGCGGAACACGGCAATTCACCTTGGCGTGAGGGGACCGCGAGCGGCCGGGGTTGATTTAAATGATTTGTAAAATCATCTTGTATGAACATATTTTGGTGTATAAAATAAAAATACAACATATTTTATTGGTTAAATTATTCGAACACATCCAAGGACAAGGACGATGAAACGCAACGTGGTTTGGGCGGTTGCCGCCCTTTTGGTCTTCAGCGCCGCGAAGGCCGTGGCGGCGCCCCTGGTCGACGCCGACTGGCTGGCCGGCCGGCTGAACAACTCGGATCTGGTGGTGTTGGATATCCGTTACGGGGCCGACGCCGGGTCGCCGGACGCTTTCGAGGCCGGGCATATCCCCGGTGCCGTCCATGCGGACTACGCGACCGCCGGCTGGCGGATGAACAAGGAAGGCGTTCCGGGCATGCTGCCGCCGGTGGCCGATCTGGAAAAGCTGATCGGCGGGCTGGGCATCGGCAACGGCACCCAGGTGGTGGTCGTGCCGCGCGGTGTCAGCGCATCGGACTACGGCAGCGCCACGCGGGTCTACTGGACCTTCAAGGTGCTGGGGCACGACGCCGTGTCGATCCTCGACGGCGGTTACAAGGGATGGCTGGCGGACGCCTCTCGGCCGGTCGAGACCGGCGCCGTGACGCCGGAGCCCGCCGCCTTCAAGGCGGATTTCCGCCGCGACCTGCTGGCCACCGGGGACGACGTGAAGGCGGCCCTCGATGGCGGCGCGACGCTGATCGACAACCGCCCGGCCGAGCAGTACCAGGGCAAGGCCAAGCATCCGAAGGCGGCGCGGGCCGGCACCATCCCCGGCGCGGTGAACATCCCGCAGGGCCAGTTCTTCGATGCCGAAACCGGCCGTTTCGCCGGGGTCGACAAGCTGGCGCAGCTCTGGGAAGGCCAGAATGTCGCCAAGGATGCCGACCAGATCGAGTTCTGCAACACCGGCCATTGGGCATCGCTGGGCTGGTTCGCCTCGCACGAGCTGCTGGGCAACTCCAAGGCCCGCATGTACGACGGCTCGATGACCGAATGGGCCGCCGACGACAGTCTGCCCATCGTCAACGGCCAGTAGTCATTACCGACGTGGCGACCTGGGACGCGCGGTTCACAAGAACGTGCGCGTCCCTTTTTTCTTTTCCCGCCACCCCAACCTGAAAAAAACGGAAAGCCTTAGGAGGTCGTCCCGTGAACACTCTCGTCCAAACCATCGGACGTTTCCGCGCCGGTTCGCCGGCCGGTCTGAATCCCCGCGTCGTCGGCGGAGCCGTGGTCGCCCTCGTCCTCGGCGCGGCGTTGCTCGGTGACGCCTTCGGCTGGCGCCAGGCGGCCCTTTACGGTCTCGGCGGCGCCCTCGGCGTCGTTCTTTATCATGCGTCGTTCGGCTTTACCTCGGCCTGGCGGGTGTTCCTGTCGGACCGCCGGGGGGCGGGCCTGCGCGCCCAGATGCTGATGCTCGGGCTGGCCTCCCTGCTGTTCCTTCCGGCCTTGGCCGAGGGCAGCCTGTTCGGGCGGCAGATCATCGGCGCCGTGGCACCGTTGAGCGTTTCCCTGCTGGTCGGCGCTTTCGTGTTCGGCGCCGGCATGCAACTCGGCGGCGGTTGCGCCTCGGGCACCCTGTTCACCGCGGGCGGCGGCAACAGCCGGATGTGGATCACCCTGGCGGCCTTCATCGCCGGGTCGGTGATCGCCACCCAGCACGTGCCCTGGTGGTTCGCCCAGCCGGGCCTGTCCTCCATTTCCCTGGTTCGCGACTACGGTCTTCCGGCGGCGTTGCTCGGCCAATTGGCGGTTTTCGGCCTCATCTACGCGGTGACCATCGTCGCCGAACGCCGGCGGCACGGTCGGCTGATCCGGCGGGAAAACGGCGACGTGCAAGGCTGGCGACGGCTCCTGCGCGGGCCTTGGCCGCTGGTCTGGGGCGCGGTCGGTCTGGCCGGGCTGAACTTCGCCACCCTGGCGGTGGCCGGGCACCCCTGGGGGATCACCTACGGGTTCACCTTGTGGGGCGCGAAGATCGCTTCCGCCATCGGCATCGATGTGGGGTCGTGGGAGTTCTGGACCTGGGGCTACCACAAGAATGCGCTGGCCAGCAGCGTCTTCGCCAATTCGACCTCGGTGATGAACTTCGGCATCCTGGCGGGCGCGCTCCTGGCCGCCGGGCTGGCCGGGAAGTTCGCCCCGGTCCGCGTCTGGCGCCTGCCGCTGCGTTCGATCGTCGGCGCGGTCATCGGCGGGCTGCTGATGGGCTACGGCGCGCGGCTGGCCTTCGGCTGCAACATCGGCGCCTATTTCAGCGGGATCGCTTCGTCCAGCGTCCACGGCTGGGTCTGGTTCGTCATGGCGATGCTGGGCTCCGGTCTGGGGACTTTTTTGCGCCCCGTCTTCGGGCTCGAGGTCGAGCGCACGCCGCGCGACACCGGCTGCTGACCCTTTTTTCTCTCGCGTCAACCTTGGGCGGCCGTCTGGACGATCCTGGCCAGGATTTCGTCCAGTTCGGCCGTCATTTCGTTCAGGGCCGGAACCTCGTAAGGGGCGAAGACATGGCTCGGCAGGCGATAGGTCAGCCGCGCCGTGCCGTCGGGCCGTTCGGTCAGGTAGAGCCGCAACGGCGCTTCGATTCCCGCCGCCTCGCTGGCCTCCAGCATGCGGACGGCGAAATCCGGCCGGAAGATCATCAGCACCCGGTTGCCCGGGATCGTCATGCCGATGGACTTCGCGCCGCAAGTGGCGCAGGCCTGGGCGACCAGCCCCATCTTGTTGGCCTTGATCGCGGCTTCCAGCTTTTCGGCGAAGGCGTCAAAGGGGATTTCGGTGTCGATGAGTTGCGTGCCGGAATAGGGGGCCGGGTTCTCGGCGGCGGCCCGCCCGGCGACCAAAAGCAGGCAGGCAAAGGCGAGGAAACAGATGCGCATAATCGGCTCCACTGCAGGGGTGAAGCCGATCATGTGGGACGGCCGTGGCGGCGGGTCAGCTCAAATGGTTGTGACCGCCCGACGTCGCGCAGTTGATGCACACCGGAGTCGTCGGGTCGTTTTCCAGGCGCTTCAGCGCGATTTCGTCGCCGCAGATGGCACAGTATCCGTAATCGCCCTCGGCGATGCGTTTCAGGGCGATCTCGATCCGCTGGAGTTCCTGGTGCCGCCGGTGTTCAATCTCCAGCTCCATGGCTTGGGATTGCAAAGCATCCATGCGCGAAAGCCTCCCCTCAGAGGTTTGGTCCACGGCCACGGGCCGAACGAGTTCCTGATCGGCCGCGCCGAGCTTCAGCAGCTCCCGCCGGCGTTTCATCATCCGTGCCTTGAGCTTCTTGATATCGATGTCGGTCCGATCCGTCATTCTGTTCCTGTTGCCGCCTTTACGGCCCAATGAACGAAAACCCGCGTCGTCACGATCGACGGTGCGTTTCGCCAATGCGAAGTCCGAAGTCTTGCCGTGTTGTTGGGGCCCGCTGGAACGCCGCTGCTGCCGCATTTACCCAAGGCAACACGGCCACATCCCCGGCGGCCGTTTCCCCTCAACCGTCCCTTCCGCGACATTCCCCGCTGCAACGCTTTAGGCCCCGCGTTGCATTCCTTGGAAGAGCCAACGCCTTGATTGAGGTATATCCTTGAGTCCGTGGATAGTAGTTTGAACGCTTCGTCCCGGCTTGGCAACTGTCTGTCGTTTTTTTGACACATGTCGGCACGGGGGAGTTGAAAACCGGTTTTTTAGGCATGCGCGCATCGACCGATCGGGCCTGGAACGAGTTTCTCCGCTGGTGCGCCGGGCGGCGGCTTTCCGCCTTGCCGGCCCATCCGTGGACGGTCGCGGCTTTCGCCCGCTGGTGCGAACCCCGGCGGCGCAGCGCCGCCATCGCCGACAGCATTCGCGCCATCGCTCGTGTCCACTTGCGCCACTGCCTGACGCCGCCTGACCGCCATCCGACGGTGGTGCGGACCCTGCAGGCGATCGAGGCGCGCCAGACCGTCCGGCAGGACGCCTCGTCGCTGTTTTCCGAAAAGGACTTCCTTTACGGAGGACCGGCCAGCCCTCAGAAACCGAAGAAAAAGAGAGGGGCATCGGAAACGCCGCCGGCCCGCCGCGGCATGAGCAGCCGCCCACCGCTGGTTTCCCGGAGAAAGCCGGGAAAGGGCGGGTGACGTTTAACGGAGCGTGATCGAGCGCTGTTCCCGGATCGGCTCGGGGGTTCCGGCACGGACCAATTCGACAAAGCCGGCGTAGTCGCCGGCAGGCCAGGCATCGCTCCGCAAAGGTCGGCCCGCGAACTGGGTGCGGTAGTCTTGGGCTCTCTGGAGAGTTTCCGTGTGCTCGACGAAGGGTTCCCCGTCCGGTCCAAGAATGCGCAGGGTCACCCGGTCGCCGGGGCGTACGTTGAACATCTCGGCCCAGAGGACAAGCGCGGGCGCCGAGACGGGCAGGGATTCCTGTTGGTATTCGCCATTCCGGATTTTCGCGGGAATGGGTTTCTGCGGGGAGAATCCGGCATTGAAAATGGCCGTCGGCCGATAGGGGATAAGAGAACCGTCCTCCCACAGCGGCCGGAGGCCCGGGCCGCATCGCTCGGTACGTGTCTGGCCGACGAAGGGATCGATCACCTCGCCGTCCTTGCGCACCGTCAGGTGCAGATGCGGGAACTCCGTGAAACCGGAAAGGCCGACATATCCGATCCTTTGCCCCTTTTCGACGACCTGGTCCGGACGGACTGCGATACTGCCTTTGCGCATGTGGCAGTACTGCGAGGACCAGCTGTTGCCGTGCTCGATGAGCACGCCGTTGCCGCAGTCGCGGCCGGCAAGGGCCTCGGTGTCGGCTTGGGACAGGGCGCGATCGGCCATGCCGTCGCGCGTCGCCTTGACCCTGCCCGGTGCGGCGGCGATGACGGCCACGCCCGCCCGCATCGCGGCGAGGTCGCGGATCGCGAAATCCGTTCCCTGATGTCCGCGGCCGTCCGGGAGGTTGTAGGTGGCCTGACCGCACATGTAATCGCGCAAACCGGGGCCGGGTTGATGGTCGACGTAGTGGAAAATCCAGCAGGTCCGCCCCGGCGCGCAGTCGACCGGCAGGCCAAGCCGGAAAGGTTCTTCGGCGGCCGCCGGCTCGATAAGTCCGAAGGTCAGCAACCCGCCAGCTAGGATAGCGTTTCGGAGCCGGTATTTGCCCGTCATCCGAAAAGGATACCGTGCTTTGCCTAGGGACCAAACGCATTTGAGAGGGGCCTTGCGGGAAACACGGCAATTCCCCTTGACCCTGCCCCCCGCTATGGACACTTTCATCCGGCCATGCAGACGCACCGCCATATCCACGACCTGCCCGAGGACGTTCGGGGCGCGGCCATCGCCGTCGGGAACTTCGACGGCGTGCACCGTGGCCACCGGGCGGTGATCGGTGAGGCGGGGCGCATCGCCAAGTCGTTGGGGGTGCCGTGGGCGGTGCTGACCTTCGAGCCGCATCCGCGCAACGTCTTCGCGCCGCAGACGCCGCCCTTTCGGCTGACGCCGTTCCACGCCAAGGCACGCGAGATCGCCGGGCTGGGGGTCGACCATCTGGTGGTGCAGCGGTTCTCGGTCGATTTTTCGCGAATCGAGGCCGAGGATTTCGTCCGCCGGATCGTCATCGACGGCCTGGGGGCGAAACATGTGGTCTGCGGCTACGACTTCGTTTTCGGCCACGACCGCCGGGGCGATGGCGAGATGCTGCTGCACATGGGCAAGGACAACGGATTCGGCTTCACCTGCGTTTCCCAGGTACGCGACGGCGAGAACGAGGGCTATTCCTCGACCCGCGCGCGGAACTGCCTGCGCAACGCCGATCCGCGCGGCGCGACCCATGTATTGGGCCGCCCGTTCGAGATCGAGGGGCGGGTCCGCACCGGCGACCGGCGCGGCCGGACCATCGGCTTCCCGACGGCCAATCTCGCCCTGAATTCCTATGTACGGCCGGCCAATGGCGTCTATGCGGTGCGTGTCGGTATGGAGGAGAACGGCGAGACCGTCTGGCGTCCCGGGGTCGCCAACATCGGCCACCGGCCGACCTTTGCCGGCGCCGACGTGATCCTCGAGGCCCATCTGTTCGACTTCGCCGGCGACCTTTACGGGCGGCGGGTCCGGGTGGCCCTGGTCGACTTCCTCCGTCCCGAACGGAAGTTCGACGGAATCGCCGAACTGAAGGCGCAGATCGCCGAGGATTGCGAACAGGCCCGAATTATTTTGGTACGGGCGTAAAATCCTTTATAACCCCCATCCGATCCATGTAACGCCGAATCATTCAGCCCCGGTCGGACCGGGCCAAGGCAAACAGCGAGCCGACAAATGAGTGTGAATTACAAATCCACCATCTTTCTTCCCAAGACCGACTTTCCGATGAAGGCGGGGCTCCCCAGGAAGGAGCCGGAGATTCTGAAGCGGTGGGAAGATCTGGACATTTACCGTCGGCATCGCGAGCAGGGCCGGGAGCGGGAGCGTTTCGTCCTGCACGACGGCCCGCCCTACGCCAACGGGCACATCCACATGGGCACGGCGTTGAACAAGGTCCTCAAGGACGTGATTGTGCGTTCCTACCAGATGCTGGGCTACGACGCCAATTACGTGCCCGGCTGGGATTGCCACGGTCTGCCCATCGAATGGAAGATCGAGGAGCAGTACCGGGCCGCCGGCAAGGACAAGGACGAGGTGCCGATCGCCAAGTTCCGGCAGGAATGCCGCGACTTCGCCACCCAGTGGATCGACATCCAGCGCGAGGAGTTCAAGCGCCTGGGCGGGGTCGGCGATTGGGAAAACCCCTACACGACCATGAATTTCCACGCCGAGGCGATCATCGTCCGCGAACTCGGCAAGTTCCTGATGAGCGGCGCGCTCTACAAGGGCGCCAAGCCGGTCATGTGGTCGGTCGAGGAGAAGACCGCCCTGGCCGAGGCGGAGGTCGAATACCACGACCACACCTCGACCACCATCTACGTGCGCTTCCCGATCGTGAAGACCGGCGCCGAGGGGCTGGACGGCGCCAAGATCGTCATCTGGACGACGACGCCCTGGACCATCCCGGGCAACCGGGCGGTGGCCTACGGCGAAGGCGTCGACTACGTGCTGGTCGAGGTCACGTCGGCCGCCGACGGTAGCCTTGCCGTGCCGGGCGAACGCCTGCTGTTCGCCGATGCGCTGGTCGGGGATGTGGCTAAGGCCGCCGGGATCACCGATTACGAGGTCGTCCGCAGGCTCAAGGGCAAGGAACTGGAAGGCACGGTGTGCCACCATCCGCTGCGCGGCAAGGGTTACGAGTTCGAGGTTCGGGCCCTGCCGGCCGGCTTCGTCGAGATCGACACCGGTACCGGCTTCGTCCACATCGCGCCGGGCCACGGCGCCGACGACTGGGAACTCGGCATGAAGCACGGGGTTCCGGTGCCCGATACGGTGAAGGGCGACGGCACCTTCTTCGAGGGCGTGCCGCTGTTCGCCGGCAAGTTCGTGTTCGACGTGAACAAGGAGATCCTCGGCGTGCTGCAGGGCGAGGGCGCGCTGCTGGCGTCCGGATCCCTGGTCCACAGCTATCCGCACTCCTGGCGCTCCAAGGCGCCGTTGATTTTCCGCAACACGGCCCAGTGGTTCATCAGCATGGAGAACACGGGCCTGCGCGATAAGGCGCTGAAGGCGATCGACAATACCCGTTTCGTGCCGCAACG
>Ga0207799_100377_pt1 | contig 19126 bp, 19 predicted proteins | sample TtanPargueraPR_4_FD_187742 | JGI IMG/M metagenome (GOLD analysis project Ga0207799, IMG submission 187742) | Aerobic enrichment media microbial communities from Bioluminiscent Bay, La Parguera, Puerto Rico - Tt and M2 (SPAdes) | ecosystem: Environmental > Aquatic > Marine > Unclassified ...
ACGAGCCAATGGCGGAAACCATCGTCATCTTGGCTTTGTCTCCCCCAAGAACCCGGGCCTTACGTGGTGCGTTGCGGCCCTCTCCCTTCACCACATGGGAGTATCTTAAGATATCGTCAATTATAATTATTAAAAAATTTAGATAAAATTTTATCTAATTTTTATGAGGTTCCTTGCGACTCCTCTATGCTCTGGCGGGTTGGTTTTCAAGGGAAAGGCGTGTTAGGTTCCGGAGCTACACCTGACGGAACGAATTTTTGGAAAGCCCTGATATGCCGACGAATGCCGATATCGCCGCCCAGCTACTGAACGCCGCAGCCAAGTTTTTCCGCGACGTTGCAGGGGAAAACCCGGCTGTCCGGGACCAGATGCTGTCCAACGCCGATACTTATGACGCGGTCGCGGAAATGGTCCGGACCGATCCGACGGGGATGACTTCCCTGAATGACGAAAATACGGACGAAAAAGCCGGTTGACATCGAAAACCGGCTTTCCGAGTCGTTGAGACTCGAGTCGCTTGTTCTCGTGATTTGCGAACCTCCCGCGCCGGGGCGTACCCGGCCGGTATTATCTTCTTAATTTTCGAGACCCATCAGGGCGCGGCCGAAGGCCCGGGCGTCGAAGGGCCGCATGTCGTCCATGCCCTCGCCGACACCGATGGCGTGGATCGGCAGCCCGAACTGCTCGGCCAGGGCGACCACAACGCCGCCGCGCGCCGAGCCGTCCAGCTTGGTCAGCACCAGGCCGGACACGTCGACGATCTCGCGGAAGATCTCGACCTGGCTGTGTGCGTTCTGCCCCACTCCCGCATCCATCACCAGCACGCAGTCGTGCGGCGCGGTCTCGTCGATCTTGCGCAGGACCCGGACGATCTTCTGCAACTCGGCCATCAGGTCCTTGCGGTTCTGCAAACGGCCTGCTGTGTCGATCAGCAGCACGTCGGCGTTCCCGGCGCGGGCCTGCTGCAGGGCGTCGAACGCCAGCCCCGCCGCGTCCGACCCCTGCTTCGAGGCGACGACCGGGCAGCCGGCCCGTTCGCCCCAGATCTGCAGTTGCTCGATGGCGGCGGCGCGGAAGGTGTCGGCCGCGGCGAGATAGACCTTGCGGCCCTGCCGGCTGAACTGCCGGGCGAACTTGGCGATGGTCGTGGTCTTGCCGCTGCCGTTGACGCCGCAGACCAGGATCACGTGCGGTTTGCGCGCCGGGTCCACGGCCAGCGGCCTGGCGGCCGGTTCCAGCAGCTTGGCGATGTCCTCGGCCAGGGTGCCCCGGACCTCCTCGGGCGTCACTTCCTTGTTGAAACGGGTGCTGGCGAAATCGGCCGCCAGCTTGGCCGACGTGGCAACGCCGAGATCGGCGGTGATCAGCAGGTCTTCCAGTTCCTCGATGGCTTCGTCGTCGAGGCGGCGCTTGGTGAACAGATCGGTGATGCCGCCGGTCAGCTTGGACGACGAGCGGGTGAGCCCGCGTTTCAGGCGGCTGAGCCAGCCGCCGTTCGGTTCCGTCTGTTCTTGTTCTTCGCTCATGCCGCTCGCGTTCCCGTCAGGTTTTCCTCTTCCGCCCCGGTGACGCGGACGGTCACGAAGGTGCCGGGGTCGGCGTCGAAGTCGAGCTTCACCTTGGCGTAGTGTGGGGTGTGCCCCTCGCGTCCATCCTCGACCAGGACCTCGGCGTCCTTGCCCTGTTGCGCCGCGAAGAAGCGGGCCCGCGCCTCGTCTCCGGTCGCGCGCAGCCGGGCGGCGCGTTCCTTGCGCAGGGCGACCGGCATCTGCGGCATGCGTGCCGCCGGCGTGTCGGGCCGCGCCGAGAACGGGAAGACGTGGAGGAAGGTCAGGCCCATCTCGCGCACCGCCGACAGGGTGTTGTCGAACATCTCGTCGGTCTCGGTCGGGAAGCCGGCGATCAGGTCGGCGCCGAGGACCACGTCGGGCCGTGCCGCGCGGGCGCGTTCGGCGACCGACAACCCATCGGCCCGCAGGTGGCGGCGCTTCATCCGCTTGAGCACCATGTCGTCGGCGGCCTGCAGGCTGAGATGCAGATGCGGCATCATCCGGTCGTCCTCGGCGAGCAGGCGGAACAGCCGGTCGTCCATCGCCGCCGGATCGAGCGAGGACAGCCGCAGCCGGCGGATGTCCGGCACCTCGGCGAGGATTTGCGCGGCGACGTCGCCGAGGCGCGGCGCGCCCGGCAGGTCGTCGCCGTAGGAGCAGATGTCGACCCCGGTCAGCACCACCTCGGCGTAACCCCGGTCGGCCAGTTCGCGGACCTGCCGGACGATGGCCTCCGGCGCCATCGAGCGGTTCGGCCCGCGGGCGAACGGGATGATGCAGAAGGTGCAGCGATGGTCGCAGCCCTGCTGGATCTGCACGAAGGCCCGCGTCCGGCCGCCGAAGTCGGAGATCAGCGGCGTGTCCAGCAGATGCCCGGCGGTCTCGCGGATGGCCATGATGTCGGTGACGTGGACCGGCGTGTCCTCGGCCAGGCTTTCGGCGCTCAGCTTCTCGGCGTTGCCGATGACCCGGTCGACCTCGGGCATGGCGGCGAACTTGTCGGCGCCCAGTTGCGCGGCGCAGCCGGTGACGATGATCTTGGCGTCCGGATTCTCGCGGCGCAGGCGGCGGATGGTCTGGCGGGCCTGACGCTCGGCCTCGGCGGTCACCGCGCAGGTGTTGACGATGACGGTGTCGTCCAGCCCCCGGGATTCGGCATGCGCGCGCATCACCTCCGATTCGAAGGCGTTCAAGCGGCAGCCGAGGGTGACGACCTTGGGCGCGGGCATGGATACGGTCTCTAAGCTCTTACGGTTCGGCCTGGTCGAGCAGGCTCGCTTCCAGGGTGCCGTGGAAGGCGACGGTCACCGGACCGGTCATCCGGACGTTGCCGTTTTCCAGCCATTCGATGAACAGGCTGCCGCCGTCCAGGATCACCTCGGCGGCGCGCTCGGTGAAGCCCCGGCGGTGGGCGGCGACCACGGTGGCGCAGGCGCCGGTGCCGCAGGCCCGGGTGATGCCGACGCCGCGCTCCCAGACCCGCATGCGGACGCGGTCCGGTGCCATGACCTCGGCGATCTCGACGTTGGTCCGCTCGGGGAACAGCGGATGATGTTCGATCACCGGCCCGAGGGTCTCCAGATGCACCGCCTCGGCGTCCTCGGCGAAGAACACGGCATGCGGATTGCCCATGTTGACGGCGGTCGGATCCTTCAGTGGTCCGACCTCCAGGGGCAGGCGCAGGGTATCGTGGGTCTCGCTCAGCGGAATTTCCGACCAGTCGACGCGGGCCGGGCCCATGTCGACGTCGATCATGCCGTTCCCCGAGGCGCGGGTGTCGAGCAGCCCGGCGGCGGTGCGGATGAGCGCGCGCCGGCCGCCGTTCTCGGCCATCAGGATCGCCCCGACGCACCGGGTGGCGTTGCCGCAGGCTCCGACCTCGCTGCCGTCGGCATTGAGGATGCGCATCAGGGCGTCGGCCTTGTCGTCTTCGTCCGCCTGGCCGACGATGATCAGCTGGTCGCAGCCGACACCGGTATGGCGGTCGGCGATGGCCCGCACCTGGGCGGTGTTCAGATTGACCGCGCGCGCCCGCGCATCCAGCACGACGAAGTCGTTGCCGAGCCCGTGCATCTTTATGAAAGGCAGTCCGCTCATGACCGGGTTAATATGGCTTCAAAGGGGCGGTTGTCCACAGGTTTCGGGCCGTTAGCGGTTGGCCCGGTGAAAATGGCGCATGTGGAATTCCGCCTGGGCCGGAGCGTAGACGAAATCCCGGCCGACCGGGCAGGCCCGCCGGGCCGCGCAGCCGCGTTTCAGGCAGCGCGTCTCGTCCGGTCCGTCGAGATGGCCGGTGCAGGCCGGCACGTCGTAGGCGCCGGGGTTCAGCGCGCCGACCGGGCAGGTCGAGAGGCAGGGCTTTCCGGCGCAGGTCACGCAAGGCGAAACCGCTTGTTTATGCGGCGGAAGATCGACCCGCTCGCCGAAGGCCAGGGCACCGCGATAGGCGTGCCATAATCCGTAGACCGGATGGATCGACGGGCCGATCGGCGACGGGAACACCGTCTCCGCCTTCATCGCCCAGCGCTGGAACGGCAGGTAGGGCGGCCCGTCGAAGGGGAACAGCGCCGTGGCGCCGAACCGTCCGGCGACATCCGCCAGCACCGCGCGGGTCCAGGCGTCGAGCGGGTCCGGCCCTTCCGGCCGGTGGCGCGAGAAGGCGTTCCACATGGCCGGTCCGGCATTGCCGACGATGACCAGCGTGGCCGGATCGCCGGGAACGCCGTCGGCCGGCGCGGGATGGAAACCGCCGCGCGGGATCAGGCCGTGTCCGGCCAGGGCGGTCCGGAGGTCGCCGGGAACCGTCATTCGGTTCTGCGCACCGGCGCGTTGTGCGCGCGTTCGACGCCCCGGTCGGTGAGCGGCACGATGAACACCGGCATCGGCACGCTGTGGCGGACCTTGCTGATGGTCTCGCCGAAGATGACGTCGGCCATGCCCTTGTGGCCGTGCGAGCCGAGCACGATGAGGTCGAGGCCGAGATCGTCGGCCGCCTTGACGATCTCGTGTGCCGGATCGCCGAACAGCAGGGCGGATTCGACGGGCAGGTCGATGTCCTCGGTCTCGCGGACCAGTTCCTCCAGGTAGACCTCGTCGGTGCGGCTGTGCAGGCTGGCCGAGGAATTGCCGAACACCGTGCCGCCGGGCGTCTCGACCACATGCATCAGGGTCAGCCGGGCGCCGTGCTGGCGGGCCAGCCCCATGGCGGCGGACACCACCTGGGCGTCGCCGTCGGCGTGCTCCAGGGCGGCGCCGACATGGGCGATCTTCATCGGCGTCACCCGCTGGGCGACGCGCTGGGCGCGGGTGGTGATCCCGGTTTCCCAGGCCCGGCCGCGCCCGAGCAACGGCGCGACGGCGATGTAGAGCAGAACGCCGATCACCGCTGCGACGACGAGCCCGAAGGCCACCCAGATCCACACCGGCCCGTCCGAGGCGGACTCCAGGAACACGTCGGCGACCAGCTTGAAGTTCAGCGCGACGATGATCGCCGCCGTCGCCCAGGCGGCGGCGGTGACCCAGGCCTTGTTGACGAACAGGCCCATCTTGCCCTTGTCCGCCGTGAAGTGGATCAGTGGAATGATGGCGAAGGGGAGCTGCAGGCTGAGCACCACCTGCGACAGGATGAGCATCTTGTAGACGCCCTCGCTGCCGGTCAGCGCGATGACCACGACGGCCGGCCCGAGCGCCAAGCCGCGGGTGATCATCCGGCGCAGCCAGGGCCGCATGCGCAGGTTGAGGAAGCCCTCCATGATGATTTGGCCGGAAATGGTGCCGGTGAGCGTCGAGCTTTGCCCGGCGGCGAGCAGGGCGATGGCGAAGGCCATCGGCGCGACGGTGGTGCCGAGCACCCCGTCGAGAAGCTGGTGCGCCTGCTGGATCTCGGTCACCACGATGCCGCGCGAATGGAAGTCGGCGGCGGCCATCACCAGGATCGCCGCGTTGACGAAGAAGGCCATGTTCATCGCCACCGCCGAATCGATCAGGTTGAAGCGGCAGGCTTCGGCCTTGCCGGTATAGGTGTCGGCGATGTGGCGCGACTGGACCAGCGAGGAGTGCAGGTACAGGTTATGCGGCATGACCGTGGCGCCGATGATGCCGATGGCGACGAACAGCGCGCCGGGCTCCAGGTGCGGCGCGAAACCGGCGGCCATCTCGCCCCAGGCCGGTTCGGCGAGGAAGACCTCGATGAAGAAGCAGGCGCCGATGGTGCCGATCAGCATGACGATGAAGGCTTCCATCTTGCGCACGCCGAGGCGCAGCATGAACAGCAGCAGTACCGTGTCGAAGGCGGTGACCGCGCAACCCCAGAGCAGCGGCAGCCCGAACAGCATGTTGAGGCCCAGAATGGTGCCGATCGCCTCGGCCAGGTCGGTGGCGATGATCGCCAGTTCGGCCGACAGCCAGAGGAAGATGTTGACCGGGCGCGGATATTCGCGCCGGCAGCCCTGCGCCAGGTCGTAGCCGGTGACGATGCCCAGGCGAGCGGCCAGCGCCTGCAGCAGCACCGCCATGATATTGGACATCAGCAGCACCCAGATCAGCGTATAGCCGAACCGCGCGCCGCCTTCGATGTCGGTCGCCCAGTTGCCGGGGTCCATGTAGCCGACGCTGACCAGATAGGCCGGGCCGACGAAGGCGAACAGCCGGCGTAGCCAGCCGCGCTTGCGCGTCTGCACGATTCCGTTGGGGACGGATTCGGAGGGATCGCGGGAGTCGGGTGCCGGTGGGGTCATGGGGTGCCGAGGGCGGTTCGAGGGGGACGGAAGCCTAGACACACTTATTCCTTTCGCCCCCGCCGGAAAAGGGTGTGGCGGGAATTTTCTTTCGTCAGCCGGTCTTTCGCCGTGTCCCGCACGGCTTTAGGGTGAAACGGTCCCCGGCTTCCGGTAGGATCGGAGCCCCGAACCGCCGGAAAACCGGGCCGACCGATGATCCCCCTGTCCCGTTCCCTCGATGCCAACCGCCGTCTGCGCCTCAAGCTGGAATTCGCGGCGCTGTTCATCGCCCTGCCGCTGTTCTGCGCGACGGCGGTGCCGCCCGAGCGGATGCGCGAGGTGTTCGTCGCCGTGGCGGTGATCGGCGTCGGCCTGCTGGCCCTGACCCCGGATTTCCGCTGGCGCGGTTTGCGCGGCGGCATCACCCGGCGGGACGCCGGGATCGTGCTCGGCTTCACCGTCCTCGTCGCGGTCGTGTCGGCGGCGTTGGTGCTGTGGCTGGCGCCGCGCCAGCTGTTCGCCCTGCCGCGCCAGGTGCCGGTGCTCTGGGCCGCCATCATGGTCCTCTACCCGGTCCTCTCGGCATTGCCGCAGGAACTGATCTACCGGGTGCTGTTCTACGAGCGCTACGGTGCCCTGTTCGCCGACCACCGTTCGGCCCTGGCGGTGAACGCCGTCTGCTTCGGGCTGGCCCATCTGTTCTACTGGAACTGGCCCGCCGTCCTCCTCACCGTGCCGGGCGGGGCGATCTTCGCCTGGGCCTATACCCGGCGTTCCTTCGCCCTGGCCTGCGTCCTGCACATGATCGCCGGACAGATCCTGTTCACCATGGGGCTCGGGATCTTCTTCTATCACGGCGCCATCGGCGGCCACTGACGGGCCGGTTCGGGGCCGGTCGCGGGCCGCCTCGGGGTCGTCCAAGGGCCGCTTCGGGGCCGGGTCAGGGCCGGGTGAATTCCTTTAACTTATTGAAAAAAATGAAAACCCGTCCGGAAAACCGGTGAAAATGTCGTCTTTTGTCGTCATTTGTGGCCTTTTTCCGGTTTCCTCCCCGCTTTCGAACGGGCAAAGAATTATAGGAATATATAACAAATAAGAGGAATTTTCAACCTTTTTGATTCTTGATTCCGTCATTGCCCGGCTTCGTCCGGGCAATCCAGGTCTTGGCAGTCTGGATGCCCCGGGGTGAACAATTTCGCCGGGGCATGACGGCACCCCCGTTAGGCGGAAACGCCCCGGCGCGCCGCCTTGAGGAAATCGATGAAGACGCGCAGGCGTTCGAGGCGGCGGTTCTGTTCGGGGTAGTACAGATGGAACGGCGGCCGGGTGATCGCGTAATCGTCGAGGACGCTTTCCAGGGTGCCGGCGCGTAAATCGTCGGCAATGACCGGGCGCAGCGACCAGCCGATGCCGTGGCCGTCGCGCGCCGCCTGGGCGATGGCCCGGAAGTTGTCCATCACCAGGCTGGCTCCGGGATCGACGGTGAAGGGGCGTCCGTCCTCCTGGAACGGCCAGTCGGCCAGCCGGTTGCTGCTGCCCTGGCGGTAGCGGATGCAGCGGTGGTCGAACAGGTCGCGCGGATGGCGCGGCCGCCCGTGCGCGTCGAGATAGGACGGCGCGGCGTTGTAGCAGTCCGTCAGCGGCGGGGTCAGGCGGACCGCCACCATGCCCTCGGGCAGGTAGTCGCCGAGGCGGAACCCGGCATGGAACCCCTCGGCGACGATGTCGACCAGGGCCTCGTCGAAGGAGAACTCCAGCCGGATGTCGGGATGCGCGTCCCGGAAGGCCGCCAGCACCGGCGCGATGATGATCCGGTAGGCGCTCCACGGCACGGTCAGGCGCAGGGTGCCCTTGCGGCTGCCGCCCACGTCCTTCGCCTCCTCGATGGCGTCGGCCAGTTCGGTGACGGCCGGTCCGGCCCGGCCGAGCAGGACGCGCCCGGCCTCGGTCAGCTCGACGGAGCGGGTCGTGCGGATGAACAGGTCGATGCCCAGTTCCCGTTCCAACGCCTTCAGCCGGTGGCTGACCGCCGGCGGGCCGAGGCCGAGCGCCTTGGCCGCAGCGCGCAGCGAGCCCTCGCGGGCGACCGCCAGGAAGACATCCAGCTTGTCGAAGGAAATCGGCTTCATTGTTCGATTTTAGACACCAATTTGATGCCATTTCAACGTCTACGCATAACAATTGAAGCGGTCTAGGGTCTTCCGGCAACCCGCCGAGGAGAGACCGCCATGACCGACACCGCCATTTCGCCCGCCGTATCCGCCGCGTTGCGGCCCAACCGCGCCGGCCGGAGCATCGCCCTGATCACCGGCGCGGTGTTCCTGATGTCGTTCCAGGACGCGGTGGTCAAGCTGGCCAGCGCCGGGCTGCCGCTGTGGCAGTTGAACGCCCTGCGCGGCGGGCTGGCCCTGGCCGTCCTGTGGGGATTGGCCGCCCGGACGGGAGAGGCGCGGGCCCTGTGGCGCCGGGCGCTGCGGCCGTGGAACCTGCTGCGCGGCGGGCTGCTGTCGTTGATGTACCTGTTCCTTTACGCCGCCGTGCCGGTCCTGACCCTGCCGACCATCGGGGCGGCCTTCTATACCGGGCCGCTGTTCATCACCCTGCTGTCGGCGGCCCTGATCGGCGAACCGGTGGGCCGCCGGGGATGGATCGCCGTGGCCGTCGGGTTTCTGGGCGTGCTGGTCATGCTGCGGCCGGGATCGGACGCGTTCAGCCCGGCGGGGCTGCTGCCGGTGCTGGCCGGCCTGTCCTACGCCCTGTCGGCGATCACCACCCGGGCCCGCTGCCAGGGGGACGCGCCGCGTGTGCTGGCCGCCTCGGTCAACATCATGCTTTTGGCCACCGGCGGGCTGGCGATCGGCGGACTGGCGCTGTGGCCGCCGGACGCGGCGCGCATCGCCGACTATCCCTTCCTGCTCGATTCCTGGGCCGCGATGGCGCCCGCGGACTGGGGGATCGTCGCCTTGCTGGCCGGGCTGCTGGTGCTGATCGGCGTCGGCCTCGCCGGGGCCTACAGGGACGCGCCGCCCAACGTGGTCGCGACTTTCGATTACAGCTACCTGCTGTTCGCCGCCCTGTGGAGCTTCGCCCTGTTCGGCGAGACGCCGGACGGGCCGACCCTGGCCGGGATGGCCCTGATCGTCCTCGGCGGCTGGCTCGCCGCCCGGCGGTGAGGGGGGTGGCCCCTGGCGTCACGGTGCATTGGACCCTGCCCCGACCGCATTTTGAGAGGATCGGGCAAGAGTGTCACAGGTTAGGGCAAGGGGAACGGGCGAAGGCGTACCATCTTGGGAGTCGCTGATTTCACCGACACCGATGGAGACCCCCCATGTCCGATACCGCTATGCCCGATTCCCATGGTCCCCGCATCGCGCTGATCACCGGCGGCAGCCGGGGCCTGGGCCGCAATGCCGCCCTGCACCTGGCCCGCGCCGGGATCGACAGCGTGCTGACCTACCGTTCGAACAAGGACGAGGCCGAGGCCGCCAAGGCCGAGATCGAGGCCGAGGGCCGCAAGGCGGCGATCCTGCAGCTCGACACCGGCGATGTCTCCGCCTTTCCCGGCTTCGTCGCGGCGCTGAAGCGCGTGCTCGGCGACACCTGGGGCCGCGACACCCTGGACATCCTCGTCAACAACGCCGGACACGGCCTGCACAAGCCGTTCGCCGAGACCACCGAGGCGGAGTTCGACGGCCTGATGAACGTCCACTTCAAGGGCGTGTTCTTCCTGACCCAGGGCCTGCTGCCGGTGATCGCCGACGGCGGGCGCATCGTCAACATCTCCAGCGGGCTGGCCCGCTTCTCGTTCCCCGGCGCGTCGGCCTACGGCTCGATGAAGGGGGCGATCGAGACCCTGACCCGCTACATGGCCAAGGAATTGGGGCCGCGCCGCATCGCGGTGAACGCCCTGGCGCCGGGCGCCATCGAGACCGACTTTGGCGGCGGCCGGGTGCGTGATGACGCCGACGTCAACAAGCAGGTCGCCTCGGTGACCGCCATGGGCCGGGCCGGCCTGCCCGACGATATCGGCGCCGCCATCGCCGCGCTGGTTTCCGAGGGTAACGTCTGGATGACCGGCCAGCGGATCGAGGCATCCGGCGGCATGATGCTGTAGGCCGTCGACCCCGATATACGGAAATTCTCGTCATTCCGGACGTTAGGTGAGCCCGGAAATCTTGGATTTTCGGTTTGCGAGCCTTGCGATCCGGAATCCAGAGGACCGGAATCCAAAAGAACGGGTCGTCGCGTCCGGAATGACGATTTTACGAGCCTGCGCTTTTTCGTTCGGGCCTTGCGATTGCAATTCACCCGTTTTCAAAACAGTTTCTTTGGTTTTCGCTACTTTCAGGATATGATGCAATCAGCGTCGCCAGAAGGCCGACGCGTTTAAGCCAGAAGGCCGAAGTTAGGGGGCGCCGGTCTGCCTGGGTTTGGAAAGAAAGGCGTCAGAATGACCGCATGGCCCTTCGCCGGAACGGGGCACGCCCCGGATTCCGCTCAAATCCTCGTCCATTACGGGATTCCCCGCACCAGCAGTTCCAGCATCCGCGGGGTGCTGCGCCGCGCCGCGCGGCTCTACTGCACCCGGCTTCAGCACCTGTCGCCGGAAGAGCCGAGAATCCGCGAGGGCATCGACATCCTGATGACCGAGGCGCCGCTGACCCGGCACAGCTTCAACGGCCGCGAGCCGCGTTTCGTGACGACGCTGCGCGATCCCGTCACCACCACCGTCTCGTTCTATTACCACCGCCGCCTGCTGGCGACCCAGCGCCCGGAATACGGGACCGACCTGTCGCCCCTCGAATATACCGGAGCGCTGCCGCGCTCGCTCAACATGGCGGCCCGGTTCATCGCCTCTCTGCATCGCGCGGAGCCGTTCCGGCTGGCCGTCAAGACGCCCGATTTCCTGACCGACCGCAGCGGCTTCTTCAAGGACATCCCGGACGGCGAACTGTTCGACATGGCCCGCGAGGTGATCGACGCCCGGTTCGACCTGATCACCCCGCACGACCGGTTCGAGCCGCTGCTGTTCCATGTCGCCGCCCGGATGCACTGGCCCCGGCTGCCGGCCTACCAGGCAATCAACTGGAGCCCGCATTTCGCCCACGGCAGCGACTGGGCCGACCCGGAGATCCGCGAGCGGCTGATTGCCGCCAACGCGGTGGACGCGAAGATCGCCGCCTACGCCGCCAAACGGTTCGCCAAGGCGATCGAGGCGGTCGAGGCCGGCTGCGGGCCCCATCTCGCCGCCTACCGCGACCTTTCCGAACGGGCCGCCAGCGCCTGCCTCGGCGGCAACAACCTGGTGCTGCGCGACGGCAAGATCCTGCCCGACCCGCACGGCCCGAAACAGCTCGAACTGACCCGCGAGGACCTGGACCGGACCGTCATGATCGAGGATTTTTTGGATTAGGTTCCGCCTTCGTTAAAGGAACCGTTTGTCATTCCGGACGTTAGGCGAACCCGGAACGGGAGTTGACGCGCGCGCGTCAAATTCCGCTCCGGCAAGCGAGCCTTGCGATCCGGAATCCAGGAGGCCGGGATCTTGAGGGATGGGGCGTAGCCCCCCCCGGCCGTGGATTCCGGATCGCGGACTTTCCTGACCAAATCGGAGATTTGGAGGAAAATCGCGTCCGGAATGACGATCTTATGAGTCGACGGCCCGGCCCGTTCCTGTCGGGAGCCGTCCGCCCTATCGCGCCGTATAGCCGCCGTCGATGGGGTGGAACCCGCCGGTGCAGAAGGCGGCGTCGTCGGACAGCAGGAAGGCGACGAGCGCGGCGACCTCCTCGCGCGCCGCCATCCGGCCCATCGGGTGGGCGGCGCGGAACCCGGCGAGGATATCCTCCGGCGTTTCGCGCATGCGCGGGGTCTCGACATAGCCCGGCCCGACCGCGTTGACGCGGATGCCTCGATCGGCGAATTCCAAGGCGGCGGAGCGGGTCAGCCCGATCACCCCGTGCTTGGCCGCCGTGTAGGGCGCCAGCCCGGCCAGCCCGACCACGCCGTTGGCCGAGGACAGGTTGACGATGGCGCCGCCGCCGCTGTCTAGCAGGGCGGGGATTTCGTATTTGAGGCCGAGGAACACGCCGCCGAGATCGGTCGCGATGACGTCGGCCCAGTCCTCCACCGCGACGTCCGGCAGGGCGACGCCGGCCGGGCCGGTGATCCCGGCGTTGTTGACCGCCAGATGCAGCCCGCCGAACCGGGCGACGGTTTCGGCGACCATCGCCTCGACGGCGGCGGGATCGCGCACGTCCGCCGCGCAGCCTTGGGCCCGCTCGCCGGACGGGTCCAATTCGCGGGCCAGCCGCTCGGCCTCTGTGCCGTTCCGCCCGGCGACCATCACTCGCGCCCCGCGCCCGAACAGATCGCGCGCCACGGCCTCGCCGATCCCCGCCGTCGCGCCGGTGACCAGCGCGACTTTTCCCGTAAAGCCTTTCATTCTCCGTCTCCCGTCTTGCCGGTTGCAAAGAGCCGGATCGTAACGCCCGATACTGACGGAATCCGTCAGCATAGGGCGGGAGTGGGCAGGGCCTTATCCCAGGTTAATGCGGCCCGGCGGCCGCATCCGGAAACTGGCTGCTCCGTTCCGGTTTCGAGGACTTGCGAGGAGAGACGGACGATGACCGCAAACCCAACCGAGACGCCGAAAGGCGGAAACCTGATTCCCGATCCGGTGGCCGACAAGGACCGCATGAAGGAGATGGTGGCCGACAGCGTCACCGCCGAACTCGGCGGCGGCCTGGATGACGAGGGCCAGGAGCAGGTCCGGCGCGTCGTCGACGAGACCTACGAGGACCTGCTGGCCCGGGCCTCGGTCACCAACCACCTCGCCCCGCTGACCAAGGGCGCGGCGAAACGCAAGGTGAAGGGGATGGCGGTGTAGCGGCGCCCGCTTACGGCACCGGCGCCGCGCCGGGGATTTCGCGGACCGGGTCGCGCCTTACCGCCTCCAGGATAGCGCCGTCCGACACGGCGAGGACCGTCCCCTCGTCGAGCGCCCGCCAGGGTTCCCCGGAGAGCGGGCGGCTGGCCAGGAGGACGACCGATTGGCCCCCGGCATCGACCTTGAGGCCGGCGCCCCGCGCGGCGTCGTCCGCCGCCGGGCATTGACGCGTCAGCACATGCAGGCCGGGCGGGACGATGACGCCGTCCGGCCCGCGCCGCCTGTCGCTGTGCGCGAACAGGGTCCGGCCATCGGAATAGAGGAAATTCGCCGGCCCCATCCCGGCCAGCCGCCCGGCGACGTCGGCGACGACGGGCAGGATGGCGGCCGGGGGCGGAGGCGGGCCGCCGGTCATCCAGAGCGGCTGCAACCGCGCCAGCAGATGGCAGAAGGCCAGTTCCGAATCGGTTTCGCCGACCGGGCGGAAGGGGCCGGGTTCGAGGGCCTCCGCCCCGTCGAAAAAGCCGTTGTGAGCGAAGACGTGCATGCGACCGCCCATCTCGCGGCTGAACGGCTGCGTGTTGGCCAGGGTCCGGCCGCCGTGCGTCGCCAGCCGGATATGCGAGATGGCGAGCGGGCTCCTGATTCCCCGATCGCGCACGAAGGCGATCCAGGGGCTGTCGGCGGCGGGTTCCGGTTCCTTGAGCAGGCGGACGTCCGCGCCGTCGAAGAAGGCGATGCCCCAGCCGTCACCATGCGGGGCGGTCAGCCCGCCGTGGCGGGCGAATTCCGCCATCGAGAGGTTGACCGTCGCCGGCAGCCGGCTGCTCATTCCGAACAGTTCGCACATGGCCGGTTTGCCCCGTTCAGGCGCGTGCCCCCTCGTCCGCCGCGCCCAGGACGTGGACATGCACGTCGTCGCCGCCGGCTTGGCGCAGCGTATCCGCCGCGGCGGTCTCCTCCGCGGCGGTCTCGACCCCGACCCAAAGCAGCAGCCCGCCGCATTCCAGCTGTTCCTGATGGCGGCGCAGGTGTTCGTGGCCAACCAGCCATTTGAGGGCCGTGCCGACCGAGGCGACCGTGCCGCCCGCCGCGCCGCCGGCGACCAGCATCGCCGCCAGCCCGCCCGAACTGGCGAGGATCAGGCCGAAGGCGGCGGCGACATAGGTGAGCGTGCCGATCAGCGAATTCTGGTATTCGCTTTCCTCGCCGGCCGGGACATAGGCGTCCCGGGGGGCGTCCGGCCGGTCCTCGAGTTCGGCGACCTTGGTGTAGCGGTGGCCGAGCTTGGCCTCGACCGTGGCGCAGCTCGCCAGCAGATTGATCCGCCCGGCGCCGAACCCCGCGTCCGTCAGCGCGGCCAGGGCGCGTTCGAGATCGGCCTCGGTGTGGAAAAGGGCGACGACTTCCTTGCTTTTCGGATGTGTCATGACCAGACCTCCTGCGGCTGGAACCGGTCCGGGACATTGCCCTGCCGCCGTCCGGTGGCCTCGGGCATTCTACGTTACACCATAATATATTAAAAAATTCTAATATATTCAAGGTGCGCCGACGGCGGGGCTTCGGGGGCTCCCGAACACCCCCTCCCCCTTGATGGGTGAACCGTCCGCCTAGAGCACCCGCGCGGCGCCGGGGATCCTGCGGACCGCCGCCATGACGGGGAAGCAGATGGCCAAGGCCAGCGCGGTCACCGCCAGGAACTTGGCGAACGGCGGCCACTCGACGCCGAGGAAGGCCATGTTGAGCGCCACGATGACGAAGACGTGGACGATGTAGACGCCGTAGCTCGCCCCGGCCAGCGGGCCGAGCCAGCGGCCGGGGCGGTTCCAGTGCTCGCGGGCGAGGACGACCAGACCGGCGCAAAGGCCGACGCAGACCCCCGCCTCCCACAGCGGGAACAGCGGTCCCATGACGTCGCCGGGCAGCAGGGAAATCCCGGCGAAGTCCCACAGGTAGCGCCGGGCGTACCAGAAGACGGCGCAAGTCCCCCCGACGGCGAGCCAGGCGGTGCCGGTCCGCCGGGGCAGGATCTGGAAGCCGCCGTGCCGCCCGGCCCAGGTTCCGGCGGCGAACATCAGCACGTATAGCGGCAGATGGGCCGGTTCGGCCGGCATCACCCAGAGGATGTTCACCCATTCGTCCTGCGGGTAGACATGGCGGAACGCCCCGCCGATCAGCGCGATGGCCACGGCGAGCCCGATCAGCGCGCCGGGCCCGGCCGGTTTCGGTTCGCCCTGGCGCGCCAGCACCGGGAAGACCCGCGCCAGGGCGGCATAGACGGCGCCGTAGACCAACAGATGGAAGACGAACCACATCGGGCCGAAGTTGACCTGCCATTCGCCGAGATAGACGTCCAGGTAATAGGCGGCGAAGCCGCGCCCGCCGCCCGCCATCGCATAGAGGATCGGCGGGATCGCGACGAAGCCGATGACGGCCAGCGGAATGCCGAGCCGGATCAGCCGATCCTTGACGAACCGCGCCGCGCCCTTGCGGGCCAGCGAGCCGGGCACGAAAGAACCGGAGATCAGGAAGAACAGCCCCATGAAGAAGGCCGCGTTGACCGAGAAGAACGGCCCGAGCAGCACGCTGCGCTCCGCCTCGAACACCGGCCACGCCCCGCCCGTCGGCCCATAAGCCTGCCCCGCGTGATGCGCCACCACCAGCGAGATCACCAGGACGCGCAGCCAGTCGACGTAATACAGCGTTTCGCGGTTCGGGTGCATGGCGCGTGGTCCTCCCCCGGTATTCCCAGGATTTTTCAGGCAATACCAAACTCAGCGCGGATGCGCGGGGAGAGCAGGGTTCGGATGATCCAGCCGAACAGAAGGGTGAACAACAGGGCCATTCCCCCCATAAAGACGAACATGGCGTTGCGTAGGAAGCCCAAGCCTTCGGCAACATCCGGCGAAGTGTTTTCCATGCTCAGGAGAAAGGTCGGAAAGCCGAATAGGGGAATGGCGAGTCCCGCCAGATTCCAGACGATCCCGAGAACCATTATCCAGACGAAAGCGATTCGCGCCCAGTTCCTCCGTTTCAGCAGGCCGATGGCCGCAGCGAAGACGAACGCCGTCAACGCGAAATAGGCGGCGGTGATGAAGGGGGCGTAGCTCAATATGGTGAAGAGCCAGGAAGGCGCGGTCTGCCCGGCGTGAGAGGTCTGCATGGTTTCCGCCATTTGGCCCAACGGGAAAAACGCCAGCATCAGGGTCTGAATCCCTGAAGTGAATGCGGCGAACCCGCCGATGACGATGAAAATCCAGGCCAGGACTGTGATGAACCTTGACCGTTGGCCACTTCCGTTCCGGGACGGTTCCATATCCGCCTCTCCCCCTACTTATTCGCGGCGCTCTCCCACTACCGGAGGTTTTATCAAATTCCATGTTGTTCGCATAGAAGAGTAAGCGAGGCGCGAATGCGGATTCCTTATTTCAGGCCCATGCGACCGTTAAGGGGGGCGTGAATGTTCCGTGGCGGGGGGCGTCTGGCAGTGGGAGCCCGGATTAAGGAAGGTGCCCCTGGAATTCCCCCTGCCCGTCATACCCCGGCGAAGTCCGGGGTATCCAGAATGCCGGGACTGGATTGCCCGGACGGAGCCGGGCAATGACGATTGAATTAAGTAAGGTGGCTCCGGAATTCAAATCCAAGCGGCGGCAAGCGCCATGAAAGCGATCAGTGCGTGGGCGGAAGCGTAGGACAGGCAAAAGACGGAAAGCGAAACGCCTGCGGTCAGGGTGTATCGAAGCCGGATTGTCAGAAGGGCCAAGAGGGCCAGTTGGACGGCCAGGAAAGTATATGCAAGCCAAGAACCCTGCGCGTTCGAGAATGCCCCGCCGAAATGATATGAAAGCATGATGAACAGTTGGCTGAGCAACGGAGATGCCAAAAAAACCAGAAGCCCAGGTTGTTTTCGACGAATCCCGATCCAGCCCCCGACGACCAGACCGACAACCCCGATCCAGGCCACCACCCCAAAGGCTTTGGGCCACCAGGAGCCGGGCAGCCAAATCGCGCCGAGCATGTCGAAATACGTGAGGAGCCCCGAGAAGAACCTCAAAACATCCGGATTCCAGCCCGCTTCCATGCCGTTCCCTGCAATCTATGCAATTATTCAGACTTTAGCAGACAACCGGTCTTCCGTCTTGGGCCGACGGCGATGAAGGGGGCGGTGAATGTTCCGTCGTGAGGCGGTTGTCGGTCCCGCTTGACTCTCCCCCTGCTTCCCCGTAAAAGCCTCCACGGTATCTAGACGCCCCGAGGGGCGCCGCCAGTCCGCGAGTTTCGCGCACTGGCGTTTTTGCTTTGTATGCGGGTGGATGGGCGGACCGACATGTTCGAGGGCCTGAGCGACAAGTTAGGCGGCGTTTTCGAGCGCCTGAAGAAGCGCGGCGCGCTGAGCGAGGCGGATGTCTCCGAGGCGATGCGCGAGATTCGCGTCGCCCTGCTCGAAGCCGACGTGGCGCTGCCGGTCGTCAAGGACTTCATCGAATCCGTCCGCGAGAAGGCCATCGGCCAGGAGGTGCTGCGCAGCGTCACCCCGGGCCAGATGGTGGTCAAGATCGTCCACGACCATCTGGTCGAGATGTTGGGCGGCGCGGGCGACACCGCGGCCGAGATCAACCTCGCCGGAACTCCGCCCGCCGCCATCCTGATGGTCGGCCTGCAGGGCTCGGGCAAGACCACGACCAGCGCCAAGATCGCGTCGCGCCTGCAGAAGCGCGACAAGAAGAAGGTGCTGATGGCCTCGCTGGACGTCTACCGCCCGGCGGCGCAGCAGCAGCTGGCGGTGCTCGGCGAGCAGACCGGCGTGCCGGTGCTGCAGGCGGTGTTCGGCGAACAGCCGGTGGCGATCACCAAACGCGCCATGGACACCGGGCGGCGCGAGGGCTACGACGTGGTCATCCTCGACACCGCCGGCCGGCTGCACATCGACCAGGAACTGATGGCCGAGGTCGCGATGGTCCGGGACACGGCGAACCCGACCGAGACCCTGCTGGTCGCCGACGCGCTGACCGGCCAGGACGCGGTCAACCTGGCCCGCGAGTTCCACGAGAAGGTGCGGATTTCCGGCATCGTGCTGACCCGCGTCGACGGCGACGCGCGCGGCGGCGCGGCGCTGTCCATGCGGGCGGTGACCGGCCAGCCGATCAAGCTGATGGGCGTCGGCGAAAAGCTCGACGCGCTGGAGTCCTTCCAGGCGGAGCGCATCGCCGGGCGCATCCTCGGCATGGGCGACGTGGTCGGGCTGGTCGAACGGGCCGCCGAGACCATCGACGCCGAAGAGGCCGAGAAGGCCGCCGCCCGGATGATGAAGGGCGAGTTCACCCTGGAGGACCTGGGCACCCAGTTGGCCCAGCTTCGCAAGATGGGCGACATGCAGGGCCTGATGGGCATGCTGCCGGGCATCGGCAAGATGAAGCAGCAGATGGCCGCGGCCAATGTCGACGACAAGATGGTGGCCCGCCAGCAGGCGATCATCCAGTCGATGACCCCGGAGGAACGGCGCAAGCCGAAACTGCTCAACGGTTCGCGCCGCCGGCGCATCGCCGAGGGTTCCGGCACCTCGGTGCAGGACGTGAACCGGCTGCTCAAGCAGCACAAGCAGATGGGCACCATGATGAAGAAGATGGGCAAGCTCGGCAAAAAGGGCATGATGCGCGGCGGCATGCCGGGCATGCTTCCGCCCGGCATGGGCGGGCCCGGCGGGGGTGGAATGGGCGGCGGCGGCTTCGGCGGCGGCGGGTTCGGACGCTAAGCCATGGGCCCGATGGTCGACCATATGTCCGTCAACGTTTCCGACGTCGAGCGCAGCGCCGCCTTCTACGACGCCGCGCTGAGCACGATCGGTTACGCCCGGGCGATGGATTTCACCATGCCCGACGGCAACTACCGGGCCATCGGCTACGGCCCGCGCGAACTGCCCGCGCCGGAGGACGGCCATCTGGACCCGGCCTTCTGGATCGGCGGGCGGG
>Ga0207799_100378_pt1 | contig 19082 bp, 13 predicted proteins | sample TtanPargueraPR_4_FD_187742 | JGI IMG/M metagenome (GOLD analysis project Ga0207799, IMG submission 187742) | Aerobic enrichment media microbial communities from Bioluminiscent Bay, La Parguera, Puerto Rico - Tt and M2 (SPAdes) | ecosystem: Environmental > Aquatic > Marine > Unclassified ...
GGAAAGGCTGTCCGCCTGCCACGAAAGGCAGGGGGAGATGGCCCAAGCCCTGGCCTTCGCCCAGCGGTTCGCCGACCTCGACCCGTGGAACGAGGAGGGGCAGCGGCGGCTGATGCGCCTGTTCGCCCGGAGCGGGCAGCGCGGCGCGGCGCTCGGCCAATACGACAATTGCCGCCGGTTCCTGCGCCGCGAGCTTGGCGTCCAACCGGAGGCCGAAACCCGGATTCTGGCCGAACGTATCCGCGGCGGCGACCTGGCGGCGTGCCGTCCCGGGCGCGAGGCCGAGACGACCGGCGCTCCCCCGCCCGTGCTCGCGACGGAACGCCGCCAGGTCACGGTCCTGTATTGCCAGATCGCCGCGCCCGAGATCGACGACCCCGACGAAATCCTCGACCGGCTGCACGCCCCGCAGGCCCGGTGCGCCCGGATCATCCGGCAGTTCTTCGGCCATGTGGTGCGGACCAACGACGGCGGGCTTCTGGCCTATTTCGGCTATCCGGAAGCGCGCGAGCACGCGGCGCATCTCGCGGTGCGGGCCGGGCTGGCACTGGCCGAGGAACGGTTCCCGGAACTGGATCTGCGCGTCGGCATCCACACCGGGCTGGTGATCACCAGCGGCGATCCGAACCTGCCGGACACCATCGGCCGGACCTCGGGCCGCGCCGTACAACTGCGCGCCCTCGCGGCTCCCGGACAGGCGATCGTCAGCGACGCAACGCAACGCCTGGTCGCCGGATACTTCGATTGGCAGCCGATGGACAACCCGGAAGCCTTCCGGGCCGTCCGCGGCAACGGCGTGATCCACCGGCTGGACGCGGCGGTTTCGCTGACTCCGTTCACCGGGCGGAACGACGAGATCACGGCGATAACCCACCATTGGGAAACCGCCCGCGCCGGCACGCGCGGCATGCTGCTGCTGACCGGCGACCCCGGCATCGGCAAGTCCCGCCTGGTCGCCGCCGCGAAGCAGGAAGCCGTCGCCGGAAACGGCCTGGTGCGCGAACTGACCTGCCTGCCGGAGTACTCCCAGACGCCGTTCCACCCCCTGGTCGGAATGTACGAGGACCTGCTCGGCTTCGGCCCCCAGGATCCGCCGGAAGCGCGGTTCGGCAAGCTGGCGGCCTATGCGGAGGACCGCTATCCCGCCAAACAGGCCGGAGAGATCGTTCCCCTGCTGGCCGACCTGCTGTCGCTTCCCGTGGCCGCGCCCTACACACGGTCCGAGGCGCCGCTGCGGACGCAACGCGAGCGGATCATGCGCTTCTTCGCCGGACAGATGGCCACCCTGGCGGCCAACCGGCCCGCCCTGGTCGTCATCGAGGATCTGCATTGGTGCGACCCGACGACGCTGGAACTGCTGTCGCGGGTGATTTCCGACCCCGCGCCGCTGCCGATCTTCCTGCTGCTGACCACCCGCCCCGAATTCCAGCCGCCCTGGCCGGAAAGCGAGGTGCCGGTCCTGCGGCTGGCACCCTTGGCCGACGCCGACATCCAGGAGATGATCGGCGCCCTGGCCCCGGAGATGCCGGCCGAAACCGCCCGGCGGATCGTCGTCCGGGCCGACGGCGTCCCCCTGTTCGCCGAGGAACTGGCCCGGACGGTCGCCGCCGCCGGGCCGGACCGGCGCGATGCCGTTCCCGCCACCCTGCAGGACCTGCTGGCGGCCCGGCTGGACAGCATCGCCGAGGCGAAAGGCGCGGCCCAGCTGGCCGCGACCATCGGGCGCGACTTTCCGCTGGCCCTGCTGCGGGAACTCTCGGCGGCCGACGAGACGGCACTGCGCGACTCCCTGCGCCGCTTGCGCGAGACCGGCCTCGTCACGCCGACCTCGGACGATACGTTCCAGTTCCGCCACGCGCTGTTCCAGGAAGCCGCCTACCGGTCGCAGACCAAGGCCGACCGGACCGCGGCGCACCGGCGGATCGCCGAGACACTGGAGGCCCGGTTCCGCGAAACCGTCCGCACCCAGCCGGAAATCCTGGCCCGCCACTGGGCGGCGGCGGCGGAAGCGGAAACGGCGATCGGATACTGGCTGCGGGCCGGGCGCATGGCCAACCTGCGCTGCGCCCATAAGGAGGCGATCAGCCACTTCACCGCCGCCTTGGCGCTGACCGAGACCCTGCCTGGGGAGCAGCAACGCATCCAGTGGGAATTCGAGTTGCAGGTCGGCCTGGGCGCGGCGAACTTCGCCGCCGAGGGGTATGGGTCGGCACCGGGCGGCACCGCCTATGCCCGGGCCGTCGACCTCGGCGAACGGCACACCGGCAACCCGGACCTGTTCCCCGCCCTGTGGGGGTACTGGGCCTGCACCAGTTCCCGCGCCGACTATGACGAATCCCTGACGCTCACCCTGCGCCTGCTCGACATGGGGATGCGCAGCGGCGATCCGATCCAGCTCCAACAGGGCCATTTCGCGGTCGGCAACATCCGCTTCTGGCGCGGCGAGTTCGAAGAGGCCCGCCGCCATCTGGAACAGGCCATGGCGCTTTACCGGCCGGAGCACCACGAGACCCTGGCCGCCAACTTCGGCGAAAACGCCTATGCGACCAGCGGCGGCTATCTGTGCTGCGTCCTGGCCATGATGGGACTGCCCGAGCAGGCCCTGGCCGTGCGCGACCGGACCCTGGCCGAGGCGCGGCGGATCGACCATCCGTTCAGCCTCGGCTACGCGCTGATCTTCGCGGCGATCGTCGAATGCCTCCTGCGCCGCCCGCGCGAGGCCCTGCCCCTCGCCGAGGAGACCATCGCGCTGGCCGAACGCCACGGGTTCCCCCTGTGGGACGTCGGCGGAACGGCGAAGAAGGGATGGGCGCTGGCCCGGCTCGGCCATGCCGAGGGGGCCGAACTGGCCCGATACGGCGCCGCGTCGGTGCCGAACCTGATGAGCGGAATCCGGGTGATCTTCCTGGAAAACCTGGCCGATACCCTGTGCCATCTTGGGCGGCACGACGAAACCCTGGGCGTGATCGCCGAGGCCCGCGACGTGATGGAACGGATCAACGACCGCCATGTCGAGGCCGACCTGCACCGCCTGGAGGGGGAATGCCTGCGCGGCGTGGCCGACACCCAGGCCGAAGCCTGTTTCGAACGCGCGCTTGAAATCAGCCGCAAGCAGGGCGCCCGGCTTCAGGAACTGCGCGCCGCCACCGGCCTCGCCGCGCTCTGGCGGGACCGGGGGCGCCCGGACGACGCCCGGCGGCTGCTCGCCGACGTCTGCGAGGGCTTCCCGGAAGGGCACGACATGCCCGATTTCGTCGAAGCCCGGCAGCTTCTGGAAATTCTTTAAGCCTCGAACAGGTGGGCGTCGCCGGTGTCGAAGCCGACGGCGATCTCTGAATCGGGGGCCAACTGGGCCTGGCCCAGCAGCTTGGCGGTGACCTGGGTGTCGTCGTCGAGCCGCAGGTAAGCGAGGGTGTGTTCGCCCAACTGCTCGGCCAGTTCCAGCTTGCCGCGCAGGGCCTGCTCGCCCGGCTGGGCCAGCCGCAGATGTTCCGGCCGGATGCCGAACACCACCTTGCCGCCGCCCGTCCACGAGGTCGGCAGAACCAGATCGTTGCCCGGCAGCGACAGCTTGACCTCGCCGTTGGCGCTTGTCGCCTCGGCCTCGATCAGGTTCATTTTCGGGCTGCCGATGAACCCGGCGACGAAGGTGTTGGCCGGGCTGTTGTAAAGCTCCAGCGGGCTGCCGACCTGTTCGATGATGCCGTCGCGCAGCACGACGATGCGGTCGGCCAGCGTCATCGCCTCGACCTGATCGTGGGTCACGTAGATCATCGTCGTCTTCATGGTCTGGTGCAGGCGGGTGATCTCGATCCGGGTCTGCACACGCAGCGCCGCGTCGAGGTTGCTGAGCGGCTCGTCGAACAGGAACACCTTGGGATCGCGCACGATGGCCCGGCCGATGGCGACGCGCTGCCGCTGGCCGCCGGAAAGCTGTTTCGGCAGCCGGTCGAGATAGGGCGTGATCTGCAGCGAATCCGCCGCCTCCTCGATCTTGCGGTCGATCTCGGCCTTCGACAGCTTGGCCAGCTTCAGGGCGAAGGCCATGTTCTTGCGCACGCTCATGTGCGGGTAGAGCGCGTAGGACTGGAACACCATGGCGACGCCGCGCTGCGAGGCGGCGACGTCGTTGACCTCCTCGCCGTCGATGCTGACGGTGCCGCCGCTGATCTCCTCCAGCCCGGCGATCATGCGGAGCAGGGTCGACTTGCCGCAGCCCGACGGCCCGACGAAGACGATGAATTCCCCGGACTCGATCTCCAGGTCGACGCCGTGGATGACCTTGACCTTGCCGTAGCTCTTCTCGACGTTCTTGAGCGATAAGGTTGCCATTCCCCTCTCCCGGGTTCGCGTTCCGTCAGACCGCCGCGGCGATCAGCCCCTGCCAAGGCCCCAAACCGACCTTCCCGTCCTGCAATGTCCCCGTCAGGCCGTGGCCCTCGACCGGAGCCAGGCTCAGCCCGTCCGGCACCGCCCATTCCGCTGGCCGGGCCGACAGGTTGAACACGCAGACGAGGTCTTCGTCTTCCAGCCGGCGGCGCAGTGCCAGCATGCCGTTCTCGCCGCCGAGCACCTCGATCCCGCCCCGGACCAGCGCCGGATGGGCGCGCCGGAAGGCAAGGAAGTTGCTGTAGAAGGCCATTACGCCGGTGGCGTCGTCCGCCTGCGCGGAGACGGCCAGCAGCAGATGGGCCGGGCTGACCGGCAGCCAGGGCTTGGCCTCGCTGAAGCCGCCGTTCGGCGCCCCGGCGTCCCAGGGCATCGGCGTGCGGCAGCCATCCCGCCCCTTGCCCTCGGGCCAGAAGGTGATTCCGTAGGGATCCTGGAGGTCCTCGAAGGCCAACTCGGCCTCGGGCAGGCCCAGTTCCTCGCCCTGATAGATGCACATCGAACCGCGCATCGAGCCGAGCAGCGCCAGGGAAAGGCGGGCGACGGCGTCGCGGTCGGCGGGGTCGCCGGTCCAGCGGCTGACGTGCCGGGTGCGGTCGTGGTTGGAGAACGACCAGCAGGGCCAGCCGTTCGTCACCGCGCTTTCGAAGCGGCGGATGCGCTCGGCGAAGAAGGACGCCGACAGCGGCCCGTTGAGGAAATCGAAACCGTAGCACATCTGCACCCGGCCCGGCTCCGTATAGGCGGCGATGGTCGCGTGGGTCTGCGGCCCGGCGACCACCTCGCCGAGCGCCGTCGCGCCGGGATATTCGGCCAGCAGGCGGCCCATGTCGGACAGGAAATCCAGGTTCTCGGGCTGCGTCTTGTCGTAGAGATGGTCCTGGTAGGCGTAGGGATTGCTCGGCGGCTCCTCGCAGGTCGCCGGATCGGCCGGCGGGTTGTCGCGCAATTGCGCGTCGTGGAAATAGAAGTTCAACGTATCGAGCCGGAAACCGTCGACGCCGAGGTCGAGCCAAAACCTGAGCACGTCCAGCATCGCCGCGCGGACCTCGGGGTTGTGGAAGTTGAGGTCCGGCTGCTCGACCAGGAAATTATGCAGGTAGTACTGCCCCCGCCGGGTGTCCCACTGCCAGGCCGGGCCGCCGAACAGCGACAGCCAGTTGTTGGGCGGCGTGCCGTCCGGCTTGGGATCGGCCCAGACGTACCAATCGGCTTTCGGATTGTCCCGGTCGCGGCGGCTTTCGGCGAACCAGGGGTGCTGGTCCGAGGAATGCGAGATCACCTGGTCGATGAGAACCCGCAGCCCCAGGCGGTGCGCTTCGCCGAGCAGATGTTTGAAATCGTCGAGGCTGCCGAACATCGGATCGACCTGCCGGTAGTCGGAGACGTCGTAGCCGAAATCCTTCATCGGCGAGGCGAAGAACGGCGACAGCCAGATGGCGTCGGCCCCGAGATCGGCGACATGGCCGAGCCGCCGCGCCGCGCCGGCGAGATCGCCGACACCGTCGCCGTTGCTGTCCTGGAACGACCGCGGATAGATCTGATAGATGACGGCGCCCCGCCACCAGTCGGCCGTTCCGGATGTTCCCGATGCCATGCGGGCTCCCTTCCAGACAGGGCCCCAAACGGCGGGAAGAAAACCCGAGAAAAACAGGTCGATTCAGGAACGGGGTTTCAATTGCTGCCACAACCCGTTCCCGACGACGCATGAAAATTCTCCCGCCGGCATGAAACCGCCCCATTGGTTTCTTTCGTTTATCGGCATCGCTATTTTGTTTGTCAAGGCAAGGGCTTCTTCCTAATTGAACCGACACGGAAAAATAGATCGGTTTACCGGGAATTCCCTTGACAGGATCGCCTCCCGATAGAGACAGTTAAGCGGGAGATGCGCGTCGGCCGCCCATTGCCGACACTAAAAACCGAGGAGGAGGCTTATGTTTCGCACCGCATCTATCGCGGCCGTCGCCGTTGGCGCAGTCACCTTTCTTGCCTTGCCCGCTTCGGCCGACGAGTACAAGGGGCCCGACCTCACGGAGCAGACGCTGACCATCGCCGGCCCCTGGCTGACCGACGACGAGGACAGCTTCGAGATGGTCATCGACCATTTCGAGAAGGCCACCGGCGCGACCGTCAACTACGCCGGGTCGGACAGCTTCGAGCAGCAGATCGTTATCGACATCAAGGCCGGAAGCCCGCCCGACCTCGCCGCCTTCCCGCAGCCCGGCCTGGCCGCCAACATGGCCGCCAGCGGCGGCCTCGTGCCGCTCGGCGACGACGCGGCGAACTGGGTCCGCGACCATTACGCGGCCGGGCAGTCCTGGGTCGACCTCGGCACCATGAAGGACAAGGCCGGCGAGGACCAGTTCTACGGCATCTTCTACAACGTGAACCTCAAGTCGCTGGTCTGGTACGCCCCCGAGAATTTCGAGGACGCCGGCTACGAGGTTCCGGAAAGCCTGGAAGACCTGTTCGCGCTGAACGACCAGATCGTCGCCGACGGCGGCACCCCCTGGTGCATCGGCCTCGGCTCGGGCGACGCCACCGGCTGGCCCGCCACCGACTGGGTCGAGGACATCATGCTGCGCAGCTATGCGCCGGACGTCTACGACCGGTGGGTGACCAACGAGATGCCGTTCAACGACCCCAAGGTCGTCGCGGCGCTGGAAACCTTCGGCAAGTTCGCCAAGAACGACAAGTACGTCGAGGGCGGATCGAAGGCGGTCGGCTCGATCGATTTCCGCGACAGCCCGAAGGGCCTGTTCGACATTCCGCCGAAGTGCTACATGCACCGGCAGGCCAGCTTCATCACCGCCTTCTTCCCGGATTCCGTCCAGGTCGGCCAGGACGCCGATTTCTTCTATTTCCCGTCCTACGCCTCGAAGGACCTCGGCAACCCGGTCCTCGGCGGCGGCACGATGATGGCGATCACCAAGGACGGCCCGGCCGCCCGCGCCTTCATGGAATATCTGGAGCATCCGAAATCGCACGAGATCTGGATGGCCGACGGGGCGTTCCTGACGCCGCATAAGGGCGTCAGCCTGGACGCCTACGCCACGCCGACCCTACGCAAACAGGGCGAAATCCTGCTCAACGCGACGACCTTCCGGTTCGACGGATCGGACCTGATGCCCGGCGCCATCGGGGCCGGGGCCTTCTGGACCGGCATGGTCGATTTCGTCAGCGGCGCCTCGGCCGAGGACGTGGCCGACCATATCCAGGAAAGCTGGAACGCCATCAAATAGCCGCGGAGGGGCGGCGGTGTCCGGCCGCCAGGAAAAGGCCGGGCATCGCCGGGGCGGCACGGAGGCCCGTATGATTGCCCAGATCTTCAACGCCCTGATCGCGGTTGTGATCGCGGTGGGCGGCTGCGTTCTCTACTTCGCCGGAACCAACTGGCTGCTCGACCGTTTCCTGCGGCCCGAGGCGGGAAAGGCGGGCCACCGCAAGACCAAGCGGCGCACCCAGGTGCGGCCCTGGCTGTTCCTCGGCCCGGCGCTGTTGTTCCTGGCCATCTACCTGGTCTATCCGGTGATCGACACCTTCCGGCTGAGCTTCTACGGCCCGACCGGCGAGGCCCTCGTCGGGCTGGCCAACTACATCTGGGCCTCGCGCGACGCGGACTTCCTGCTGGCGGTCCGCAACAACATCCTGTGGCTGATCTTCGTACCGGCCGCCTCGACCGGGTTCGGGCTGGCCATCGCGGCGCTGGCCGACCGGCTGTGGTGGGGGACCATCGCCAAGTCCCTGATCTTCATGCCGATGGCGATCTCGTTCGTCGGCGCCAGCGTGATCTGGAAATTCGTCTACGATTTCCGGGGCCCGGACACCGAGCAGATCGGCGCGCTGAACGCCCTGGTCATGGCCTTCGGCCTGGAGCCGCAGGCGTGGATCACCATCCCGTTCTGGAACAATTTCTTCCTGATGATCATCCTGGTCTGGATCCAGACCGGCTTCGCCATGGTCATCCTGAGCGCCGCGCTGCGCGGCGTGCCGGGCGACACCATCGAATCGGCCCATCTGGACGGCGCCAACGAGCTGCAGATCTTCTTCCGCATCATGGTGCCGCAGATCGCCGGGACGATCATGGTGGTGTGGACGACCATCACCTTCATCGTGCTCAAGGTGTTCGACATCGTCCTGGCGATGACCAACGGCCAGTGGGACACCGAGGTGCTGGCCAACCTGATGTTCGACTGGATGTTCCGCGGCGGCGGCGACTTCGGCCGCGGCAGCACCATCGCCATGGTCATCATGTTCGCGGTGATGCCGGTGATGGTGTGGAACATCCGCAACTTCCGGGCCGAGGAGAACCTGCGATGAGCGCGACGATCCGCATCTTCGGCAAGCGCACCACGCTGGGCACCCTGACGGCCCACCTGGCCCTGCTGGCCCTGGTCGCCCTGTGGACCGCGCCGACCCTGGGGCTGTTCATCAGTTCGCTGCGCGACAAGGACCAGTTGATCAATTCCGGCTGGTGGACGGCGCTGTCGACCAATCAGCAGGCGGAGCGCGGCCGCCTCGCCGCGCCCGACGCCTTCGTCGAGGAAAACGGCCGCTTCGTGGCGCGCGGCAACGTGCTGGAGCCGGACAGCGGCAAGACCATCACCGCGTTCAGCGACAACTTCCGCGATCCGGGTGCCCATCCGGCCGGGCAGACGGCCGACGTCAAGGACGGCACGCTGCGCATCGACGGCGACGGCGCCTACGAATATTCGACGGCGGAAAAACCCGAGGGGCGGCGCGGCGACCGGGTGTTCTTCGAGGTCGAGGTGCCGCCGCGCTTCACCCTGGAGAACTACGCCGAGGTGCTGGCCGCCGAGGGGGTCGGGCAGTCCTTCATCAACACCTTCACCGTGGCGATCCCGGCGACCTTCATTCCGATCCTGGTGGCGGCCTTCGCCTCCTACGCCTTTTCCTGGATGCAGTTCCCGGGACGGCGCTACCTGTTCATCGTGGTCGTCGCCCTGCTGGTCGTGCCCTTGCAGATGTCGCTGATTCCGCTGCTGCGGCTGTACAACGACGTCGGCGACGCGATGGGCGTCGGCGCCAAGACCTATCTGGGGATCTGGCTGGCGCACACGGGGTTCGGCCTGCCGATGGCGATCTACCTGCTGCGCAACTACATCGGCACCCTGCCGCGCGACATCATCGAGGTGGCGCGGATCGACGGGGCGACCCATTTCGAGATCTTCACCCGGATCGTGCTGCCGCTCTCCATCCCGGCCCTGGCCTCGTTCGCCATCTTCCAGTTCCTCTGGGTGTGGAACGACCTGCTGGTCGCCCTGGTCTTCCTCGGCAAGACCGACAACCAGATCGTGCTGACCTCGAAACTGCGCGAACTGCTCGGCTCGCGCGGCGACAACTGGGAAATCCTGACCGCCAGCGCCTTTGTGTCCATCGCCGTGCCGCTCGCCGTGTTCTTCTCGCTGCAACGCTTCTTCGTCCGCGGCCTGCTGGCGGGGTCGGTGAAAGGGGGGTGAGTGAGCCTTCAGCCGTCATACCCCGGCGCCAGTCCGGGGTATCCAGAAGTCCCCGCCGCTGGATTGCCCGGACTGCGCCGGGCAATGACGATGTAATATTGGCGCGTTAAACCCGTTCCGCCGCCAGGAAGCGTTGCAGCATGCGGGCGCTGCCGCGCGGGGTGCGTTGCTGGGTCTCGTAGTCCACCCGGACGATGCCGAAGCGCTGCGAGTAGCCCTCGGCCCATTCGAAGTTGTCCATCAGCGACCAGCAGAACCAGCCGCGCACGTCGACGCCGTCGCGCACCGCCGCGTCGAGCGCCGCGAGATGGCTGGCGATGTACTCCTGGCGGGCGGTGTCGTCGACGTCCGGCGGATCGCCCGGATCGTTATAGGCGGCGCCGTTCTCGGTGATGTAGACCGGCGGCAGCGGCCAGCCCTCGCTGAGCCGGTCCAGGACGATGCGCAGCCCGTCGGGGTAGACCTCCCAGCCGATATCGGTGCGCGGCACGCCGGGCTTCTTGATGAATTTATAGCCGGGCTTGCCCGGCGCGGCGGCCACGGTGCTGCGGGTGTAGTAGTTGAAGCCGATGAAATCCATCGGCGCGGCGATGATCTCGGCGTCCTCGGGCCGGGCCGGGATATCGCCCGCGCCGCTGGCCAGCAGGGCCTCGGGCACCGGGCGGCCGAACAGCGGATCGAGGAACAGCTCGTTGCGCTCCATCTCGACGATACGGGCCGCATGATGGTCTTCGTCGGAGCCGGTCTCGGGCACGGCGAGCTCGGGGTTGAGCACGATCCCGGCCCGCGCCCCTTCGACGGTCTCGCGGATCACCGCCATGGCCAGGCCATGGCCGAGCAGCAGGTGATGGGCGACGACGAAGGCCGCCGCCCGGTCCTTGATGCCCGGGGCGTGGATGCCGAGGTCGTGGCCGAGGAAGGCGCTGCACCAGGGCTCGTTCAGGGTCGCCCACCAGTCGATCCGGTCGCCGAGCAGGCGGGTCGCCTGATCGGCGTATTCGGCGAAGCGGTAGGCGGTGTCGCGCGCCTGCCAGCCGCCGGTTTCCTGGAGCCGTTGCGGCAGGTCCCAATGGTACAGGGTGGCCAGCGGCTGGATGCCGCGCGCCAGCAAGCCATCGACCAGCCGGTTATAGACCGCCGCCCCTTCCGGGTTCAGCGAGCCGTCCGGCCGGATCAGGCGCGGCCAGGCCAGCGAAAACCGGTAGGCCTGGAAGCCGAGCTCGCGGATCAGGTCCAGATCGGCGTCCATCCGGTGGACATGGTCGCAGGCGACGTCGCCGTTGCCGCCGTCGAGGATGGCGCCGGGCTTGCGGCAGAACTCGTCCCAGATGGACGGCTCGCGCCCGCCTTCTTGCGCCGCGCCCTCGATCTGATAGGACGCGGTGGCGCAGCCGATGAGGAAATCGTCCTGGTTCAGGACGGAATCGTCGGGAAGCCGGATATCGATCATGGCGCGAGTCCTCCTCCTGTCTATAAAACAGGATAGCCACTCGCCTACCGGTTGTCTTCCCCAACCGGGCCGAAATCTACCTGTTCACCGCGCCTCTTTCGCCGCGCAGGGTCGGGTCCAGACGGTCGCGCACCCAGTCGCCGAAGATGCTGAAGGACAGGGTGGTCAGGAAGATCACCAGTCCGGGGAACACGGAAATCCACCAGGCGTAGAGGATATGCGACCGCCCGGCGCCGAGCATCTGGCCGAGGCTGGTCAGCGGCGGCTTGATGCCGAGGCCGAGGAAGCTGAGGCTGGTTTCCAGCAGGATGGTCTGCGGGAAGTTCAGGGTGAACTGCACCATCAGCCCGGCGAAGATGTTCGGCAAAACATGCATGGCGTAGACCCGCCAGGACGAGCCGCCGAGCATGCGCACGGCCAGGGCGTATTCGTCGGACACCGCCGAGAGTACCATGCCGCGCGACAGCCGGGCGAACACCTCCCAGCCGTAGACGCCCATCAGCAGGATGAACAGGATGAAGCTGTCGCCCATGAAGGCGAGCACCGCCAGGGCCAGCAGCATGAACGGCAGCGAGGCCTGGAAGTCGACGAACATCATGATCGTCTCCTCGCCCAGCCCGCGCGTCCGGGCGGCGAGGAAACCGAGCCCGGTGCCGAGCACCGCGCCGATGCAGGTCCCGAGGAAGGCGACCAGGATGCTGAAGCGGGTCGCGTAGATCAGGCGGCTGAGCAGGTCGCGGCCCAGCTGGTCGGTGCCCAGCGGATGGGCCCAGTCACCGCCGAGGAACGCCGGCGGGGCCAGCCGGTTGAGCAGATCCTGCGAACGGTAGTCGTAGGGCGCGAGGAGATCGGCGCCGAGGCTGATCAACAGGATCAGGCCGAGGAAGACGACCGAGACCCGGATCAGCGGCGGCATTTCGCCCCAGATTTGCAATGCGCCGCAAGCGGTTTTCTTGACCATCGAATCAGACCCTCCGGCTGCTGCGCATGCGCGGGTCGATCCAGCCGTAGAGCAGATCGACCGTCAGGTTGGCCAGGATGATCGAGGTGGCGGCGAAAATCAGCGTCCCCATCACCACCGCCAATTCGCGGGCCGAAACGGCGTTGACCAGCAGCCGCCCGAGACCCGGCCAGGCGAAAACGCTTTCCGTGACGATGGCCCCGGCCACCACGTCGCCGAGCCGCAGCCCGAGGATCGTCACCAGGGGAATGGCGGCGTTCGGCAGGGCGTGGCGGAACAGCCGGGCCCGCGCCGCGATGCCGCGCGCGTGGGCCGCGTGCATGTAGGTCTTGCCCAGCACCTCCAGCACGGCCGAACGAGTGAACCGGGCGAACGCCCCGGCCATGCTGGTGCCCAGCGTCACCGCCGGGAGGATGAGATGGGCGAGGCTGTCGCTACCGGCGCTCGGCAACAGGCGAAGCTGCAGCGAAAACAGCAGGATCAGCAAAATGCCGAAGAAGAAGTTCGGGATCGAGAAGCCGAACACGGCGAACCCCATGACGAACCGGTCGACCGCCGTGTTGCGCTTGACCGCCGCCAGAACGCCCAGCCCAACCCCGAGCAGCAGCCCGCCGACGAGCGAGGTCAGCCCCAGTTGCAGGGTCTTCGGCAGGGCTTCGAGAATCAGGTCGGCGACCGGCGTCTCGTCGGAATAGGAGATGCCGAAATCGAAGGTGGCCACGGCCTTGAGGTACTTGAAGTACTGTTCGTGCAGGGGCCGGTCGAAACCGTAGCGCTGAGCGTACTGGTCGATCACCTCCTGCGGCGCATCGTCGCCGACCAGGGCGTCGAGCGGATCGCCGGTGGTCGCCAGCACGACGAAGCTGAAGGTGACGATCAGCCACAGGGTGAGCAGCGACCGCGCCACCTTGACGAGGACATAGCGCCCGATCATGGCATCACCCGCTCCCCTTCGGTCCGTACCTCGGCCGAATGGATGTAGACGCGGCCCCGGCAGACCGAGCGCCGCACCGTCTGCGAGCGGCGGCCGTCGGCCGACAGGGCGGAGAGTGGCGCCTCGGTCCAGACCAGGTCGGCGGCCTCGGCATTCTCCGCCATAAGTTCGGTCAGCACCCGGCCGGTCATGCCGCCGGAGACCGGCAGGCCGAGCAGGTCGAGCACGGTCGGCGCGACGTCGGGGATGCCCGCCGGGGTTCCGGCCTGTTTGGCTTCGGCGAAGGACGGGCCGTGGGCGGTGAAGAAGGCGGCGGTCTCGTACGGGTTCAGCCCGCCGTGGATCGATCCGCCCTCGGGCGGGCCGCCACGGAACAAGCAGCGTCCCGGAATACCCTTCCCGTTCGGTTCCGCATTGCCGTTCAGCAGGAAGACCAGGTCGGGGGTGCGCGGATGGTCGAGACGGACGGCGGACAGGTCCTGCACGCCCAGGTCCTCGGCATTGGCGAAAGCGGAGAACCGGGCGAAGACCGGACCGCACCAGGACTGGGAGACGATCCAGTCCAGCGCCGCCTCGCGCGCCTTCGGTTTGCTGTCCCGGCAGGTCAGGAAGTTCACATAGCCAGGCACGCCGAACAGCGGCCCTTCCGCCCGCCCCGGATCGACGACGACGCCGACCTCGGCCAGCAGGTCGTCGACGGGCAGTTCGCGGGCCGCCGTGATATGGCCGTGGTCGGAGACCACGATCAGGTCGGTCGGCCGCCCGTTTGTCGCGGCCCAGTCGGCCAGCCGGCCGACCTCGCCGTCCAGGGTCTTCAGCGCGCCCAGTGCCTCGGGCGAGCCGAGGCCGCAGTAATGGAAGGTGTAGTCAGGGTCGTTGTACCAGACGATCGAGACATCGGGGTCGGCCGCCGGGACGACGCCGTCGAGGAAGATGTCCGTCTGCTGGCGCATCCGGGCCGAGTTGGGGAAGGTGGCGTCGGCGATCGGGCCGAAGCGGGCCAGCAGGTCCTCGGCCAGCGCTTTCGGCGTACCGCTTTCCCAATGGCGCAGGCACAGGCTGACATGGCCGAGGCCGGCGGCGCGCGGATTGGCCATGTGGGTGGTGCCCGGCGAACCGGACGAGACCACCGCCAGGGTCTTGCCTTCGCGGGCCAGGGCCTCGCCGAGGGTGTCGGAGTCCACGAGGCGTCCGGCGAAATGGCGCTCGGCGGCGTCGATATGGTCGCGCTTGCCGGTGTGGAACGGTTGGCCGGCGAACAGACCGGGGATCATGAAACGGTTGGCGACGATGCCGTTGGCTCCTGGATGGCACCCCGAGCCGAGCGCCGTGGCGTTCACCCGCGTGGCCGTCGGGAAGACCGAATGGAAGCGCCCCGGCCGGGCGCCCCGCCCGGCCAGCCGGTGCAGGACCGGCATCGCCTCGGGCGTCACGAAATCCGGCCGCAGCCCGTCCACAACGGCGATCACCACGCGTTTTCCGTTCGTCATGCTCTCTCAGATCTCCTTTGCCAGGGCCGGGTCGTTGGTCAGCACCGCCGCGACCCCGAGGCCGCGCAGCCGCCGCAGACGCGACGGCGAGATATAGCCGGGCACCTCGCCCGGCCGGGTGCAGCCCGCCGTCACCCAGATATCCGCATCCGAGGCCAGCAGCGCGGCGGCTTCCGGCCGGTCCAAATCCTTCTCCCAGATGCGCAGCGCCCCGGCGCCCTCGGCACGGAACGCCGCCGCTTCCTTCAGGCAGCGCATCATCCCGACCACCGGCAGGCCGCCGGCCAGGGAAACTTGATCCAGGTGGCGCAAACCAAGGACGGTGCGCCCCGTACGGCCGCCGCGCGACAGCACCTTGCGGGCGGCGCCGACGATCTCCGCGCCGCCGGTCTTCACATCGAGGAAGACGGCGGTATCGGACGGCAGGGCATCGAGTGCCGCTTCCAGACTGAGCAGGCCTTCCCCGTGGGAGAGCCGGATCTGCGACAGCGCGCCCCAGGCGGTCTCGGCGATCACCAGATCGCATCCGGCAAGACGCTTCAGGTCGGGGTCGTGGCTGATCACCGGCACCCCGTCGGCGGTCAGCCGCAGGTCCATCTCGACCAGGTCGGCCCCGGCCTCCAGGGCGTTGCGGTAGGCGGTCAGGGTGTTTTCCGGGAAGGCCGCCGACCAGCCGCGATGGGCGACGGCGAGCAGATCCCGGAACGGGGAAGACTCGTTCAAGAATTTTTCTCCAACGGGAAGAAACAGCGGACCTTCTGGCCGTTGCCGAGATCGGCCAGGCCGGGGACGCGGGCGCCGCATTCGGGCCGGGCCCAGGGACAGCGCGTGCGGAACCGGCAGCCGGGCGGCGGATCGATCGGGCTGGGCGGATCGCCGGACAGGATGATCCGCTCGCCGCTCCGGCGGCGGCGCAGTTCCGGTACCGACGAGATCAAGCTGGCGGTGTAGGGATGGCGCGGGCTGGCGATGACGTCGTCGGTCTCGCCCTCCTCGACGATCTGGCCGAGATACATGACGGCGACCCGGTGGCAGAGCCGCTTGACCACCCGCAGGTCGTGCGAGATGAACAGCACCGCCATGCCCAGCCGGGCCTGCAGGTCGGCCAGCAAGGATATGATCCGCGCCTGGATCGACACGTCGAGCGAGGCGACGGGTTCGTCGCAGACGATGAATTCCGGGTCGGTGATCAGGGCGCGGCCGATCACCGCCCGCTGGGCCTGCCCACCGCTGAGCTGGTGCGGGAAACTGTCCGCCACCTCGGGCGGCAGATCGACCGCCGCCATGATCGCGGCGACCCGTTCGGCGCGTTCCCGCGCATCGCCGATGCCGTGGATGTCGAGCGGTTCGGCGAGCTGCCAGCCGATCTTGCGGCGCGGGTCGAGGGCGCCGAGGGCATTCTGGTGGACGATCTGGACGGTCCGGCGGAAACCCTTGAAGTCAGCCGCCAGATGGTCGCGCAGCGGCGTTCCCCGGAAGGCGATCTCGCCCGCGTCGGGGCGATCCATGCCGAGGATCAGGCGGCCCAATGTGGTCTTGCCGCAGCCGCTTTCACCGACCAGCCCTTGGGTGATCCCGGCCGGGATGTCGAGCGAGATGCCGTCGACCGCGTGGACATGCCGCCGGGCGCCGAACAGCCCCTCGGCGCGGACCGGGAAGCGCCGCGCGGCATCGCGGACGGAGAGCAAGGGAGCGGTGCTCATGAGACGGCTTCCAGTCTTACCGGCGCGGCGGGGCTGCCGTCTTCCAGCGACGGCATCAGGGAGAGCAGCTCGCGGGTATAGGCGGAACGCGGGGCGCGCAGCACCTGGGCGACCGGGCCGAATTCCTCGGCCGCGCCGTGGCGCATGACCAGGACCTTGTCGGCGATCTCGGCGACCACGCCGAGGTCGTGGGTGACCAGCAGCAGGGCCATGCCGGTTTCGGTCTTCAGCCGGTCGAGCAGATCGAGAATCTGCGCCTGGACCGTCACGTCCAGCGCCGTGGTCGGTTCGTCGGCCAGCAGCAGGGCCGGGCGGCAGGCCAAAGCAAGGGCGATGACCACCCGCTGGCTCATCCCGCCGGACAATTCGTGGGCGTACTGGTCGAGGCGCTTCTCCGGCTCCGGCAGGCCGACCCATTCGAGCAGGCGCACGGCCTCGCGCCGCGCTTCGGGGCCGGTCAGCCCGCGATGCTTGCGCAGGGTCTCGGCGATCAGCGAGCCGATCCGGCGGACCGGGTTGAGCGCGCCCTGCGGGTTCTGGAAGATCATGCCGATCCGGTCGCCCCGGATGCGCTCCAACTCGCGCTCCGGCAGGCCGCGCAGCTGGCGGCCCTCGAACAGCAGGCTTTCGGCTTCGACGATGCCGTTGCGGGCGATGATCCCCATCAGGGCGTTGAGCACGGTGCTCTTGCCGCTGCCGCTCTCGCCGACGACGCAAAGCGTCTCGCCGGGATCGAGCGAGAGGGAGATGTCGCGGACGGCGGCGAACGCCCCGTGGGGCGTGCGGAAGGTGACGTTCAGATGGTCGATTTGCAGAAGGGACATATGATGGGAACGCGGGCGCGGCGTTCCGGAACGCCGCGCCCGCCAGGCTTCCTCAGCTGGCAGTGTTGATCTTGAAGTTGGACGGGCGGAAGTCCATGAAGTAGAGCGCGTAGGGCGTCCAATCGACGTTCTTCTTCATGGCGATGGTCGTCACCGGGTTGTAGAGCATGGTGATCGGGCAATCCTCCTCGAAGATGTCCAGCAACCGCTGGAAGATCTCCTTCCGCTTGGCCGGCTCGGCGGTGACGAGCAGCTCGTCGGCGAGACGGACGTATTCCTCGGACGGCTTGAAGAACCCGTACTTCTTGACGATCGCCGTATTCGGCCCGTAGAGGGTCAGCAGGGCGCCGGTCGGATCGGGGAAGCGGTAGCTGTTCGACCAGGCATAGATCTGCGCGCCCTCGGCCCGCACCGCCTTGAAGCTCTCGACGAAATCGAGCTTGGCGTTGATCCCGACCTGGCGCCACATCTCCTGGATCGCCTGGGCGGATTCCTGGCCGTTCAGGTAATAGCCGGGGATCAGCCGGAAGCTGATTTCCTGGCCGTCGTAGCCGCTTTCCTTGACCAGTTGCCTGGCCTTCTCGGGATCGTAGGCATAGCCCTTGCGGCTGTCGTCGTACATGTCGCCGAAGACCTTGAGCTGATGGCCCTTGGGCGTATAGGTCGCCCCCTTCCACAGGCTGTCGATCAGCGCCTTGCGGTCGATCGACAGGCTCAGGGCATGGCGCAATTTCTTGTTGGACAGCACCGGATCGGCTTCGTTGAACACCAGGACATGGGTGTTCTCGATAACGATCGACTTCTGCTTGATGTCGTCGTAGCGGTCGAGAACGTCCCACTGGTCCGGCGGGATTTCGGCGGCCATCTGGAACTCGCCGCTGACCAGGCCGGAAATCCGCGCCGCCACCTCGGGCACCTCCTTGAAGGTGATGGTCTTGGCGGCCGGCTTGCCTTCCCAGTACGAATCATTGGCGGCCAGGGTGATGTGGTCGTTCTTGCGGTAATCGCTGAACTTGTAGGGGCCGGTGCCGACCGGGTTCCAACGCGTGGCCTTGAACGCCCGGTCCATCCAGGTCTTGTAGTCCTCGCCTTCCTTGCGCTCGGCCGTCCAGGCCTCGTCGCAGACGACGAAGGAGGTGTAGCTGGACAGACGCTGTTCGAGCGTCACGTCCGGCTTCTCGGTGACGAAGCGGACGGTGTAGTCGTCGACCTTCTGGACGTCCTTCAGATGACCGAAATAGGGACGGCCCTTGGAGAAGTAGCTCTTCGGGCCCCACAGGCGGTCCTTGGAGAAGGTCGCCATAACGTCATCGGCGTTGAACGGATTGCCGTCGTGGCAGGAGACGCCTTTGCGCAGCTTGACCTCCAGGACGTTGGGCTCGACCCGCTTCCAGGATGTGGCGAGACCGGGCTCAAGTTCAGCACCGCTTCCGCCATCGGCGCGGAAATTGCGGCGGATCAGCGTGTCGTAGATGGAATAGTAGACCCGCACGTCGACGTTGCCGCTTTGGGCGGCGGGGTCCAGGTTGCGGGCCAGCGCGTTGACGGCGATGGTGAAGTCGGGCCGGTCGTCGGCCTGGGCGGCACCGGCGGCCAGGGTCAGGTAGGCCGCGGCGCAGGCCAGACCGAGAGTCTGGTTGATCCTGTTCATGGATGGTCCTCCATTATAATGGGTTCGGGCGGTCGGGTTGGGGATGGACGAAAAGGGGAGGTCATTTGACCAACGCCTTCTTCAGCGACGACAGGCGATCGAGTGCCGCCAGGGAGGCGCCGTCATCCTGGCGCGCCAGTTCTAGGATGAGCGTGTTGACGATGGCCATGGGGGCGGTCAGCGTCTGCGATTTCTGCCCA
>Ga0207799_100379_pt1 | contig 19081 bp, 15 predicted proteins | sample TtanPargueraPR_4_FD_187742 | JGI IMG/M metagenome (GOLD analysis project Ga0207799, IMG submission 187742) | Aerobic enrichment media microbial communities from Bioluminiscent Bay, La Parguera, Puerto Rico - Tt and M2 (SPAdes) | ecosystem: Environmental > Aquatic > Marine > Unclassified ...
GAACTGAAGGAACTGGTCGCCCCGGCGACCGATATCGCCCGCGCCGTGCCGCAGCCGTCGGTCGCCCAGCACAACGGGCCGATCGCCATCTATCCGAACGACCCGGAAACGGTCGAGATGTTCGGCCGCATCGGCACCGCCGTACCGGCCGACGACGAGCACCAGTACGATTCGCTGTGCACGGTCACGGCCTGGGCCGCCTCGCACTTCGCCTTCCTGGCCCACGTTTCCAAATGGCTGGTCGGCGAAGGCGTGGACAAACTGTCGGCCGACCGCTTCGTCGGCGCCATCTCGCAGTCCATCTCGACCGACGCCGCGCTCGGCGCGGAACACGGCTTCGAGGCGTTGATCGAGGAGGTCTCCACCCCCGGCGGGATGAACGAGCAGATCCTGCGCATGCTGACCGAGGCCGATTGGTTCGCGCCGCTCAAACCCGCCTTCGACGCCATCCTCGACCGACACGAGGGGCGGGCGTGAAAACCGCCGCCGCCCTGCGCCATGTCCCCTTCGAGGGACTCGGCTGCCTGGAGCCGGTTCTGACCGAACGCGGGTTCGCCGTCTCGGTCCTCGACGTTCCGACCGCCGGCCTCGGCGCGTTCGATCCGCTGGCGCCGGACCTGCTGGTGGTGCTGGGCGGCCCCATCGGCGTCTACGACACCGGGGACTATCCCTTCCTGATCGAAGAGACCCGGCTGATCGAAAAACGGCTGGCCGCCGGGCGGCCGCTGCTCGGCATCTGCCTGGGCTGCCAGCTGATCGCGCGGGCCGCCGGGGCGCGGGTCTATCCGTCCGGCGCCAAGGAGATCGGCTGGGCACCGGTCGAGCTGACGGCGGAGGGGAAACGGTCCTGCCTGGCGCCGCTGGCCGACGGCCCGGTGCCGGTCCTGCACTGGCACGGCGACACCTTCGACCTGCCGGACGGCGCGGTCCATCTCGCCTCGACCCCGGTCTGCGCCCACCAGGCCTTTTCGCTTGGTGAAAAGACCCTGGCCCTGCAATTCCACCTGGAGGCCACGGCGCGCGACCTGGAAGGCTGGTTCGTCGGCCACACCGCCGAAATCTCAGCGACGCCGGACATCAGCGCCGCCGGCCTTCGGGCGCAGACCGCGGCCTGCGCCGAAACCGTCGCGGCCCCGGCCCGGCGGATCTTCTCGGAATGGCTGGATGGCGCGGGCCTGTAACGACCTTCGATCGATTGCAAACCGATAAAAATTCTACCTTGAAGAGTAGAAAACATCCCGATTCTGTTATGAATTGCGACCAATCCGCAAATCATCGCCTGCTAATAAAAACCACATGCCCTTCATGGTTTGCCTGGGGCCCGGATCATGGTATTTGAAAGGAAGGCGATATCGAGTTCATCCGTGGCGATGACCGTACTTGGGGGGTTCCGCCTGATGCCGCCAAGGTCTTTCCGGTTGGTGGCGTTTTCCACGGAACAGGCGTATCGGCCGTTTTTTTTGGCCCACACGTTCCCCGATTTTCACGCCGATCAAGATGGCAGGACGGGACACGGCCTTAACAAAAACGAGGAGATACTCCATTGAATTTCCCGGCCAGCGTAAAAGAACTCCCCCGCACGGACAATCTCTGCGAAGCGTTCGACGCTCCCGTGACGAGCGAAACGGCGATCCCCGCCTATATGGAGGAGGTCTACGACTGGGCGTACGTGAACCCGCGCAACGTCGCCCTGCTCGACCGGCCGATCATCGTCGACGTGCTGCTGTTCGGCAATGCCCGGCGGCTGATGCGGTCGGCGCTGAACGAAATCGCGCCCGGCCAGCGGGTCTACATGGTGGCTCATGTCTACGGTGATTTCGTCAAGCGGCTGGCCGACCGGATCGGCCCCGAGGGACACTTCAGCATCATCGACGTGACGCCGATCCAGATCGCCAACTGCACCCGCAAGATCGGCGATCTCGCGCACGTCTCCATCGAACAGGCCGATGCCGCGACCCATATCGGCGCGCCGGTCGACACGGCGCTGAGCTTCTTCCTGCTGCACGAGGTGCCGGAGAACAAGAAGCGCGGCATCGTCAATTCGATGCTGGCCCAGGTCGCCCCCGGCGGCAAGGCGGTGTTCGTCGACTACCACCGGCCCGCCCTATGGCATCCGGTCCGCTACATCCTGGAGTTCGTCAACTACAAGCTGGAGCCGTTCGCCCGGGCCCTGTGGAGCCGCGAGATCAAGGAATACGCCAGCGACGCCGACGACTTCATCTGGGAGAAGCAGACCTTCTTCGGCGGCGTCTATCAGAAGGTCGTCGCCCGCCGCCGCGGCTGACGGTTCATCCGACCAGGAAATTGTGCGTCGTCGCGGGTAGCGCGACGACCAGCCCGTCCAGATCGCCGGTGACCAGGATCTGACAGCCGAGGCGCGAGGTCAGCGTCGCGTCGAAGGCGAAGTCGAGCATGTCCGTCTCCTCCTCGCCGGGCTCGGGCAGCCGGTCGTACCACGCCTGGTCGACGATGACGTGGCAGGTCGAACAGGCCATCGAGCCGTCGCAGGCGCCTTCGATGTCGAGGCCGTTGGCCTGGGCGATCTCCAGCAGGGACTGCCCCTCGGCCGCCGCGATGTCGCGGCGCGAACCGTCTTTCAGGATGAAGGTCACCTTCGGCATGGGCCGGCGTCCGTCCTCATTCAGCATCATCGAGATAGGCGATCTCCACCACCTCGATCTCCTCGATTCCATTGGGCGTGCGCAGTTTCACCGCGTCGCCCTCATAGGCCTTGTGCAGGGCCCGGGCGATCGGGGAGACCCAGCTCACCTCGCCCTTTTCCGAGCGCGCCTCGTCGACGCCGACGATCCGCACCGTGCGCTCCCGCCCCTCGCCGTCCTCGTAGGTGACGGTGGCGCCGAAGAACACCTGGTCGCGTTTCTTCTGCAGCCGCTGGTCGACCACCTCGGCGATCTCCATGCGCTTCATCAGGAAGCGCAGGCGCCGGTCGATCTCGCGCAACCGCTTCTTGCCGTAGATGTAGTCGCCGTTCTCCGAGCGGTCGCCGTTGCCCGCCGCCCAGGAGACGATCTCGACGATCTTCGGCCGCTCGACGTTGTTGAGCTGCTTGAACTCGGCCTCCAGGCGCGCGAACCCGGCCGGCGTGATGTAGTTCTTCATGCCGCGCGGCAGGCTCTCGGCTTCCTCGGGAAGCTCGTCCTCGGTTTCGGTTTCCTTGACGAAAGCCTTGTTCATCGGCTTCCGGACTCCCTGCTTCTCACGGCTTTTAAAGCCTAGACGATTTTGCGCAGTTCCGCGACCTCTTGCGCGATCCGCTCGACCGCGTAATCGACCTCGGCCTCGGTGGAGAACCGCCCGAAACCGAAGCGGATGCTGTTATGGGCCAGCTCGTCCGGCACGCCGATGGCGCGCAGCACGTAGGACGGCTCGACCGAGGCCGAGGTGCAGGCCGAGCCGGACGACATAGCCAGGTCGGGCAGGCGGGTCATCAGCCCCTCGCCCTCGACGCCGACGAAGCTCAGGTTCAAATTGCCCGGCAGGCGGTTTCCGGCATGGCCGTTGACCTGGACGCCCGCGACCCGCGACAGCACCCCGTCGCGGAACCGGTCGCGCAACGCCCCCAGCCGCTCGGCCTCCGCCGCCATCTCTTGGCCGGCGATGGCGCAGGCCTCGCCCAGCCCGACACAGAGCGGCGTCGGCAGGGTGCCGGAGCGCATGCCGCGCTCCTGCCCGCCGCCGCTGAACACCGGCGCGATGCGCACCCGCGGCCGGCGGCGCACGTAGAGCGCGCCGATGCCCATGGGCCCGTAGATCTTGTGCCCGGAAATGCTCATCAGGTCGATCTTCATCGACTGCACGTCGAGCGGGATCTTGCCGGCCGCCTGGGCCGCGTCGGTATGGAAGACGACGTCGCGCTCGCGGCAGATGCGGCCGATCTCGGCGATATCCTGCAACACGCCGATCTCGTTGTTGGCCGCCATGATCGAGACGATCAGGGTCTTCTCGGTGATCGCGTCGGCCACCGCCTGGGGATTTATCATCCCGTCGGCGGCGACCGGCAGGCGCGTCACCTCGAAGCCCTCGCGCTCCAGGTCGGCGCAGGTCTCCAGCACGCATTTGTGCTCGGTCTCGCTGGTGATGATGTGGTTGCCCCGGTCGGCATAGAAATGCGCCGCGCCCTTGATCGCCAGGTTGTTCGATTCCGTGGCGCCCGAGGTGAAGACGATCTCGCGCGGATCCGCGCCGATCAGCGCGGCGATCCGCTCGCGCGCCGTCTCCACCGCCTCCTCGGCCCGCCAGCCGACGGCATGGCTGTGCGAATGCGGATTACCGAAACGGGCGTTGAAATAGGGCAGCATCGCCTCGACCACCCGGGGATCGGTCGGCGTCGTCGCCTGGTAGTCCAGGTAGACCGGATGGTCCTTGTCCCAGGGCGCGTTGTCCCAGGCGGGCGGGGTTCCGGTCTTCGCGGCAGTCGTCATGTCGTATCCAAAATCTTTCAAGCGGAGGCCGCCGCCAGCAGGCGCGAACACACCTTGCGCCAGGCGGCCAGAAAATCGTCGACATCGGCCTCGCGGCTGGTCCAGCCGAAGCTGACCCGGATCGCGCCGCGCGCCAGGTCGCCCGCCCCCATCGCGGACAGGACATGGCTCGCCGACACCTTGCCCGACGAACAGGCGGACCCGGCGCTCACCGCGATCCCTTCCAGGTCCAGGGCGGGCAGCAGCACGCCGCTGTCCACCCCCGGCAGGGCCAGGCAGCTCGTATTGGCCACACGCATGGCCCCGGCACCGAAAACCTTCGCTTCCGGCGTCAGGGTTAAAATCTGTTCTTCGAGCCGGTCGCGCAACCCCGCCAGCGCCGACGCCTCGCCAAGGGAGTCGGCGGCGGCCGTTGCGGCGGCGCCGAACCCGGCAATTCCGGGGACGTTCTCGGTCCCGGCCCGCCGGCTGCGCTCCTGCCCGCCGCCGCGCTGCACGGCGCGGACCGGCAGGGCATCGCGCAGGATCAGCGCGCCGACGCCCTGCGGCCCGCCGATCTTGTGGGCCGAGACGGTCAGCATGTCGACGCCGAGGGCGGTCATGTCGAGCGGCAGCTTGCCGGCCGCCTGGACCGCGTCGCAATGGACCAGCGCGCCGTGGCGGACCGCGACGTCGCGCACCGCCGCCACCGGCTGGATCACGCCGGTCTCGTTATTGGCCAGCATCACCGAGACAAGGCAGGGAGCTTCGGATTCGGACAGCAGCCCGTCAAGGGCATCGAGATCGGCTAGGCCTTCCGAATCCACCGGAATGCGAAGGGCGGCCGGATCGGCTTCCAGCACCGAGGGATGCTCGACCGCCGACACGATCACCCGGCGGCCGGGATGGCCGGTGAGGGCCAGCGCGTTGGCTTCGGTGCCGCCGCTGGTGAAGATCACGTTGGCGCTCGGCGCACCGGCCAGCGCCGCGACGGCGTCGCGCGCGTCCTCGACGATCCGGCGGGCGGATCGGCCGAACCGATGGACGGATGACGGATTTCCGAGGGTTCCCAACGCGGCCCGGATCGCTTCCATCGCTTCCGGGCGGACGGGTGTCGTCGCGTTGTGATCGCAGTAAACCGGCGTTGTCATGACGTCTCGCCGGGAAAAAGCCTAGCCGGCGGCCACGCTGCTTTGAGGAATATCGTGGAAAATCAGCCCGCTGCTGCCCAGCACGCGCCGTTCGACGATATCGTCCACGGTGACCGAACTGAGATAGAGGTAGATCTGGTTGCCGAGTTCTTCCCACAGGTCATGGGTCATGCAGCGGCTCTGGTTCAGATGGCAGCCCGAGGGCGAACCCGGCGTACATCGGGTCGCCTTGATCAGTTCGTCGACCGCCATGATGACGTCGGAAATCCGCGTATCCGAGGCATCGCGCGCCAGCAGATAGCCGCCGCCGGGACCACGCACGCTGCGGACGAGGCCGCCCTTGCGCAGCTTGCCGAACAGCTGTTCCAGATAGGACAGCGAAATTTCCTGGCGTTCCGCGATATCGGCCAAAGCCACGGGTTTCCCCTGGCTATGACTGGCGAGATCCACCATCGCCATGACGGCATAACGGCCTTTTGTACTCAGTCTCACCAGCTTATCTCCTTTGTTTCGTCGTTACTCTCAGGCTACACCGCGTTTTTTGCGGCCTCTCGCCGCAAGGGACTCCGGCTGGTCGTCATCCCCGTCCCGACCAGCTTCGGGACCTTCGTAATGGCGCAACCGCTCTTCCAGTTCCTCGACCCGGTCGGCCAAGGTGGTCAATTGCCCCCGGATGCTGTCGATGTTGCGCAGCACCGGATCGAACAGCTCGTCGACGGGCGTTCCGTAGGCGACGAACTCCCGTTCCTTCGCCTTCTTCTTATCGCGCGGCAGGATGACCCGGGCCGGGATGCCCGCCGCCGTGACGCCCTTGGGAATATCCCGCGTCACCACCGCGTTGGCGCCGACCCGGCAGCCCTCGCCGAGGGTGATCGGCCCGAGGACCTGGGCGCCCGACCCGACGATCACATCGTCTTCCAGCGTCGGATGGCGCTTCTTGTCCACCTGCGCCTGGGAATCGACGGCCGGCGAGGTTCCGCCCAGGGTCACGCCCTGGTACAGGGTCACGTCATCGCCGATGACCGACGTTTCGCCGATCACCACGCCGATGCCATGGTCGATCACGCAGCGCTCGCCGATGACCGCGCCGGGATGGATTTCGATCTCCGTCAGGAACCTCCCGACGTGCGAGACGAACCGTCCGGCCAGCCGCCAGTCGTGCCGCCACAAATAGTTGGCCAAGCGGTAAACCAGCAGCGCCTGGAAGCCCGGATAGCACAGAAACACCTCCAGCCGGGACCGGGCGGCGGGGTCGCGTTCCATGTAGGCGTCGATATCGGTGCGAAGCCTCTTGAAAATCATTGGCTCTTCTATATCCTACGCGCCCCGCTTCGGCGGCTGGAAGGTGGTGCATCAATGCGGGGAACGGCCGGTAGACAATATCCCCTCAAAACCACTGGTTATATAGGAAACCCGACAAATCCGATCAAGATTTGGCGATGCCCTTTCCCGTAGGTTTCGGTATTTGCCTGAACAGCGGGCTGCGGTTTTCCTCTCAAAGTTATCGTATTCATTAATCATCGAGCGAAAATGCCTGAAGTCACTTTAAACGGACCCGACGGTCGCCTCGAAGGCCGCTACCACCACTCGAAGGATCCGAACGCTCCGATCGCGCTTCTTCTGCATCCCCATCCGCAACATGGCGGAACGATGAACAACAAGCTGGTTTATGCCATGTACCAGGCTTTCGTGCGACGGGGATTTTCAGCGCTGCGATTCAACTTTCGCGGAGTCGGCCGGTCGCAGGCCGAATTCGACAACGGGATGGGCGAACTGAGCGATGCCGCCTCCGCGCTGGACTGGATGCAGGGGCACAATCCGAACGCCTCGGCCTGCTGGATCGGCGGCTATTCCTTCGGCGCCTGGATCGGCATGCAGCTGATGATGCGGCGTCCCGAGATTTCGGGCTTCATTTCCATTGCCCCGCCGGCCAGCATCCACGACTTCTCGTTCCTGGCGCCCTGCCCGTCCTCGGGCATGATCGTCCACGGCGACAAGGACGACGTCATCCCCATCGCCTCGGTCGAAAAACTGGTCCAGAAGCTGTCGTCGCAGAAGAACATTTCGATCGACTACCGGATCGTAAAGGGCGCCGACCACTTCTTCGGGCCGCAGCTCGAGGAGCTGAACGACCATATCGGGGACTATCTGGACAAGTCGCTGACCGCCGAGGCCTGACGGCCCCGCGCCGTCCGGCGCGAGGCCCGTCGTCCCGGAAACGGCGACAATCGGGAGCCGGGCCGATGCGCGACTCTATCCTGCATATCACCAACGGTGACGTGGCCGCCGCCCTGATCCGGGAAAGCGGCCTGGGGGGTGACGTCCTGCCGTGGCGCGACGTGCTGCATGACGGCCCCGTTCCCGGCGGGCACCGCCTGGAAGCCCTGTCCGACCTGCGCGCCGGTTTCCTGGCCCGGCAAACCCGCCTGGCCCTCGCGAAAATCCGCGACGGGATGGCAACGCGCGACGCCACCCTGCGCGATGCCGGCGCCTTCGCGGAAATCGTGCTGTGGTTCGAACACGACCTCTACGACCAGCTACAGATCCTGCAGATTCTCGATACCCTCGCCGCGGACGCCGCCGTGCGCGGCGAGACGTTCCTAATCTGCATCGATCGCTTTCCCGGCGTCGAGCCGTTCCACGGCCTCGGGCAGCTCAACCCAGATCAGGTCGCCGGGCTCTGGCCGGAGCGGCAGCCCGTCGGGGAATCCGCGTTCTCTCTCGCGCAAACGGGGTGGCGGGCTTTCACGTCGGACACCCCGCATGCCTTGAACGACCTTCTGGGCGCGGAGACAAAAGCCCTCCCCTTCCTCGGCGCCGCGATTTCCCGGCTGCTGGCCGAATACCCGTCGCGCCGCGACGGCCTGTCCCGTACCGAGCAAACCATCGCTGACATGGTCTCGGAAGGAATCGCCGCCCCGGACGCGCTGTTTCGCGAGCATCAGGCGCGGGAACCCGCCCCCTTCCTGGGAGACTGGAGCTTCTGGGACCGGGTCGCCGGGCTCTGCGGCGGCCCCGCCCCGCTGCTCGCCGAAACGACCACGGGCATCTTCAATCATCCGCCACGGGACGGCCGGGAGGGCTTCGACCGCCAACGGCTGGCCCTGACCGATGCGGGCCGCCGGGTGCGCGGCGGCGAAGCGGATGCGGTGGCGCTCAACGGCATCGACCGCTGGATCGGCGGGGTTCACCTGCAAACGGCCGCGAACGTTTGGCGCTTCGATCCCGAAGCCGGCCGTATCGTCCCCTGAACGCCGCGTAGAGGCAGACCGGTCACGGAAAGGCTGGCGGCGTTGTACGGTTCCGGCGATTGTGCTAAGTAGCCGCGCGCCCAACAGGGGCGCGTCCGCCTTGTCGCGCGGCCGCATTCCCACAATTGGATTTTAGAGTGCCATGACCAGTTTCCGTTCCGAATTCGTCCGTTCCGTCATGGAACGCGGCTACTTCAACCAGTGCACCGACCTGGAAGGTCTGGACGCGCTCGCCGCCGAACGGAAGATCACGGCCTATATCGGTTTCGACTGCACCGCGCCGAGCCTGCACGCCGGCAGCCTGGTCCAGATCATGCTGCTGCGGCATTTCCAGAAGGCCGGGCACAAGCCCATCGTGCTGATGGGCGGCGGAACGACCAAGGTCGGCGACCCGTCGGGCAAGGACGAATCCCGCAAGCTGCTGGACGACGAGGCCATCGCCTTCAACATGGAAGGCATCAAGCAGGTCTTCGCCAAGTTCCTGAAATTCGGCGACGGGCCGACCGACGCCGTCATGGTCAACAACGCCGACTGGCTGGACGAGATCCAGTACATCCCGTTCCTGCGCGACTACGGGCGGCATTTCTCGATCAACCGGATGATGACGTTCGACAGCGTCAAGCTGCGCCTGGACCGAGAACAGCCGCTGACCTTCCTGGAGTTCAACTACATGATCCTCCAGGCCTACGACTTCCTGGAACTGGCGCGGCGGCACGACTGTGTGCTGCAGATGGGCGGGTCCGACCAGTGGGGCAACATCGTCAACGGCGTCGAACTCGGCCGCCGGGTCGACGGCAAGGCGCTGTACGGCCTGACCGCGCCGCTGCTGCAGACGGCTTCGGGCGCCAAGATGGGCAAGACCGCCGACGGCGCCATGTGGCTCAACGAGGACAAGCTGTCGGCCTACGACTACTGGCAGTTCTGGCGTAACACCGAGGACGCCGACGTCGGCAAGTTCCTGCGCCTGTTCACCGAACTGCCGCTCGACGAGATCGCCCGGCTGGAAGCCCTGGAAGGGGCCGAGCTGAACGACGCCAAGAAGATCCTGGCCAACGCCGCGACCGCCATGTGCCACGGCGAAGCCGCCGCCACGTCCGCCGCCGAGACGGCCCGGCGCGTGTTCGAGGAGGGAAACCTCGGCGACCAGCTGCCGAGCATCGACGTGCCGGCCGCCGAGCTGGACGCCGGTATCGCCGCGTTCGAGCTGTTCAAGCGGGCCGGGCTGGCGGCCAGCAACGGCGAGGCCCGGCGGCTGATCAAGGGCGGCGGCGCACGCATCAACGGTGTTGCCATCGGCAACGAGACGCAAGCGATCAGCGCCGCCGACCGCAACGCCGACGGCGTGATCAAGCTCTCGGCCGGCAAGAAGCGTCACGCGTTGGTGCGGATCGGCTGAGCCGGGCCCGCGGGCGGTTTTCCTATTCGATGTCGATGGGACCGGACGGGACGTCCGGGGATTTCGTCGTGCCTTCCGGCGCTTCGTCGAAAATGCCGAACAGCCGCCGGATGAACCCCGGCGCCAGCACGCTGAGCGGGTTGACCGTGATTTCCGGTGACTCGACCGGCCCGGTGACCTTGTAGGTCGCGGCGAACACGCCGCCCCCCTTCTCGCCGCCGGAGAACAGCGCACCGAGCAGCGGAATGTTGCCGAGCGCCGAATTGATCGCATAGGCGGGAACCAGCGTGCCCTGCATGTCGATAACCTCGGCCGACGAGTAGACCTTGCCCTCGGCGGTCAGTCCCAGGGAAGCCCCGGTGACGCGGGCGTCGGTCAGCGTCAGCACCCCGCCGTTGCGGGTGAACGGCACCTCCATTTCCGAGAACCCCAGCCCCGGCCCCTGCAGGGCGTCGACGATGCCGGTCAGCGAGACGATGCCGACCAGCTTGGCCAGGGTCGGCGCGCGGACGATCCGGAAATCCCGGACCGAGACGCGGCCGCGCAGGGGACTGCCCTCGATCCTGTCCTCGAAGATACCGGAAATCTTCAGCGTGCCGCCGGCCATGTTGTCGTAATAGCCGAGGGTGCGCAGCGTCGCGCCGGCGTCCTCGCCGTCGATGTTCAGCAGGCGGCCGCCGTCCGGCCCCGGTTCGATCACCACGTTCAGCGCCTTGCCGTCGCCGACCTGTCCGGAAACCTTGACCGCCCGCCACCGTCCGGCGGTCCGGACCAGGGTTCCCTTGACGCCCTGGATGGCCTGATCCTGGCTGACCCAAAGCCGGTCGAGATCGACCGAGAAGCTGATGTCGGGGCCGGGAGGCGCCGTGTCGGCCGCCGCGTCGTCCGAACTCCCCTCCAGCGAGAACATGTTCCCGAACATCGGCGCGAAATCGAAACTCGGCCCGTGCACGGTCACCGTCCACCCGCCGTCCCGCCCCGGAATCAAGGCGCCCCTGACATCCGACCGGCCGAAGACCAACTGGTCGAGATCGACCCGCCGCAGATCCCCGGTCTTCGGGTCGGTGGCCACCGATCCCCGGGTCGACAAATCGCCCGCCCGGACCGAGAACAACGGAACGCCGGTGACCGTATCGCCGTCGAGGGCGACCTCCACCTCGGCGGTTCCGGCGACACCCGGCGGTTTCGACCAGCCCAACTGCGGGAACATCATCTCGGCCTGGGACATGTCCAGCAGCGCCCGCATCTTCCCCTGGCCGGAACGCAGGACGTTCCATTGCACCTCGGCGCCGACCGGCCCGTGCAGGTGGTCGGTGGAAAAGGGCGCGAAATCGAATCCCAGTTCCTCGGTCCGCTGGGTGTCGTCGACCAGGCCGCGCAGGACATAGGTGGTCCGGACCGGTTCCTTGGAATCGAAGGATTCGTGCCATTCCAGCGTCCCCGGAATGGTGCCCAGATTCATCGTGCCGGTAACCATCATCCCGTCGTTGTCGGCCTTCAGTTCCAGGTTCCCGTTGGTGATGCCCCGCCCCATGATGGCGTTCTGCACGGTCACATCGGCCATGCGGGCGGCGGCGGAGACCTTCACCATGGCGAAGGTCAGCTCGTCGATCAGCGGGAAGCGGAGCCGGATCCGCGTGCTCGCCCGGCCGGTCGAGGCCGCAGGGTCGATGCCGATCTTGCTGGCCAGCCCCAGCGGACGGCTGTCGATCAGCTTCAGGGCCGAGGGCACGTCGCCATGGATGGTGAGGTCCAGATCGAGATCCTGGTCGGGTTTGTCCAGGCCGATAAAGACCAGTTTGCCCGTCTGGAGTTCGAGCCCCGGGACTTGCCCCTCCTCGACGTCGATGGTGAAGGTCGTCGGCGTGAACGTCGCCGTCCCGCTGACATGGGTCGCCTTGGGCATGGGCTTCAGGTAGTCGACGGTGAAATCGTCCAGGACCATGTCGCCTTCCAGCTTGACGATCTGGAACGAACCGCCGCCGGTGGAGGTCAGTTCCGTCTCGGCCCGCGCCTCGACCACCATGCCATGGGACAGGTTCTTGGTCACCCAGTCGTGGGGATCGTCGCCCCAGGCCCGTGGCCAGTAGCGCCCGACATCGTCCGCCGGCACGTTGCGCAGGACGGCTTCGGCGGTCAGGGTCTGCGTCTCGCCGTCCACGGCCAGGGCGCCGTGCGCCGACAGGGTCGGCCCGCCGAGATCGGCCTCCAGCCCGTGCAGGGCGACCCCGCCCGTCCGCGTCCGGACGGTCGCTTCCGCCTCGATGGAGTGGACCGGCAGCCGGTGGCCGTCGGCGGCGGGCAACACAAGTTCTCCGTTCTCGCCGAGTTCGAGCGTCAGGCGCTCCAGTTCGATGTCGCCGGTCCCGCCCTCGAAATGCCCTTCGGCCGCGATGCTCTCGACCGCCAGTGTCTGCGACAGGGGGGCCGGCAGGTCGAAGGTCCCGGCCCCGGAAAGCACGTCGAAATCGACCGCCGAGACGGTTCCCGTCCTGTCCAGGCTGACCGCGAGGTTCCCCTCGACCGGCACGTCGATCCCGGCCAATTCCGTCAATTTCGTCGAAAGCTCGGCGAAAGCGGCCGGGACCACGCCGCTGAATTCGACACCGAGATCGGTCCGTCCGGTCTCCCGGAGATAGGAACCGAGCATGGCGATATGGGCCTGCCGGTCGCCGGGCATGCCAAGGTCGAACGACAGGTCGGCGTCGATGCCGTCGTCACCGCGCACCAGCTTGACCTCGGCGTTCGGGGCATTCCAGGACGTCCCGAGTTCCTGGTCGATGACGACCAGATCGGCCTGGTGGATCCCGATCCGGCGCAGATAGCCCATCGAACCGGTTTCGTCCGGTTCCCCGGCGAACTGCGACAGGATCCGCCCGGCGGTTCCGTCGCCGCCGGACGTCTCCTCTCCGCCGAAGCCGATGCCGAACGAACCGTCGGCGCGGCGGACGATCTGCAGGCTCGGCCGGTAGACCTCGACGGTCCGGGGCGCGAGGCTGCCGTTCAGCAGGGCCTGGGCGCTGACCGACACGGACATTTCCGGCACCACGGCGACGGCGGTCCCGTCGGCACCGAGCAGGCGGGCGTTCAGCACCCGCATGTCCACCGTGCGGTCCCATCCGGCCCAGGTGAGGATCGTGTCGTCGAACCGGACGGCGAACGAACCGTCCTCGGCGCTCAACGCTTTTTCGATATAGGGCGACAGGAAGGCGAGCGAGATCGGCCCGGAGGACAGCCTCCAGGCGCCCAGCATCAGGATGATGGCAAGGCCCGCCCCCAATGCGCCAAGCAACTGAACCACACCGCGAAAGGTGCGCCGTATCAAAAAGCCGTTCCCTTCCTCATTCCAGAACCTTGACCGCGACCGCCGCTTCACTCACTGTGCAGTGCAATCAAGGCATTTTTGGGTATGCACGATTTCCGTCATCTATCCAACACTCTTCCGCGCCCCGGCAACGCCGAACAGTTGAAACTGGGGTGGGAAAAATGGCGCGATGCCGTTGCGGCGTGCGACGATGCCGAACTCGCCGCCTTCGCCGAAAAACTGGAAAAAGCGCCCGAGGGCGCCCGTCTGCTCGACGCCGTCTTCGGCAACAGCCCGTTCCTGACCCTCTGCATGGTGCAGGATCCGAAATTCGTCCGCGAGCTTCTGACCCGAGGCTGGGACGCCGTCCACGCGGAATGCCTCGACCGCCTCGCCCGGCTGCGCGCGGCGCCCCGGGAAGACGCCGAGATCAGCCGCGAACTGCGCCTCGCCAAACGCCGCACCGCCCTGACCGTCGCCCTGGCCGACATTTCCGACGATTGGCCGGTCGAGCGGGTCACCCGTGCCTTGTCGGATTTCGCCGACGCCGCCATCTCGGCCGCCGCCGCCCATCTGCTGCGGCAGTCCGCCGCCGCCGGCGCCCTCGAACTCGGCCACCCGGAGGACCCCGAGAAAAACTCCGGCCTGGTCATCCTCGGCATGGGCAAGCTCGGCGCGCATGACCTCAACTATTCCAGCGACATCGACCTGATCGTCCTGTTCGACCCGGAAAAGGCCGGGGTCAAGGATCCGGACAAGATCCTCAACATCTTCGTCCGGCTGACCCGCAACCTGGTCCGGCTGCTGGAGGAGCGCACGGTCCACGGCTACGTGTTCCGCACCGACCTTCGCCTGCGGCCCGATCCGGGATCGACGCCGCCCGCCATCTCGGTGCTGGCGGCCGAGGTGTACTACGAAAGCCTCGGTCAGAACTGGGAACGCGCCGCGATGATCAAGGCCCGTCCGGTCGCCGGCGACCTCGCCGCGGGCCAGGAGTTCCTCGCCCGGCTGCGCCCCTATATCTGGCGGAAACACTTGGATTTCGCGGCGATCCAGGACATCCACTCGATCAAGCGGCAGATCGACGCGCATCGCGGCGGCGGCAAGATCAAGGTGCATGGGCATAACGTCAAACTCGGCCGGGGCGGCATCCGCGAGATCGAATTCTTCGCCCAGACCCAACAGCTGATCTGGGGCGGACGGCAGCCGGAACTGCGCCTGTCGGGCACCCTGGCGGCGATCGCCGGTCTCGCCGCGCTCGGCCACGTCAAACCCGAAACGGCCGGGGAAATGGCCGAGAGCTACCGCTTCCTGCGGCGCGTCGAGCATCGCATCCAGATGATCGACGACGAGCAGACCCACAGCGTGCCGCAGGACCCGAAGGCCCTGGACGAGTTGGCGGTGTTTCTGGGGTACGGGACGACCGACGCCTTCGCCGACGACCTGCAGCGCCACCTGAAACTGGTGGAGAGCCATTACGCCGGGCTGTTCGAGGACGCGCCCGCCCTGACCGGCGCCGGCGTCGCCGAGGGCAACCTGGTGTTCACCGGCGGCGAGGCCGACCCGGAAACGATCCACACCATCAAGAAGCTCGGCTACGGCGACCCGGAGGCGGTGGACCGCGCCGTGCGCGGCTGGCATCACGGCCGCTACCGGGCGATGCGCAGTTCGCGGGCCCGCGAACTGCTGACCGAGTTCGTCCCGCGCCTGCTCGCCGAACTGGCCAAGACCCCGGACCCGGACGTCGCCCTGCGCAACTTCGATTCCTTCCTCTCGGCCCTGCCGGCGGGGGTGCAGCTTTTCGCCATGTTCCACGCCAACCCGCAACTGCTGGAACTGGTGGCGGAGATCATGGGCAGCGCGCCGCGCCTGGCCCAGTACCTGAGCCACAAGCCGACCGTCCTCGACAGCGTGCTGACCGGCGATTTCTTCGATGCGCCGCCGCCCGCCGAGGTGTTGCTGGCCGAACTGACCGGCCAGCTGATCCCGTCGGGCTCGGTCGAGGACGCGCTCGACATCTGCCGCCGCTGGGCGCACGACCGGCAATTCCAGGTCGGCGTCCAGATGCTGCGCGGCTACCTGGCGCCGCGCAAAGCGGCCGAGGCGTTCAGCAACATCGCGGACGCCGCCCTGCAGGCCCTCTATCCGGTGGTCGAGGCCGAATTCGCCCGCAATCACGGAGGGTTCGCCGGATCCGGCATGCTGTGCCTGGCGCTCGGCAAGCTCGGCAGCCGCGAGATGACCCCGACCTCGGACCTCGACCTCATCTTCGTCTACGATATCCCGCCCGGCGTCGAGGCGTCGGACGGCCCGCGCCCCCTGGCGCCGAGCCAGTACTTCGCCCGGCTCAGCCAGCGGCTGATCAACGCGATGACGGCGCAGACCGCCGAGGGCGGGCTGTTCGAGGTCGACATGCGGCTGCGCCCCTCCGGCGCCAAGGGGCCGATCGCCTCCAGCCTGGAAGCGTTCACCCTGTATCACGAGAAATCGGCCTGGACCTGGGAGCACATGGCGATGTCGCGGGCCCGGCTGGTGTTCGGCCCCGAGCGGCTCGCCGAACGCGTCCAGGCGATCATCCACGAAACCCTGACCCGGCCGCGCGACGCCGGCCAGCTGCTGCGCGACGTCGCCGACATGCGGCGGCGGATCGACGCCGAGCACCACAGCGATTTCATCTGGGAGGTCAAGTACATGCGCGGCGGGTTGGTCGATATCGACTTCATCGCCCAGTACCTGCAACTCCGCCACGCCCACGACCGGCCGCAAGTGCTCGCCGCCAGCACGCGGACCGCCCTGCGCGGCCTGCGCGACAACGGCCTGCTCGATGCCCCCGTGGCCGACGACCTGGTCGCCGCGCTCGACCTCTGGCAGGCGGTGCAGGGCGTGCTACGCCTGACCATCGAGGGGGTGTTCGGCCCCGAGCGGGAAAACGAGATCACCGAGGCCCTGGAGAAGACCCTCGCCGAAATCGGCGGCGCGCCGGACCTGACGGCCCTGAAGGAAAAGATGCGCGACCAGGCGGCCCGCACCTACGGCCATTTCCAGGACCTGATCGAACGCCCCGCCGCCGAGCTGCCGCCGAAAGAGGAAGGCGACTGATCCGGCTTGGAATCGTTCCGCCGCAAACTAAATTGAATTGCGGAACGAAGAACAACCGGAAAGGAAGCTCCCCATGCCCCTGAACGTCGGCGATCCCGCTCCCGATTTCTCCCTGCCCAGCGACAGCGGCGGCACCGTTTCGCTGCAAAGCCTGCGCGGCGCCAAGGTGATCCTCTACTTCTACCCGAAGGACAACACCTCGGGCTGCACCAAGGAAGCCTGCGCCTTCCGCGACGCCCAGCCGGACTTCTCGGCGGCCAACGCCGTCGTCCTCGGCGTCTCCAAGGACAGCGTCGCCAGCCACGACAAGTTCAAGGCCAAACACGACCTGCCCTTCACCCTGTTGTCCGACGAGGACGGCAAGGTCTGCGAGGCCTACGGGGTGTGGGTCGAGAAAAGCATGTACGGCCGCAAGTACATGGGCATCGAACGGGCGACCTTCCTGATCGACGAAAACGGAATTCTTCAGGAAATCTGGCGCAAGGTGAAAGTCGCCGGCCACGCCGAGGCGGTGCTGAAGGCGGCGGCGGGGTAAGTAATCCGGCCAGCCGTTTCTTCTTTTCCCGTCATTCCGGATCGTAAGGCTCACCACCCGGAAACCAACCGGTTTCCGGGTTCGCCTAGCGTCCGGAATGACGTGGAAAGGAAGGCTACTCGATGTCCTCGACCGTCTGGCTCTCGCCCTTGACGCGGGCGGCCAGGGCGGCGGCCATGAACTCGTCGAGGTCGCCGTCCAGCACGCCCTGGGTGTTGGAGGTCTCGGTGCCGGTCCGCAGGTCCTTGACCATCTGGTAGGGCTGCAGAACGTAGGAGCGGATCTGGTGCCCCCAGCCGATATCGGTCTTGGCCGCGTGTTCGGCCTCGGCCTCGGCTTCGCGCCGCTGCAGCTCGGCCTCGTACAGGCGGGCCCGCAGCATCGACCAGGCGGCGGCCCGGTTCTTGTGCTGGGAACGGTCGTTCTGGCACTGCACGACGATACCGGTCGGGATATGGGTCAGCCGGACGGCGCTGTCCGTCTTGTTGACGTGCTGGCCGCCGGCGCCGGACGCCCGGTAGGTATCGGTCCGCACGTCCTTGTCCTCGATCTCGATGTCGATCTTGTCGTCGATCACCGGGTAGACCCAGACAGAGGCGAAACTGGTGTGCCGCCGGGCGCTCGAATCGTAGGGCGAGATGCGGACCAGCCGGTGCACCCCGGCCTCGGTCTTCAGCCAGCCGTAGGCGTTCTCGCCCTTGATCCGGACGGTCGACGACTTGATGCCCGCCTCTTCACCGGCGCTCTCTTCCAGCCATTCGACCTTGAAACCGCGATGCTCGGCCCAGCGGGTGTACATGCGCAGCAGCATCTCGGCCCAGTCCTGGGCCTCGGTGCCGCCGGCCCCGGCATGGACCTCGAGATAGCAGTCGTTGGCGTCGGCCTCGCCGGACAGCAGGGTCTGGAACTCCGCCTTGGCGGCCTTTTCCTTGAGCGCCCGCAGGGTCGTTTCGGCCTCGGCGACGATGTCCTTGTCGCCCTCGGCCTCGCCCATCTCGATCAGTTCGAGGGAGTCCGACAGGTCGCGCTCCAGGCCATGGATATCGTTCAGTCCGCTTTCCAGCCGGGTCCGCTCGCGCATCACCGACTGGGCCTGATCGGGGTCGTTCCAGAGGGCGGGATCTTCCGCCAGGGCGTTCAGTTCTTCGAGACGGAGGACGGCGTTGCCGTAGTCAAAGATGCCTCCTCAGCAGTTCCACCGACTGCTTGATGTCCTGAGCCATCGTCTCGATCTCTGCGCGCATAAACGTCCTTCCTTCCGCGATCCGATTTTTTACGGTCCGATTTGGGGGGTTTTAATCCGGAATACGCGGACGGGCAAGCCGTCCGCGCGGATTTCCGGCACAAGCGTCCGTTATCAGTAGAGGCCGCCGGTTCCGGTCGTCGGTCCGCTATCCTCGTCGCTCTGGCCGCGGACCACGTCGCTCCGGCCGGTCGGCACATGGCCCGGCTTGAAGGCCTCGAGGATCACATGCTTGTCGCCGGCGCGGGCCAGCTGGCCGGTATCGGCATCGACCCGCACCAGCCGGATGCCCGGCGGGATCCGGAACGGGATGGCCGGCTGGTCCTTCAGGGCGCCGATCATGAAATCGCGGAACACCGGCGCCGCGGCCGAGGCCCCCTGTTCGTGCGGCCCCAGGCTCTTGGGCTGGTCGAAGCCGACGAACACGCCGACCGCCAGGTCGGGGGAGAACCCCATGAACCAGGTGTCGACGGCGTCGTTGGACGTCCCGGTCTTGCCGGCCAGCGGCTTGCCGACGGCGCGGATGCGCACGCCGGTGCCGCGCTCGACGACGCCTTCCAGCATCGAGACCATCTGATAGGCGCTCGCCGGGTCGACGACGCTCTCACGGTTTTCCGGCAGTTGCGGGACCGGCTGGTCGGTCCAGAAACTGGCCCGGCAGTCGGGGCAGACCCGCCGGTC
>Ga0207799_100380_pt1 | contig 19050 bp, 13 predicted proteins | sample TtanPargueraPR_4_FD_187742 | JGI IMG/M metagenome (GOLD analysis project Ga0207799, IMG submission 187742) | Aerobic enrichment media microbial communities from Bioluminiscent Bay, La Parguera, Puerto Rico - Tt and M2 (SPAdes) | ecosystem: Environmental > Aquatic > Marine > Unclassified ...
CCACAAGCCCCTTGCCCGTGCCCGTCTCGCCGTTGATCAAGATCGTACTGTCGCTGCCGCTGACCCGCTGCAAAAGTCCGAACAACCGCTGCATGACGCCACTGGCACCAACGATGCCGTCAACATGATCGTATTCCCGATTTGATTTTAATACGTCATCCGTTCCGTTCAGCGCCGACTTTTCAATCACAAGGATCTCCTTAACCCGAACATTTCACAATCAGGAATGTATCATAACAAGTATCGTGCCAAAACAGCTATTAAAATTATGAACTTATAAAATTATATTAAAACAGGTAGATATGGATAGATCAAAAAGAGAAATATCAAACAGAATGGGATTTGAAGGGGGAATTATTTGCATATTGCCAATAAACGATTCGCGCAACAAAAGGGAAGACGTAATCCGCACACCGACACAAACAATATAATATAGGATTATCAATAAGATCGTTTTACCATAAACGCATTGGTTTTTATGGCTGGCCAGCGCAGTCCTATTTGCAAATTGCGAAGGTCATTTGCAAAAGCGATGATACCGGAGCGTCAGACCGTTCATCCATACGGAGGCAAAGGTACCGTCATTTTAGCATGATACACAGTGCCGATCCGTATGGACGAACAGAGGACAGGCAGTTCAATCCACAGGCGGGAAGTTAGAAGGCCGCTTTGGCGTCGTCGATTGAAAAATGAATGGGGATATTGCCTGTTTCCTGGAAGTCCTTGAGTTCTTTTCCAAGGGCGGCGCTGGCAACGGTCAATACCTTAACGCCGCTGATCTGACAATTGTCGAGAACCGTGACGATCAGTTTAATCAACGAAACATTGGTTTCCTTGGTTTTGGAGAGATCCAGTATCATCTTTTTGATGCCGCCACCGGTCATTTCCTTGAGTTTAGGTTTCAGTTGGGTTTCCACTTCGACGATCGTCGGGCGCAGAATCTTGGCGGGAACCGCCAGCATCTGAATGTCGCCGTCAAGGTTGAAATACTTGCTTTCGCTTTCCCCTTCTTTCGGGGCATCGCCCTTTTTTTCCGCCAGGGGCATGATTTTGGTGACGCGTTCAATGAGTTGCTCACCCTTGAACGGCTTGACCATGTAGTCCTTGACCCCCAGCTGGACAATTTTCATGACGTTGTCTTTGCCGGCTTCGGCGGTCAGCATGATGACCGGGATGTCTTTGAGTTCAGGCTCTTCCTTCATTTTCGCCAGCATTTCGGCGCCATTCATGACGGGCATGGTAATGTCGAGAATGATCAGGTCCGGATTTTCCTTGGCGGCCAGCGCCAGGCCCTCGACACCGTTTTCCCCTTCAACAATTTGACAATCATAGGGGCGAAATGCCTTTTTGACGATCATGCGTATGGTCTTGCTGTCATCAACTGTCAGAATTTTTAATCCCATCATTTTCCTCCTATCGCAGCCTATCCACCATTTTTGATATAGGCTTCAATCAATGCGATGTGGTCCTCAAATTGAAAGCAAACGGCTTCTTTAACGGCCCAACCTTTCGATTCGATGCTGAAATCTTTCCCCGATGTAATGGACGGAATCGATAATTCGCAGGTGAAACCGGCGTCGCACAGGCGTGATTTCAGGTCTCCGCCGATCATGTTGCTCAATTCACCGATCACGTCGTGCACTTCATCGTCGCTGTCGATTTCATCCAATTCCATTCCCAGCATATTGGCTGTGATCTGGCAGGCGAATGAATCGCTCACATGGATATTGACGGTGCCGGAAGCCGTTCCGGCAAGGCTGACGGAACCCACAATGCGACTTGTATCGCCAAAATCTTTGAGTTCCTGCTCAGACAATTCCATGGACAACATCGTATCGAACACTTCCTGGGTCGCTCCCCGAATAAATGTGGGCAGATCAAAATCCGATAGATCCATCGTTTATTGTCCTCTCTGGTGATATTACCCTTTTGGAATGTTCTGTACCCCATATCGGCGTACCCGGTCATAACTTTAGAACTAAAACATGACGGTTTCGTAAAAAGTCATATTTGAGACGGTTTCGTAAAATGTTCGAGATCAAGGCTTGCGAATCCCGAGGAATGAGGCGTACTTAGCGTACGCCGCATTGACGAGGGATGAAGCGTAACGCCGATATCGGACTTTTTACGAAACCGTCAAAACAAGTTCCTCGCGGAAATCGGTTGGCCGACCCATCTCACCCGTGACAGTCGCGCCGCTTCAAGCGACGACGGCAGCCCGGATATTTCATGAAATATTCGGGTTAGTGGCTATCGTCGGCCACGGGCAGTTGGATCGAAAAGACCGTCCCGTCATTCACATGGCTTTCAAACGTGATGGTGCCCCCCATGGAACGCACCAGGGCGTAACTGATGGCCAGGCTCAACCCCATCCCTTCGCCGATATCCTTGGTGGTGAAAAAGGGATCGAACACCTTGTGGAGATTTTTTGCGGCAATGCCGCGACCGCTGTCCGCGATGTCGATGATCACCACCTTCTGATGGGGCGCAACACCTGAATCGATGGGCGCATAGCGGACCGCGACACAAAGTTTGCCACCTTCCGGCATGGCGTCGCAGGCATTGTCCACAAGATGATGGATGACGGTCTTCAAATCTTCGGCATTGACCGACACCGGCGGTAAATCCTTTTCAAAAGTGAATTCTACCCCAACACGTTTGGCGGCGCGTTGCTTCACAGCATCGGCGACCACCTGCCGCAGCGTTCCGACAATATCGATTTCGTCGCTGTTTTTATGGCGTTGACCGGAAAAAGAGAGCAGGTGGTTGACGATGGTGGCGATGCGATCCGATCCCGACTTCATCAGCTTTAGATACGCCGACCACGATGGCGGGAGATCCTGTTCCAGCATCATGATTTGCAAGTGGCCGGATATGATGTTGAGCGGATTCAGCAATTCATGAAAAGCGCCGGACGTCAGGCGCCCTAAAGCGGCAAACTTTTCCGATTGAATGATCTGGGCCTGCGCCGCCTGGAGCGATTCGTGTTCGGCCCTCAATTGTTCATAGAGCAGGGTGTTTTCCATCACCAGGGCACATTGTTTGGACAAAATGCCAAGCAGTCTCAGGCGTTCGTGTGTGATGGCGTTTTCTTCGATGGCCGCGACGATCATGGCGATGCCCAGGGTGCGGGTATGGGTGGCCAACGGCAGCATCACAAGTGTCCGGGTGCCTGAAAACACGATGGAGGGTATCACGGCCGGTTGACGTCGGTTGACGATCCAGGCAAAGGTCCCGCATTCGATCTGGGCGTCGATTTCACCCCGGCAGGTTTTCTCTATTTCCGGCGGCAGCCACTGGCTCAATTCAAAGGCGTGTGTTTCCGGATCGACAAGGAACAAGGCCATTGCCGCCGGGGAAATTTGGTGTTCGATTTCCGCCTGAAACGCCTGCCAAACCTGGGGGAGTTGGGCCGGCTTTTCAATGCGTTCCTGAAAAAGACTGAGCGTTTCGACTTTTTCGACGAATTCCAGGATGGCCTGTTGGGCATCGATGGGGTGGGGGGATTCGCCCGGCTGAGGTGCTATCGCTTGTTCCATAAAAGACGTCATGCCTTAAAGCCTTTAACTGGATGGCGTTGCGATGGCGGCATCCGTGAAGGTGCAGATATCGCCGTAAGCGGATTCGATTTCCGTCAGGATCGTTTCGATGTCGGCTTTGCGTATCGACAGCAGGTCCCAGGCCGCTGAATTCAAGCCCGGGATGCGGTTGTCACCTCCGGAACCCAATTGCAGGGCGCGGCAAAAGATGTCGGCAAGGTGAACGATCGCGGCCTCCTTTGCAAAACCGCCGGCCTGTTCCGGGGTATGATGGTAATAGATGACATCGGCGACCATGGCGGGAAGATTCCAACGCTCGGCCAGCATACGGCCGGTTTCGGTATGGGTATATTCCAGCAGATCGGCTTCCGCATCGCGCAGCAACATGTTCTCCTGCTCGGCTTTTCGGGTAGCGCGGTCATAATCCTCCGGGGCATAGACCATGGCGACAATTTTGCCGATGTCGTGCAGCAGGGCGCATACGAACAGCTCTTCGATTTTTTCGTGGCGGATATGTTTTCCGATCACCCGGGCGGCTACGGCACATCCCAATGAATGATCCCAGAGATTTTCGCGGGCTTTTTGACGATCGTTGTGCCGGCCCGCAAAAACATCGAAAACCGATGTGGTCAGCAATAAATTGCGGATGGATTCAAAACCCAGGAGCACGATCGCAGCGGTAACGGTTGTAATGCGCTGCGGAAATCCGTAAAACGATGAATTGACTAGGCGCAGCAGTCGGGCGGTGAGCACCTGATCGTCCGTAATCACCTGGGCCAGGTCCCGCGCCGATGAACGGGGATTGTTGATCATTTCCGATATACGAAAAACCGTCCGGGGCAAAGTCGGCAGATCGTCGATGCGGCGAATGATGGCTTTCAGCTTGGGGGTCGGCATGGGGCTATCAGCTCAGCTGGTTGCGCTCATGAACAATGGCGGCCGCCGCCCGGCAGATCTCGGCCATGACGGGGTCGGCAAGTGTATCGCCAAAACGCGCTTCCATGGCCTTTTCGATTTTGGCTTGGTTTTTGCCGGGATCGGGGCTATCGGCTGGCTCGCCATCGGCCTGTTGGACTTGCAGCGCCTCGACGCCCCAGGATTTCAGCATGCGCAGGCTTTTTTCCGTCAGGGCAACGCCTTTTTTGAGCAACAGCATGTCCTGCCCGTTATGGACGTCCGCCGCCAATACCATGTCGATCCGGGCGTCCTTGAGGCGGATGCGACGCATCAGGCGGCCTCCCCAATATGCTGGCGCAGCGCTTCCAGCCGATCTTTCAAATCCATCAATTCCATGGGTTTCTGGATGTAGCAGAAGGCCCCCATGTCCAAGGCTTCCTGGATGGTCTGGTCGTCGCCGTAGGCCGACAGCATGATGACGCCGCAATCGTCTTTTTGGGATTTCATCTGTTGCAGCACATCGATGCCCCGCATGCCGGGCATGCTGATATCCAGCAATACCATATCGGGAGGCTCTTCCGAAAATTGGGCCAGAGCATCTTCACCCGAATTGACGGTCCTGACCTGGTAGCCGATCTGGGTCAGGAAGACGTTCATCATGCTGCAGATCGTGGGTTCGTCGTCCACTACAAGAATTTTTGCCCGGTTTTCCAAAATGCCCATCCTTTTATAGGGTCCGTCACTTGATCGCGTGGGTGCATCCTGCCATGGTTTTTGAGTTCAGGACTCTTTTCCCTATATCGGTCGGTTGGCGCAAAGCTTTAGGGATAAACGGCATGTGATCGGAAACAATCTTGTTGGAATAGCAAATAATTACCCGTGACCACCATCAGGGCAATCCTCTGCAATATGTTCGACAGTGTGGTGAAAGTTCTGCAAGACCTTTGACGACCATTCCGCGAATGAATCCACGAAAGTTCAGGGGGCAAAAAAAATTAAAGATTTTTCCCGGGAACCCGATAATTACACTCAGCAACGCGAACAAAGCGCTGCTTAGCCACTTAAAAAGGCAGAATGCCTAACAAACATCCAGAAAGGAAATCAAACCATGGCTATGAACAACATCACACTGACCAGCGGCATGCGGGCCAACCTTTTCAGCCTGCAGCAGACCTCCACCATGATGGAGACCACCCAGACCCGTCTGAGTTCTGGCAAGCGCGTCAACTCGGCCCTGGATGATCCCATCAACTTTTTCGCCGCCCAGGGGCACACCCAGCGGGCCAACGACCTGGCCATGCGCAAGGATGAAATGTCCGAGGCCATCCAGACCATCAAGTCGGCCAACAACGGTCTCGAAGCCATGACCGACATGATCGCTTCGGCCAAGTCTCTGGCCCAGTCAGCGATGGCGACCAATGACATGTCCGAGCGTGCCACTCTGCAGGGCCAGTACGAGGATATGCTCGACCAGATTTCGGATGTTATTGATGACTCTGGTTACAAGGGCACCAACCTGCTGGATTCTGCGAACACCCAGTCGATTACCGTTTATTTCGACGAAAGCGGTGATTCATCCCTGACCGTAGATGCCGAAGATGTCATCGGAGATTTCGAAGAAATTGGTGATGAAGCTGTGGCATCTTGGTCTGACGGAACGACTACCGGCATCGAGGACAGTATCACATCCCTCGATAATGCCCGGGACACCGTGCGGACGGCTGCCAAGACACTGTCCAACCAGTTGAGCACGATCACCACGCGTCAGGAGTTCACGACGAAGATGATCAACACGCTGGAGGATGGTGCAGCCAACCTGGTCAACGCCGACTTGAACGAGGAAGGCGCCAACATGCTGATGCTCCAGACTCGCCAGAGTTTGGGGACTACATCGTTGAGCCTGGCCTCCCAAGCGGCCCAGTCCGTTATGAGACTGTTCTAACATAGCGCGCCTGATGACGGACGGGCGTAGCTAAAAACAAAACCAAAAAGAGGGGCTTTTGCCCCTCTTTTTTTTGTGGGTTCATAAATAGAACAAGTACCAATAATGATGTCATTCCAGTGCAAACCGGAATCTTGCTTTTCGATACGTTCTAAATGCCTGGATGTGGATCTTTGAGGCTATTCAAGAAAGATTCACGTTCAAACCTTGATTGCGTCTAAAATAGTAGGCCAAATTTAATAATAAAAATCAATATGTTGAATTTATTAATGTCAATTTTATACCGGCAGCCATAAATTTACCATTAAAAGTCTTAATAATTCTAAAGTCTATCAAGGGAACGCCGATAATAGATCTAACGGCGCCGTTTATCAGAAGGATAAAACCCTATTTCCCCGGTGAGAATCACCAGGGGAAACCCTCTAGAAAGGAGAACGTACCATGGCTATGAACAATGTTACACTGACCAGCGGCATGCGGGCCAACCTTTTCAGCCTGCAGCAGACCTCCACCATGATGGAGACCACCCAGACCCGTCTGAGTTCTGGCAAGCGCGTCAACTCGGCCCTGGATGATCCCATCAACTTTTTCGCCGCCCAGGGGCACACCCAGCGGGCCAACGACCTGGCCATGCGCAAGGATGAAATGTCCGAGGCCATCCAGACCATCAAGTCGGCCAACAACGGTCTCGAAGCCATGACCGACATGATCGCTTCGGCCAAGTCTCTGGCCCAGTCAGCGATGGCGACCAATGACATGTCCGAGCGTGCCACTCTGCAGGGCCAGTACGAGGATATGCTCGACCAGATTTCGGATGTTATTGATGACTCTGGTTACAAGGGCACCAACCTGCTGGATTCTGCGAACACCCAGTCGATTACCGTTTATTTCGACGAAAGCGGTGATTCATCCCTGACCGTAGATGCCGAAGATGTCATCGGAGATTTCGAAGAAATTGGTGATGAAGCTGTGGCATCTTGGTCTGACGGAACGACTACCGGCATCGAGGACAGTATCACATCCCTCGATAATGCCCGGGACACCGTGCGGACGGCTGCCAAGACACTGTCCAACCAGTTGAGCACGATCACCACGCGTCAGGAGTTCACGACGAAGATGATCAACACGCTGGAGGATGGTGCAGCCAACCTGGTCAACGCCGACTTGAACGAGGAAGGCGCCAACATGCTGATGCTCCAGACTCGCCAGAGTTTGGGGACCACATCGTTGAGCCTGGCCTCCCAAGCGGCCCAGTCCGTCATGAGACTGTTCTAAAAGCAAGCGATTGACGGGTTGTTTTAAACAGCCAAGATGCAGGCCCGGAGAGGACAGAAGCCCTCTCCGGGCTCTTAAAAATGCAGAGGATAAAGAGCCATGATTACGTCAAAGATAGCTGCGAATCAGGCCTATGCGCAGGTAAACCGATTGCACAAGGGTGACGATACCTCGCGTCAAAATGCCGACCAGGGAGAAGTTATCAGAACTTCAGGGGGCGAGGCGGTTGACGGTATCAAAGCGGAGATCAGCGCCTTCTCAGTGCATCCTTCACATCAGTTCCATGCTGAATTCAACGCGGTCGTGAAAAGCATCCGGATAGCCGATCAGGCTATGGGTGAGATCGAGGCCAATGTTGAACAAATGGAATCCGAGGTGGAAATGTTTCTTAAGCAATACCCGCCGTTTCCTCCTGGGAGTGAGGATCGGATAAAGTATCTAAGCCGTTTTGCTATGCTGCGTAAACAAATCGACCAGTTGACATTCCCGCCGGATGGAGGTGCCCAGGAAATCATCGGAAAGGCGCGAACCGGGCAATCCGGCGTTTGGGAACTCGAAATCGGTGGTAATAAAATCGGCAAGTCCATCCGGCATCAGCCATTCCACACAGGGAATGGCGGCTTAGAGTTGCCGGAAATCTCCTTACAGGCCACGGATGAGCAGGTTATCGGACTACAAAAAGCACTCGGTTCGGCAAGACAGCAGATCAAACAACGTCGGTCCGAGTTTGCCCGGGACGCGATTCAGGTGATTCGTTCTGTGCAATAGATAGATAAAACGCGAGGAAGATTGCAGGTTGTCTTTGAAGGGATTGTTTGACAGGAACAAAACAACTCATTAAATCATCAAATGCTACCGAATTGCTGCTCGTAGCTTGATCGATTTATAACACGACAATCTGCAAGGAGACAGGCCATGGCATTGAAACTTACGCTGAAACCCGGTGAAAAAATGATCATCGGCGGAGCGGTTGTAAAAAATGGCGATGTAAAGACGGAACTGTTTGTGGAGAATAAGGTTCCGCTATTGCGCCAAAAAGACATCATGAGCGAAAATGATGCCCAAACAGTTGCCGAAAAAATCTATTTCACAATCCAGTTGATGTATATCGATCAGGAAAACCTGATCAACCACCACAATACCTACTGGAACTATGTGCAGGAAATGACCAAGGCCGCTCACTCGACCATCGCTCTTATCGATCAGATCAGCGAAAAAATTGTCGGAAACAATTATTACCAGGCTCTCAAGCTGTCCCGCAAATTGATGGATTATGAGAAGGAGATCATGAGCCGTGTATAACCACGCTGTGAATGCCTACAAACAGGTAGATAAAAAAACCATTTCCGGTCGCGAAACCGAAGCCCGTGTTCTGACCGAAGCTGCCCTCAAACTGAAAAAATGTCAGGAAAACTGGGGGAGTCCCGACCTCAATACGGAACTGGACCAAGCCCTGCGATATAACCAGAAAATCTGGAGCTTGTTTCAAGGCGAACTTGAGCGCGAAGACAATCCATTGCCCGGTAAACTAAAAATCGACATTCTGCGTTTGGCGGCCTTTATCGACAAACGCATATTTGAAGTCATGGCGTTTCCGTCACCGGAAAAGCTGAATATCATTATCAATATCAACCAAAATATTGCCGCAGGACTCAGGGGCTCACCCGGTCCCGGTGTTTGAGTAAAAAAAGATTCCGTCAAAACGGGTTGCATTGATTTAAGGTATCAGAAGGCATATCCCCTTAATGTCAACACAAGGGTGGATATGCCTTTCTGCTTTTGCGGTTGCGAAAAGCTGTTTCAAAACATGTGAAAGTAATTGCTATCCATGCACACTGATGGAAGAAGGGACGAAAGCTTGAAGGAAAATTTCCTAACAGCCGGCCTGGTTACAAAACAAGTCCAAAGTCGTGTCCATTGCAATCACAGTTGAACCAAAGGTATCCGGACTGGGGTGACGATACGCCTCGGGTCCAGCCACGGTCAGATTAAAAAGGGGTCTGCTTTATACCGAATGCCGTTGACAAACGATAGGCCGTATGCAAGTCGGTTTCCAAAATATCGGGCCTCCCGTTTTAAGAGGCCAGTGGAAGGGTGGCCTGAGAGTCGCCAATCTGACTTGAACCGGTAGAAACCAGATCAATTGAGGATTCTTTTTGAAATATGCCGAGATTGGATAAAGAAACCAACAGATCGTTAGCATTAGCTTCAAAACCTGCAGAAGTAAGGAGGCCTGCCAGCTCCATAAAAGCGTGGGGCAATGATTTCCAAATACTTAATGCTTTTAATTGGTAAATGGTTGAGATGCCTTTATCTGAATCACCACAGCAGATTTGCGATGCTCCCAGCATAAATATCGCGGAATAATAGTTGCCATTGGAGCGCACAAGCTTATCAAACACCATACATGCTTCATCAAAACGCCCTAAAAAGAACTCGCTACGTCCTAGATTTAGACGGCCTTCCTTTGTTTTAGGTGACATTTTCATGGCTTTGAGCGCTGCCGATTTGGCCTTGCGATAATCACCTATTTTCCCATACGCAGCAGATAGATTGATATATGCTTTTATGTTTTTAGGCTGGATTTTAACGAGCTGACGCCATAGATTGATAGCTTCATAATAATCTCCGACAAGGCTGGCTTGAACGGCGAGCTCTTGGATAGCCTTTGGATCGTTTTTCATTTGATGGAGTTTTGTTTTTCCGATTGTATGGTATTGTTTTCCTTTCTCGTCGACATTTTTTTGATCAAGAAATCCGTAGTGATGGACAGGAACATCGCAGTGCCTTACCCGGAAGCCATTTTTCTCTATAGCTGGATCGACCAGTTCATGCACGGGATATTCGAATCGAATTTGGGGCATGTTTCTAAATAGACGTGTTTTGGTGCTTGGAATCCACCCACAGCCTGCCTCGGAATTGGAATATGCGCCATCGTTGGCTTCCCAACCAATGCCGTTATAGTTGTGAGTATAGTTGCGTGTTGTGACCAGGTAGGCGGTCTTATCATTTTGTGGTTTTTTTATGATCCTGCGGATTGAGTCATGGTCGCACGGATCTATGATTTCATCGGCGTCCATGACGAGGATCCAGTCCCCGGCGGCCTTTTCAAGGCTGTGGTTGCGGGCAGCCGCGAAATCATCATTCCACTTATAATCGAAAACTTGTGCCCCGAAGACTTCGGCAATATCACGGGTATTATCGGTTGACCCGGTGTCGACGATGATCATTTCATCGACCAGTGGTTTGAGGCTTCTCAGACAATGTGGAAGGTACTTTTCTTCGTTTTTAACGATCATGCAAAGGGAAAGGGAAGGGGGGGTGCCTTTTGGTACGGTTAACGGTCCCACTTTGGTACGCACTGTTTTAGCCGCCTCCAAAAGCTGCGCATCAGCCCCGAAACGAACCAGGACGTCTTCGATCTGATCCAGTGCCGCCGGGTAGGCTTCCAGGCGGATGAGGATGTCAATCAAAAGAAAGCGGCCTTTACGAAAATCAGGATGACGTGCGACAACCTCCTCAAACACCTCACGGGCCCGTTGATATTGCCCGTCTTCACTAACCGCGAGGTGGTAACTGGTGGCCACATGAGGCGCTGTGGGCGATAGCCGGAATCCGGCTTCAAAACACTGAAGCGCTTTCTCACGGTAACCGTTTTCCCAGTGAAGTGTTCCCATATTGGTCCAGGGATCGCCCCAGTCATGTTCGCATTCTGCAGCCTTCTGGAAAAATTCGGCGGCCTTTGATTGATTGCTGTTTTGGTAGGCAAGCACACCCTTAAGGTTCCAGGCACGAGCACAATCTGACTGGAGTGATAGGGCTTGGTCCACAAAGTATGCCGCTAGCTTCAGATCCCCGCTGGCTTCATATCCACAGCCGATTAGCGCTAGTATTCGAGCCGGTAGCTGCTTATGATCCTCAAGCGGGCGCAAGTGTTCGGCGATCATAGCTTCCTGACCGGACTGCAACATGGTATCCACCAATAATTCATAAGCCGCCCAATGATCAGAACGGTTAGAAATCATTTTTAAAAGTGATTTATATGAAGCCGCATATTCTTGCCGTTCGTAGGAACAAGTCGCTTCGCCTATGAGACTGTCTATCAGTTTTTGAGAAGTATTCTCTGGACGTTTATTGCGATCTTTTAGATCTGAGTTTGAACCGGTAAATGCAGAACCACTATCTTTGTAACACTCTAATTGTGAAAAATATTCGATCAGCTTTCCGGACCACTTTTCAAAACCTGCTGATTTGATAGCGGAAATTATAGATGGTGCTGTCGACCGCAAAGATTTCTTCAACCCCTCTTTAATCTGACTCTTTATAAAAGTCATCCCTTCAGAGTCACTGCCATTGCAAATAAGAGCAACACCATGAAGCAGTCTGCCATCCATGTCTTCAGAAAATTTCTTCACCATTCTTTGGGATGTTAATAGGGCTTTATCAGCCTTGCCAAGCTGAAGTTCACTTATACACAGGTTGTAAAGGGATTCAAAAGAGTTGTCAGATAAATGTGATGCGGCTAGCGCGTAGTGGTTTGCTTTTTCGAAATCACCCATCTCAGACATAGCGCGTGCGATGTGCATGTGGGCTTTTGAATTTTTCGGTTCAATTTCAATATAGCGTTCCCAGTATTCAGCAGCTTCATTCCAGCGAGAAAGAATAGAAGCCTGAATAGCCAATTCCTTTAAGGCCATCTTATCGTAACCAAGTACTTCAAGCTTTTTCCGACCTAGATTGTAATAGAGCCTAACACGTTCGGCCATTCGGTTGGAATCCAACTTGCCATAGTGATGAACCGGAAAATCGCATTCTTTTAACGCAATACCCTTATCCAATAAAACAGGGTCCACCTGTTCGTGCACAGGATAGACAAAATGGACGTTCTGGCGATTTTTAAAAAGGCGGACCTTAATGCTGGGAACCCACCCTTTACCTTCTTCATGATCGTATTGCCCGTTATTCGCCACGAAGCCCGTTGAACTTATGCGATCGGTATAGTTTCGTGTTGTCACCAGGTAGGCGACTTTATCATTCTGTGAATTTTTAATAAGCTTGCGAATAGCGCCGTGATCGCGTGGGTCCATAATTTCATCGGCATCCATGACAAGGATCCAATCCCCGGATGCCTGGTTCAGGCTATGGTTGCGGGCATCGGCGAAATCATCCTTCCATTGATAATCAAACACTTTCGCACCGAAAATCTCGGCAATGTCACGGGTGGCGTCGGTGGATCCTGTATCCACGATGATCATCTCGTCGACCAGGGGGTTGAGGCTTTCCAGGCATCGTGGAAGATACCTCTCCTCGTCTTTTACGATCATGCAAAGGGACAGGGAAGGGCGCTTGCCCTTTGGGATGGTCATCGGACCCACCTTGGCGCGCACGGCCTTGGCTGCCTCGAGTAATTGCGGGTCGACCCCAAACCGCAGCAGAACAGTTTGAATCTGATTCAATGCGGCATGGTAGGCTTCCAAGCGGATGAGGATGTCGATCAATAGAAAATGGCCCCTGCAAAAATCAGGGTGACGTGCAACGATATCTTCAAATATGGGTTTTGCTCGTTCATATTGACCGGATTCACTGATGGCCATGTGGTAAGTCGAAGCGACATTAGGGGCCGCGGGTGAGAGTTTAAAACCGATTTCGTAGCACTCGACTGCCTTATCATATGCGCCCTGGTCCCAATGAATCATACCCATGTTAGTCAGAGGGTCACCCCATTCAGGATCGCATTCCGAAGCTTCCTGAAAAAACTGGGCAGCTTCTGGTTGATTTCCGTTTTTGTAGGCGATTACACCTTTCAGATTCCAGGCACGTGCACAATCAGCGGCAAGTGGAATGGCTTGGTCAGCAAATTGCTTTGCCCGGTTCAAATCTCCGACAGCCTCATATCCGCAACCAATCAATGCCAATATGCGTGCCGAGAGATCAGGCCGGTTTTCCAAATGTCGAAGCAGATGGGGGATATCCATCTCCTGACCGGATTGTAACATCACATCCACTAGTAGCTCATAGGCATGCCAATTGTTAGGGTTGTCCCGTAGAATTTCGATAAGAGCAGATTGGGACGATGCATATTGCTCGCTTTCGATCAAAGCAATCACATGGTCGGGGATGGATGATGAAGAATGATCGTCTGATCTGTCGGAGGGCGTTTGTGACGATATACGCTGTCGAATCACCTCGTTTCGACGTGAAGCCTCACGGTACACGGTCAGAAGCTGCTTGTTTTCAAGAGCTTGCTTGTCGCGGTTGCGATGTTCGATGCTTTGTGGAGATCGCAGATAGAGCCCTAATAATTGGGGGATATGATAGAAATCGTGGGTTTGGGACACTCTGAGCCAGAATTCATAATCGCCAGAGGTAATGAAGTCGGCGTCGAAGAGGCCATACTCATCATGAAGACTACGCCGCCACATGGGTTGAGGGCCCATAAAGCATCCACGATTCAGAAGTAGTTCACGATTCCAGTCATGCCATCGGAATCTTCCGACGGGGGTGCATTGGAAAAAGGTTTCATTTTCCGTTTCTGTGATAAGACAATCAGCGTATACAAGAGAGACATTCCCCTTTTGCTCTAAAGTATTGACCATTATTTCAAAAGCATCGGGCCTATGGCGGTCGTCACAATTGGCATTGGTGATATACTTGCCTCGCGATGCCTCGATTCCCCGATTCCAGGCGGCATATACAGTTTCACGCTCTTCGGTGCGAATGTAGTGTATCTGGGAATGTTTTTCCTGAAATTGGCGAACAATGGCGCCTTCATTTTGTTCGGAACCGCTGTCCACGACAATGATTTCCAATCGATCCTCTATCGTCTGTCCCAAAAGATCTTCAAGACAGCCCTCCAGAAAACGTTCTGCATTATAGACGGATACGATAGCTGAAACGAGGATGGATTGGTTTGCTAACGAATTTTTACCTGCCATCCGATTGAAGGTATACGACCCATATTCCCTCGATTTGGTAAATGTTGACAAGTTCTCTTGATAATGGCCTAGTGCTTTCCTTGCATCTATATGGTCGGGGTCGATTTCTAATATTCGCCCAAAAAAAGTGTCGGCATCTTCAGTATGGCCCATATCCGTACTGATCCGACCGATGGCGAAAAGTATTTCTGTGTCTGCAGGGTTGGATTTCAGCAATGAAATATAGATTTTTAGGGCAGAATGAGCGTCATTTTTAATGAAGTAAATAAAATCCGCAAGATTTTTTTTATAAACTGTATCCTGTGGTTCAATTTCAACCGCCTTTTTGTAATGGTGAAATGCTTTTTCGTAATTATAAGTGCGATAGGCCAATACCCCAATATCATTATGTAAACGTGCCTTGTTTATAGATTCTGGGATATAGTTTTCCATCAAATCCAAAGCCTCGGCGATTTTATCATTCTCTACAAGCTTTTTTGCTTTGTGATAAGTCCTATCTTCATTAATAGAACGCTCAGTGTTCTGTGTATTTTGGGATAAATGAGAATAATCATCATTAGGATTATCATTAACGGACGTAGGAGATATTTCCTCGATACTGCCATCCTTTTGACTGGCAGTTGAAAATAGACTCCTCTGATAATTCGGAGAAATTGTGCTGGAAGCAACGCAATTTTGCTTTTGGGCGTGTTTTTCAATTATTTCGTAGTACAATGATTTATACGCTTTTGCTTGATTTCCCTGGTCGTATTTTGCAAGCGCATCTGCTCGGCATTGATTTCGCATCGTGTCGCTATTTTGCATCGAATCCAAAGTCCAGCGAATTCCTTCAGCAAGTTGATCTGTATCAGCTTTTGGCGCGAGATATCCTGTACGAAAATGCGTTATGATTTCTGCTAACCCACCAGTGTCGAAGGCGACAATTGGCGTACCGCAGGCCAGTGCTTCTATGGCCGTGTTTGGAAGGTTGTCTTCAATTGAGGGAGTTACAAATACGTCGGCTGCGTTATATAAATCGGAAAGTAGGTACTCATCGTTGATATGTCCAACAGATACGAGAGGGTATGGAAAATCTAATTTCAATGAATCAGGTAAATTGCCGAATACGAAAAGATGCAGTTTTCGAGTAAATGTTTGATCTGCACTTAGTCTTTTGAGTGCGCTCAAAAGATATTGAAATCCTTTTCGCTTGGTCGTTACTGCTGCAGCACCAAAAAGAACTATCTGATCCGTGCTGGAAATTTTGTACTTTTTGCGAATTTTACTTCCATTGTTTGGTTTGAAAATATGTGTTGGCAAGCCATTTGCAATGATGCGTAGAGGAAAATTTTTAAATAAAAGACTGCGCTTGACACAACTACCAAGCCATTTGCTGGGTGTCACCACGGTTAGGTCAGTGTTTTTATACCCAATTTGTTTCTCTATCCAAATTTGATGCGACAAATCTTTTTCAATAGTAGAACCAAGTTGTGGGCAGGCGCCGCATTGTTTCTCATATTTGAAGCATTCACCTGTATAATGGCATCCCCCAGTGAATGGGTTCATATCATGCAATGTCCAGACAACTGGTTTATTAAAAAGTGAAGTGGGTAATTCACTGTAGTCTAAAATACCGGCGACCCAATGAAGGTGAATAATGTCAGCTTCTGCAATATCTTTAATTTTACCTAAGTCCACAAGTGTTGTTGTATCGCTGAAAAGTTCCAATCCTTCCGGCCTCGTTGGAAATTGGTGCATTAAAAGCCGCCAATTCTGGTACAATTTACGGGTCTTAGTAAAATCTTTTGACATTGATAAAGCTGATGTCATTTGACCATTCTTGGTTACTGCTGGCAGGGCTTTTATGTGTGGTTCTTTACGAACAGTGTCAAGGACAAGCATAGTAGCATCAACATCATTGTTTAAGAGCCCTTGGTGTATCCTCATTGCAGCCTTTCCGGCTCCTCCGAAGTCAGATGTTGATATGCTGACAACTTTTAAAGATATATTTTTTTTCGAAATACTCCTAATAGAATTTACAACTGGAATATCATAAAGTTTACTGGAATTAGCGTACAACTGGCTATCAACGAATACTTTATCTGGAAATTTTGCTGGTGAATTGTAGGCCGTGATAGCATTATTCTTTTTATAGTATTTATAACCCGTAGCGATCAGAGCTTCTCCTGCAATCGCTTCAAAAATTTTGGTGTTGTTCTTGCTGAAATGGTTTTTCCAGTCTCCAGAAACACCTTTCCTTACAAAGGTGTTGAACTTGAAGGTCTTGCTTAAAGATTTGCGCGTGCGGTCCTTTGTATTTTGACCAATGGCATGTTGGATGTCAATGTCTGAAATATTATTATAATCAAGAAGGGAAATAAACTTTCTTACTTCGCTATGGGTATTAGATAAAAAATCTTCATAACGAATTATAGGGGTTTTAAATTTAAGCCAAGACTTTACATAATCCCGCCATTCATAGGCTGTTTTCTCGACATACTCATCAAAACTTATATTGAAATCCTTCCTGATTCCATTTTTTACGCAGAAATCCTTTTCGTAAAAATAACGCGATACGGTAACATCTCTTCCATCGCGCACTAAATGAAAATAGCATGCTTTGAGCCTGTTCAATTTCGAATGAGCCAATTCATGACTTTTAATTACACTGTTTTCAGGGATGCTAAGATCATTAGCGTTCTTGTACCAGGGGTGCTTGTAAAAATCGAATCCAGGGTTATTTTCATTCGCGTAGATGTCACGTTTGTAAAAATTCAAAACATCTGCAAGTAAGCTTACTATCCAGGTGCCGCCGGATTTAGGGTATTCGGCGATAACGATTCGGCTCATAACAGGCCTTTCTGGCTTGGATATTTCCAAAGTATTTCAATGAGAATGGCAACACTTATGCATAGACAATCTCATTAAACATTAACCACTTCAAAAATCAGCAAGAAATATACCATTAAAGCATGTTTTTTAGGGAGAAGGGAGGTCTGATAAGAATAGTCAGTAAAACAGATGGTTATGAAACAATATTTCCAGAACGATTTTGACGGTCAGGACTACTGTCAAAAAATTGACAAAAATGTTAACTGAAAGAGAGAATTGGGATTTAATGAATCGTAAAGATGGAATACGAAAATTTAATTAAAGTTGGCAGGAAAAAAAGCCGAGAACCAACGTGGCCGATCCCTTCAGATTTAATCAATGGAGTAGTTGAAACGATAATGATATCTCACAAGCATAAATCCATATTTATTCATATCCCTAAAACGGCTGGATCAAGCATTGAAAAAGCATTACTAAATTCAAATGGTAGTTTTCGATTTTTTAGATCAGATGACTTTGATCTGGATCGAATCCCTCCCCATGCTTTCGGCTATCAAGGTATCAATCAGTGGGACCCAAAGCACATGCCTACAAGATATTTGAAAACGGAGTACAACGATTATTTTAAGTTTTGCTTTGTAAGAAACCCATGGGATTTAATGGTCTCGTGCTACTTTTGGTGGACACAGAAGGTAAAATTGCCGATTAGAATTAAACAGGGTGAGATTTTATCGAAAATAGGGTTTGATGATTTTATCTATTCTTTTTACACAGACTATATCAATGAAATTCATCATCACGGACTGGGGCAATCATATTGGTTGTTGGATAATGACAATAAAACCGTTATCGTTGACTACATCGGTAGATTCGAGATGTTACAGGATGATTTTAATGTCATTTGCGACACAATTGGTATGAAAAGAATTGGCCTCGGCCAAGTCAATGCTTCCAAACATAAAAAGTATGTTTCATATTATAATGAACTGACCGCAAAGATGATAACAAATAAGTTCTTGGTTGATATCCAAAAATTCAATTATACGATGTTAAACAATCGCTAAAAACGGAGCACTTAGTCAACCACCAGCGACCATAAATCGGTATCAGGGTTAAGACTTAAATCGCATTCAAAGAACGCTTTGTTACGTGCCATTCGCTCCTCACACCAATCCCACCATCGAATCTCTAAAAGCTGGTTGATAATTTTCGTAGAGAAACGCTCGCGAAGCGATCGGGCAGGAACACCAACAGCAACAGTAAAGGGAGGAATGTTTTGTGTCACTACAGCGCCGGCTCCAACGACTGCCCCATCGCCTATGCGCACGCCGGATAGTATAGTGGATGCGTCCCCTATCCAAACATTGTTGCCAATTATGACTGGATCGTTCTTGCTAAGAATTGGTTTAAAACCAAGTCGGCGCTGCAAGGCTACTTGTTGATTGGGCATTCGGATAACGTGATTGTCGGTGATAATGCGGATACCATCGCCTATTGCGCAGTACTTTCCGATTTGACATGGATTAGAAGCCATCTCAAAAAAACCGAAGTAGAATTTTAATACAACCAAGGTGAACCATCGCCAGGAAATTTTCTACATGGTATTCGTAGCGAACAATCAAGCGCCTGAAATTTTGAAGCCAAGCAAACA
>Ga0207799_100382_pt1 | contig 18921 bp, 17 predicted proteins | sample TtanPargueraPR_4_FD_187742 | JGI IMG/M metagenome (GOLD analysis project Ga0207799, IMG submission 187742) | Aerobic enrichment media microbial communities from Bioluminiscent Bay, La Parguera, Puerto Rico - Tt and M2 (SPAdes) | ecosystem: Environmental > Aquatic > Marine > Unclassified ...
AATTCGTGGCCGGCGACATGACCACCGCCTTCATCGCCGAGGAATACCCCGAGGGGTTCGACGGCGTCACCCTGCCGCCCGAGGCGCTGCGCCGGGTGGCGGCGGCCGCCGCCGCCATGTACCGCGTGGCCGAGATCCGGCGCACCCGCATCTCGGGCACCATGGACAACCACGAGCGCCGGGTCGGCACCGAATGGGTGGTACTGGCGCAGGGCGAGAGCTTCCCGGTGACGATCGCGGCCGATCATGACGGCTCCACCGTGCATTTCGCCGATGGCACCATCCATCGCGTGGCCTCGGACTGGACGCCGGGCGATGCGCTGGCGCGGCTGGACATCGACGGCGAGCCGCTGGTGCTGAAGGTGGGCAAGGTGACCGGCGGCTATCGCCTGCGCACCCGCGGCGCCGATCTGAAGGTGCAGGTCTTCACCCAGCGTCAGGCGGAACTGGCCGCGCTGATGCCCGAGAAGCTGCCGCCGGACACCTCCAAGATGCTGCTCTGCCCGATGCCCGGCCTGATCGTGAAGATCGACGTCGAGGAGGGGCAGGAGGTGCAGGAGGGCCAGGCGCTCTGCACCGTCGAGGCGATGAAGATGGAGAACATCCTGCGCGCCGAGCGCAAGGCCGTGGTCACCAAGATCAACGCCGGCCCCGGCGACAGCCTGGCCGTGGACGAAGTGATCATGGAGTTCGAATAATATGGGTCATCCCGCGCCATATTCCCCCGGCGCGACCGGACGGGCGCTGCCCGCCGAGCGGTCTGCCGTGGTGGGTGGGGCGGGGGCTCAGCGCGGGGCGGGCTCGTGGCGTTCGCGCATTTCCTGCTGGCGCAGGGGCATCTTGTCGATGGCGCGGGACAGCTCGCGCACGTCCCAGGGGAAGGGCTTGCGCAGGTTCACGGTGCCGTCCTTGGCCATCAGCACCAGCATGAAGCCGCGCGGGCGCAGCTTCTTGCGGATGTCGGACAGGGCCTTGGGGTCGGTATCGGTGATGACCACCACGTCGCGCTTGGCCAGTTCCTCGGGCCGGGCGGCCAGCAGCTCCATCTGCTGGACGAAGCGCGGGTCGTTCGGCGTGTCGGCCAGGACCACCACCGCGCGGGCCAGCCACTGGAAGGCGGCCAGATCGATCTCGGCGGCGTCGAACACCACCGTGCGGTCCTCTTGCCAGCGCTCCAACGCGGTTTGCGGGGCGGCGGCCTCGGTGGCCGCGGCCGGACCGGTGAGGCCGAGCGCAACCACTGCAACGAGAAGTCTTTTCATGAACCCTCCTGTCCTGCGGGAATATAGGACCAGGCCGGGAGAAAGCGAAGGCCGGGCGGCGCAAAAGTGCTGCGGCCGGGCAACAGAAGGAAGATGATCCGATGACGGATAAACTGAAGTCATGGGCCGAGATGGCCGAGAAAGAGCTTCGCGGCCGTCCCCTGGATAACCTGACCTGGGAAACCCCCGAGGGGATCGCGGTCAAGCCGCTCTACACCGAGGAAGACACGCAGGACCTGCCGCATATGGGCTCGGTCCCCGGGCAGGCGCCCTTCACGCGCGGCCCCAAGGCCACGATGTATGCCGGCCGGCCCTGGACCATCCGGCAATATGCGGGCTTTTCCACCGCCGAGGAATCGAACGCCTTCTACCGCAAGGCGCTGGCCGCCGGTCAGCAGGGCGTCTCGGTCGCCTTCGACCTGGCCACGCACCGGGGCTACGACTCCGACCACCCGCGCGTGGTGGGTGACGTGGGCAAGGCGGGCGTGGCCATCGACAGCGTCGAGGACATGAAGATCCTGTTCGACGGCATCCCGCTGGACCAGGTCTCGGTCTCGATGACCATGAATGGCGCGGTGATCCCGGTGCTCGCCAATTTCATCGTCACCGGCGAGGAGCAGGGCGTCGACCGCGCGCAGCTTTCGGGCACCATTCAGAACGACATTCTGAAAGAGTTCATGGTGCGCAACACCTATATCTACCCACCCGAGCCCTCGATGCGGATCGTCAGCGACATCATCGAGTACACCTCGACCGACATGCCGCGTTTCAACTCGATCTCGATCTCCGGCTACCACATGCAGGAGGCCGGCGCGAACCTGGTGCAGGAGCTGGCCTTCACCCTGGCCGACGGCAAGGAATACGTGAAGGCGGCGCTGGCCCGGGGGCTGGACGTCGATGCCTTCGCCGGGCGGCTGAGCTTCTTCTTCGCCATCGGCACCAATTTCTTCATGGAAATCGCCAAGCTGCGCGCCGCCCGCTTCCTGTGGCACCGCATCATGAGCGAGTTCAATCCCAAGAACCCCAAGTCGCTGATGCTGCGCACCCATTGCCAGACCTCGGGCGTGTCCCTGCAGGAGCAGGACCCCTACAACAACGTCGTGCGCACCGCCTACGAGGCGATGAGCGCGGTCCTCGGCGGCACCCAGTCGCTGCACACCAACGCCTTCGACGAGGCGATCGCGCTGCCCACCGAATTCTCGGCCCGGATCGCGCGCAATACCCAGCTCATCCTGCAGAACGAGACCAAGGTGACCAAGGTCGTCGACCCGCTGGCCGGCTCCTACTACGTCGAGAAGCTGACCAACGACCTGGCCGAGGCCGCCTGGAAGATCATCCAGGAGGTCGACGGGATGGGCGGCATGACCAAGGCCGTGGCCACCGGCATGCCCAAGCTGCGCATCGAGGAGGCCGCCGCGCGCTACCAGGCCTCGGTCGACCGCGGCGACGAGGTGATCGTCGGGGTCAACAAGTTCCGGCTGGAAAAGGAAGACGAGATCGAGATCCTGGAGATCGACAACCAGAAGGTCCGCGAGGCCCAGATCGCCCGCATCGAACGCACCCGCGCCTCCCGCGACCAGTCCGCCTGCGACGCGGCGCTCGCGGCGCTGGAACAGGCCGCGCAAAGCGGCGAGGGCAACCTGCTGCGCCTGGCGGTCGAGGCCGCGCGCGCACGCGCCACCGTAGGAGAGATCAGCATGGCGATGGAAAAGGCCTTCGGGCGGCACCGGGCCGAGGTCAAGACGCTGGCTGGCGTCTATGGCGCGGCCTATGAGGGCGACGAGGGCTTCGCCGCGATCCAGAAGGCGGTCGAGGACTTCGCCGAGAAGGAAGGCCGCCGCCCGCGGATGCTGGTGGTCAAGATGGGCCAGGACGGCCATGACCGCGGCGCCAAGGTGATCGCCACCGCCTTTGCCGATATCGGCTTCGACGTCGATGTGGGGCCGTTGTTTCAGACGCCCGAGGAGGCCGCGCAGGACGCGGTGGACAACGACGTCCACGTGGTCGGCATCTCGTCCCAGGCGGCGGGCCACAAGACGTTGGCGCCGAAGCTGGTCGAGGCGCTGAAGGCGGCGGGCGCCGAGGACATCATCGTGATCTGCGGCGGCGTGATCCCGCAGCAGGACTACAAGTTCCTCAAGGATGCGGGGGTCAAGGCGATCTTCGGCCCCGGCACCAACATCCCCGAGGCCGCCCAGGACATCCTGCGCCTGATCGAGGAGGCGCGGGCCTGAGCTCTACGCGCCTCTCGGGGCTTGGGAGGGAATGACGCCGCGCATGGATCGTCGGTGGCGGTGTGACGTCAAGTGATGGCCATGAGATCGAGACGGGCTTGGGCGCACCGCCTGCCGCCCGCCTTGGCCCGGGCGACCAGCCCGGGTCGCGCCCGACCCTCCCCCAGGGAGGGCGCTTTGGCGACGCTATCCGCCGCTCATCCGTCGTTCGGGGCTTTGGGATAAAACGCTGACCACAGGCGCGCCGACGCGCCCACCCAAGGTCGGGCGCTGCCCTCTTCTCTGGGATCGGATGTCTCGACCGGGCTGGAAGCGGTTGCTCTTTCACCCAGAAAAAGTGGCGCGCCGCCGGGGCCGCGCGCCGTTTGCCTCGCCTCCGGTAAGGGGCAGGGGGGAGGGACCCTGCCCCTTCCGTCGGTCCGGGCCTCAGCCGGCGGTGCCGGCCGTCTCGGCGCGGCTTTCGCTCGCGCGCGCGGCGAGCCGAAGGGTGCCGTAGCCCAGCACGGCCGAAACCGCCGAGCCCGACAGAACCCCCAGCCGCACGGCATTCATCAACTCGGGATCGGCAAAGCTGAGCGAGCCGATGAAAAGCGACATGGTGAAGCCGATGCCCGCCAGGCAGGCCAGCCCGTAGATATGCAGCCAGCTCACCCCATGGGGGAGCTGCGCAAACCCCGTGCGCACCATGATCCAGGTCACCCCGAACACGCCCAGCTGCTTGCCCAGCACCAGCCCCGCGGCGATGCCCAGCGGCAGGGGCGCGAAGAGGTCGGACAGCGCGATCCCCTCCAGCACGACCCCGGCATTGGCGAAAGCAAAGACCGGCACGATCAGGTACAGCACATAGGGCGACAGCCCGTGCTCCAGCGCGTGCAGCGGGGATTTGCCCCATTTGTCGCTCATGGGGATGAAGAAGGCGGTGATGACACCCGCCAGCGTGGCATGCACCCCCGATTTCAGCACCAGCACCCACAGCACCACGCCCAGCAGCAGGCTGGGCGCGACCCGATGGGCGCGCTTGGCGTTCAGGATGATCAGGCCCGCCAGCGGCAGCAGCGCCAGCATCAGATAGGCGACCTTCAGGTTGGCGGTGTAGAACAGCGCGATGATGATGATCGCGCCGAGGTCGTCGAGGATGGCCAGCGTCAGCAGGAAGACCTTGAGCGCGGCGGGCACGCGGTTGCCCAGCAGCGCCAGCACCCCCAGCGCAAAGGCGATATCGGTCGCCGCCGGGATCGCCCAGCCGGCGATGGTCTGCGGGTTGCCCCAGTTGAAGGCGGCGAAGATCACCGCCGGCAGGGCCATGCCGCCCACGGCGGCCATGCCGGGCAGGATCACGTCGCGCATATGCTTGAGCTTGCCCTCGAGGATTTCGCGTTTCAGTTCCAGCCCGACGAGGAAGAAGAACACCGCCATCAGGCCGTCGTTGATCCACAGGATCAGCGGTTTTTCCAGCCCCTCACCATCCAGCGTGACGGCGAACCTGGATGACAGCGCCGCCTCATAGGCCGGGGCGGCGGCGGAATTGGCGATGACGAGGGCGGCCAGAGCGGACAGCATCAGAAGGATGCCGCCCGAGGCTTCGTGGCTGAAAAAGCGGTCGAAAGCGCGAAGGAGCATTGGATTCCCGAGTAATTAGGTCATTAATGTGGGGAGATGGCGCTGTCGGCCCGGGAATCAATAGGTTCTGCCGCAAAAGCGTCGAAGTTGACGTTGGGGAATGTGGCGACATGCTGGAGCTTGATCATCTTGCCGTCTCCGCCAGAACGCTGGAGGAGGGGACGGACTATGTCGAAGAGGCGCTGGGCGTCACCCTGGCCCCCGGCGGGCGGCACGACCTCATGGGCACCCATAACCGGCTGCTGCATCTTGGTCCGGGGCTCTACCTCGAAGTGATCGCCATCGACCCCGAGGCGCCGGTCCCCGCCCATCCGCGCTGGTTCGACCTGGACAATTTCGAGGGCGCCCCGCGCCTGACCAACTGGATCGCCCGCTGCGAGGCGCTGGCCCAAGTCCTGCCCAAGGCCCCCGCCGGCACGGGTACCCCGATGGAGCTGTCGCGCGGCGACCTGGCCTGGGAAATGGCGGTGCCCGAGGACGGCAAGCTGCCCTTCGACGGGGCCTTCCCCGCGCTGATCGCCTGGCTGCAGGGCGTGCACCCGGCCGCGCGCCTGCCCGAGGCCGATTGCCGCCTCGTGGGGCTGGAGATCCTCCACCCCGACGCCGTCGCCCTGCGCGCGGCGCTGGCCGGGTTGCTGGACGACCCGCGGGTGGTGATCTCGGAGGGCCCGGGAAAGGCGCTGCGCGCCACCATCCGCTGCCCCAAGGGCGAGGTGGTGCTGTCATGATCCGCCCCGCGCGGCCCACCGATTGCGCGGCGATCGCGGCCATCTGGAACCCGGTGATCCGCGACACGATGGTCACCTTCAATGCCGTGGAGAAGACCGAGGAGGAGTTGCGCGCGACGCTCACGGCCAAGGCGCAGGACGGCTATCCGTTCTTCGTGGCCGAAGAGGGCGGCCGCGTGCTGGGCTTTGCCACCTATGGCCAGTTTCGCGGCGGGGTCGGCTATGCCCATACGATGGAACACACGATCATCCTCGGGCCCGAGGCGTGGGGGCGGGGCATTGGCCGCGCCCTGATGACCGCGATCGAGGACCATGGCCGCGCGCGCGGTGCCCACTCCATGATCGCGGGCGTCAGCGGCGCCAATGCCCCCGGCATCGCCTTCCACGCGGCGGTGGGCTATGCCGAGGTGGCGGTGCTGCCCGAGGTCGGCTTCAAGGCCGGTCAGTGGCTGGATCTTGTCCTGATGCAGAAACTCCTGACCTGACAGACGGTTGCGCGCCGGATACACTGACCCCATGAGCCTCTGGTCCCGCATCTCCGACGCCCTTGCCGCGCTGCAACAGGGCGAAAGCCTCGCACAGGTCTTCGACCGGCTGCGCAGCCCGCCCGAACGCTCGGTCGCGTTCACCATCGCGGTGATCGCGCTGGGCGCCAAGATGGCCAAGGCCGACGGCCAGGTCACCCGCGACGAGGTGACGGCCTTCCGCGAGGTTTTCAGCCTGCCCCACTCGGAAGAGGCCAATGCCGCGCGCGTCTTCAACATGGCGCGCACCGACGTCGCCGGGTTCGAGGATTACGCCCGCCGCATCAAGCGCATGTTCCGCGACGAGGCCAGCCCCCTGTGCGACCTGATGGAGGGGCTGTTCCACATCGCCATGGCCGATGGCAGCTACCACCCGGGCGAAGAGGATTACCTCAAGCGCGTGGCCGAGATCTTCGGCCTGTCCGAACGGCAGTTCAGCAGCCTGCGCGCGCGTTTCGTGCCCGACGCCGCGCCCGACCCCTACGACGTGCTGGGCGTGCCCCACGACGCGCCGCTGGACGAGGTGCGCGCCGCCTGGCGCGCCGCCGTGCGCGAGGCCCATCCCGACCGCATGCTCGCCCGCGGCGTGCCCGAAGAGGCGATCAAGCTGGCCGAGGCGCGCCTCGTCGCCGTCAACCACGCCTGGGAAGAGATCAGCCGGGAGACGGCGGGGTGAGGATCGCCACCTACAACGTCGAATGGTTCAACAACCTCTTCGACGATGAGGGCAACCTGCTGGACGACATGGGATGGTCGGGCCGCCAGGATGTCCGCCGCGCCGACCAGATCGCCGCGCTGGGGATCGTCTTTACCGCGCTGGACGCCGACGCGGTGCTGATCGTCGAGGCACCCGACCACAACGGCCGCCGCACCACCGTGGGTGCGCTGGAAAATTTCGCCGCGACGATGGAGCTGCGCGCGCGCCGGGCCGTGGTGGGCTTCGCCAACAACACCCAGCAGGAAATCGCGCTGCTTTACGATCCCGACGCGCTCAGTGCCCGGCACGACCCGCAGGGGGCGCCCACGGGCAAGAAGGGCTCCGCCGACGCGCCGCGCTTTGACAGCGTCTTCCGCTGGGACATCGACGTCGACGCCGAATCCGAGCGGATCACCTTTTCCAAGCCGCCGCTGGAACTGGCGATGGAAGCCGCCTCGGGCGCGCGGTTCCGCATGATCGGCGTGCATGTGAAATCCAAGGCGCCGCACGGCGCCAGCACGCCCGACGAGATCATGCGCGTGGCGATCCAGAACCGGCGCAAGCAACTGGCCCAGTGCATCTGGCTGCGCCAGCGTGTTGCGGCGCATCTGCGGGCGGGCGACCCGCTGATCGTGCTGGGCGATTTCAACGACGGCCCCGGCCTGGACGAATACGAGAAACTGTTCGGCCATTCCGGCGTCGAGATCGTGCTGGGCGCGGATGAGGCGGACCCGGCGCTGCGCCTTTACGACCCGCATGCGCGCGAGGCGCTGCAGGGGCCGCTCTGCGCCAAGCCCGCCACCGCGCGTTTCTTCCTGGCCGAGGAGATGCGCTATCTCTCGGCGCTGCTCGACTACATCATGGTCTCGCCCGACCTGCACGCCCGCGACCCCGCCTGGCGCATCTGGCACCCGTTCGACGACCCCAAGCTCTACGCCATCCCCGAGCTGCGCGAGGCGCTGATCACCGCTTCGGACCACTTCCCGGTCACGCTCGACATCGAGTTGTGAACTTCAACGCGCCCCGAATCCCCCTATATTGAGGGCATGAAACGCCTCGCCGTACTCAGCCTCGTCGGCCTTCTCAGCCTTGCGCCCGCCCAGGCGCAGGAGGAAGGGGGCGATATGCAGGAGGGTCTCGACCTCCTGGACCGGGGCGCGCGCCTGTTCATGCGCGGGCTGATGGACGAGATGGAGCCGGCCCTGCGCGAGCTGGCCGAGGGCATGGAACCCGCCCTGCGCAAGCTCCTGGAAATCGTCGACGATTTCGACGCCTACCACCTGCCCGAACGTCTGCCCAACGGCGACATCATCATCCGCCGCAAGACCCCGCTCCCGCCGCCCGGGGGCGAGGCGCCGCCCGAGGGCGAGATCGAGCTCTGATCCCTTCTTCTTGGCAAAAATACTCAGGCCCGGCGCCGCAGTGCGTCACCCCGCCCGTATGACGCGAATCTCCGTGCCAAGCGATTTCGCCAGCGACGCCAGCCGCGCCTCGGCCACCTCGCCGTAGAGCGCCTCCGCCCCCGGCGCCAGCGCCAGTTCCAGCGTCGCGTGGTCCGCGGCATAGCGCAGCTTGGCGAACTGGTCCGGCTCGTCGGACGAGAACATCGCGCCAAAGCGCATCGCCTTGCCCAGCACCTCGGCGCCCTTGATCTGCTGTTCCGACAGCAGTTCGAAAAGTGGCTCGAACCGGCTGCCCGAACGCTTGTTCTTGTAACGGTGCAGCAGCGCGAGCCCCAGGAACACCCGGCCTTCGTGGTCCAGCCCGCCCAGGTTGGCGCGGGTGGCCGCGTCGAAACAGACCTCGTGCCGGTAGTCGGGATGCGCGCGCCAGGCGGTGTCGTGCAGCAGGCAGGCGGCCTTGACCAGGCGCAGCAACTCGGGCGGGGCGCCCTCGTAGAGCGGCAGGATGAACTTGAACAGCCGTCGCCCGAAACCCGGCATCCGGGCCGAAATGGATTCGGTGAAATAGCAGGCCTCGATCAGCGGATCGCGGCGGCGCAGCTGCTCGGGCATCTGCTCGAACAGCATGCCCTCGCGGATGCCGTAGCTTGAGACGCAGATCTCCTTGGGGTTCAGCGTCTGGACCAGCCGGCGCAGCACCTCGGCGGCGATGGGCACCAGCGACATCCGCTCGGCCCCAATGCCTGCGCGGCTGCGCAACGCGTCCGGGTCGTTTTCGGCGATCCAGTCCAGCGTTTCCAGGATAGAGGCACGGGGCATGCGGTATTCGTGCAGCACGGTCAGCGGATAGCCGCGCCGGGTCATGTCCAGCCGCGCGATCGCCCGCCACGAGCCGCCCACGAGATAGAGCCGGGCGTGATCGGTGCCCATGGTTTCGGCAAGGCCGTCGATCACCTTGGCGATATGCTTGGCCAGCCCCTTTTTGCCGCCCGGCACATCCCGCAGTTTCAGCGGCCCCAGCGGCGATGACAGGCGCTTGCCCACCTCGCCCTTGCTAACCTCGGCCAACTCCATCGACGAGCCGCCGATGTCGCAGACCAGCCCGTCGGCCTCGGGCCAGCCCAAGAGCACGCCCTGCGCCGACAGCCGCGCCTCTTCGGCGCCGTCGATCACCCACAGCTTCAGCCCGGTTTCGTCCAGCACCTGCTGGCAGAAGTCCGGCCCGTCCCCGGCCTCGCGCATCGCGGCCGTGGCGACCGCGGTCAGGGGCGTGGCGCCCATCCCCTCGGCCAGCAGGCAGAACCGGCGGATCGCGGCCAGCGCGCGGGTCTTGCCCTCGGGGTTCAGCCGGCCGCTTTCCGACAGGCCCGCGCCCAGCCCGCACATGACCTTTTCGTTGAAGAAATAGGCCGGGCTGCGCGCCGCCCCGTCGAAGACCACCATGCGGACCGAGTTGGAGCCGACGTCGACCACCCCCACGCGGCTGAGCGCGCGCGAGGACGGATCGTTGAACAGCGGGCGGCCGAACATGCCCCAGTCTTCGGATCGCGGGTCGCTGCTGTCGTCCATCTGTGCTCCCCCCAGGGTGGCGGTCAGTCTTTCGAGCGGGCCAGCTGGGGCACGTCCTGCGCCCCGGCCTTACCGCGGCCCGAAAGCGACGGATGCTTCATGAAGAACTCATGGCAGTTGAACGCCCCCTTTGCAAAGGAGGCGCGGGTGAAGCTGCCGTCGGGCGTCATCACCCAGCTCTGCGCCTCGTCGGCGAGGTTGGCCGCCATGATCTGGCTGACGATCTGTTCCTTGACCGTGTCGTTGTGGATCTCGACGAAGGTCTCGACCCGCCAGTTCAGGTTCCGCCCCATCCAGTCGGCCGAGGAAATCCAAACCCTTGCGTGTTTCGAGGGCAGGCCGTGGCCGTTGCCGAAGCACGCGATGCGGGAATGTTCCAGGAACCGCCCGACGATGGATTTCACCCGGATATTTTCGGACAGGCCCTTGATGCCAGGGCGCAGCCCGCAGATGCCGCGGATCACGAGGTTGATCTTCACCCCTGCCTGGCTGGCCTTGTAGAGCGCGTCGATCACGTCGGGCTCGATCAGCGAGTTCATCTTGGCCCAGACCTCGGCCGGGCGGCCGGCGCGGGCGTGCTCGGCCTCGGCCTCGAGGCTTTCGATGATGGTGGATTTCAGGTTGATGGGCGAGATCGCCAGGTTCTCCAGCCCCTCGGGCTCGGCATAGCCGCCGACATAGTTGAACACCTTGGTGGCGTCGCGCCCCAGCGCCGGGTCGCAGGTGAAGAAGCTGAGGTCGGTGTAGATCTTGGCCGTGATCGGGTGGTAGTTGCCTGTGCCGAAATGGGTATAGGTCACCAGCTGGTCGCCCTCGCGCCGGACCACGGTGCTGATCTTGGCGTGGGTCTTGTAGTTGATGAAGCCATAGACCACATGCGCGCCCGCACGTTCCAGCCGGCGCGACTGGCGGATATTGGCGGCCTCGTCGAACCGCGCCTTCAGCTCCACCAGCGCGGTGACCGACTTGCCGTCCTCGGCCGCCTCGCACAGCGCGCTGACGATCGGGCTGTCCTTGGAGGTGCGGTAGAGCGTCTGCTTGATGGCGAGCACGTTGGGATCGCGCGCCGCCTGCTGCAGGAAGCGCACCACCATGTCGAAGGTCTCATACGGGTGGTGCAGCAGCATGTCCTTCTGCCGGATCGCGGCGAACATGTCGCCGTCGTGGTCCTGCACCCGTTCGGGCACCCGCGGGTTGAAGCTGGGCCAGAGCAGGTCGGGCCGGGCGTCGAGCACCAGTTCCTTGAGGTCGGCCACGCCGATCAGCCCGCGCACCTCGATCACCTCGGCCTCGGTGATGTGCAGTTCCTGCATGATCAGGCGGCGCAGCTCTTCGGGCGCGCCGGCCGAAAGCTTCATGCGCACCACCTCGCCGCGGCGGCGCCGTTTCAGTGCGACCTCGAACTCGCGCACCAGGTCCTCGGCCTCGTCCTCGAGTTCGAGATCGCTGTCGCGCAGGACGCGGAAAGTGCAGCTTCCGATGGCTTTGTATCCGGGGAAGAGCATGCCGATATGGATCAGCAGCAGCTCTTCGAGCGGCAGGAAGCGGTGCTCGCCCTCCGGTGCGGGCAGGGGGATGAAGCGGTCGACCTGGTTGGGAATCGGCAAGAGCGCCTGCAGCGGGCGGCCGTCCCTTTCGCGTTCCAGCTGCAACGCCAGGCAAAAGCCGGTGTTGGGGATGAAGGGGAAGGGGTGCGCCGGGTCGATCGCCAGGGGCGAGAGCACCGGGAACACCTTGTTCAGGAAATGCGCCTCGAGATGGTCGCGGTCGCGCTTGCCCAGCTTGGAGCGGGCGAGGATGGTGATCCCTTCCTCCTCGATCTCGCGCTTCAGCTTGTTCCAGACGCTCTGCTGCGATTGCAGCAGGCGGCGGGCGTCCTTGTCGATCAGAACCAGTTGCTCGGCGGGCGTCAGCCCGTCGGCCGCGGGGGTGGTGTTGCCCTCGCGGGCCAGTTCGCGCAGGCCGGCCACGCGCACGGTATAGAACTCATCCAGATTGGTGGCCGAGATCGACAGGAACCGCACCCGCTCCAGCAGCGGCACGCTGGGGTTGGAGGCCTCTTCCAGCACGCGCCAGTTGAAGCCGAGCCAGCTCAGTTCGCGGTTGAAGAAACGTTTCGGGCCGGTGCGGTGGGTGGCGGGCACCTCGACCGGGTCGGGCAGCGGGGAGTTGAGAAAATCAGCCTGTGTCATGCCCGGCTTTTCCGCCTTGTTCGTAACGCCTGAATGACAGTATCGCCCGTCCGGTCAGCCCTTGTCCAGCAACTCGGCGGCCAGCCGCTCGCTGATTTTCCGCCCGGTTTCCAGCGCCCGGCGGTCGAGATCGGCCACCAGCGCCTGCGCCGCGGCGAAAGAGCGGTCCATGCGCCCCACGAGGTAGGAAATCAGCCGCGGCGGCACGGTGATCTGGCGGTCGGCGAAGAGCTTGACCAGCAGCGCGGACAGCAAGGCGTCGTCGGGGGCCTCCAGCGTGGCGCTGGCCGTGGCCTCCAGTCGGCTGCGCAGGTCGGGCAGGACCAGCGGCCATTGCCGCGGCGCGCTGCGCGCGGTCAGCATCAGGGCGCCGCCCTCGGCCAGAATCAGGTTGTGCAGGTGGAACAGCGCCTCTTCCGCCGCGCGGTCGCCCGCGATGCGGTCGGCATCCTCCACCGCCACGGCGCCGTGCGCGGCCAGCGCCTCGATCCCGGCGTCGGGCAGGTCGGCGGCGGCGATGATCTCGGCCCCGCTGGCGGCCGCCCAGACATGGGCGAGATGGGTCTTGCCCGCGCCCTCGGGGCCCACCAGCACCAGCTTGCGCTGCGGCCAGTCGCGCCAGGCCTCGATCTGGGCCACGGCAACGGCGTTGGAGGGCGAGACAAAGAAATCCTCCCGCCCGGTCGCGCTTCGGACGGGCAGGTCAAAGGCCATCTGTTCGGTCATCTAGTCCTCCTCGCGCGCGCTCAGGCCCTTGTAGAGGCGGCTGTCCTGGTATTGCCCCACCCCCCAGCGCGCGACCACGCCGATCGAGGCGGCCACCGGCACCGCCACCAGCATGCCGACGAAGCCGAACAGCGCGCCGAAGGCCGACAGGGCGAAGATCAGCCAGACCGGGTGCAGCCCGACCGAGCCGCCCACCAGCTTGGGCGTCAGCACGTTGCCCTCGATCACCTGGCCCGCGGCGAAGACCGCGCCGACCGCGCCGATCATCCACCACTCGCCCCAGAACTGGAACACCGCCAGCCCCAGCGCCAGCGCGCCGCCCACCAGCGCCCCCACATAGGGGATGAACGAGATCAGCCCCGCGATGAAGCCCACGATCAGCCCGAATTGCAGCCCGGTCAGCATCAGCGCCGTGGCATAGAACGCACCCAGGATCAGGCAGACCGTGCCCTGGCCCCGGATGAACGAGGCCAGCGTGCGGTCGATATCGCCCGCGAGCTGGCGGATCACCGGGGCGTGGTCGCGCGGCAGCAGGTCGTCCACCCTTGCGACCATCCGGTCCCAGTCCATCAGCAGGTAGAAGGTGATCACCGGCACCAGAACCACGAGCAGCACCATGTTGATGACGTTCATCGCCGAGGTGACGAGGGCGTTCACCAGTTCGCCCCCCTTGGACTGGATCGTGTCGCCAAGTGCCAGCAGCGACTTGCGCAGGGTCGATCCCTCATCGATCAAGGCGGGGAAACGGTCGGTCAGGAAGGCCTGGAGTTCGGAAAACAGTTTGGGCGCGGTGTTCACCAGCGCCGCCAGCTGGTCCACCATCGCAGGCACCACCAGCAGCGCCGCCAGGGTGAAGACCAGACCGGCTATCAGCGTGATCGTCACCGTGGCCCAGACCCGGCTGAAGCCGTGCGCCTCCAGCCAGTCGGCGACGGGGTCCAGGAAATACGCCACGGCCATGCCCAACACGAAGGGCAGCATCACCCCGCTGAGCAGCCACAACAGGCCCAGGAACACCACGGCTGCGATGCTCCAGTATTTCAGTTGTTCCCTGACCGGCAGTGCCATTCCCGCGTCCCTTGCATGCGCCTGTAGATGTGACCCATGCCAATGCAGGTTGCAAGGGGGCCGAGTGCCTTGTCTGGCAAGGCGCAATCGCTTAGACGGGGCCGAACAGATCACTTCAGAAAGCGCCGACTAACATGCGTCTGACCCGCTATTTCCTGCCCGTCCTGAAAGAAACGCCCGCCGAGGCGCAGATCGTCAGCCACCGCTACATGCTGCGCGCCGGCATGATTCAGCAGGCCAGCGCCGGGATTTATTCCTGGCTGCCGCTGGGCTACAAGGTGCTCAAGCGGATCGAACGGATCGTCCATGAAGAGCAGGTCCGCGCCGGCCACATCCCGCTGCTGATGCCCACCCTGCAATCGGCCGACCTGTGGCGCGAAAGCGGCCGCTACGACGATTACGGCGAAGAGATGCTGCGCATCACCGACCGGCACGGGCGCGACATGCTCTACGGCCCCACCAACGAAGAGCTGATCACCGATATCTTCCGCAGCCACGTCAACAGCTACAAGGACCTGCCGCTGACGCTGTATCACATCCAGTGGAAGTTCCGCGACGAGATCCGCCCGCGCTTCGGCGTGATGCGGGGCCGCGAGTTCCTGATGAAGGACGGCTACAATTTCGACCTGACGAAAGAGGACGCCCTGCACGCCTATAACCGTCACCTGGTCAGCTACCTGCGCACCTATGAACGCATGGGCCTGCAGGCAATCCCGATGCGCGCCGCTTCCGGCCCCATCGGCGGCGAGGACACCCACGAGTTCCTGGTTCTGGCCGACACCGGCGAATCCGAGGTGTTCTACGACAGCGAGATCACCGATCTGCGCTTCGGCGACCGCGAGATCGACTTTGACAGCGTCGAGCAGTGCCAGGGCGTGATGGAGGAGTTCACCTCGCGCTACGCCCGCACCGACGAGACCCATGACGAAGCGTTGTTCAACCAGGTCCCCGAAGAGCGCCGCCGCACCGCCCGCGGCATCGAGGTCGGCCAGATCTTTTATTTCGGCACCAAGTATTCCGAGCCGATGGGCGCCACGGTGACCAATGACAAGGGCGAGCGCGTGCCGGTCCACATGGGCAGCCACGGCATCGGCGTGTCGCGCCTCGTGGGCGCGATCATCGAGGCCAGCCATGACGACAAGGGCATCATCTGGCCCGAGGGCGTGACGCCGTTCCACTGCGGCATCGTGAACCTCAAGCAGGGCGACGCCGAGGCCGATGCGGCCTGCGAAGGTCTCTACAAGGCGCTGACTGCCGCCGGGCTGGAGCCGCTTTACGATGACCGCGAAGAGCGCGCGGGCGCCAAGTTCGCCACCATGGACCTGATCGGCCTGCCCTGGCGCATCACCGTCGGCCCCCGCGGCCTGAAGAACGGCGTGGTCGAACTGACCTGCCGCCGCACCGGCGAAAGCGAAGAGCTGGCGCCCGAACTGGCCGTGGCCCGCGTGGTGGAGATCTACAAGGGGCTGTAAGGCGATGATCCGGTCACTGGCCCTTGCGGGGGGAATCGCGGGGGCCGTGGCCCTGTCTCAATTCCCTGAATTCTCGCAGCAATACCTGCAGCGCCTTTCCGGCGCGGTGAACGAGCTGCGGCCGGTCGCGCTGGCCTTCGATGTCAGCGCGAAAACGGCAGGGCTGAGCCGCGAAGAGGCGCTGGCGCGGCTGGAAGGTTCGGAATTCGAAGAGGCGCTGCGCGAGACGATGGCAGGGCAACTGGCCCGCTATGACCGGCTGTCGCGCGGCTATGCCAGCCTCAAGGGCAAGGCGCCGCTGGGGCGCCTGGCGGAGGTCTGGCGCTTTTCCGACCCCGACCTGGCCCGCCGCACCTGGCAGGAATACCGCCCCGCCGTGCCCGCCACCGCCGACGGTCTGATCTGCGCGGGCATCGGCTATGGCGCCGGCTGGCTGACGGTCATGGCGCTGTTCGCCGGGCTGCGCCGGCTGTTTCGCCGCCGCCGCCCGGCGTGACGCTCAGACCAGCCCGCGCAGGGCGAAGGCAATGAGCGCCAGCAGCCCCACCGCGTTCAGGCCCGCATAGGCCAGCGCGATGCGGCGGCGCAGGGGCAGGTGTGAAAGCCACCTAGTCATAGCTGAACCTCTCCGACAGGATATTGCCCGAGGGCACGCCGAGCGCGATCAGCGCGTTCTCCACCGCCTCCATCATCGCGGGCGGACCGCAGAGGACGTAGAGCCATTGCTTGTGCCCGGCGTCCCCGAATTGGGCGCTCAGGATTTCGGGGGTGATCAGGCCGATCTCGCAGGTCATGCTTGCGGGGGGCTCGCACAACACATGGGTGACCCGCGTGCCGTGGTCGCGGGCCAGCGCCTCCAGTTCGTCGCGGTGGACGATCTGGTCTTCGCTGCGGTTGCCGTAGATCAGTGCCGTGGGGCGGCTGTCGCCGCGCGCGCGCAGCTCGCGCAGGATGCCCATCATGGGCGCGATGCCCACCCCGCCCGCGATCAGCGCGATGCCGGGGGCGTCGTGATCGGTGACGGTCAGGTGCCCGTGCGGGCCGTCCAGGTAGGCGCGGCTGCCCGGTTTCACCTGGCCGACGGTGCGGGTGAAATCGCCCAGCTCCTTGATGATGAATCTGACCTCCGGTCCGGTCGAGGGGGCCGAACTGATCGAGAACGGGTTTTCATGCGGTCCGAAGGGGGTGTTGCGGATGTTCAGCCAGGCGAACTGCCCGGCGCGGTAGCCGAAGGCGAAATCGCGCGCCGGGCGCAAGGTGACCTCCCACGTCCGCTCGGCCACCGGGTCGACCGAGCTGACCGTCCACGGGCGGCGCAGCTGCGCCAGCGGCGTCAGCACATAAACATAGGCCAGCGCGAACAGCGCGATGCCCAGCAGGGCCAGCCAGACGTAGCCCATCGCCGGATCGGCGCTGTAGCGGCCCGCGCGCAGCGTGTGCAGCACGCCGAAGCCGGCGATCAGCGCCGCCCCCAGCCCGTGCATCAGCCGCCATGTCTCGTAGCGGTATCCCAACGCGTTGCGCCCGATCGCCATCAGCACCAGCGCGGGCAGCAGCAGCCAGGCGATCATCCCCGGCCAGATCGCGGCGAAATCCTGCATCACGAAGAACTGGCGGTTCACGTCCCAGTCCGGCGCAGGCGCGCGGCGGGTGGTGTAGAGGAAGGGGTGCACCACGGCGAGGATGGCCGCACCGCGGGCCAGCAACTGGTGCATCCGCATCACGATATCGGTGCCCACCCGGCGCGCCACGAAGCGGTAGCGGCCCAGCAGCAGGAACTCGGCCAGGATCACCGCCAGCGCCAGGATCCCCGCGCCCGAGGCCAGCTCGTCGGCGATGGAACGAGGCTCCAGGCCCTGCGCCCAGGCCAGCCCCAGCGGCAGCAGCGCCGCGAACAGGTAGAGAAGGATCAAAAGGCCTGCCGGCATGATCGGAGTCTCCCTTGCTATCCCCCTAGGGCTAGCGTTCCGCGTACTCAAAAACCAGAAAAAACCGGGCGTCAGGGGGCGGAAACCCGCCGTCTGCGGCACAGGTTGCGGCTTGACCCCCCGCGGCGTTCGCCGCACTGTCCGCGCCAAGCAGAACAGGAGCAGACGTGGCCAACCGCACCGCCCCCTTCGCCGGTTTCGAATGGATGATCGCCTGGCGCTACCTGCGCGCGCGCCGTTCGGAGGGCGGCGTCAGCGTGATGACCTGGATCTCGCTGGTCGGCATCACCCTGGCGGTCTTCGCGCTGATCGCGACGCTGGCGGTGCGGGCCGGCTTCCGCGCCGAGTTCGTGGACACGATCCTGGGGGCGAACGCCCATGTCACGGTCTATTCCAGCCTGCACGTGACCGAGACCGGCCAGACCACCCGCGCCATCACCGATTACGAGGCGATGGCCGAACGCCTGCGCCAGGTCGAGGGCGTGACCCGCGCCGCGCCGCTGGTGAAGGGGCAGGTCATGGCCAGCGCGCAGGGCCGCAACGCGGGCGTCGAGGTCTTCGGCATCGCGCGGGACGACCTGATGACCATCCCCCGCGTGGCGGGCTCGGAAGAGGCCCTGGGCGACATCGCGCGCTTCGACGAGGGGCTCGCCATCGGCTCGGGCGTGGCGCGCGAGCTGGGCGTGGGCGTGGGCGACCGGATCAAGCTGATCTCGCCCGACGGGGTGAAGACCGCCTTCGGCACCTCGCCGCGGGTGAAGGCCTACGAGGTGGTCTATATCTTCTCCGCCGGGCGCTACGACATCGACCGCACCCGCGTCTACATGCCCTTCGCCGAGGCGCAGAGCTATTTCAACCGCGAGGGCGCGGCCGACGAGATGGAGGTCATGGTGGCCGAGCCCGAGGCCATCGACGATCTGGCCCCGGCGCTGCTGCGCGCGGGGGGCGAGCGGGCGATGCTGTGGACATGGCGAGACGCCTCGGGCGCCTTCCTGCGGGCGCTGGATGTCGAGGACAACGTGATGTTCATCATCATGGCCATCCTGGTGCTGATCGCGGCGATGAACATCATCTCGGGGCTGATCATGCTGGTGAAGAACAAGGGCGGCGATATCGGCATCCTGCGCACCATGGGCCTGACCGAGGGCTCGGTCCTGCGGGTGTTCTTCATCTGCGGGGCGTCGATCGGGCTGGTGGGCACGGTTCTGGGCGTGGTGCTGGGCTGCCTGTTCGCGATCTATATCGACCCCATCTTCTCGGCCGTGAACTATATCGCCGGCGGCGGCGTGTGGGACCCGTCCATCCGCGGCATCTATGATCTGCCGGCCAAGCTGCAGGCGGGCGACGTGATTTCGGCCGTGGCGCTGTCGCTGGGCCTGTCCTTCGTGGTCACCATCTTCCCCGCCCGCCGCGCGGCGCGGATGAACCCGGTGGAGGCGCTGCGCTATGAATAAGCCGGTTCTGCAGCTTGAGGGGGTCGACAAGACCTACAACAAGG
>Ga0207799_100383_pt1 | contig 18863 bp, 17 predicted proteins | sample TtanPargueraPR_4_FD_187742 | JGI IMG/M metagenome (GOLD analysis project Ga0207799, IMG submission 187742) | Aerobic enrichment media microbial communities from Bioluminiscent Bay, La Parguera, Puerto Rico - Tt and M2 (SPAdes) | ecosystem: Environmental > Aquatic > Marine > Unclassified ...
GCGGCGGATGGCGCGGGTGCGGGTGAAATAGTCGTGCAGCATCTCGCCGTCGCCGGTGCGGATGGCGCGCTGCAGCGCAAAGAGTTCCTCGGTGAACCGGCCGAGGATTTCCAGCGTGGCTTCCTTGTTGGTCAGGAACACGTCGCGCCACATGGTCGGGTCGCTGGCCGCGATCCGGGTGAAGTCGCGGAAGCCGGCGGCGGAATACTTGATCACCTCGCTGTCGGTCACCCGGCGCAGATCGTCGGCCACGCCCACCATCGTGTAGGCAATCAGGTGCGGCGCGTGGCTGGTGACCGCCAGCACGAGGTCGTGGTGATCGGCGTCCATCTCTTCGACATTGGCGCCCATGCCCTCCCACAGCGCGCGCAGCCGGGCGGTGGCGGCGGGGTCGGTGCCCTCGACCGGCACCAGCAGGCACCAGCGGTTGTCGAACAACTCGGCAAAGCCGGCGCGGGGGCCGGAATGCTCGGTCCCCGCCAGCGGGTGGCCGGGGATGAAATGCACGCCCTCGGGGATATGCGGGCCCACCGCCTCGATCACCGCCCGCTTGACCGAGCCGACATCGGTGACGGTGCAGCCCGGTTTCAGATGCGGGGCGATCTCTTCGGCCACGGCGCCCATCGCGCCCACGGGGACGGCCAGCACCACCAGGTCGGCGCCCTCGACCGCCTCGGCCGCGGTGTCCACCACCCGGTCGCAAAGCCCGATCTCGGCGGCCACCTTGCGGGTCTCGGCGCTGCGGGCGGTGCCCACGATCTCGCCGGCCAGACCCGCGCGGCGCATGGCATGGGCCATGGAGCCGGCGATCAGCCCCAGCCCGATCAGCGCCACGCGGTCGTAGATCACGCTCATGCCTGCTGCCCCTTGAATTCGCGCACCGCATGCGCGACGCGGCGGCAAGAGGCCTCGTCGCCCACGGTGATGCGCAGGCAGTTGGGCAGTTTGTAGCCCGCCACCCGGCGCACGATGATGCCCTTCGATTTCAGCCAGTCGTCGCAGGCCTCGGCCTCGTCCTGACCGGCGAACCGGGCGAGGATGAAATTGGCGCAGGAGGTGTCCGAGGGCACGCCGGCCTCGGCCAGCGCCTCGGCCAGCCAGGCGCGCAGGCGGGTGTTCTCGGACCGGCATTTCTCGGCATAGGCGGTGTCGCGCACCGCGGCCTCGGCGGTGTCCAGCTGGGTCTGGCTGAGGTTGAACGGCCCGCGCACGCGGTTCAGCACGTCGATGATCTGCTGCGGGCCGTAACCCCAGCCGATCCGCAGTCCACCCAGCCCGTAAAGCTTGGAGAAGGTCCGCGTCATCACCACGTTGTCGCGCGCCTCGACCAGCGCGGCGCCGCCATCGTAGCCCTCGACGAACTCGGCATAGGCGCCGTCGAGCACCAGGATCGCCTGCGGCGGCAGCCCATCGGCCAGCCGCGCCACCTCGTTGCCGCCGATCATGGTGCCGGTGGGGTTGGCGGGGTTGGCGATGAAGACCAGCCGGGTACGCTCGTTGCAGGCGCCAAGGATGGCGTCGACATCGACCACGCGCTCGCGCTCTGGCACCTCGATCGGGGTCGCGCCCGCGCCCAGGGCCGAGATGCGGTACATGGAAAACCCGTGCTCGGTATGGATCACCTCGTCGCCGGGGCCGGCATAGGCCTGGCATAGGAAGGTGATGATCTCGTCCGAGCCGACGCCGCAGATCACCCGCGCGGGATCCACGCCGTGCACCTCGCCGATCGCGGCGCGCAGGCTGGCGTGGTCGGTCGGCGGATAGCGGTGCAGGCTGTGCACCGAGCGCGCGAAGGCCTCCTTGGCCTTTTCCGAGGGGCCGAACGGGTTCTCGTTCGAGGACAGTTTCACGATATCGGACACGCCTTCGACATGGCTCTGCCCGCCCTGGTAGAGCTTGATCTCCATGATACCGGGCTGGGGCTGAATGTCTGACATCGAAATACCTCCTACTTGCCGTGGTTTCTACCGCCGGTCCGGGCGCAAGGCCAGCGGGAAACCGCCGAGCCCGCCGGCCTCGATTGCACTGTTGCGCGCATGTCTACGGGGTCGGCGCGGCCGGCAAAACGTCAGGGCCGATCCCGCGCCGGTGAAATTGCCTCGGGGCGTACAGCCTGCGTTGGCTCAGTATTTGCCCTTCTTGGCGTTGGCCGTCAGCCAGTCCATTGCCGCCATCAGCACGCCCGAGCCGACAAAGGTCATGTGGATGACCACCAGCCAGAACAGCGCGTCGCGGTTGACCGGGGCGTCGGATTTGCCGATCTCCATGAACTGCTTGAGCAGGTGGATGGCCGAGATCGCCACGATTGAGGCGATCAGCTTCATCTTGAGCCCCGAGAAATCCACGGTGCCCATCCAGGACGGGCGGTCGCCGCCGTCGTCGATATCCAGCTTGGACACGAAATTCTCGTAGCCCGAGAACAGCACGATCAGCAGCAGATTGGCGGCCAGCGTCAGGTCGATCAGGGTCAGAATGACCAGGATCGCCTTGTCGCTGCTCATGCTCAGGACCTGGGGCGCGTAATAGATCAGCTCGCGGCAGAACACGATGGTCAGCATGCCCAGAGACACGACCAGCCCCAGGTACATCGGCGCCATCAGCCAGCGCGCTGCGAACAGCCCCTGTTCGAATTTCGATTCGATCGCCGGTTTCTGTGCCATGGTCCCGTCTCCTTGCCGCGTGGTCGGGCTGAAATAGAAAACGCCGCCGCGCCGCGCAAGGCGACATAAAGGTCAGGCGCGGCGCAGGGCAAAGGCCAGCGCCAGCAGCAGCGCCGCGATCAGGCCGAAATCCTGCGGCACCCCCAGCAGCACGGCGGCAGAGCCCCCGATCACGGCCCAGAGCATGGGGATCGCCGACAGCCACAGCCTGCGCCGCCCGCGGGCCAGCATCAGCACCCCGAGGGTGAAGATCACCGTCGGGCAGGGCGCCACGCCAAAGGCAGGCGCCGCCGGGTAGCGGTGCCCGGCCAGGTAGCCCCAGAGCGGATAGAGGACCAGCGCAAAGGCGATCAGGCCGAGGGCCACGGCGGTGCGCAGGTCACGCGCAGGGCGCAGCGACAGATCGGGGAACAGCCGGGGTGCCGCCGCCAGCAGAACGCTCTGAACGATGAAAAGGGCGGCGAAGCCATAGGCCGCCGGGTTGATCTGCGAGAAGAACATCGCGTGATAGCCGACCCCGTTCACCGCCCAGAGCGCGGCGAGAAGCCAGCACACCGGGCGGACCGGGGCGCGCTGGACAAGCAGCAATGCGACGATCGTCAGACCGGCCGCGAGGGCAACGACCTGCAGAGGCCAGATAGCCGCGTTGTAGCGCGCGAAGAGATCGAAGAACTCGGTTTCGGTGAACGGCACGGCCTTCCCCTCCGGCACCGAGCGAAACACGAAAAAACCCGCCGCGCAAGGCGCGGCGGGTTCCGGAATTCCGTGGGTCGGCGCAGATTAGTTCTGCGCGTAGTATTCGATGACCAGGTTCGGTTCCATCATCACCGGGTAGGGCACGTCGGCCAGGCCCGGGGTGCGCACGAAGGTGGCGGTCATCTTCGAGTGGTCGGCCTCGATGTAGTCCGGCACGTCGCGCTCGGCCAGCTGAACGGCTTCCAGCAGGACGGCCATCTGCTTGGACTTTTCGCGGACCTCGATCACGTCGCCCTCTTTCACGCGGTAGGAGGGGATGTTCACGCGCTTGCCGTTGACCAGCACGTGGCCGTGGTTCACGAACTGACGCGCGGCAAAGATGGTCGGCACGAACTTGGCGCGATAGACGACGGCGTCCAGGCGGCGCTCCAGCAGGCCGATCAGGTTTTCACCGGTGTCGCCCTTCACACGCTCGGCTTCGCCGAAGATGCGGCGGAACTGCTTCTCGGTCAGGTCGCCGTAGTAGCCCTTCAGCTTTTGCTTGGCGCGCAGCTGGGTGCCGAAGTCCGACAGCTTGCCCTTGCGGCGCTGACCGTGCTGGCCGGGGCCGTATTCGCGGCGGTTGACGGGGGATTTCGGACGGCCCCAGATGTTTTCGCCCATCCGGCGGTCGATTTTGTACTTGGCAGACGTGCGTTTGGTCACGGCTGATCTCCTTCGTTAAGGCGACGCCCGGGGGCGCCTGTGAAGGGCGTTGTCCTTTCCCTTGCGGGAGACAGGCATCCCCTTGCGGGGGCCACCAACACCAATGAAACCCCGGCCCTCTCGGATCGGGATTGCGGGCTTATACAGCCGGGGCCGGCAGAGTCAATGCCGAAGCCCGAACTCGTGCTGCAAAATCGCGGCCTCGGGCGCCGACAGGTTGCGCCGGGCGAAATCGCCATAGGCCGCGGGGTCGTGCTCCAGCCCCGGCAGGCAGCGCAGGAGCCGGTCGCGCTGGTCCGGGCTGATCGTGTCCAGCGCGGTGTTGGCGGGGTGAAAGCTCTCGCTCTCCACCCCGTTGGCCCAGAGCACCTGGTGACGCTCCAGCAACAGGTGGACATAGGTGACCTCGCGCAGGGTGTGGTCGACCATGATGGAGCGGTCGTTGACCAGGTCTTCCGCCGCGATCAGGACCTCGGGGGTCTGGAACAGCGCCTCGGCGGCGCGGCCCTTGATCAGCAGCCTGTGCTGGGGGGACACGATCAGGTCGCCGTCAGGGATGTCCAGCCCCAGCGCGCCCGAACGGATGCGGATCGGCCGCAGATGCGGCATGGCGTAGAGCCGCGCGCCGGTCATCCGTTTCTGCCCCGTCCAGAGGATCTCCTGCGCGCCGTCATCCTTGGTCTGAACCAGGTCGCCCGCGCGCAACTCCTCGACCGGGCGCGGCCCCGTGGGGGTCGCGATCCGCGTGCCGGCGGCAAAGCAGATGACCCCCGGCGCGAGGTCGGGGCGGGGTGCTGCCGGCCGTGCCTCGCCGATCAGGCGCACCACCCAGAGGTCGGTCTCGACTGGCGGCACCTGGTTGAGGAACAGCAGCAGCGGCGCGTGGCCGGGGCCTGCGCCGATCTCGGTGGCGGTGTAGCTGTTCAGCCCGTCCGTGAGCACGAAGCCGCGGTCGAGCAGCGGCTCGTCCGGCGCCTCCTCAGGCGTCTTCGCGGAATAGAGCGCGGCGCCCACCAGCCGCTGCACGGATTTGGCCGCGCGTTTGCGCAGGTTCGCCACGCCCTCGGAACCGTCCAGAAGCAGCAGGTCCGACGGGCCATCGACCCGCGTCGTCCGACCCGCCCAACGCCAGGTCGACCCGACCGCCAGCGCGTCCACGGGCGCCCCGACGATGCCGTCCACTTCTGTCTGTGCCCAGGAGATGACAAACGCGCCCCGAAAGCCCGTTTTCATGCTCTTAAGCCTGCCTCGTATTCTTGTTTATTCTGTGCAGGTTACCACGCGCGCCCGGCCCATGCAATTCTTGGCATTCGTCGCAGGCGCGGGCGGCCCCGCCGCGATCAGAACCTCAGCCGCAGCCGCAGCGACCCGCTGAGCTGCCCCTCGCGCTGGCCCCGGAACTCCTTGCCGTGCCAGGTCAGCCCGTAGAAGATGCTGGCCCGCTCGCCTTCCCAATGCACGCCGGCGCGCAGCCGCGTGCGGGTGTCAGTCAACGCGTAGCCGTCCGAGGAGGGCAGGTAGAAACTGTCGGCCACCATCGCCACATCGCCGCCCAGCACCAGCGACGCCCCCGGGCCGTCGGACCGGGTGGCGTGGTAGAGATGCCCGGTGGCGACATCGCGCAATTTGAGATTGGTCTGCCCGATCCGCCCCACCATCAGGTCGCCGCCAACGCGCAGCAGGGTCTCGGCCCCCGCCTGCGCCTCGGCGAAGGGGCGCGCCTGCAGGCGCGGGGACAGTTGCAGCGGATGCGCCGCCTGCGCCAGCAGCGTGGGATAGGCATTGTCGCCGACCTGGTTGCGCGCGGCGGCCGGTGCGGTGGCGTCCACCCAGTCGTGCACCTCGCGTTGAAGGCGGCTCAGCCCCGTTTGCGGGCCCACCACCACCAGATCGCCGCCCAGCGAGAAATCGGTGCCGCCGCGGCGGAAATGGCTGTGCAGGCCGAAGGACAGCGCGCCGACGTAGCGGCGGTCGCCCGGCGCCGGGGCGCTGAGGCTTTCGGGCACGATCAATTCGCTGCGCAGCCGGTATTCGAGGATCTGGCCGACGCTGCCGGGCAGGGTGCCCTCCCACCTGGCGGGGCCGGTCACCATGCTGAACGCGTAAGAGCCGGTGCGCCAGCGGTCCTCGCCATCGCCCAAGGCGTCGTTGGTGAACAGCCGGCCGTAGCCCAGCGTGCTGCGCCCCTCGGCCCCGGCCGGTTGCGCCACGATCAGCGCTGCCGCCAGCGCCGCGATAAGGGCTTTGATCATGCCTGTCCCCTGGTTGTTTTTCTGCCCGAGTGATCGGGCCGGCTATACCAGCGGCGATTTGCGCCGCCTAGCCCTCACGCATGCGCCCGGCGCGCGCTCCAGAAGGACAGCAGCCCCGAGGCCAGGATGATCGACAGGCCGAGGAAGGCGACGGCATCGGGCCATTCGGAAAAGACCAGGTACCCGGCGACCGCCGCCGCGATGAGCTGCGTGTAGATCAGCGGGGCGATCAGGCTGGCCGGGGTCGACCGGCTGGTGATCACCAGCAGGTAGTTCCCGGCTGCCGACCCCAGCGCGCTGACGCAGATCAGGCCGGCGGCGGTGGCGTCGAACGCCGCCGTCTCGGCCCCCACGGCCAGCGGCGACAGGATGGCCGCGCCGATCAGCAGTTGCGACACCAGCAGGAAGCGCGGGCGGTAGTCCCCCGCCAGCCACCGGGTCGCCACCAGGTAGGAGCCGTGCAGGCACCCCGCAAGCAGCGCGAACCCCATGCCCGCCGTTGCGCCGAAGCCCGGCTTGACCACCAGGATCACGCCCGCCAGGCCCGCCAGCAGCATCACCGTGCGGCTCGCCGAAATCCGCTCTTTCAGCAGGAGGGCCGACAGGAAATAGGACACCACCGGGCTGATGAAGAAGGCGCCGAAGACATTGGCGATGGGCTCGGTCCTCAGCGCGGTCAGGATGCAGGAGATCCCCCCGGCGATCAGCGCCGCGCGCAACAGGATCCCGCGGTCGAGCAGGTTGGGAAGCTCGGCGCGCCGCAGGCCGCTCAGCGGCAGCAGGAACACCGCGGCGATGGCAAAGCGCGCCCAGGCGACGAAAAACGGGCTGAAACCGGCCGCGGTCAGCAGTTTCCCGGCGGTGTCGCCGGCCACGATCAGGCACATGGCCGCGAAAACGGTGGCGATTGTTTTGACAAGGACGAAGGGCACGCAACGCTCCGTGCAGGAAAGACCCGATGCCTATAGGCGGTTGTGCGGGGCCGGGCAACGCGATGGCGTCCGGCCGCCCGCGTCAGCGGATTGTCAGGCGCGGCGCCGGGCCCAGCGGCACCGGGCCAAGGCTGACCCGCCCGCGGTGAAAGCTCAGCCCGACATCCAGCGTGTCGCGGTTGCCCTTCAGCCCGGCCAGCACCTCGAAGGCGCTTGCCAGCGTGTCGGCCATGCCGCGCGGCAGGGTGCCGGTGGCGACGCCGATCTCCAGCATCTCGCGCCAGTTGGTGGCGCGGATGCCGATCTCGCCCTCGGGAAAGCCCTCGGCATCCACCGTCAGGTCGCCCGCGGCCTGCAGCTCCAGGTCGCCCCAGCGCGCCTCCAGCATGCGCAGCTTGACCGAGGTGATCTGCGGCCGGCGCTGCTCGATCGCGCGCCGGTCCCAGGGCGCGTCGAAGCCGAACTCGGCATCGAGGCGCAGCGCCTCGAACACCTCGGGCAGGCCGGTGTCGCCCAGAAGGGCGATCAGGTCGGCCGAGGGGCGCATCTCGGTGGCGCTGAAGGCGATTTCCTGCACGTCGGTGCGCGCGGGCACGGCGCGGCTGGCCAGCCGGGCGGTGGGGAACTCGGCCCACCAGCCGCGGTCGGAGGCCAGCCGGAAACCCTCCAGCTCGAACGAGGTGCGGTCGAGCTCCAGCGCGGTGTCGGGCTTGAACACCACGCTCGCCTGCATCTTGCCGGCGGTGACGGCGATCTTTTCCTTGGGCGTGAACAAGAGCTGCTCATCCGGCCAGACCGCGATCACGTGGTTGGGCTTGTAGCTGAGCGACAGGATCTGGAAAAAGGACGCGTTCCAGCCCAGCCCCGTCTCCGGGTCGGCCAGCGCCAGATCGGTGATGGTGGTGTCCAGCCGGTTGGGAAAGCCGCGCACGCCGAGCGTGCTGTATTCGGCCTGCCAGCCCTCGGCCCGGCGCGCCTCGAACCACGCGGTCAGCGCGCCCTCCAGGCTGCGCGAGGCCACCAGCCACCAGCCCGCCCACAGCGCCGCCGCCGTCATTACCAGCACCAAAAGCCTGCGCATCGCTCCGCCCCTTTTCCTTGGCCCTGATCGGTGTTTATAGAGCCAAGGACAGGAGGGCCAGACATGACGAAACAGCCGCTTTGGGTGTTCGGATACGGATCGCTGATGTGGAACCCGGGCTTCCCGGTGGCCGAGCGGCGCATTGCGCGGCTCGACGGCTGGCACCGCTCGTTCTGCATGCGCTCGATCCACCACCGCGGCACGGTCGAGGCGCCGGGCCTCGTGCTGGCCTTGGACGCGGCCGAGGGGGCGAGCTGCCACGGGCTGGGCTTCCGCGTCGAGGGCGGCGCCGAGGAAGAGGCCATCGCCTATCTGCGCGAGCGCGAGCTGATTTCCTCGGCCTACCTGGAGACCGAGCAGGTGATCGTGCTGGAGGGCGGGGCCGAGGTGCCCGCGCTGACCTATGTGATCGACGCCGAGCATGACCAGTATTGCGGCGGCCTGCCGCTGGAGGATCAGGCCGGGATCATCGCCCGGGCCGTGGGCGGGCGCGGGCCGAACACCGAGTACCTTTATAATACCGCCCAACATCTGGCCGAACTGGGCATCGAGGATGCAGAGCTGAGTTGGCTCACCCTGCGCGTGCGCGAAATCAACACATTGCGGGGCAACTGACCCCCTTCCACAGCATTGCGTGTTGTGGGGGTGCGGCCCTTGGCCTAGATTGCGGGCAACAATCAACGGGGCAGGACGCGTCACATGGACCTGAGCGAGCGCGAGGCCGAGCCGCATTTTTCCCAGCCGGTGCGCCAGATCTTCATGATGCTGGTGGCGGTTGGGCTGTTTTCCTTCGGCGCCTATGTCGCGCTGCCGCGGGTGGCCTCGGTCTTCCTGGCCAACCCCTATCTGAACGGCGTGATCGCCTTTGTCTTCCTGATCGGGGTGCTGACCTGTTTCCTGCAGGTGATCCAGCTGGTCAGTTCGGTCAACTGGATCGAGGGCTTCATCGAAGGCCGCCCCGGCCACGAGATCACCCGTGCCCCGCGCCTGCTGGCGCCGCTGGCGGCCCTGCTGCGCGCGCGCGGCAAGCGGATGAAGATTTCCACCTCTTCGGCGCGTTCGATCCTGGAATCGGTGGTCACCCGCATCGAAGAGGCGCGCGATATCACGCGCTACATCGTCAACCTGCTGATCTTCCTCGGCCTGCTGGGCACCTTCTATGGTCTGGCGACGACCGTGCCCGCGGTGGTCGAGACCATCCGCTCGCTCGCGCCGCAGGATGGCGAGGGCGGGGTCGAGGTATTCAGCCGGCTGATGACCGGGCTGGAGGCGCAACTCGGGGGGATGGGCACGGCCTTTTCCTCGTCGCTGCTGGGCCTCGCGGGATCGCTGGTGGTGGGGCTGCTGGAGCTTTTCGCCGGGCACGGCCAGAACCGTTTTTATCGCGAGCTCGAGGAATGGCTGTCTACCATCACCCGGCTGGGTTTTTCCAGCGCCGAGGCTGCGGACACCGGCGAGGCCGGCGAGACCGCCGCGCTGGTGGGCGTGCTGGACCAGATGGCACAGCAGATGGACGCGCTGCAGGCCGTTGTGGCCCGGTCCGAGGCCGAACGCGCCGAGGGCGAGGACCGGCTGGCCGGACTGGCGCAGGCGATGGACCGGCTGTCGGAACGGATGTCCGAACGGCTGGAGGCCGACGCGCAGAGCACCGGCGCCAGCGCCCGGGCCCTGGCCCAGATCGCCGAGGGGCAGGAGCGCGTGATCTCGGCGCTCGAGGGCCGCGGAGAGGAAGAGGGCGGCGCGCATCTGGATGCCGAAAGCCGCATGCGCCTGCGCTCGATCGACGTGCAGCTTCTGCGCATTCTCGAGGAAATCTCGGCCGGCCGGCAGGAAACGCTCAGCGACCTGCGCGGTGACCTCGCCGCGCTGACCCGCGCCATCCGCCAGCGCAACACCGGGCGGGGGGAATAGCCCCATGGCCCTGACGCGACGCACAGGGCAACGTTTCCAGGCATCGATCTGGCCCGGCTTCGTCGACGCGATGACCGCGCTTCTGCTGGTGCTGATGTTCGTGCTGTCGATCTTCATGATCGTGCAGTTCATGTTGCGCGAAACCATCACCGGGCAGGAAAGCGAGCTGAACGAGCTTAACGCCGAACTGGCCGCGCTGGCCGACGCGCTGGGCATGGAACAACGCAAAAGCTCCCAGCTTCAGGCCGAGGTCGGCGAGCTGGATTCCGAGCTGTCCCAAATGCAGGCGCAATCGGACGAACAGCTCGCGCTGATCGCGGCGCTGACCAGCCAGGTGAACGCGCGCGAAGAGGAACTGGCCTCGGCCCGCTCCCGGATCACCGATTTCGAGGCGCAGGTCGCGGCCCTGCTGGCCGAGCGCGACGCCGCACGGGAACGGGGCGCTGCGCTGGCCGCCGATCTCGAGGCCTTGCAGGACGAACGCACCCGGTTGCTGAGCGAACAGGAGCGGCTGGAACTGGCGCTCGCCTCCGTCCGCGACGAGGTGGACGCACAGCAAGAGGCCGCGCGGCTGGCCGCCGCCCGGCGCGAGGCGCTGCAGGCGCTGATCGCCGATCTGCGCGCGCGCAACGCCGAGGCGGGCGAGGCCAATGTCGCCCTGACCGAGCAGGTGGCCGGGCTGGAGGCGGAGCTCTCCGAGGAAGAGGCCGCCCGTCTGGCCGAGGCCGCGGCGGCGCAGGCCCTGCGCGAGAAGCTGAAGAATGCCGAGGCCGAGCTGACGGCGATGACGCTGGCGCTGGAGGAACAGCGCAAGCGCGCTGAGGACACCCTGACCATGCTGGCCGCCGCCGAGCAGGCGAAGGAGGGGCTGGACGTGAAACTGGCCGCCGCCCTGCTGGCGCAGGAGGAATTGCAGGCCGACCTGGAAAAAGCTGTGGAACAAGCCGAGGCTGAGCGCGACGGCCTCGCCGCCCGTCTGGTCGAGGCGGCGGCCGCGCGCGACCGCATGGCAACCGAGCTGGACCGGCTGCGGGCCGAGGCGCGCGACCGGGCCGAGGCGCTGCTGGCGGCCGAGGCCGCGCTGGACCAGGCCGAAACCGCGCGCGCGGCCAGCTCGGAGGAATTGCTGGCGGCGGTGGCCGCGCGGCAGGCTGCCGAGGACGAACTGGCCCAGACCCGCGCCGACAAGGCTGCGACGGAGGAGGACCTGCTGGCCGCGATCGCGGCGCGCGATGCGCTGGAGTCGGATCTGCAGGCCGCCCGCGCCGATGAGCAGGCCCTCAAAGAGGCCCGCGCCGCGCTGGCCCGCGCCGAGGCCGAGCTGGAGGCGCTACGCGCCACCGCGGGCGACACCGCCGAGATCGAGAAAAGGCTCGCCGCCGCCCTGGCCGCGAAACTGGCCGCCGAGCAGGACGCGGCGGAACGCCTGACCGAGGCCGAACAGCGCGCGGCCCTGCTGGCCACCGCGCGCGAGAAACTGGCCACGGAGCAGGAGAAATCCGCCGAAAGCGCGCGCAAGGTGGCGCTGCTGAACCAGCAGATGGCGGCGCTGCGCGCGCAACTGGGCAGCCTGCAGGCCCTGCTGGACGACGCCGCCCAGCGCGACGCCGCCGCGCAGGTCCAGATCGAGGCGCTGGGCAGCCGCCTGAACAGTGCCCTGGCGCAGGTCGCCGCGGAACAGCGCGCCCGCGCCGAGCTGGAAGCGGCCGAGCGCAAGCGGTTGGAGGAAGAGGCCAAGCGCCTGGCCGCGGAGGCGAAGAAGCTGGAAAGCTACCGCTCGGAATTCTTCGGCCGGATGCGCGAGGTGCTGGCCGGGCGCGAAGGCGTGCGCGTGGTGGGCGACCGTTTCGTGTTTTCCTCCGAGGTGCTGTTCCAGCAGGGTTCGGCCGACCTGTCGCCCGGCGGGCGCGCGCAGATCGCCAAGGTCGCCTCGATCCTGCAGGAGGTCGCGGATCAGATCCCGCCGGAGATCGACTGGATCATCCGGGTCGACGGCCACACCGACGACGTGCCGCTGATCGAGGGCGCGCAATATGCCGACAACTGGGAACTCAGCCAGGCCCGCGCCCTGTCGGTGGTGCGCTTCATGGTCAACCAGCTGGATTTCCCGCCGCGGCGGCTGGCCGCCACCGGCTTTGGCGAGTTCCGCCCCGTGAACCCCGCCGACACGGCCGAGGCGCGGGCCCAGAACCGCCGGATCGAGCTGAAGCTAACCGAGCGCTGATCACCCGCCGATGCGCAGCGTGATCGCGCGTCGGCTGAGGGTTTCGCCGTCCCGCCGCAGGGCAACCTCTCCGCGATAGGTGCCGCCCGGCCAGGCGGTTCCGCGCAGGGGCTTGCCCGCAAAGCGGAAGAACCGGGCCTGGGCGCGCTCCACCTGTGCGTCATGCGCCAGAACGGTCTGGCCGTCGGGCCCGGTGATCCGCAGCGCCAGCACATCGCCGGCCCGCCCCCCGAAGGCCTGCGCCCAGAGGATCAGCGCCGGCGCACGCCCAGGCAGCGCCTCGGGTGAGGCCAGCCCGTCCTTCACCTGCGCAAAGCTCGGGGGCTGGGCCGTGAAGCCCAGCGACAGAATGGCGCCGGGCTGGTAGGGCAGCACCTGTTGCCAGAGGCCCGAACCGGGCGTTTCGGTGCAGGTGATGGGACCGATGCCGGGCGCAAAGGGGTCGACCACGGCGCCGTCACGCCGCACCGAGAGGTGGACATGGGGAAACTCCGTCCGCCCGCTGAGCCCGATCTGGCCCAGCACCGCGCCCTTGGCCACGCGCTGGCCGCGCGCCACCTGCAGCGAGCCCTGTTTCATGTGGCAATACTGGGTCTCCCAGCCGCCGCCGTGGCGGATCACCACGCCGTTGCCGCAATCGCGGCCGTCCATGTCGGGCGTCTCGGCCCCGGTGTCGGGCATCCCGTCGCGCAGCGCGATCACCGTGCCGGGGCGGCGGCCAGCACATCCACGCCTTGGCGCATCGCGGCCAGAGAGGGCAGGGCGAAATCGGTGCCCTTGTGGCCGTCATAGGTCATCGGCCCGCAGGTGAAATCGGCGGCCCCCGGCCCGGGGTCGCGGTCGACGAAATTCTGGATGAAACAGGTCTCGCCCAGCGTGCAGTCGACGGGCGGGTTCAAAAGAAAACTCCCCGCGGCCGCCGGGGCCGCGAGGAGCAAGAGAGCCAGGGTCGCGCGGATCAATCCGCGGTCAGCAGCGGCGGCTTCTTCGAAGCGATCTGCCGCTTGCCCGGTTCCTCGATGCGCAGGTCGATCTCGCCGTCCTTGACGCCGACCTTCACCACGCCGCCCTTGGCGAGCTTGCCGAACAGCAGTTCCTCGGCCAGGGGCTTCTTGATGTGTTCCTGGATTACGCGGCCCAGCGGGCGCGCGCCCATCTTGTCGTCGTAGCCCTTGTCGGCCAGCCACTCGGCCGCGGGCCGGGTGAGCTCGATGGTCACGCCGCGATCCAGAAGTTGCGCCTCAAGCTGCAGGACGAATTTCTCGACCACCTGCAGGATGACCTCCTTCGGCAGCGGCTGGAAGCTGATGACGGCATCCAGGCGGTTGCGGAATTCGGGCGTGAAGGTGCGCTCGATGGCCGCCGTATCCTCGCCCTCGCGCCGGTCGCGGCCAAAGCCGATGGCCGACTTGGCCTGCTCGGCGGCGCCCGCGTTCGAGGTCATGATCAGCACCACGTTGCGGAAATCCACCTGCCGGCCGTTGTGGTCGGTCAGTTTGCCGTGGTCCATCACCTGCAGCAGGATGTTGAACACGTCCGGATGCGCCTTTTCGATCTCGTCGAGCAGCAGCACGCAGTGCGGATGCTGGTCGACGCCATCGGTCAGCAGACCGCCCTGGTCGAAGCCGACATAGCCCGGCGGCGCGCCGATCAGGCGCGAGACCGCGTGCTTCTCCATGTATTCCGACATGTCGAAGCGCAGCAGCTCCACGCCCAGCGTGTGGGCGAGCTGCTTGGCCACCTCGGTCTTGCCGACGCCGGTGGGGCCGGCGAACAGGTAGTTGCCGATCGGCTTCTCGGGTTCGCGCAGGCCCGCGCGGGCCAGCTTGATCGCCGAGGACAGCGCCTCGATCGCCCTGTCCTGGCCGAACACCACGCGCTTCAGCGTCGCCTCCAGATCCTTCAGCACCGCCGCGTCGTCCTTGGAGACGTTTTTCGGCGGGATGCGGGCGATCTTGGCCACCACGGCCTCGATCTCCTTGGCGCCGATGGTCTTGCGCCGCTTGGATTCGGCCACGAGGTGCTGGGCAGCACCCGCCTCGTCGATCACGTCGATCGCCTTGTCGGGCAGCTTGCGGTCGTGGATGTAGCGCGCCGACAGCTCTACCGCCGTCTTGATCGCGTCGGCGGTGTATTTGACGTCGTGATGTTCCTCGAAATAGGGCTTCAGGCCCTTGAGGATCTTCACCGCGTCATCCACCGAAGGTTCGGTCACGTCGATCTTCTGGAACCGGCGGCTCAGCGCGCGGTCCTTTTCGAAATGCTGGCGGAACTCCTTGTAGGTGGTGGAGCCCATGCAGCGCAGCTTGCCGCCCTGGAGGGCAGGCTTCAGCAGGTTGGAGGCATCCATCGCCCCGCCAGAGGTCGCGCCGGCGCCGATCACGGTGTGGATCTCGTCGATGAACAGGACAGCGTCGGGGTGCTCTTCCAACTCGGCGACCACGGCCTTCAGCCGCTCTTCGAAATCGCCGCGATAGCGGGTGCCGGCCAGAAGCGCGCCCATGTCCAGCGAGTAGATGGTGGAATTCGCCAGAACCTCGGGCGTCTCGCCCTGCACGATCTTGCGCGCCAGGCCCTCGGCGATGGCGGTCTTGCCCACGCCGGGATCGCCCACCAGCAGCGGGTTGTTCTTGCGCCGGCGGCACAGCACCTGGATGCAGCGCTCGACCTCGTGCTCGCGGCCGATCAGCGGATCGACATCGCCGCTGCGCGCCTTGGCGTTGAGATCGACGCAATACTTGGCCAGGGCCGATTCCTTGTTCTCGGCCTCTTCGGGGGCGGCCTCGGCCGACTGGTGCTCTTCCTCGAATTCCGAGGCGCCGGTGATCGGGCGCGATTCGCCGAAGGAAGGATTCTTGGCCACGCCATGGGCGATGAAGTTCACCGCGTCATAGCGGGTCATGTCCTGCTCCTGCAGGAAATAGGCCGCGTTCGATTCCCGCTCGGCGAAGATGGCGACCAGCACGTTGGCACCGGTCACCTCGGTCCGGCCCGAGCTCTGGACGTGAATCGCCGCACGCTGGATCACCCGCTGGAAGGCGGCGGTCGGCACCGCCTCGGAGCCTTCGACATCGGTCACCAGCGTGGACAGTTCGTCATCGATGAACTCGACAAGCGTCCGTCGCAACTCCTCAAGGTCGACGGAACAGGCCTGCATCACCTTGGCGGCGTCGGGCTCGTCGATCAGCGCCAGCAGCAGATGCTCCAGCGTCGCCAGTTCGTGGCGGCGGGCATTGGCCAGCGCGAGGGCGGCGTGAATGGCTTGCTCGAGTGTGTTCGAAAACGAAGGCACGTTGCGTGCTCCTTTCCTTCTGGGGCCGAGGGGAGGGCTGTAGGCCCGTCCTCAACCGTGGCCTCATATGTTTAGAGTTCGGTGTTCTGCGCCCGGCTTCAAGTTTTTTTTGTTTAAATCCGCCTGCAAGGCCGCGCAGCGCGGAATTTTCGGGCGCCGTCCCGCGTCAGAAATGATCCTTCCGCTTGCGGATTTCGGCGAACACCTGGGCGTCCGGCGCCTCCGCCATGCCCAATGCGGTCTTCACCTCGGGCAGGTTGGCGCGCAGGAAGGGATTGGTTGCCAGTTCCTCGGAGAGCAGCGCGGGAACGGTCGGTTCCCCCTTTGCCCGCGCCGCGGCGATTGCGTCGCAACGAGAGATAAGCGCGCCGTTCTCCGGTTCAATGGTCCGCGCGAATTTCGCGTTGGAGGTCGTGTATTCGTGGCCCGAATAGACCAGCGTGTCGCCGGGCAGGGCGGCGAGCTTGGACAGGCTGTCCCACATCATCTCGGGCGTGCCTTCGAACAGGCGCCCGCAGCCCAGGGCCATCAGGCTGTCGGCGGTAAAGACCGCGTGGCTGCCGGGGAAGTAATAGGCGATATGGCCCAGCGAGTGGCCGGACACGTCGATCACCGTGCCATGCTCAGCTCCCACCGTCACCGTGTCGCCCTCGGCCACGGCCAGATCCAGCGGCGGCAGGCGGTGGGCGTCGGCGGCGGCGCCGACCACGCGTGCGCCGGTGACCTTGCGCAGCGCCTCGACCCCGTCGACGTGGTCCCAGTGGTGGTGGGTGATCAGGATATCGGTCAGCTGCCAGCCGCGGTCCTGCAGCGCGGCCTCGATCGGCGCGGCGTCCGGCACGTCGACCACGGCGGTGGCGCCGGTTCCGGCATCGTGCAGCAGATAGGCGTAGTTGTCGCTGAGGCAGGGCAGGGTGACGATTTCTAGGGGCATGGTGTTTTGTCTCCAAGCGGCTATCCTGAGCCCCGAATGTTGCTGATCGCGGGATGGGCCGCAATGCACCTGGACGTACTGGACCTGAGAAATTTCTACTACCGGACCAATCTGGGCCGGGTGGCTCAGCGCGCGGTCCGCGACCAGGTGGTGGAATTCTGGCCCGAGGCCAAGGGGCAGAGCGTGGCGGGATTCGGATTCGCGGTGCCGCTGCTGCGTCCCTTTCTGGCCGATGCGCGCCGGGTCATCGCGCTGATGCCCGGCCAGCAGGGCGTGATGCCCTGGCCCGCGGGCATGGATAATGTCTCGGTCCTGAGCGAGGAAACCCGCTGGCCGCTGCCCACCGGCATGGTGGACAAGCTGGTGCTGATGCACGGGCTGGAAACCAGCGAGCACCCCTCGGCCGTGCTGGAAGAGGCCGCGCGCGTGCTGGGCCCCGGCGGGCGGGCGCTGTTCATCGTGCCCAACCGTGCCGGGCTGTGGGCGCGGCGCGACGCGACGCCGTTCGGATTCGGCCGGCCCTATTCGCTGGGCCAGCTCGAGGCGCAGCTGAAGCGTCACGGATTCCAGCCCGAGGATCACCGCGCCGCGCTTTTCGCGCCGCCCAGCCACAAGCGGTTTTGGCTGAAATCGGCGGCGGTGCTGGAAAAGGCCGGGCGCCGGGTCAGCTCTTACTACGCGGGGGGCGTGATCATGGTCGAGGCGTCCAAGCGCGTGTACCGCCCGACGGGATCGGGCCTGGAAGAGGTGGTGCGCCGCCCGCTGCGGGTGCTGGAAGGCGTCCCCGGCTCCACCGTAGAGCCGGTCTAGGCGGCGAATCCGGGGCCGCGCGGCGGGGAATCGGCGCGGATTTCGGGCGACACGAACGCTATATAAAGTCGCAGGCGGGCCTGTTAGCGCCAACCCCGTGACGTTTGCGCCGACAGGGTCACGCAATAGTGTTGTTGGCTGTTGCGAGGTGGGGATTGCTCTGCTACACCCACGCCGATTTCAGAGGCGTGCCCCTTTCGGGTGCGTGGCTTGAACTGCCCCCGCCGCAGCCGCGGCATCCCGGGGCTACAGACATCGGAAGGGTGGACGTGTCCGAACCAGCTTCGATCTCAACAGGCATTGCTGCGCGCTATGCCACGGCCGTCTTCGAACTGGCCAAGGAAGACAAACAACTCGCCGCGCTCGAGGCCGACCTCGACACGCTGGAGGCTGCGCTGGCCGAAAGCGATGCGTTCCGCGACCTGATCTCTTCGCCGGTCTACCGGCGCGAGGAGCAGGCGCAGGCCGTGGCCGCGCTGTCGGCCAAGATGGGCCTGACGGGGACCCTGGCCAACACGCTGGGTCTGATGGCCAACAAGCGTCGCCTGTTCGTGCTGCCGCAGCTGGCCGCCACCCTGCGCGCGCTGATCGCCGAGGAGAAGGGCGAGGTGACCGCCGAGGTGACCGCCGCCAAGGCGCTGACCCAGACTCAGAAGAACAAGCTTGCTGCCGCGCTGAAGGCGTCGGTGGGCAAGGACGTCAAGATCAATGCGGCCGTCGATGAATCCCTCATCGGCGGTCTTATCGTAAAAGTGGGCTCGAAGATGATCGACAGCTCGATCCGCTCCAAGCTCGCCGCACTCCAGAACACCATGAAAGAGGTCGGATAAATGGGTATCCAAGCAGCTGAGATCTCTGCGATCCTCAAGGAGCAGATCAAGAACTTCGGTCAGGAGGCCGAAGTTGCAGAGGTGGGCCGCGTGCTGTCCGTCGGTGACGGTATTGCCCGTGTGCATGGCCTCGACAACATTCAGGCCGGCGAAATGGTCGAATTCCCCGGCGGCATCCGCGGGATGGCCCTGAACCTGGAAGTCGACAATGTCGGTGTCGTGATCTTCGGTTCCGACCGCGACATTAAGGAAGGCGACACCGTCAAGCGGACCAACGCCATCGTGGACGTCCCCGCCGGCGACGCCCTGCTGGGCCGCGTGGTTGACGGGCTGGGCAACCCGATCGACGGCAAGGGCCCGATCGAAGCCACCGAGCGCCGCATCGCCGACGTCAAGGCGCCGGGCATCATCCCGCGTAAATCGGTGCACGAACCGATGGCCACCGGCCTGAAGTCGGTCGACGCCATGATCCCGATCGGCCGCGGCCAGCGCGAGCTGATCATCGGCGACCGCCAGACCGGCAAGACCGCCGTGGC
>Ga0207799_100385_pt1 | contig 18649 bp, 5 predicted proteins | sample TtanPargueraPR_4_FD_187742 | JGI IMG/M metagenome (GOLD analysis project Ga0207799, IMG submission 187742) | Aerobic enrichment media microbial communities from Bioluminiscent Bay, La Parguera, Puerto Rico - Tt and M2 (SPAdes) | ecosystem: Environmental > Aquatic > Marine > Unclassified ...
CCCGCCGCTTTCCCGGGCGCCCTCTTGATTCGACCGGATGGCGATGTGACATATCAAGGGTGGGCCATGTGCGCCCCTCTCGCCAAAACAGGACGCTTTTCTTTTTCCCGGCTTTGGATGAGATTTCCGGGAACCCTTCCGTCCGGAAGGCGTTCTCTATCCTGGCGGCCGGTTTCTCGGCCGCCGTCTCCGACAAGGGAATGTCTCTGCGCGAGGGGGTGCGAGACGTTTTCCGGATGCCTGCCTGCGGTTGCCGGTCCTTGAGAGGGCGGCAGGCGGAGGTTTCATAGGGGGTTATCATGCGCCTGCGATATGCCCAGGCCTTCTGTTTCGTATTGCTCGCCGTATCCGGCGTTTGCCTGGATGTGACGAGAGCCGACGAGCCGGGGGCGGCAAATGCCGTGTCCGAGCCGCCCGGAAAGTCCTATTTCCTGATCTACGACGCGATGGTCAGCGACATCGTCGGCAGTACGGTCTACAGCCTGCTGGGAGAGGAACTCGGTACGGTCGAGGATCTGGTGATCAAGGCCGACGATAAAGTCACCTACGCGGTGTTGTCCCGTGGCGACGGCTTTCTCGGATTTGGCGACCAGCTTGTCCTGCTTCCCTATTCCGAGCTGCTGCTGACCAAGGGAAAGCGGATCTATGTCGATCTCGACCCGCGGGAAATCCGCCGGGCCGCCACCCTGCAAAGGACGGAATTCGGCCCCATGGTTCAGGAGTCCGCCCCCGAGTCCGAGACGGGGGAGCCGGGCGGCCGGATCGCCTACGAGGAGGAGTGGGAGCGTCGCATGACGCGTTGGCAGACCAAGATCACCCAGCGTAGTCAACGGATGGTCAAGACGCCGAAGCGGGCCCGGAAGAGCGCCGACGATACGATGGACACGGCCTGGTCGTCGGTGTCCGTGGCCTGGGCGAACCTGCGGGAATCCAACGATCAGGCATGGGGCAGCGCGAGATCGAACCTCGAAACCCGATGGGATGAATTCGAGGACGCGTGGTCCCAGGCCGCCCGATAACAGGCCGCCCGATAATCGGTTCCGCGTCTATTGACCGGCTTGCGGATCGTAGAATTTGTAGATGGATTCCGCGATGGTCTCGATATCCGAGTTGTCGTTCTGGCCGAGCACCGCGAATCCCCAGTCCTTGTCGGTCCAGAACCGTACCGCGACGGATTTGCTCTGGCTTACCTGGATCTTCCGTTGCGGCGGTTGATCGCTCGGCCAGAAGAAGACGGAGACCCGCCTTCCCTTGCTGTCCCGGAACAGGAACAGCCCGGTGCTGATCGTCGCCCGTGGCAGGAAGCGTCCGCCGACGTAATCGTACCCGGCGCCGGTGAGATCGGGTCGCTTGATCTGCCGCTGGAAGGCCCGTTTGACCCAGGCGCCGAAATCGTTGTCCTGATCGGGCTTGAATTCCACCGGGAAGTCGTCTTCCGAGGCATAGAAGGAATAGGCCGATTCCAGGTCGGCCAGGATCATCGACACGGGGTCCGGTTCCGGCGACAGCGCGCCGCGCCCCAGCCAGCCGCCGGTCCCACCGATCACCAGCAGCAGGAGCACCGCCGCGATCCGGGAGAAGCCGGACCGGGCCGTTTGGCGTTGCAGGGCGGCTGGCGGCGGGGATGGGACGTTGTCCGCGCTATCCGGCCCGTCTTCCGAAACGCGCAGGGTTTCCAGAAGCCGGTCGGGGATGGGTTCGTACAGCACCTCGGCCCCCAGCATGCCGAGGGCCTCGTCCTGGGTCCGGAGTTCCTGGATCTCGCGCGCCAGTTCCGGGTTTTCGCGCATCTCCAGCGCGAGACTCGCCCGGCGTTCGGGGTCCAGTCGCCCGTCCAGGTAATCCTGGATGTCCAGATCGGCAATTGTCCGGCGCGCTACCATCAGTTCTGCCCCGGCATGCTAGTGGTGGACCCGCCGAAAAGCTCCTTCAAAGCCACGCGGGCTCGCGACAGGCGGGACCTTACGGTCCCCACCGCGATGTTGAGGATGGCCGCCGCCTCCTCGTACTGCAATCCTTCGATCGCCACCAGGACCAGGATTTCCCGGTGTTCCTCCGAAAGGCGATCGAATGCGGCCTGAAGATCGCGCAGCGTCAGGTTGATTTCCTGCCCGCCCGGTGCCGAGGGGGCGCCCCCGTGGTCGGGCGGCAGTTCGACCGTCGCGTTGCGGGATCCCCGCCGCAATTCATTAATGTATACGTTTCGTAATATAACAAAAAGCCACGCCCGGAGATTGGTTCCCGGCTGCCATGACTCGAGATTGGCGACCGCGCGGGTCAGGCAATCCTGGACCAGATCGTCGGCGAGGTCGGCATCGCGGGCGAGAAATCGGGCGAAGCGCCTGAGATGGGGAATCTCCTGCTCCAGCTGGCGAAGAATGTCCTGTCTGTCCATCGGCCCCGATTTCTTTGGACACCCGCCGTTTCTCCCGGCGCGGGATGTCCTGTCCCCCATAACAGGTGTCAAATGCTCAAAACCGCATCCGACCGGTAAAATACCATGTGTTGCCTGCGGCACAACACCGTCACGTTGTTTTGCCGCATCGTTTTCTAGCCCCGCGACGGGAGCGGAATTCTTCCGATCATATCGTCCTGCGGTTGGGGAACGGAACCTGGGGAGGAAACACCGGACGTCGCGATTGGTTCCCTCCTTCGCGGAATAATCACGCGGCGGCGGGTTTGGGCGGCCGGTTCCCCGGCCCATATTCATGGATAGACACTGGCTTGAGGAGCCCCATGGGCGCGCGTTTCCGATATCTGGTCTACCTGGTCCGGTCGAGTTTCTGGTTCCTGCCGGGAACTTTGCTGCTCGGCGCGGTCGGCCTGTCCTTCCTGACCGTCGCCGCCGACGAATCCGTTCTGGGGACCTGGCTGCGCGGGACCGACTGGCTTTTCCATTTCGAGGAACGGGGCGCGCGGACGATCCTGTCGACGATCGCCGGATCGATGATCACCGTGACCAGCCTGGTGTATTCCCTGATGCTGGTGGCCATGACCCTGGCCTCGGGGCAGTTGGGGCCGCGCCTGCTGACCATGTTCATGCGCGACCGGCTCAACCAGATGGTGCTGGGCCTGTTCCTGGCGACCTTCGTCTTCTCGCTGATGGTGTTGACGACCATCGGTCCGGCGGAAGACGGCGGCGCGGTTTTCATTCCCAGCATTTCGGTCCTGGCGGCGCTGCTGCTGTCGCTGTCCTGCTGCTTCCTGCTTGTCTTTTTCATCCATCATGTGGCGGATGGAATCCAGGCGGATGCGATCATCGCGGATGTCGGAATCGGGCTGGATGCCGAGATCGACAGCCTGTTCCCACCGGATTCGCGCGAGGCGCGGGACGACCGGGACGCGGATCGGGGCGGCGATGCCGCGGCTCCGCCGGAAGGGGATGAAGGCCGCGAGATCGCCGTCCGGCAAAGCGGCTACCTGCAGACGGTGGACTATCCGGCGCTGGCCGAATTGTGCGAGGACCACGATGCCTGGTTGGCGTTGGAGGCCAAACCCGGGGACTTCCTGGTCGCCGGGCACCGGATCGGCCTGGTGCGTCCGTCCGGCCGTCGGGACGAGGCGTTCGACGACGCCGTCCGCGGGGCCCTGGTGACCGGGCCGAAGCGGACACCCGCGCAGGATCTCGGGTTCCGGGTGCATGCCCTGGTCGAGGTCGCCTTGCGGGCGCTGTCCCCGGGGATCAACGATACCCGGACCGCCATCGCCTGCGTCGACCGTCTGACCGCCTCGCTGGCCCGGATGATGGACCACCGGGCCTTCCGGTTGATCCCCGAGGAGACCGGAGGGAATGCCCGGCTGACCGCGAGCCATCTCGAGTTCGAGGATATCTGCGACATCGCCTTCGACGAGATCCGCCAGTCGGCCCGTTCCCATCCGGTGGTGATCTTCCGGCAGATCGACAGCCTGGTGGTTCTCGCGGCGCAGGCCGGTGCTGAGGGGCACCGCGCGGTTATCCTCAAGCACGGCAAGATCATGGAGCGCCTGTGCAAGGCCGTGCTTGACGAGCCGGTGGACCGGGAGACCGCCCGCAAGAAGCTGAAACGCCTATGGCAGGCGCTGGCCGGCGAGGAGGCGCCCGCCGTGCTGGTCGACAAGACCGAGGCCTAGGCGACCGGTTTCGGGGGGCCTGCCATTTTCCTGCCCCTATCGGATCGATAATGGGAACCCAGGGCAGGTGCCGAACGTTTGCTAGGGGACGCTCCGGCTCGGAAGCGTCCGGAAATGGAGAGGAGGAGAAACCATGGGAATTGAAGTCGGCGGTCTTTTCGGCCTGATCGTCCTGGTTCTCGACATCTGGGCGATCATCAGCACCATCGGCAGCAGTGCCTCGACGGGAAGCAAGGTCCTGTGGATTCTGCTTGTCCTGATCTTCCCCCTTCTCGGGGTCATCATCTGGTTCTTTGCCGGGCCGAGGTCGTCGAAGAAGGCGATCTGAAGCCGCCGTAACCCGGTATGGAAACGGCGCCCCGGCCGGAACCGGGGCGCCGCGGTTACGGCTAGGCCGCATCCAGTTTTACGCCGACACGGTATCCGACATGACGATGTTGCCGCTGTCGTCCACGGTCAGCGCGGTCGGGTGGACCGTGTAATCGATATTGGTGACGGTGGCGATCAGGGTCTCGCCGCCGCCGCTGGAGACGGAGATCGTCGTGCCGCCGTCTCCATCGCTGCCGTAGACCAGTTCCTCGCCGGTCTCGAGCACCTCGGCCAGTTCGATGGCGTCGCCCTCGCCGAAATCGGTGATGGTGTCGGCCCCGCCGCCATCGTGCATCGACACCCGGAAGATATCGTTTCCGTCGCCGCCGGTCATGGCGTTGCTGCCCTCGCCGCCGATCAGCAGATCGGCTCCGTCTCCGCCGGAGAGGATGTCGTCCCCCAGTCCGCCGAGCAGCGTATTGGCCCCGCTGTTGCCGAGGACGGTGATCCCGTCTGCGTCACCGGAGAGGGTGATGTCGTCGACGCCGTCGGCCAGGACCAGGCTGATGTTCGTGGCGTCGGCATCGGCGTCGATGGTGATGTCTTCGGTGCTGACGGTCACCTCGCCACTGCCCAAGTTCTCCGAACTGTAATCGCCGGTCTGGACATGCACGACGCCGCCCTTGACGACGGCATCGACGCCGTCCTGCAACGTGCCGATGGGTAGGCGATCACTGCCGAATCCGTTGCCGCGGCTTTCTCCGAGACCGGCGCTCGTGTCGTTGTTCGCGCCCGCCTCGACCTCGACATGGGAGCGGTTGGCGATGGCCGCGTACTGATCGGCCAGGTCGGGATCGCTTTCCGCGCGGGTGTAGATGCCGCCCTCGCCATAGTTCCGGTCGAGGATGGTCATGTCGTTGTTGGCCGCCGACAGGGCCATCATATCGTCGCCGTAGCCGTCCGGATCGGTGAGCGGATCGGTGAAGTAGTCATCCGGTTCGGTCCCGCTCAACAGGACGAAATCCCATTCGTTGCCGGTGTCGCCGAAGGAGTTGTCGCTCAAGACGATCCCCTCCGAGCGAACCAGGAAAGCGCCCCGGGTGTTTTCGATGTGATTTCCGGTAACCGTGGCTTCGTTGCCGTCGTGGAAGTCCATGCCCGTCCGGACGTCGGTTATCGTGTTGCCGGTCAGGGTCAGTCCGGTCACGTTGTCGGTGACGTAGATGCCGTAGATGTAGCCGGGGGCGGCAAAGTCGGATTCATAATGCGTTCCCGTCAACGGCCCTTCGATCGTGAGCCCCGAAATGGTCACGTCGTCGGCGGATATCGTGATCCCGACCGTACGTTCCGCGAAAGTCGTTCCAGACGGATTGGCAACCTCGATGACCGCGCCGTCCTCGCCGACGATGGTGATGCCGGACGTCGTGATGGTCAGGGCCTCGCTGTAGGTGCCCGCGCCGACGGTGATGGTATCCCCTTCCGATGCCGCGTCGATGGCCGCCTGAATGGAGGCGTAGACGCTGTCGCTGCCCGAGATGGTGACGATCCCTCCGGTGAAGGTGTTGCCGGTCTGGGCGTCGACGTCGATGGCGTCGGTGTAGACTCCGACATGCGTCGGATTCCCCGAGAAATCGTTCCCCGACAGGTTGGCGAAGCCCGAAATTTCCTGGCCGGGCCCGACGCCCATGCCTTCCAGCGCGTTGTCGGTGAAGCTGTTTCCGGTGACGACGGCGCCGTCCGGACCGTCCACCGACAGGCCGACATAGTTGCCGTCGAAGTCGTTGTCGGTGATCTCAATGCCTTCCGACCCCGGGTTCACATAGGTTCCCGTGGCCCAGCCGGAGAAGCTGTTCTGGGAGACGGTGACGCCCGTGTTCCCGCCGTTGTAGGTGGTCAGGATGCCGCGTGAGCTGTCGCCGTCCACATCGCCGTCGCGGGTGAAGATCGTGTTGGTGATCTCGGTGCCCGTGGCGCCGGCCGCCAGATAGACGCCGGCCAGGTCGCCGCCGACCGAGGCGCCGTCCTGAACGGTCAGACCATCGATGGTGACGTCGTCGGCCGTTCCGGCGACGGTGATGTTGCCGTCGATCTCGGTCTCCGACACGCCCTCGCGGCCCCGGGCATCGACCCCGGCCTGCGCACCCCGAAGGGTGATCTGAGAGTCGATGACGATGTCTTCCGTATAGGTGCCGGCGCCGATATCGAGCGTACCGCCCTCGCCGGCCAGGTCGACCGCGTTTTGCAGCGTCGCCCCCTCTGTGACCGATACCGTATTGCCGGAAGCGATGATGTCGACGCTTTCCGAACTGGTGTCCGGGTTCGGATAGACCGCCAGGGCTTCGCCGCCGTCGGTGACGGTGACGATGTTTCCGCTGACGGTGTTGACCATGCCGCCGAAGATACCGAGCCCCTCGTCGGTCGCGGTGATGGTGTTGCCGGACACCGTGTTGTCGACGTTCTGCAGGCTGATGCCGTACTCGGCGGAAACCGTATTGCCGCTGATCGTGGCGCTGCCCGTGTCGTATTGCGAGCCGGTCTGAATCCCGGTCAGCACGTCGCTGACGGTATTGCCCTGAACCGTGATGTTCTGGCCGTTGATCGAGATGCCGACATGCACGCCGCCGGTGTCCAAACCGCCTGGCCCCTCGATGGAGAAGCCGCTGAGCGTGGTCCCATCGGCCCGCAGGTCGATGATGCGGGCGGGACCGTCGGGATCGGTGGCGTCGATGGTGGCCCCTTCCGGCGCCAGGATCGTCAGATCTTCCGGCCCGTTGAACGAGGTCGCGAAGGGGTCGTAGGAGCCGGGGGCGACGAGGATGGTGTCGCCGTCGGAGGCCGCGTCGATGGCGTCCTGGATCGTGGCGTATTGAGAGTCTCCGCCGCCGACCAGGAGGACATTGCCGTCGGCGAAGGCCAACTGCTCGATGCTTTCCAGCGTGTCGGTGCCGTCGCGGCCCGCCGTGTTGTCGGCGACCGTCACCGTGCCGTCGCCGTTGAAGGTGATCGTGTAGTCGCCGATCTCCCCGGTGAAGGCCACGGTCTGGGTTCCGGTGTCGCCGCCGGTGAAGCTGTCGTCGCCCGCGCCGCCGGCCGGGATGAAGCCGTCCGGAAGGTTGTCGAAGTCCTCGCTGGTGAAGACGCCGTCGTCGCTCGGCTGGCTCAGGCCGACCTCGATCGGCGAGTCGTTGTAGTACTCCGCGTTGCTGGCGTTCTGTACCGAGACGTTCTCGATGGTCACGCCCGAGGCCCCGGCGTCAATGAACTTGATGCCGTTGTAGGTGCCGTCGATGGTTCCGTCGCTGATGGTGACGCCTTCCAGGGTCGCCGGCGGGTTGTCGTAGTTGCCGTTGTCGTCGTCCCGCGCGTGGATGGAGATGGCGGAGCCGGTGGTATCGGAAACCGCATCGTCGCCGTAGCTGTGGCCGACATTGGTCAACGTGAAACCGGTGATGGTGATGTCGCCGTAATCACCGTATTTGGCATTGACCTCGATGCCGGTGCCGTATTGCCCAATCGGCGTTCCGAACGGCTTGGTCCGACCGAATTCGCCGACGTCGGTCATCGTCACGCCGGCGATGACGAGATCCTGGGCCTGTTCGAGATAGATGCCCTTTTCGCTCAGGTCCTCGAACGTCGTGCCGGTGATGGTGACGTCGCTAAACTCGCTGGAGACGGTGTAGGTGCCGTCGTCGTCGAGGTCGTTCTTACTCGCCCAGACGATGATGCCGTGCTCGCCGTGGCTGATCGTGCCGCCCTCGATGGTCAGGTTGGTGATCTCCGCCCCGGCCTCGGAGCTGGCGCCGGTCTGCGGATAGCCGCCGTTGACGATGCCGGTCGCGACCTCGGTGATGTCGACATCGCGCAACGTCGTTCCGTCGGTGGATTCGAGGCTGATGCCCCAGTTGAATTCCTGCACCGTGACGTTCTCGATGGTCACGTCGTCGGCCTGGATGATGATGCCGATCTGCGGCGACGAGGCGTAGTTCGTCGTGTCGGTCGCCTGCAGCAGGTCATCGACGTGGACGCCCTCGTCGGCATCGACCTCGACACCGCCCACCGTCATCTGGCCCATGATCACGACATTGTCGCTGCCGACGATGGAGATGGACTTGTCGACGACGATCGATTCGGTTAGCTGATATTCGCCGTCCTCGATGTAGATCGTGTCGCCGTCGCTGGCCGCGTCGATGGCCGCCTGGATCGACATGCCTTCGAGCACGTGGAAGCCGTCCGAGAACTTCAGGGCTTCGATGTCGATGAGCGTATCGGTGCCTTCGGCGGTGCTGGTGACGGTTCCGGACAGGGCGCCGTCGGTGAGGGTCAGGCCGGTCAAGTCGTAGTCGCCCATCTCGCCGGCGAAGACCGCCGCGTCGGCACCGTCGCCGCCATCGATGATGTCGTCGCCGCCGCCGCCGTTCAGAACGTCGTCCCCGCTCAGACCCAGCAGCATCTCGTCTTCGTCGCCGCCGGTGAGCGTGTCGGCGAGGTCGTCGTTGCCGCCGTGGACCCGGATATAGTCGCCGAAATCGTTACCGCTGAACGTCACCGTCGCGCTGTTCGGATTGTCCTCGAAATAGATCGAGGCGACGTAGCCTTCGGCGCCTTCCGCCAGTTCCAGGTTTGCCAGGATGTTGTTCACCACGCTGGCGTTGGGCGTATCCCCCGCGAGCCCGATCGTGAGTACGGAGTCGCCGGTGAGATCGGAAATCTCGTTGCCGGAAATGACCAGTTCGGTCGTCGACCCGTCGCCGCCGTTGCCGCCGTGGTTGACGTAGATGCCGCTGACGAGCCTGAGCGAATCCAGGTCGCTGATCTGGTTATCGACGATGTTGACGCCGTCCAGCGCCGAATTGCCCTGGGAGGAGCCAACCCAGATGCCCAACACCGACGCGCCGGTGAACGTCTCCAGGCCGTCGTTGCGGATGACGTTGCCCGAGATGTTGACGTTCGAGATTTCGTCGATGTCGTCGACGCCGCCCGGCAGGGTCCCTCCCCGCGCCCAGTAGTAGATGCCGGCCGCCGTCTTGTACTGGCTGGCCGCTGCCGTATTCGTCGGGTTGCCGAAATCCTCGATAAGGTTGTTCGAAATGTCGACGTCGTCGACCGGGTTGATGAAGATGGCCCGGATGCCGTCGCCGCTCAGGCCGCCCGCGACGTCGTGCACCGTGTTGTGGGAAAGCTCGACATCCCCGGCCTGTACGTGGATTCCGTACGGTCCCGTCGCGTTGGAGACGTCGAAACCGCTGATGGTGACCCCTTCCGCTTCGATCGAAATGGTGGAAAGCGAGAATTCCGAAATGCCCGTCACTTGCGGTGCCGAAGATCCGGCACCCGTTCCGTCGGCCTCTCCCGGATCGCCGATAAGGGTCACCGCCTTGTCCACCGTAAGGACTTCGGCGTAGGTGCCCGAGGCGACATAGATGGTATCGCCGTCGCTGGCCGCGTCGATGGCCGCTTGGATCGACATGCCGTCGAGCACGTAATAGCCGTCCGCGAACTTCAGGACCTCGATATCGCTCAGCGTGTCGGTGCCTTCGCCGGTGCTGGAGACGGTTCCGGACAGGATGCCGTCGGTCACGGTCAGGCCGTCGAGGTCGTAATCGGTCATCTCGCCGGAGAAGGCCGCCGTGTCGGTCCCTTCGCCGCCGTTGAGGGTGTCGTTACCTTCCCCGCCGATCAGCAGGTCGTCGCCCGCGCCGCCGGACAGCAGGTCGTCGCCCGCCTGGCCATACAGCGTGTCGTTGCCGACCTCGTTGACCGTGGCATCCGTCTGGCCTGGCTTGTCGCCGCCGTAAATCTCATCGTTGCCGCCGCCGCCGTACAGCGTGTCGTCGCCGGTCTTGCCCATGATGCGCTCGTTGGCGTCTGTACCGATGATGATGGTGTTCGTATCGGTCTGGTCCGCTACCTCGCCCTGAAGCTCGGCGACGATGGTATCGGTATCGGGATAGGTGATGACGAAGCTCGTGGCATCGACGTCACCGGTAATACCGTCGATGTTGAAGGGCCCCCAACCGGCTTCTATCGCCGACAGGTCGAGGCCGTCGATCGTCAGGCCTTCGATGTCCCCGTAGTTGTAGATGGCGACGCCGTTTTTATTGAACTCGCCCGTCACCGTAACGTTTTCGATCGTCACGGTGCCGATCGGCGTGGTCGGCGTGACGGAGGTCAAGTCGCTATTCTCGACGCCGACCAACTCGATGGCGTAGTCGCTTACATTGCCGCCTTCTCCCGAGCCAATGATCGTTACGTCGGTGATGGTTGCGTTGCCGGTGAAGTTGTAGAGCTTCAGATTGCCGCCCGCACCGCTCAACGAGAACTCTGCCCCGTTGTCCTCGAACGTGCTGCCGGTAACCACCAGATCGGCCACGGAACCGGAATTCGTCCGCAGGCCATAATTGGCATTGTCCTCGACCGTCACGCCATTGAGTGTCAACGTGCCGACATCGGCGTTGGTATCGACGTAGATGCCGGACGATCCGTCGGCGAAGGTCAGGCCGATCAGGGACACGTCGGATCCATCGAGGTCGCCGCCGATGGTCAGGCCGTTGCCGGTATCCGGATCGATGGTCACGCCGCCCTCGGTCTCGGCGATCAGGGTCACGCCCTTGCCCTCAAGGCTCAGCGATTCGGCATAGGTGCCGTCGGCGATCAGGATGGTGTCGCCGTCGCTGGCCGCGTCGATCGCCTCCTGGATGGTCGCGTAATCGCCATCGGGGCCGACGGTGATGTTCGCCTCGACCACGACCGTGACCTGCGTCGTCGTCACCACGTTGCCGTCGGAATCGGTGACCGTCATGGTCAATTCGTAGGTGCCGGGCATCGACGGATTGTAGCTGCCGTTGTCGTACCAGCCGATGTTCTGCGAGTTCTGCAGGCCTTCGGTATCGCCCGAGGCGTCCTGGTAGTAGTCCTCGCCGACGGCGGCTTCGAACGCGTCGACGTCGAAGTCCATGATGCCGCTGGTTTCGTTGCCGTACAGATCGGTGAAGTCGGCGGTGATCTGGACGTTCAGGTCCGACAGGTCATAGGTGTCACCGTAATCGATGACGCTGTAGTCGAAGTTCCACAGCCCGGCGTCACCGCTGCCTCCCGTGTGGGTGTAGTAGGTGTCGCCGTCGACCTCGGTATTGGAACTGGCATAGCGGTCGTGGACCTTCAGCGCGGCCTCGACGCTGGCATCCGTGTTGTCGGTGATCACGAAATTCTCGTCCGACAGGCCGGTACCGGGGTGGAACCCGTCGGTCCCGCCGCCGTCGCTCTCCGCCGCCGCGTGGGCGAGGGTCGCCTCGAACTTGGCGGTTTCGTCGGCGAAGGACAGGGTCTCGATGCCATCGAGGGTATCGGTGCCGTCGTCGCCGTCGCTGTCGTCGATATCCTCGACCGTGATCGTGCCGTCGGCGTTTCTGGTGACCGAATATCCGTCCCGGTCTCCGGCGTAGGATGCCGTGTCCGTGCCGTCGCCGCCGGTGACGGTGTCGTCGCCTGCGCCGCCGTAGAAATAGTCGGCGCTGGCGGTCCCGGTGAGCGTGTTGTCGCCGTAAAGCACCGAATACGGATTGTCCGCATCATCCGTCACCACGGAGGTATAGTCGAGCCCGTAAGCCAGATCCCATGCGATAACGGCGGAGACGGCGGCTATGTTGGCGTAAAGCCCGTTTTCGTCCACGCCGCCGTCGAAATAGGGACGGCCGCCGTAGGCCGCGCCCGCTTCGGTGCGAGGGTCATCCTGGCCGAGGTTGGTGAACCGGCTGGCAATTGCACCATCGCCAAGATTTCCGAGCAGGTTGTCGTGCAGGGACTGCAGCCGGGCGACGCCGTCGCCATCCGTCGTAACCTTGTAGAGCGCCGTCAGCGGTTCGCCGCCCGCTGCCAGGTAGGCCGCGTAATCGTTGCCTAGGTAAGCGAACGAGGTGTTGATGTCGATGTCGTAGTAGTCGCCCGAGCCGACGTACTTCTGATCCAGTTGCACCCAGAAGGCCGCGATGGCGTCGGCGTGGCTGCCGTTGACCGTCAGGTTGTCCGGGATCAGCGAATTCTGGTCGGCCAAGGAGTCGAACTCCAGGGCCAGCAGGTTGGCGACGTCCGCCGGGCTGCTGCCGTCGGACGCGGGGGGCGTCAGGTCGGCGTTGACGATGTTTACGGCGCCGTCGCCATAGATCGTCAGCGTGCCGTCGGCCTCCGAGATGGTATCGATCTGCGTGCCGTCGAGCTCGATGGCCTGACCGGCGGCGGTGGTGATGCCGGTCAGCGCGCCGAGACTCGAGAATGTGACGGTCGTTCCGAGGCCGGAGACGTCGACGGTCTCCGTATCGTCTCCGACGATCGCCACGGTACCGTCGCCGCTTACGTCGGTGCCGTCGGCCTGGGTGGCCGACAGCGTCAGCGTTTGGTCAACCGCGACATCGGGCAGGGTGGTGTCGCCGTTCAAGGTGGCGCCGCTGAGGTCGAGGTCGCTGGAGATGTTCGAGAAGTCGCCGTCGGTGATCGAGCCGGTAATGGCAACCGCGCCGTCGCCCGAGATGGTCCGGCCGTCGGCCTGTTCCGCCGTCAGGGTCAGGGTCTGGCCCGAGGCGACGACGATGACGAAGTTGCCGAGGTCGGTGCCGGCGTCAAGCGCCGTCGAGGCCGTGACCTCGACCGTCATGCTGCCGTCGACCGCGATGCCGGAGAGATCGACCGCGTCGCTACCTAGGGCAGTGACGGTCACATCGCCGGTGCCGGTGATGGTTTTGCCGTCGGTCTGCGCCGCCGTGAGGGTCAGCGCGGTAGCCACGACGATGCCGACCGACACGCCGCTCAGGTCGGCGTCCGTCGGAACGGTCGTGTCGTCGATGACGAGCGTGCCGTCGCCGGTGAGGACAACGCCGTCCAACTGGTCGGTGTCCAGCGTCACGGTCTGGCCCGACGCGGTGACCGGTAGGGTGATATCTCCGGTCAGGTCCGCGTCGGTCAAATCGAGGTCGGCGGAGATGTTGGAGAAGTCCAGGTCCGCGTCGGTGGTCTCGATGATCTTTACGGTCCCTTCGCCGCTGATCGATGTCAGCGAGGCCGCTTGCGTGCCGGTGAGAACCAGCATGCCGCCGTCCGGGACGGCGATGGTCAGTGTATCGGCGACGATGCCGCCGTCGCCGAACAGGTCGTCGAAGGTGGTGATGGCGTTGCCGGTCAGTTGCAGCGTGCCGTCTCCGGTGATCGCCGCGTAGCTGTTGGCCTCGCCGACCGTCAGGGTTTCGGTCGCTCCATCGGCGATTTCCAGGGTCTCGCCGGTGACCGGCAGGGTCAGGTCGATCGTATCGGCGATGTAGTCGAGGTTAATGCCCTCCACGTCGCCGGTGATCTCGACCGCGCCGTCGCCGGTGATGGTCAGGCCGTCGGCCTGGGCGGCGGTCAGGGTCAGGGTGTTGCCCGATGCGACGGTGATGACGACGGACCCGAGATCGGTGCCGCTGGCCAGGGTGACGTCGCCGCTGACGGCGGCGGTGGCGCTAGCGGTGATGCCGGAAAGGTCGACGGTGCCGCTGCCCAGGGCGGTCAGCGTGACGCTGCCGGCCCCGGTGATCGCCAGGCCCGAGGCCTGCGCCGCCGTGAGGGTCAGCACGCCGGTCACCTGATAGGCGTCGACCGCGCCGAGGTTGCCGTTCGACGTGATGTCGATGTCCCCGGTCACCGTGGCGGTCACGGTGCCGGTGGCGGTTACGTTGGAAAGGTCGGTCGTGGCGCCGATACCGGTCACCGTGACGTTGCCGGTCCCGGTCACGGCCGAGGCCTCGGCCTGGGCGGCGGTTAGCGTCAAGGTGACGCCGCTGTCGACGCGGAAGGCGTCGACAGCGCCGAGATTGCCGTTGGCGCCGATGTCGATGCTGCTCGTCACCTGGGCGACGATGGTGCCGGAAACGGTGACCCCGGAGAGGTCGGTGTCGGCCGCCAGCGCCGTCACGGCGACATTGCCGTCGCCGGAAATGGTTACCCCGCCGGCCTGGGCGGCGGTCAGGGTCAGGGTTTGGCCGCTGGTCACGGTGACGGCGAAGTCGCCGAGGTTGGTTCCGGCCGCAAGGGCCAGCGACGAGGTGACCTGGAGGGTCTTGTCCCCGGTCGCCGTGATGTCGGATAGGTCGATGGGGGCGGTGCCGAGACCGGTCACCGCGACGTCGCCCGTGCCGGTGATCGTCCGGCCGTTGGCCTGGGCGGCGCTGAGCGTCAGGGCCGCGGTGTCCAACTGGATCTGGAAGCCGCCGAGGGCGAGGCTGGAAGCGAGCGCCAGGGTGCCGCTGATCTGGATGATGTTCGGGCCGTCCGTCTGGATTCCCGACAGATCGACCGCCGTGGCGCCGAGCCCGGTCAGGGTGACGGCGCCGTCGCCCGAGAGGGTGTGGCCGACGGCCTGGGCGACCGAAAGCGTCAGGGTCGCGCCGCTTTCCACCGTGACGGCGAAATCGCCGAGATCCTGTGATGACCCGAGGGTCGTCGCGCCGGTGACCGTGGCGGTCTTGGTTCCCGTGACGGCGATCGCGGAAAGGTCGGTGGTCGCGCCGAGCCCGGTGACCACGATGTTCGCGCTGCCGCTGATGGCGGTCCCGTCGGCCTGGGCGGCGGACAGGGTCAGGGTCTGGCCCGAGGCGACGGTGACCGAGGCGTCGCCGAGATTGGTGTCGGTGTCGAGCGTGACCGTCGAGGGAACGTTGACGGAAACCGTGCCGGTCGCCGTGATGCCCGACAGGTTGACTTCGGCGCTGCCCAGCGCCGTCACGAAGACGTTGCCGGCCCCGGCGATCGCGCGGCCGTCGGCCTGTTCCGCCGTCAGGGTCAGCGTGCGGCCCGAAGCGACGGAGAGGGTGATGTCGGTATCGATATTGCTCAGATTCAGCGCCCGGACGTCGCCGCCGAACCGCAGGGTCGCCGACTCGCCGTCGGCGAGGGCGATGGAAAGGCCGTCCAGCAGGGCGCGCGGCAGGGTCACGTCGGCGCCGTCGGCCAGCGTGAGGGCGGCGTCGCCCAGGTCGGTCAGGCTGGTGAACGTGATGGTGCCGGAAAGCGTCGCGGTCACCGTGGCGGCGGTGATGCCGGACAGATCGATATCACCGTCGATCCCGGTGATGACGACCGTGCCGTCGCCGCCGATGGTGTTGCCGTCCGCCTGATCGGCGGTCAGGGTGAGCGTGATGCCCGAGGCAACGGTGAAGCCGAGATCGCCGAGATTCCAGTTCGTGGTGGTGGACGTGAGGTCGAGATCGCTGTCTATTTCGATCGTGGCGTTGGCCGCGTTGATGCCGGTCAGATCGAGATCGTCGGGGGCGCCCGCCAAGCCGTTGATGACCACCGTGCCGTCGCCGAAGATCGCGCCGCCGTCGGCCTGGGTGGCCGACAGGGTCAGCGTATCGCCGCCGGTGACCTGGATGGCGTAGCCGTTGTAGTCGATGGAGACGTTGACGACATTGGTCGCAGACATATCGAGAGCGGAATCGCTGTCGAGGACGATGGGGCCCTCGAATTTGATAAAGTCGACGTCGTCCGCAGCGTGTGTGTTTCCAATCCCCTCTTTATTGATGTTGATTGCGTCAACGAGATTGGCAAGCTGGCTGCCATTGTAGACGGTGATCGTCTCGACGTAATAGGCACGATCAGCGGTAAAGCCGCCGAGAGCAGTTTCCGTACCGTTGTTATCGACCAAAATAATGACGGGCGTAACGTTGGGATCGATGGTGTCCGTATCGGTTTCTGGAAACTCGATAGTTACCGTCCGATCCCCAAGTGTCAGGGTGGCCGTTCCGCTGCTTCCTGTGCCGTCATCGGTCACCGTGTAGCCATCGGCGGCGATCTTGATGGTCGGTAGGGCGCCGCCAGCCGCCTCGAAGCCTTGAATTATGTCCAGGTCGAGCGTTTGAGAATCGCCGCCGGCGAAGAACGCATCGTCATCAAGATTGATGGTTAGTACGCCTTCACCCTGCAGCGTTCCTAAGCTACCGCCGAATAGGGCGAACAGACTTGCATCAATAGTAACGTCGGAGTTGATCTGGAGAAATTCGGGATAGTCGTTGAATGTGACCCCGGAAAGATTGACGCTGCCGTTGCTGATTTCCAGGATGTCGCCTTTGATGACCTTCCCTTCTCCGTCATATACTTCCTCGCCTTCGCCGAATGTGAAGGTGCTGCCAGCCAGCTTGATCGTGTACCCGGCTTCGGCGCCGAAATCGAAAGTGACGTGATCGATGCCGTCTCCTGTATTGATGTTCAAGATGAGATTGGCGGTCTTGGTGTCGGAATCGTATAAGACGTCGCCGGTCGCGGCGCTGACATCTATAACGAGGGAGTTGTCCCCGTCGGTACCGTTGATCCCACCAGTCAGACTGCTCGCCTGAGCCCCGGTCAGGTGGAATTCGGAGGTGTTCGGCAGGTCCAGCGTGTCGTTGGCCAGATCGAGCGTCGCGCCGGTCAGGTCGATGGTCGGCGTTCCCCAGCCCGACGTATCGATGCTGTCGTCGAACGTACCGGTCAGGGCCAGCGTGCCGCCGCCGGTAATGGTGACGCCGTCGGCGTCGGTGGCGTTCATGGTGACGGTGCGCCCGGCCGGGATATTCAGTGTTACATTGCCGAGGTCAGTACCGTCGTCGAGCTTCAGGCTGTCGGTCGCCTCAAAAACGGCGGTTCCATTGCCGCTGACGGTGATGTTCGACAGATCGACGGAAGTCGTGTTCGACGAGCCTTCAATCGTTAGGTCGCCCGCGCTTTCCAACGTCAGTCCGTCGGCCTGTTCGGCAGTTAGGGTCAGCGACTTGCCGTCGGCGACCTGGATATCGGTCGTCACCTTCAGCGATCCGCTGTTCGTGGCGTCGCCGTTGAGGATGACCGTACCGTCCCCGCCGATGCGCGTGTCGCCGTTATCCAGCGCGTACAGCTGACCCGTGGTCAGGGTGAAGGATTCGCCGGCCGGGACGGTGATGGAGACCTCGATGCTGCCGAAATCGGCGGTTGGGTCCGCCACGCCGGAAAGGGCGAGCGTGCCGTCGCCGGTGATGATGGCGTCGGTCGCCTGGGCGGTGGTCAGCGTCAGGGTCGCGCCGTCGGCGACGTTGATGGTGTTGGTGGTGAAAGTCAGGCCCGAGGTGATGCCGGTCAGGTCGGCGCTTTCGGTCACATCGCCGCTGATGGTCACCGAGCCGTCGCCGCTGATGGTGGCGCCGTCGGCCTGTTCGGCGGTCAGGGTCAGGGTCTGGCCGCTGGCCACGGTGATCGAGGACAGGGTCAGGTCCGAGGAGATTCCCGAAAGGTCGACGCTGCTGGTAACCGCGCCGGTCACCACGACCGAGCCGCCGCTGATCGTTACGCCGTCGGCCTGTGCGGCGGTCAGGGTCAGGGTCTGGCCGCTGGCCACGGTGACCTTGAAGTCGCCGAGGTTGGTGTCGGGATCCAGGGTCGCCGAGGACGAGACGGTGACGGTCTTGGTCCCGGTCGCCGCGATGTCGGAAAGATCGACTTCGGCGCTGCCGAGCCCGGAGAGGCTGACCGAACCGGCGCCGGAAACGATCAGGCCGTCGGCTAGGGCGGCGGACAGATTCAGAGTCTGGCCGGACGCCGTGGCGATGGTCGTCAGGTCGCCGATGCTGGAGAGGGTGATCGCCGTGGTGCCGCCGGGCAGGGCGGAGACGTCCAACGTCGTCACGCCGTCCAGGAGGCTGCCATCGACCGTCAGTGCGCCGCCGGAAGACACGGAAACCGCGACGTCCTCGCCCAGGATCTGGACGCTGACCTTCTTCGTCAGGGTCATCGTCGTTGGCAGATCGGTCTCGTCGATCAGCAGGATGCGGTCGCCGGTCGAGGCGGCCGAGAGGGTGGCGTCGAACGAGGCATAGCTGCTGGTGCCGCCGAAGATTCGGACGGTCATGTCGGAGAACTTCAGGACTTCCGTCGTCCCGATCTCGTCGGAGCCGCCGCTGCCGGTGACGGATAAGTCGCCGCCGTTGTTAGGTGCCCCAAGTTGGTATTTGCTGAAGGCGCTGTCGAATTGCGCGACGTCGACCCCGTCGCCGCCGTTAATCGTATCGCTGCCGGCCCCGCCGACCAGGGTGTCGTTGCCCGCGTCGCCGTTGAGCGTGTCGTTGCCGGCCCCGCCGATCAAAGTGTCGTTGCCGTCGCCGCCGCTGATGACGTCGTTGCCGGCGCCGCCGTCGAGGGTATCGTTGGCGGTGGTGCCTTGCAGGGTGTCGCTGCCCGAGGTGCTCGACGTGCTCGA
>Ga0207799_100386_pt1 | contig 18627 bp, 21 predicted proteins | sample TtanPargueraPR_4_FD_187742 | JGI IMG/M metagenome (GOLD analysis project Ga0207799, IMG submission 187742) | Aerobic enrichment media microbial communities from Bioluminiscent Bay, La Parguera, Puerto Rico - Tt and M2 (SPAdes) | ecosystem: Environmental > Aquatic > Marine > Unclassified ...
CCCCCCGCGACATCGTCCACCGAGTAGCCGCGCACCATGCCATAGAGCCGCCCGACATCCACCGCGCTCACGCCCGAGCGCGCGCAGATCTCGGCCACCACCGCCGCCAGCGCCTGCGCCGAGACCCGCCCGTTCAGCCAGTGGCCCCGATCGTAATTCTCGCCGTCGCTCCACAGCTCCGCATTGGCGGGGAACTGCGGATAGGGCCGCGTGTCCCAGGCCCAGACATGGGCGCGGGACATGTCGATCATCGGCCCGCCATAGACCTCCGAGACCGGGTTTTTCGCCGGGTCCGCCCAATAGCCCGTCACCGCGCGCAGATACTGCGCCTGCATCAGGTCGTCACGCACGCCCGAGGAAAATTTCGGCAGCTTGGATTCCGAGGATTTGGGGTCGAGAAACTTGTTCGGCTGGTTGGTCCCCTTGTCGATCGCCGCGCAGCCGTATTCGGTGAACCAGATGGGCTTCGACTGCGGCACCCAGGCGGTGGGGGTCTCGGACCGCACGCCGCCGATCCGCTCATGATGCGCGTTCAGCCACCAGTTGCGGATGTCCTTGTAGCGGTACACCCACGGCTCACCATGCGCGCCGTCCGTGATCGGCGTGCGGATCTGCGCCGCCTCCGCCTCGGGCGAGGCATAGTACCACTCGTACCCCTCGCCGCCCTCGACATTGGCGCGCAGGTAATCCAGCGCATAGATCGAGCCCCAGTCCGCGTCGGCGTGATCCTCGCCCTCGCGCCAGTCCGACAGCGGCATGTAATTGTCGATGCCGATGAAATCGATATTCGGATCGGCCCACAGCGGGTCGAGGTGGAAATACACGTCGCCCGAGCCGTCCTGCGGCTGATAGCCGAAATATTCCGACCAGTCGGCGGCATAGCCGATCTTCACCCCGGGCCCGAGGACCGCGCGCACATCCGCCGCCAGCGCCCGCAGCGCCTCCACCGCCGGGAAACTGCCATTCGCCCCCCGGATCTGCGTCAGCCCGCGCATTTCCGAGCCGATGCAGAAGGCCGACACGCCCCCCGCCGCCGCGCAAAGATGCGCCTGGTGCAGGATGAACCGGCGATAGGACCACTCGTCGGGCCCCGAATAGGCAATGGTCACGTTCTTGGGCGTCCCCTGCGCCGAGGGCGGCGTCGGCCAGCCTTCGGCCCCGCCGCCCGCCGCCTCCTGGTACTGGAAATCCGCCGGCGCGGCGCTGCCGAAGAACGCCGCCACCTCTGCCTCGGCCGCCGCCGTGCCGTCGGGGCTGCCGTCCTGCCCCGGCGCCAGCGAGCTGGTGATCCGGCCCCGCCAGGGCAGCGCCGGCTGGCCGGTGCCGCCGGTCCAGGGGTCGGGCAGCGCGTTGCCCCCCATCTGCTCCATCAGGATGAAGGGGTAATAGACAGCCGTCTTCCCCGCCGCCGCCAGCGCCTGCAGCGCCTCGATCACCGCCGCGTCCGAGGGCGTGCCGCCATAGACAACCCGCCCGCCGTCCTGCGGCACCGTCTGCGCCGTGTCGCGGGTCAGCCCCGAGACCCGCCAGCGCATGTTCTGCCCATCGACCTGGGTCTGCTCCACCTTCGGCCGGATCACGCAGGAGCCGCAGCGCAGGTCGCTGCCGAACCAGCTTGCCACCAGCAGGGTCGAGCCGCAGGACGGCAGCTCCTCGCGCAGCATCTCCAGCGAGGTGGCGAAGTCGGTCTTGCCGCTGGGCGTGTTCACATTGGCCGAGCGGTTCACCCCCGGCCCGTCCGCGTAATGCACCGGCGTCGTGGCCAGCGCGTATTCGCCCGTGCCGGGGATCAGCGCCACGCCCTGCAGCAGGTCCGACAGGCTCTCGCCCCCCTCGACGCCGCTCTGCGCCGCCCGGAACACCTCGAAGGAAAACTGCGGCACACGGTTGCCGAACGCCCCCAGATCCAGGTCCTCCAGCACCACGCAGGACGTGCCGCGATAGGCCGGCGCCATCCCCTGCCCCTCGACCGCCTCGATCTTGGGGTCCGGGAGCTGCCCCTCGGTGCCCGTGTAGACGCGCATGGTCAGGCTGTCCGGCGCGATCTCCACCCCGTCGGCCCAGATCCGGCCCACGCGCATAATCTCGCCCTCGCAGAGCGCGACCGCCAGGCTGACGGTATAGGAATAGTCCTTCACCTTCGGCTTCGACGCGCCCTTGCCGCCACCGCGCACGGTCTTGGTTTCCCGAAAGCGGGAGGCCCAGATCACCTGCCCCGCCAGCCGCACCCGGCCATAGCATTGCGTGACCGGCGCGCCCTCGCTCGCCCCCGACAGGCGGAAGCGTTCCACCCGCCCCGTCTCCACCGCCTTCGATCCGGTGCCCAGCAGGCTCTGGTCGATCACCCGGCCCAGCGTCGCGCCCGCCGCGCGGCCCAGCACCACGCTCGACAGCCCCAGCACCGAGCCGCCCAGCGCCGCCCCCGCCGCGGCCCCCGCGGCCGAAAGAACAATCGTCGCCATCAGGCCCCCCTTTCCGGAAATGCAAAGCGCGCCACGATGCGGCGCGCCCAGGGGGCGGTCAGCGGGCTTTCGACCACGCCATGCCCCGTATAAGCGTGGATAAAGCTGGCCCCGTCACCGACGCCGGCCTGAATCCCCAGATGCTTGGCCACCGCCCCCGCCCGCATGCGGAACAGCAGCACGTCGCCCGGCGCCGCCTGATCCAGCCGCTTGGCCACCAGATGCCGCAGCGCGGCCCGCCACAGCCGCTCTTCCCCCTGCGGCTCGGCCCAGTCGGACGTATAGGCCGGCGGCAATTCGGGCTCGCCGGCGTAGAGCGCCCGCCACACGCCCCGGACCAGCCCCAGGCAATCCGCCCCCGCGCCTTGGCATGAGGCCTGATGCACATAGGGCGTGCCAATCCACCCCCGCGCCGCGCGCACGGCCTCGGCCGCGACACCGCTCATTGCAGGCTCCCGCCGTCGTTGCGGCCGCCCGACACCGGATAGCTGATCAGCCAGTCCTCGCCCGGAACATGCGGGAAGCCACGGAAATTCAGCAGGTTGTTAAATTTCAGCCGGCAGGTCTCGGCGCGCTTGTCACAGCCCGCCTCCAGCCGCAGCAGATCGCCCGTCGCCACCGGCAGGCGCAGCGACTCCCACAGCTCGACCACCCGCACGCCACCCTCGTACCGGTCGTTCTTGATGATCCGGATCACGCCCGCACCCGCGCCGTCCAGCACCCGCAGACGCCCGGCCTCAAACCAGCGCGGCTCAAACCCGTCGAGGCCCACGAAACGGAACACCCGCGCCTCGGAAACCTCCTCCGCCGGCAGCTCGACGGAATAGCCAAGCTGGTCCAGGTCGAACCGGCACTCCCCGTCCCCCAGAACCGCCGCGCAGGGCTTCTGATAGACGCGCCCCTGCGGCTGGTTCAGCGCCTCGGCCAGCCCCCGCAGCTCGGCCTGGAAGGCGCCGCCCAGCCGCGTGACCTCGCCGATCGAGCCCTGGAACTGCATCACCCGCTGTTCAGGCGCGGCCCAGTTCACCAGCCAGGCGCGGATACCGGCCCCGTCATAGCGGCCGGCCAGCAGATCCGCCTCGCGCACCGCCGCGTCGCTCAACGCGCCCACGGCCTCGGTATTGTCCACCGACAGGCCCGTGGTCTGGGTCAGCGCCCGCGCCGTCAGCCCCGTGTTGGGGCGGAAGGTAATCCCGTCAAAGCCCAGTTCCCGGTCGTGATCGGTGAACCCCATCACCACGCCATCCCTGCGCGTGACCGCCCAACAGCGGCACAGCGTCGTCGCGCCCGTGCCCAGATGGGCCAGCAAGTCCTCCGCCACCGCCATCAGACCCGCAGCTCCACCACCGGCACGCGCGGCACGTCGCCTGCCTTGAAACTGCTGACCGAGGTCTGGATCAGGTCGGTGTCAAAGCGCACCGGCACGTCGAACTCGAACCCGGCGCTGACGATCACCCCGATATCGGGCGGGTCGACCAGCGTGACCAACCCGGTCGCCGTGTCCACCTCGAAATGCACGCCCTCACGCAGCGCGCTGCCATCCACGCCCACACGCACCGTGCCCGCCACCGGCTTGGTGATCGGGCGGACATAGCGCGCCTCGCCCGAGGCATACGCCTTGGTCAACTGGAACTCCTTGGTCGCGCCATCGCCCAACGCGATCTCCTGGTCCTGGAAATCCACCTCGCGCGAGGGCAGGCAGGATTTGAAATCCGACCAGTCCTTCCAGCGGAACCCGTAAAGCTGCCCGCGCCGCGCCTCGAAGAACGCGATCAGCGCCTCCACATCGTCGAGCGAGCGCAGCCCCACCCCCGCGTCATAGCGCCGGCGCGCATGTTCCCAGGGCGTGTTGCGCTCCTCGAACCCGTTGGTCAGCGTCACGATCTCGGTGCGCCGCTCGGGCCCGCCCACCGAGCCAAAGCTCAGGTTGGGCGGAAATCTCACCTCGTGAAATCCCATCGCTCCCTCCTTTCCTTGTCAGCTGTTGCGCTGGCCGCGGCTCAGCATGCGGCCCAGCTCGGCCGCGATCTGGCTCTGGCTGCGCTGAAAGCCCTGCACGTCGGGCGTGCTGATATTCATGGTGATCTGCACCGGACGCGCCGCGCCCTGCGCGCGCACGCCCAGCCGCCCGTCCGCGCCCCGCGTCAGCGGCATGATCGCCTCCGGCCCCGCCTCGCCCATCAGGCCGACCCCGCCCCGAATGGGGAAATAGCTGGCCTGACGCACCACGCCCCCGCTGGCAAAGGGCATCACCCGGCCCTGGGTGAAGGCGCCGCCCGCGGAAAAGGGCACCGCCCCCTTCACCACGCCCTCGATCCCGCTGGCGATCAGCCCGCCCAGGTGGTTCTGCACCGGGGTCACCGCCGCCGAATAGGTCGCGTTCAGGATCGAGTTCGCGAGATCCCGCATCGCCTCGGACAGCTTGATCCCGTCAAAGACCAGCCCGTCAAAGGCCGAGCGCAGCCCCCGCCCGATGGAACGCGACAGCACCCCCACCTCGCGCCCGGTCAGGGTCAGGCTGTCGCGCATCCTGACCAGCTCCAGGTCAAAGGCCGCCGCCATGCCGCGCGCCCCGCCAAAGGACTCCTCCAGCGCGTCAATCTCCGCCTCAAGGGCATCCAGCCCGTCGATCGTCGTCATTCCTCAGTCCTTTCGGATATGTCGGGAAAGGCCGCCGCCAGCTCCTCCAGCCGGGCGCGCGACAAGGGCGCGGGCCCGGACCCCGCGCCCAGCATCAGCATCAGCTCCGCCGGGCTCAGCGCCCAGAACTGCGCGGGCTGCAAGCGCAGCCCCTGCAGCCCCGCCCGCATCAATCCCGGCCAATCAAACGCCGTCATGGTCCGGCACCGTAAAGGCGCGGGTCAGCAGTTCGGCGGCAACCCGCGCGGCCTCCACCGGCCCGCCTGCGATCTCGGCCGATGCCAGGTCGGCCGCGGTTCCCTGCCAGCCGCCCCCGCGCAGCCCCGCCAGCAGCAGCGCCAGCACGTCCCGCGTGCCATAGGCCCCGCCCTCGAACCGCTCGATCAGCGCCACCAGGCTATCGGCCTTCAGCCCCGCCTCCAGTTCCGCCAGCGCCCCCAACGTCAGCTTCAGCACGTGGCGCCGGCCGTCCATGACCAGCGCCACCTCGCCCGCGTAAGGGTTCACCATCACAGCGCCGTAAAGGTCAGCACGCCCGCCGAGGCGAGGCTCAGCTCGTAGCTCGCCTCGCCGTTATGGCTGCCCGCGTATTCCAGCGCCGTCACCTGGAACGGCCCCTGCACGATGCCGAAGGCTGGGATCACCACCTGGAAATCCGGCGTCTCGCCATCGAAGAAGATCTGCCGCGCGCGTTCATCGGTGCTCGCATCCTTGAACACGCCCGCCCCGGTGATGCCCGCCGATTTCACGCCGGCACCGGCCAGCAGCTCGCGCCAGCCGCCCGTGGATTCCAGGCTGGTCACATCCACCGTCTCGGCGTTGAAATTGATCCGCGTGGCGCGCAGCCCCGCGATGGTCTCGAACTGGCCGCCACCGGTCAGGTCGAGCTTGATCAGAAGGTCCTTGCCATTCTGGGCCGTCATTTTGCGTCACTCCAATCTGAGGGTCATTGATCGTCCACCCGCGCGCGAAAGCGCAGGTCGATGCGCCGGGTGCCGTCGGTCAGCCGTTCGGCCCGCGCCCGGTCGAATTGCAGGCTCACCAGCACGCCGCGGCTGAGGCTCAGCGGCGCGTCCACCAGCGCATCCGACACCGCCGCCGCCGCGTCCTTGGCCGCCTGGAAACCCGCCGCCGCGCTGACCACGCTGACCGTGAACAGGTGCAGCGCGCCACCGCCGGTCTTGTCCGAGCGGTCGCGCGCCTCCTCGGGGCCGAGGCTGACATAGAGGTCCGGCAAGGTCCCCGCCGGCAGCGCGTCGTAGATCGCGCTGCCCACCAGCGCCGCCAGCGCCGCGTCGGCGGCCAGATGCTGATACACCGCCGCCTGCAGGGCGGCCGATACGCCATAGCTCATGCGCCCAGCTCCTCTTCGGCAAAACAGGTCAGGTAATGGCCGCGCCCGTCGCGCTCGGTCACGGCCAGGATGTGGAACAGCCGCGCCCCTTCGCGGAACCGCTGCTCGGGCTTGGGGCGCGAGGGCGCCCCCACCGGCGCGCCGCGCACCGTGATCCGGTAGGGCACGCGGGACAGCGGCCCGCCCTGCCCGCCGATCTCGCGCCCCGTGCCCGGCCTCACCTCGGCCCAGAGCGTGCCCAACGCGGCCCAGCTCTCGGAAAAACCGCCGGCGCCATCGGCCACCCTCTGGGGTGCCTCCAGCACCAGGCGGCGGTTCAGCACCGGCCCGCTCATGCCGCGCCCCCGCCGAGGACACGCACCGTGCGCCAACGCTCGACCAGGCTGGCCACGCCGAAGGGCATCGCCCGCTCGCCCAGAGCGGCCGCGTCGCGGTGCTCGTGGTAATGCGCGGCCAGCAGGAACACCGCCTGGCCGAGGTCCGGCGGCACCGCATTCCAGCCCGCGCCGAACCCGGCTCGAAACCGAACCTCCGCGCTGCCCCCCATCGGGATCGTCGGCAGCTGCGCGCCATTGGCCGCCAGCCGCGGCCGGTGCGTGTCGCTTTCCAGCCGGTAATTCGCTGCGTCGATCACCGTCGCCGCCCCGGCGCGGTCGATCACCTTCAGCTCCAGCAGGCTGCTCACCGGCGCCACCGGCAGCGCCTGCGCCGCCGCATCCCGCCACGCGGTCAGCGCCCAGGTGAACTCGCGCGCCAGCAGCACCTTGCCCGTGCGCCCCTCCACCGCCGCCATCGCGGCCCGCAGCAGCGCCTCGACCAGCGCATCCTCGGCCCCGTCATCGGCAAACCCCGTGCCCAGGCGCAGATGGTCCTTGAATTGCCCCAGGGGCAACGCCGCGGCGGCCACTGTGGTCTGCTCGATCAACATCATGGATAACCTCCGGAAACCCGCCCCAGGGAAAGGCGCGCGCCACCCGCATTGCTCGGACGGAGGGAGCAGCTAGACAACGCAAGGCTCTCTCGGCGCGCGCCAGGACCGGCGCACAAGCGCCGGCCGATCACGACCCCGCGGTTACGAGATCGCGAATTTCAGCAGCTTGATCGCGGCAAAGTCGCTGACATCGCCGCCCACCCGCTTGGTCGCGTAGAACAGCACATGCGGCTTGGCCGAGAACGGATCGCGCAGCACCCGCAGGTCGGGCCGCTCGGCCACGGTGTAGCCGGCCGCGAAATCGCCGAAGGCAATGGCCGTGCTGCCCGAGGCGATATCCGGCATGTCCTCGGCGATCAGCACCGGATAACCCAGCAGGCGCGCGGGCTCGCCCGCGGCCAGCCCATCCGACCACAGGAAGCGGCCGTCGGCATCCTTCATCTTGCGCACCACGCCCGCGGTCTTGGAGTTCATCACGAAACTGGCGTTGGCCCGGTACCGCGCCCCCAGCGCATAGACCAGGTCGAGGATCGCATCCGAGGGCGCGGTGGCGTTGAAATCGCCATCGGTGCCGGTGGCGATGTAGCCGATATTCCCCCAGCTCCAGGTCGCGTCGGCCACCTGCGTGTGGGTCAGAAAACCCGTCGGCTTGTCCACCCCGTCGCCGGTGATGAAGGCCGCCGCCTCGGCCCGGGCGAACTTGTCGGCGATGCGGCCGGCCAGCCACCCCTCGATGTCGAAGGCGCTGTCGTCCAGCAGCCGCTGGCTGGCCTTCGGCATCGCGCTCAACTCGTGCAGAGGGATGGTCACCCGGTCGAACTGCGGCGCCGTGGTCTCGGTGGCGGGCCCCGCCTCCGTCGCCCAGCCCGAGCCGATATCCGTATGGTCCACCAGCACGTCGAACGAGGTCGCCTCGACGCTGACCACCTGCGCGATCGCGCGGATCGAGGCATTGGCCCGCAGCACGCTCTTGATCGCCTCCGAGGTCTGCGGATCCACCAGGTATCCGCCCTCGGCCGCCACCGAGGTGTTCAGCGCCTTGCCCTCCAGTTCCAGCCCGCGCAGGGCGTCGTCATCGCCCGAGCGCAGATAGGCGGCAAAGGCCTTCTGATGCGGCGCCTGCGGTTCGGCCGCGGCGGAAAGGGCGGGACGCCCGGTGATAAGGGATTTCCGGTCCAGCATGGTCAGTCGCTCTTCCTGTTGTTGAAGCTTCGATTTAACTTCGCCCTGAAAATCACTGAATTCCTTCAGAAACCCGCTCAGGGCGCTTTTCACCTCCGCCGCGGGCGCGCCAGCCGCCCCGGATTTGGTCTCGCTCGTGGTCATGTCTCAATCCTGTTCCAAACAGAGGTCACGGCCCGGTCACTCATCCCCGGCCAGAACGCGGCGGGCGCCGTCGAAGGCCTCCGCCAGGTCACGCAGCAACGCCTCGGCGGATCCCTCCGCCTTGGCGCCCACCCGCGCATCGGGAAGCATGGGGAAGGTCACCAGCGACACCTCCCACAGCTCCAGCTCGGACAGCAGCCTTCGGCCGCCCGCATCCTTCTGCGCCTTGCGGGTGCGGTATCCGATCGACAGCCCCTCGATGGCGCCGGCCTCGATCAGCGCGGCGGCCTCGCGCCCCCGCGCCACGTCGGTCAGCAGCCGCCCCTTGACGTACAGCCCCCGCCCGTCCTCGCGCACCTCGTCCCACACGCCGATGGGCTGCGCCGGGTCGTGCTGCCACAGCATCTTCACCCGCCGCCCCTGCGCCCCCAGCGCCTTCAGCGAGGCCGCATAGGCCCCCTTCTGCACCACGTCGCCGCCCTGGTCGGGCTTCCCGAAAAGCGAGGCATAGCCTTCCACCACCGCACCGTCCGTCACCGACAGCCCGGCCCCGGCCGGGCAGAACTTGCGCTCCAGCCCCGCCGCCAAATCCGTTTCATCCATCTGCAATCTCCTTACGGCGCGACCGCCAGCAGCGAGGTCACGCCCTGCGCCAAAATCACCGCCACCACGCCATAGACGGCCAGCCACAGCCGCCGCTCCACGCGCTCCTGCGAAATCTCGATCCGCTCCAGCCGGTAGGACAGCGCCGCCCAGCGCTCCTCGGCCACGCGCTCATTGGCCTCGATCCGGGCATTGGCCACCTCGAAGGGCGCATAGAGATAGCGCGAGCCGGTCCGCTCCGGCCCGCCGCTCATTCATCCTCCGCCCGCTTGGGCAGCCCCAGCAGCATCCGCTTCTCGGCATCACTCAGGAAATCGGCCCGGCTGACCCGGCTCCACTGCGCCTCGCGCTCGGCGCTCAGCGCCGGCACCTGGTCGAGATCGGGCTTCAGCACCACCCGCTCGCCCGCAAACCGCGACAGGAACTCCGACACCGCCGCCGACACCTTGGTCGCCAGCGGCAGAACCGTCAGCCGGTAAAAGGCCCGGTTCGCCTCCTGGTAATTGGCATAGGCCGCGTCCCCCGGGATCCCCAACAGCATCGGCGGCACGCCGAAGGCCAGCGCGATCTCCCGCGCCGCCGCCTCCTTGGTCTTCTGGAACTCCATGTCCGAGGGGCTGAAGCCCATCGGCTTCCAGTCCAAACCGCCCTCCAGCAACATCGGCCGCCCCGCATTGGCCGCGCCCTGGTGATAGCTCATCATCTCGTCCTGCAGGCGCTGGTACTGCTCCTCGCTCAGGCTCGCCTGCCCGTCCGCCCCGCGATAAACGATGGCGCCCGAGGGCCGTGCCGCATTGTCCAGCAGCGCCTTCGACCAGCGCGAGGCCGCATTGTGCACATCCACCGCCGTGGCCGCCGCCTGCATGGGCGAGAGGCCGTAGTGGTCGTCCTGCGGATGAAAGCTCTTGATATGGCAGATCGGCGGCAGCGCCCCGGTCATGTCGTACCGGTGCTTGCGCCCGCCCACCGAATAATCATAGGCCACCGGCCAGCCATCGCCCCCCGGCACCAGGCTCATCCGGTCCGAGCGCAGCACATGCAGCTCCAGCGGCAGGCCGCCCTCGCCGCCCACCGCCTCCAGATAGGCGTTCCCCGACAGCAAGAGCTGCCCGTACAGCGCCTCGAATAGCTCCGCCCGCCCCTGCGCCGCGTTGGGCCGGGCCACCAGGTCCAGAACCGGATGCGCCTCATAGCGCCGCGCCTCGTCCTGCAGCACCAGCGGCAGCGCCGCCGCTGCCTCGGCGATCAGTTTGACCGACCGGAATCCCACCGGGTTGCCGGTGAACCCGGCCTTTGTCAGCGACACCGCATCGCGCGGGCTCCACGCCACGCGTCCCGCGCCCTGCCATGCGATCACCGGCCCCGTGGCCGAGGCCTTGGCCTCCGGCGCCGTCGCCTCCGCCCGCCGGAAAAGATTGAATACCATGTGATAAGCTCCTCGCTCGTCCCGTCCGCCACCGCACCGGCAGCACGAAAAACCCCCTGCCTCGGGGCAGAACACCGGGCCATGCCCGCGACATCCGAATGTGAGAACAGCCTTCTTCTTGGCGAAAATACTCCCGCCGGAGGCATGGACGTCCCGGCGCGCCCTACAGCCCCCGCACCCGCGGCCGCCGCCAGCGCGCCGCCGGCTCGATCATCAACTCGTGCAGCGCCCAGACCAACGCATCCACCCGGTCCGGGCTGCCCTTGCCCTGGTAGCCCTGGGCCGTCATCCGGCACATCTGGTCCTCCAGCGCGCCCAGCCCCCGCAGATGCCGCACCCGCCCCTGCTCATAAAGCGCCGCCACCGGCTCCGCCCGCGCAACCTTGCCCTTCGAGGCCCGTACCGCCTTGACCGGCACCAGCGGGTCGATCTGCCGGATCACGCTCTCCACCAGCTCGCCGCCCTGGTTCACCTCGGCCACCAGCCGCTCGGCCCTGTGCCGCTCCATCGCCGCGATCGCCGCCCCGGCCCAGGCCATGGGCGAGGCTGCCGAGACGCTCGCATCCTCCAGCACCACCGCGCGCCAGTCCTGCACCGGCCCCTGCGTCATGGCCCCCACCACGACGATCCCGCACTCGTCCGAGCTGGCCTTGCCCGTCACCGGCGGATCCACCGCCACCACCACCCGGTCGAAGTCCGGCGCGCGCTCCAGCCGGGCCGCCTCCAGCGCGCCGGACCGCCACAGCGCCCCCTCGGCATCCTCCAATAGCGCCCCGTCCAGCTCCTGCCGGCCCAGCCGCGTCCCGGCATAGCGCGCCCGCACCTCGGCCAGGAACGAGGCCGCCAGATGCGCCCGGTTCGCCTCGGTCGGCGCCTGCGTCACCACCGTCGAGGGGTTGGCCAGAATGGCCTTCAGAACGCCCACGTTGCGCGGCGTGGTGGTCACGCATTGCCGCGGCATCGGCCCCAGCCTCAGCCCGAACTGCAGCATGTCCCAGGCCTCCTCCGCGCGCTTCCATTTCGCCAGCTCATCGGCCCAGGCGGCATCGAATTGCGGCCCCCGCAGGCTCTCGGGCTCATGCGCCGAGAACACCTGCGCCACCGCCCCGTTGGGCCAGACCAGGCGCTTGCGCGTGGCCTCCCATTTCGGTCGGCGGTCGGGGGGCGAACAGGCCAGGATGCCGCTCTCGCCGAACACCATCACCTCGCGCACCTGCTCGACGGTCTCGCCGACCAGCGCCACCCGGCGCGAGCGGCCCACGTCCAGCGGCCGCGGCCCCTCGACCTCGGCGCGCACCCACTCGGCCCCGGCGCGCGTCTTGCCCGCGCCGCGCCCGCCCATGATCACCCAGCTCCGCCAGTCGCCCCCGGGCGGCAGCTGATGCGGCAGCGCCCAGAACTCGAACAGGTAAGGCAGCGCCAGCAGCGCCCCCTCACTCAGGCTGCCCAGGAATTCCTCCTGCACCTCCGGCGGCGCGGAGGCGATCCAGTCGGCGCCCGATCTCGTCGCGCGCCTCGGCAAGGTCGAGTGCATAGTCGTGGACGATTCCTGTCTCTGTCCGGATACGTTTTTCAACACGCGCCCTCTCGTCAAAGGCCGTCTGGGTCGCGCGGCCCAGATCGGCCAGCGCGCCCTTCAGCTCCTTCACCCGGTCCATTTGGCCCGCGGTGACATCCTCGATGATCTGGTTCAGCGCCCGGATGGTGCGCCGGTAATGCAGTTCGGCCTCGGCAAGGATTTCCTGCGACGCCCGTTCACCCGCCAAGGGAGAAATCAATGTCATGTGGTCAATGCCCGCCTCTCATGCCTCCGCACGAGCGAAATGAAAAAGCGGCCCCGGGGTCGCCCCCGCGCCGCTTGCCCACTTCTTCTAGCTTGCCCAAAGGTATACCCGACAGCGCGCGCCAGGTCAAGAATTATTGTATTATCAAGATGTTAACAGACCGAACGCTGCCTTCTTCTGGCCGAGAATATCCCCGCCGGAGGCAGCGCGCCGCCCCGAAGGGCGGCGCTCAATCAATGGCTTGCGCGCAAGCGCACAACTGGAAAACGCCTACTGGTTGGCGCGCTCGGCCTCGATCTTGCGCCAGCGGGCCACGTTCTCGTTATGCTCCGACAGCGTCTCGGCAAAGGCATGCCCGCCCGAACCGTCGGCCACGAAATAGAGATAGGGCGTCGCATCCGGGTCCAGCGCCGCCTCGATCGCGGCGCGGCCGGGGTTGGCGATCGGGCCCGGCGGCAGGCCGGTCACCACGTAGGTGTTGTATTCCACCTTGCCATGCAGCCGCTTCTCGGTCTCGCCGCGCATGTCGGAATTGGTGATGCCGCGCTCCAGCACGTATTCGCCGCGGGTGATGCCGTAGATGATCGTCGGGTCGGTCTGCAGCGCCATGCCCTTGCGCAACCGGTTGACGAAGACGCTGGCCACCTGCCGGCGCTCTTCCGGCACGCCGGTCTCCTTCTCCACGATCGAGGCCAGGATCAGCGCCTCCTGCGGGGTCTCCAGCGGCAGGTCCGCGGCCCGGTTCTGCCACAGCTCTTCCAGCAGCGCGGCCTGCGCCTCGGCCATGCGGGCCACCAGGGCCGCCCGCTCGGCGCCGCGCATCACCTCATAGCTGTCGGGCGCCAGCGTGCCCTCCTCGGGCAGCGAAACGTCGCCGGTCAGGAAATCGGCGGCCTTCAGCCCCTCGATCACCTGGTGGCTGGTCACGCCCTCGGCCAGCGTCACCCGGTAGCGCAGGTCGGGCTGCGCCAGCACCTCGGTATACCCCTCGGGCAGGGCCTCCACGGCGGCCGGATCAAAAGCCAGCTTCTCGACATAGCGGTTGGTGGTGGGGTCCAGCTCGCGCACCTGCATCTCGGCGTTGCGTATGCCGATGCGATAGTTGATCTCGGTGCCGCAGGTCGACCGCCCCGAACGGGTGATCGCATCCACGATCTCCTCCATCGAAGCATTCGGGTTCACCAGGAAGCTGCCCGCCTTCAGGTCACCGGCCTTGCCGCTGTAATCGGCGCCGGCGCGGAAGATCGTCTGGCTCGAGATCGCGCCCTTCTCCGCCAGATCCTGCGACACCCGCCGCATGTTCGAGCCGCTCTCGACCCGCAGGCAGATGGCCTCGGCCAGCGGGCCGGGGCCGGTGTATTCCTTTTGGGCCCAGATCACCGCCCCACCGGCCGCCAGAAGCAGCACGATGAACAGCGTCAGCGCGTTCGAGGCGATGTGTCGCCACATGGGGGGTCCCCTTTTTCAGACTGTTCAGGCCTTGCCCATGACCAGCGAGGCATTGGTGCCGCCGAAGCCGAAGCTGTTGGACAGCACAACGTTGATCTCGCGCGGCTGGGCCTCGTTCGCGGCGAGGTTCAGCTTGGGCTCGACCGCGGGGTTGTCGAGGTTGATCGTCGGCGGCGCCACCTGGTCGCGGAGGGCAAGGATGCAGAAGATCGCCTCGACCGCCCCGGCCGCGCCCAGCAGGTGGCCGATCGAGGATTTGGTCGAGCTCATCGTGGCCTTGGCCGCGGCATTGCCCATCACGCGCTCCACCGCGCCCAACTCAATCGTGTCGGCCATGGTCGAGGTGCCGTGGGCGTTGATGTAGTCAATGTCGCCCGGCTGCAGCCCCGCGCGCTTGATCGCCGCCCGCATCGAGCGTTCGCCGCCCTCGCCGTTCTCGGACGGCGCGGTGATGTGATAGGCGTCGCCCGACAGGCCGTAGCCCAGGATCTCGGCATAGATCTTGGCGCCGCGCGCCTTGGCGTGCTCGTATTCCTCCAGCACGACCACGCCCGCGCCCTCGCCCATGACGAAACCGTCGCGGTCCTCGTCCCAGGGGCGGCTGGCGCCTTGCGGATCGTCGGCGCGCTTGGTCGACAGCGCCTTGCAGGCGTTGAAGCCGGCGACCCCGATCTCGGAAATCGGGCTTTCGGCGCCGCCCGCGACCATCACGTCGGCGTCGTCCAGCGCGATCAGCCGCGCGGCGTCGCCGATGGCGTGCGCGCCGGTCGAGCAGGCCGTCACCACCGCGTGGTTCGGCCCCTGGAAGCCATAGCGGATCGACACCTGGCCCGAGACCAGGTTGATCAGCGCACCCGGGATGAAGAAGGGCGACACCCGGCGCGGCCCGCGCTCTTTCAGCACGATCGAGGTGTCGGCGATCGAGTTCAGCCCGCCGATGCCCGAGCCGATCATCACGCCGGTCCGCTCGCGCGCGGCCTTTTCGGTGGGCATCCAGCCGGAATCTTTCACCGCCTGGTCGGCGGCGGCCATGCCGTAAAGGATGAAATCGTCGACCTTGCGGCGCTCTTTCGGCTCCATCCAGTCATCGGGATTGAAGGTGCCGTCGCTGCCGTCGCCAAAGGGGATCTCGCAGGCGTATTTGGTGGTCACCCGCGACGGGTCGAAACGCGTGATCGTGCCCGCGCCCGATTGACCGTCCAGCAGACGCTTCCAGGTTTCCTCGACCCCGCAGGCCAACGGCGTGACCATCCCCAGACCCGTGACAACAACTCGACGCATGGCTTCTCTACCCCTTTGGTTGTTCCCTGCTCTGATACCGCGCATCGTGGCCGCTGGGCAAGCCGCACGGTAAAGCTTTGTGCCCCCGCGCCCGCAATCGGCAGGCGCGCGCCTAATGATAAAGCTCAATGAAAAACGGGTGCCCCTCGGGACACCCGCCTTGCTACACTGTCCGTAGGTCCGTAGCGCTTAGGACGCTTCGGTGATGAACTTCACCGCGTCGCCGAAGGTCTGGATCGTCTCGGCAGCGTCATCCGGGATCTCGATGCCGAACTCTTCTTCGAAGGCCATCACCAGTTCCACGGTGTCCAGGCTGTCGGCGCCCAGGTCGTCGATGAACGAGGCGGACTCGGTCACCTTGTCCTCTTCCACGCTCAGGTGCTCGACGACGATCTTTTTCACGCGATCTGCGATGTCGCTCATGTCATTTCCTCACAGTATCCGGGCGGCTGCCCGCTCTTTCCGTTGACCCGACCGGGCCGCTCAATACCCGGGCGCGCGAAGCACCCCGGCCAAATCTCCGCCGCCTATAGCACATCGTTTTCCTAAGGCAAACGCTTTCCGGGCGCCGCAGCGCGGCGATCAGAGCATCGCCATACCGCCATTCACGTGCAGCGTCGCGCCCGTGACATAACCGGCCTCGGCGCTGGCGAGGTAGAGCACGGCGGCCCCGATCTCGTCGGCCTCGCCCATGCGGCCCATGGGAACCTGTGTCAGCAGGCCCTTTTTCTGATCCTCGGTCAGCTTGTCTGTCATCGCCGTGGTGATAAAGCCCGGCGCGACGCAGTTCACGGTCACGCCGCGGGTCGCCACCTCGGCCGCCAGCGATTTCGACAGGCCCACCACGCCGGCCTTGGCGGCGGCGTAGTTGCACTGGCCCGGGTTGCCCGAGGCGCCCACGATCGAGCTGATATTGATGATCCGGCCCCAGCGCGCCTTCATCATGCCGCGCAGCACGCCGCGGCACAGCCGCATGGTGGCGGTCAGGTTGATGTCCAGCACCTGCGCCCAGTCCTCGTCGCTCATCCGCATCAGCAACCCGTCGCGGGTGATGCCGGCATTGTTGACCAGGATGTCGACGCTGCCCATCGCCTCGGCCGCCTGTTTCGGCAAGGCCTCGACGGCGTCAGAGTCGCTCAGGTTGCAGGGCAGCACATGGGCGCGCTCGCCCAGTTCCGCCGCCAGCTCTTCCAGCGGGCCCACGCGGGTGCCCGACAGGCCCACCGTCGCGCCCTGCGCATGCAGCGCGCGGGCGATCGCCCCGCCGATGCCCCCCGAAGCGCCCGTAATCAGCGCCGTTTTTCCAGTCAAATCAAACATATCCGCCCCTTATTCTGCCAGGCTGTCAACAGCCGCCTTGACCTCGTCCGGCGTGCCGACCTGGCGCGTCGCGGCCGAGCGTTCGATCCGCCGGATCATGCCCGACAGCGCCTTGCCCGCACCGATTTCCCAGAACTCGGTCACGCCCTTCTTCACCATCCAGGCCACCGATTCCCGCCAGCGCACCGAATGCGTCACCTGGTCGACCAGCAGCGAACGGATGATTTCCGGATCGCCCGCGTCATGGGCCAGCACATTGGCCACCACCGGCACCTTGGGCGCCTCGATGGCCACATCGTCCAGCGCCTCGGCCATCGCCCGGGCCGCGGGTTTCATCAGGGAACAATGGAAAGGAGCCGAGACCGGCAGCATCACCGCGCGCTTGGCGCCCTCTTCCTGTGCCAGCGCGACGGCATGTTTCACCGCGTCCGCATCGCCCGAGATCACCACCTGGCCGGGATCGTTGTCATTGGCCGCCTCGCACACCTTGTGGGTGTCATGCGCGGCACGCTTGGCGATCTTTTTGACCGCATCGAAATCCAGGCCCAGCAGCGCCGCCATGGCGCCGTGGCCCACCGGGACGGCATCCTGCATGGCCTGGCCGCGAATGCGCAGCAGCCGCGCCGTGTCGGCCACCGAAAGCGCGCCCGCCGCGGCCAGCGCCGAGTATTCGCCCAGCGAATGGCCCGCCACATAGGCCGCCGCCTCGATCGTCACGCCCTCGGCTTCCAACGCGCGCATCGCGGCCAGCGAGGTCGCCATCAGCGCCGGCTGGGCGTTGCGGGTCAGGGTGAGCTCCTCCTGCTCGCCCTCCCAGATCAGCGCGGACAGTTTCTCGCCCAGCGCTTCGTCCACCTCGTCGAACACGGCCTTGGCAGCCGGATACGCCTCGGCCAATGCGCGGCCCATACCGATGGTCTGTGCCCCCTGGCCCGGAAATACGAATGCGCGGGTCATGCTCCCCCCCTTTTTGCCATTTGCGCCCGTCTAGCGCCTCGCCCCGCTCTTCACAAGCAAAACAAGGCCCGGGCCGGCAGGGGGTTAGCGGCTGCGTCCCCTATCGCCGTCGCCCCAGCCGTCCTTGCCATTGGGGCTTTCGCCGGCTTTGCCCACGTCCTTGTCATTGCCGGGGTTTCCGCCGTCGCCGCCGGACGAGTCGTCGTCGGACGAGCCTTTGCGGCCCTTGTCGGAGTGGTCGTCGGAAGACCCCTTGCCGCCCTTATCAGAGTCACCGCCATGGGAGTCCCTGCCGCCCTTGCCGGAATCGCCACGGGAGTCCTTGTCGCCCCCGCCGGAGCCGTCGCCGGAAGAGCCCTCGCCCTCTCTGGACGACGAGTCGCTGGACCCGTCCTTGCCGCCGTCCGACCCTGCGCCGCCATCGCCCGAGCCGCCAGAGCCGCCGTCAGAGCCGCCGTCGCCGCTGCCCGAACCGTCAGAACCGCCGCCCGAGCTGCTGTCGCCACTGCCCGAACCGTCGCCACTGCCAGAGCCGTCGCCGCCATCGCCAGACCCGTCACCCGAGCCGTCGCCGCCATCGCCAGACCCGTCACCCGAGCCCCCTTCGCCGCCCGACCCGTCGTCCTCGCCGCCGCCGGAGCCAGAGCCGTCTTCCTCGCCCGCGTTCTGTCCCGGCGGGGCCACCTCGATCGAGTCGATCTCGCTCACGGTCTCGAACATCAGATCCTGGACGACACCCGAGATGCTCAGCGTCGCCGCCAGGGTCAGCGCCACCAGCGAGGCCAGCAGAACGATATAATCCGTGGTCACGGCACCGTCCTCGTCGCGCTGGAAAGCGCCGAGGCTGTCGCGTCTGATCTTCGCCGCAATAGACATAACATTCACCGTTCAAGAAAACGCGCAGAGCGCATCGATTGTGAGCGGTGTAGACACAATTTGCGGCAATTTCGCGGAAACCGCGTGCCTTTCATGGGAAATCGGAATGAAAAATCCGTGCCCCGACGGCCCCGGCTCAGCGCGCGCCGATACGCGCCAGGAAGTCCAGGGCGCTGCTGTCCTCGACCGTGTCACGCTCTATGTTGGCCACATTTCGG